>Ga0123333_10000189_pt1 | contig 69471 bp, 53 predicted proteins | sample BioC12SIPDNA_3_FD_89957 | JGI IMG/M metagenome (GOLD analysis project Ga0123333, IMG submission 89957) | Anaerobic biogas reactor microbial communites from Washington, USA - Biogas_R2_B C12 SIP DNA | ecosystem: Engineered > Bioreactor > Anaerobic > Unclassified | place: Washington, USA...
CCATGTAGAAGGCCTTGCAGCGCGCGGGGTAACGGTGCACGAACACCGGCCGGTTAAAGTGCTCGCCCAGCGCCGTCTCGTGGGGCGCGCCGAAATCCTCGCCGAAGGGGAGTTCCAGCCCCTTCTCGCGGAGGATGCCCAGCGCCTCGCTATAGGCGATGCGCGGGAAAGGCGGCTCAATCCGCTCCAGCGGCGTCAGGTCGCGCCCGATCTCGAGCAGCTCGGCCCGCCGGTTCTTGAGCACCGAGCGGACGATGTGCGAGACGAACTGCTCCTCCACCCGCATGACCTCGTCCAGGTCGGCCCAGGCCATCTCGGGCTCCACCATCCAGAACTCGGTCAGGTGGCGGCGGGTCTTGGACTTTTCGGCGCGGAAGGTGGGGCCAAAGCAATAGACCCGGCCCATGGCCATGGCCGTGGCCTCGTTATAAAGCTGGCCGGACTGGGTCAGGTAGGCCGGCCGCCCGAAATAGTCGGTCTCGAAGAGCGAGGTGGTGTCCTCGCACGAGGTCGGGGTGAGGATCGGCGTGTCCACGCCCACAAAGCCGTTGCCATCCAGCCACTCGCGCACGGCGCGGATGATCTCGGCGCGGACCAGCAGGATGGCGTGTTGCTGGGACGAACGCAGCCAGAGGTGGCGGTTCTCCATCAGGAACTCGATGCCGTGTTCCTTGGGCGAGATCGGATACTCTTCGGCCAGTTGGTAGATCTTGAAGTCGCTGACGCTCAGCTCAAAGCCGCCGGGGGTGCCCGGGGCGCGCTCGTCCTGCCGCACCGTGCCGGTGACGATCACCGATGACTCTTGGGTGACGCGCCGGGCATCCTCCATCATCTCGGGCGTCACGTCGCGCTTGAACACCACCGCTTGCACGACGCCCGTGCCGTCGCGCACCAGGAGAAACTGCAGCCGCCCCTTGTCGGTGCGGTTATAGATCCAGCCCTTGATGGTCACCTGCTCGCCCACATGGGCGGCGATGTCCTTGATATAGATCCGCTCGCTCATCATGCTCCTCCTCAATGCCCCCTCCGCCGTTGGATGCGAGGCGCTAGATGGGGGAATTATAGCACAGCCGCGCGGATGCGTCCAAGAAGGATTTGACAGGCCCGGCAGGGCGGCTACACTGGGCGCAACACCAGCGCAAACGCCCAAGGAGATCGCCATCATGACCAAGAACGCGCCCCGCTACCTGACTCCCCTGTTCGAGGTGGAAACCATCGAGGACATCGCCTTCGCCCAGGTAACCAATGCCCAGGGCCAGCCCGAGACCCTGCGCCTGGACCTCTATCAGCCAGCGGGCGACACGCTGGCGGCCCGCCCGGCCATCCTCTGGTTCCACGGCGGCGGCTTCCGCCCCGGCAACGACCGGCGCCAGCGTTACATTCCCTGGTTCGCCAAGGCTTTTGCCGCGCGCGGCTATGTCTGCCTCGCGCCTGACTATCGCGTGCGCGCCGACCCCTCCCCGGACATGCCCGGCACGCTGCGCGACGCGGTCGCCGATGGCCGCGCGGCGCTGGAGTGGGCCCGCGCCCATGGCGCCGAGTATCGGATCGACGCCCGCCATATCGCCCTGGGGGGCGGCTCCGCCGGCGGGATGCTCGTGCTGCACCTGGTCCACGACGTGGCCCAGCCGGTGGATGCCCAGCGCGATGGGCTCTTGGCCGTGCTGGACATGTGGGGCTCGCCGGCCGCCACCTGGCGCACCTTCCCGCGCGTGAACCCGAAAAGCCCGCCCACGTTGCTGGTGCATGGCACCGCCGATGCCCTCGTCCCCTACCAGGGCGCCGTGGACCTGGCCGCCGAGCTGACGGCAGCGGGCGTACCCAATCACTTGCTCACCCTGCCGGACGCGCCACACACGCCCATGCAGCACATGGAACAGACCATCATCCCGACGACGGCGCGGTTTTTGGGGGATCTGCTGGCGCTGCGCGGGGTGGATTTCGGGGTCTCGCAGGTCGATCCGCACCGGTAGAGCAGCTACCGGCGGAAACGCTGCAAGCGCTCGATGCACGCTCGCTCACGCGCCAGCTCCTGCTTGCGCGCCGCTTCCAGCTCGGCCTGCAGGTCTTGATCCGCGCATCGGGAGTCCTGGCCCAAAGCCCAAACTCTTGCTTGACACGCATCGTCGCTGTGCGTATAATCTAGACAGACTAGACAGGAGGTTGCCCATGAGACGAGTGTGGCAAGTCCAGGAAGCGAAGAACAAGCTTAGCCAGGTCATCGAGGAAGCCATCGAGAGCGGTCCCCAGGTGATCACCAGAAGAGGAGCCGAGACCGCTGTGGTGATCTCGTATGACGAGTACCGCAAGCTAGTGCTGGCACAACAGAGAGTATCCGAGTTCTTTCGCGGTTCGCCGCTCGTTGATGCTGGACTAGACCTGACCCGAGACAGGAGCCCGATCCGCGCCGAGTTTGAGCCGGCATGAACTATCTCCTTGATACTTGTGTCATCTCCGAGTTGGTAGCCAAGCGGCCTGATCCGAACGTGCTCCGGTGGATCGACAGCATTGATGAGCAGAGCCTCTATCTGAACGTGATCACCATAGGCGAGATCAGGAAGGGGATCGAGAGACTGGCCGATGAGCCGAAAAAGCTATCCCTGCACGATTGGCTGCAGAGTCAACTGCTCGTGCGCTTTGCCGGGCGAGTTCAGGGCATAGATACCGAGGTCATGCTGATCTGGGGAACGCTCGTCAGCGCTCTGGAGAAAGCGGGCACGCCCATGCCCGCTCTGGATTCGCTGATCGCCGCGATCGCCGTCAAAGGCGATTTCACCCTGGTGACTCGCAACCAGCAAGATTTCCAACATAGCGGGGCGACAGTCTTTAACCCCTGGCAGCATACCGGAGCGTGAAGCTCTCTAGCCCAATCCGCTAGCTGCTAGACCGGCCCTCCGGCGTCTCTTCGCTTCACCAATCCGCGCAGGAGCGCCCGCTCCTGCTCGCCAAAGGTGCCCAGCGCCACCAGCAGCCCCGCGTAGACGAGCAGCCCCAGCGGCAGGGTCCAGACCAGGCTGCCGTTCCTCAACACCAGCAGGACCGCCGCCATCGCGGCGCCCGCCACCACCGGCTGCCAGGTCAGCGCCAGCCAGGGCACGCTGCCCAGGTGCTTGCGAATGCCATAATAGAAGGGGATCATCAGCGCGACCTCGGCGAAGATGTGGATGATCGCCGAAGCCTGGTAGCTGAAACGGGGAATAAAGATCAGGTTGGCCAGCAGGTTGAAGGCGAACCCGATCAGGAAAGCCTTGGTCAAAAAGCGCTGCTGCTCCAGGGCAATCAGCACATATTGGGTCACGCCGTTGATAAAGCTGAACGGCAGAAAGCCAATGAGCAGCCGCAGGGCCATCATGGAATCGGGGAGGTAGCCGGAGCCGCCCAACAGGTAGATCAGCGGCTCGGCGGCGAAAAAGACCGTGATGGCGATGGGCACGGCCAGCAAGAGCAGGAAGCGCACCGCCACCTGGTAGGCGCGCATCAGCGAGTCGCGGGCCGAGGTGGCAAAGCGGGCCATGATCGGAAACACGGCCATGGTGAAATACGAGGGGATGATGGTCAGCGCGTCGATGGGCTTGTAGGCCGCGCCATAATACCCCACCGCCACATTGCCCTTCATCGCCTGCAGCAGCGTGACGTCCACCTTGAAAAAGAGCGTCGCCAGCAGGTGGTTAAGCATCAGGGGATAGGCTTCCACAAACATCTGCTTTTGCAGCTTGCGGTCGAACTCGAGCCGGAGCGGGCAGCAGATGCGCGACACCGCCACCAGCAGGATCAGCATGGTCAGCAGGCTCACCACGATCGAGACGCCCGCCAGCCCGACGAACCCCCACCCCAGGAGCAGCACCACGGTCCCCCCCGCCACCTTCAGGAACGTGGTCAGCGTGGAGATCATGGCCGGGTATTCCATCTTTTCGTAGGCGTTAAAGACGGCGGAGAGCCCGGCGGAGACGCCGCTGGGGAAGAGGCTGACGAACCAGAGCAGGATGGCGATGATGGTATCCGTGGTCAGCCCAAAGGCGGCGCGCCAGCCCAGGCTGACCAGCACCACCAGGGGCAGGGCGATGGTGCACAGGCCCAGCCGCATGGAGGTGGTGTTCGCCAGGTAGCGGCTGGCGTGCAGCCGGTCCCGGGCCACGTCGCGCGTCAGCAAGGTGTTCAGCCCAAAGTTGGTGAGGATCTCGAACCAGGTCACCAGGACGATGGCAAAGGTCTGCTTGCCGGCGTTCTCCGGGCCCAGGATGCGCAGCATGAACATGGCGAAGGCCATGTCCACCGCGCGGTTGAGCAAGGTCAGCAGCACCGACGCGCCGGTGTTCTTGGCCACCCGCCGCACCATGTCGCCACCGTCTTCCTCGTGGTAATAGCGCTGCCAGGCCCAGGTGATGGCCAGCAACAGCAGCATCGCGGCGCAGATAAAGCTCACGAACAGGCCGAACTTGAGCGACATGGGCGTGTAGCGCACGCGCAGGTGGTGCTCGCCGGGCGGCAGCACGAACCCCCGGAAGTTGCCATCCACGCGATAGATGCCGACCTCGCGCTCCTCCTCGGCCCCCGGCGTCGTGTCGTAGGCTTTCCAGCCCTGGAAGGCCTTGGACCAATCGGGGAAGTGGCTGTCGGCCAGCACCACCACGCCGGTGACGGGCAAGGTCACGTCCAGCTCGACCTCGTTGAGCCCATAGGAAGCGATCGAGACCGAGCCCGTGGCCGCGCCGCCGGGCGCCTGGCCCAGGGCCAGCTCGGGCGCTTGCTCGAACAGCGCCACCCGCCGCGGGTCAAAAGCGCGCAGCCGCGCAAAGAGGCTTGGCTCATCGGGCAGCACCTCGGCCTCATAGACGATAAAGGCGCGCGGCATATAGTCGTCGTTGCGATAGACGCGCAGCTCGCCATCATAGACCAGGGTATAGCCCGACCGGTCGATGGTCTCCGCCGTGATCACATACTTGACGTTGAGCAGGTCCAGCAGCGGCGAATCCAGCGACTCCGGGTAGCGGAGCCGCGCCACGCGGTTGTAGAGCAGCTCGCCCTGCTCCTCGATCAGCCCCATATAGTCGGTGTAGCGCTTGGGGATGATGGAGTCGTAGCCGCGGATGTCCTGCAGGTCATAGTACATGCCCACGTTGGCGATGAAAGGCTTGGCGCTCCGCGTGTCAAAGACCGTGATCCGGTACGGCTCGGGGTCGCTCTGCAGGAACTCGACCAGCGGGTGCTCGATCTCCAGGATCGCCGGGTCGGCGGCCGTGTTAAAACCGTGGCCCACCCACCAAAGGTCCGCCACCAGCAACAGGGCCGCCAGCGCCTGCCAGGGGGCCAGGCCGCCCCACCGCCGCGACGAGGCCGCCCCCCGCGCCAGCAACAGCACGGCCCCCGTGGCCACCAACAGCACACCCAGGACCGCCAGATTGCCGAACTGGTAACTATAAAAGACCCGCCCATCGGCAAAGGCTTGCGGCGCCTGCGCCAGGCGGAGCATGACCCGCTCCGCCAGGGGGATGACCCGTTCCGCCGCCAGCAAACTGGCGCCCAGCCCCGCCAAAAGCGCCGCGCCTCCCAGCGTCGCAACCCAGCCCAACGCTCGCCGCAGGCGGGCCACCCGCCGCGCCGCGCTGGAAAGGTACCAGGCGCCGCAGCCGGCAAGCACGCTCAGGCTGAAGGTCAGGGGAAAGACCCAGCGGAAGGGCGAATGGGACTGGCTGAGCCCCGGCAAGTGATAGATCAGGGCATACAGCGGGGTGCCAAAGACCAATAACAGCGAGAAGGCCGACAGGGCCGCATAGAACCCCACATAGGTCCGGCCGCCGGGACGCTCGACAGCGGGCGCCTCCGCCCGGCGCTTCCCCCAGGGCCACCCCCACCCCGCCATCCCGATAAGCGCCAAGAACAACGGCAGGATGCCGACGTAGACGGCGCCCTCCACATAGTTCTTGATCCCCCAATCGATGGTGGTGATGGGGTCGCCGGCAACGTTGCGCGTCACCGGCACAAAGACGCGCCGCAGGACATCGAAATAGGTGTGGTGGGTGGGGTTGCCGTAGAAATCGGGCATGAACCAGGCCAGCAGCCGGCGCTTGGGGTAAGCCCAGCCCAACACCTGGTCCAGGCTGGCCGAGCCCTGCCGGAAACTGGTGCGCACCAGCTCGTACAGCGGCACCACCTGGATCGCCGCCAGCCCCGTGCCCAGTAGCACCATCGTCAGGAGCGAGAGACCCGTCCGCACCGCCCGGAGCCAGCTCACCTTGGGGCCATGCTCCCGGCGCAGGCGCCAGCCCTCCCCGGCCAGCCGCCAGGCCGAATACAACGCCAGCACGATGAGCACGAAATAGGTGATCTCGACGTGCCCCGCCAGCCACTCGCAGCCCAGGGCCAGCGCCCCCAACAGCACATAAGGGGCTGGCGAGCGCGCCGGCGCCGCGCACTGCCGCCGCACGATCATCTCGATGGCGGTCAGCAGCAGCGGCAGCCAGGCCGCGGCGGCGATGATCATCGGGAACACGGCCTGCACGATCATGAACAGGCTAAAGGTGTAGGTGATGGCCGCGATCACCGCGCCAAAGCGGTTCAGGCCGATGACGCGCCCATAGATAAAGGCGAACACACCGGTCAAGAAGAGCTGGATGACGGTGAACCAGCCATAGGCCTGCGCCAGCGGAAGGATATAGTAGAGGACGCTCAGCGGATAGAGAGCCGAATGCTGGCCAGCCGCCAGGAAGGGCACGCCGCCGAACAGGTAGGGGTTCCACAGGGGCAGGTCGCCCCCCTGCAACGACTCGAGGATGAAACGCTTCCAGGCATAGTTTTCCAGGACCAGGTCGCTGAGCAGGCCGTTGTGCGGGATCGTGACGCCGAACTCGGCCGCGCGCGCCGCCCAGGGCTCCCAGGCAAAGAGGTTATCCAGCGGCAGGAGCGTCTTGCCGCCCAGGGTCACGGGCCAGAAGAAGAGCAGGGGCAAGAGAAGCAGGCCCAGGATGATGAGGACATCCTGCAGCGCGATGTTGCGCTTGGCGAGGAAACCCTTTAGTAGCGCCATCGCATCTGCCAGACCCGCCACATCGCCTCCAGGATAATCTTGGACGACATCTTGGAGCGGCCCATCACCCGGTCCTCGAACGTGATAGGCTCCTCGTGGATACGACGGCCCGCCCGGTAGCAGGCATAGTTGACCTCGATCTGGAAAGCGTAACCGCTGGAGGAGATGTGATCCAGGTCCAGCCCAGCCAGCGTCTCTCGGGTGAAACACTTGAACCCCGAGGTCACGTCACGGAGGGGCAGGCCCGTGACCAGGGTGGCATAGCGATTGCCAAAGCCGCTCAAGAAGCGCCTCCACCACCCCCACGCGGCGTCCAGCTTGCCGCTGGGGACGTAGCGAGAACCGATGATCACATCATAGCCCTGCTCATCCATCAGCCGCATAAAGACGGGCAGGCAGGCGGGGTCATGCGAAAAGTCGGCATCCATCTGCGCGATGCGCTGGGCGCCGTGCCTCAGCGCGTACTTGAAGCCAGCGACATAGGCGGGGCCCAGGCCCATCTTGCCGGAGCGATGGAGGACGTGCACCGTCTCAGGGTGGCGGGCCTTGAGCCCCTCCGCCAGCTTGCCCGTGCCATCGGGGGAATTGTCGTCCACCACGAGGACGGCGAGCCCCTCCACCCCGCAAGACCGCAACGCCTCCACCATCTTGGGCAGGTTCTCGGCCTCGTTGTATGTCGGCAAAACGACCATCAGTCTCACAGGAAACTGTCTCCTCGCGCCTGCTCGAGACGGGCTGATCCGCTTGGCAGCCCCGGCTCGGACGCCGAATTATACCCTGGGACCAGCCAAAGGTCAATTGTGGAGGGCACCGCCGCGGCCTGCTTCCCGGACGCGCCAGCAGTCCGGGAGTGGATTTGACAAAGGGCCGCAGCCCGGTATAGTAGATAGCACACGTATGTCAAGCACGCCCAAGGCAAGAGAGCGCACCATGGTGGAGATTGGCGAGACGATAGCAGGCCGCTACCAGCTCAGGCGGCGCTTGGGGCAAGGCCCGCTGGCCGAGGTCTTTTTGGCCTATGACGAGCGGCTCCACAGCCTCTTCGCCCTCAAGCTCTTGCGCCAGGACCTGGCCGCTGACCCGGCCTTCCTCAAGCGTTTCCGCCAGATGCTTGCCGCCACCCCAGCGCTGGAACACGCCCACCTGGTCGGCTGCCACGGCCTGGAGCAAACCCGCGACCACGCTTTTCTGATCATGGATTATGTTGCCGGCCTCGATCTGGGCGCCTACCTACAGCAACACCCCGGCCCAGCGCCCTACCCCGAGGCCATGCTGATTTGGCGCGCCGCCTCCGCGGCCGTGCAGCACCTCCACACGCGCGGCGCCTGGCATGGGCATCTCGTGCCCGCCAATGTCCTTTTGGGCCAAGAAGGCCAGGTGCGGGTCAGCGACGCGGGGATCGCCCTGCTCGCCCAACAGGCAACCGACAGCGCCCCCGCGCCCAAGCCCACGGCCCGCCAGGATGATATCCGTGACCTGGCCGCCCTGCTCTACTTGTTGCTGACGGGGTCGGCGCCGCAAGCCACCGCCGCGCCTCCCTCCGCCGTGCAATCGCTCCTGGACCTCTCGCCGCAGGCGGAGGCCGCGCTGATGCGAGGGCTCTCGCCGGACCCGACGCAGCGCCCGGCCACGGCCCAGCAGCTCTATAGCCAGGTTCTCGCCCGCGAGCTGGAGGAGGAATACCCCCCCAGCCCCATGATCGCTGCCCTGGTCCGGCCCGATCAGGCCAGCGAGTCCAGCTCGCCCAGCGATCTGCGCGGCGCCGCGAAAAAGATCCTCGCCTTCCTGGCGGCCGATGTGGCGAGGGAGCCGCCGCCCCCTCCCGCCGAGCCCACGCCGCCGCCTGCCGCGCCCGCGGTCCCGCCGCCAACCCAGCCCGCCCGCCAATACACCGTGGGCTGGTCCCAGTTGGCCGAGGAAAAGGAGCGGCTCCAGGCGCGGCTGCGCGAGGCCGGCGCGGCGCTGGTGGAAGGGCGCTGGCAGGCCGCGCTGGATATCTGCGAGGAGATCCTGAGCCGGTTTCCCGGCCACATCGCAGCGCAGACGTTGGCCGCCGAAGCCGCCGCGGCCAGGGCCCTCGCTGACCGCGAGAGCCCGCCGCCCGAGCAGGGTAGCGTCCCCTGACCCCTCGCCCAGACAACGCAAAAGGGCCTGGCGCAAAGCCAGGCCCCTTATTTTGCGAATCTGCCGGTCGCCTAGCGGCGGCGACGTCCCCCGGTGAGGATGAGCACATAGTAGAGCAGCGTGGAAAGGGCCTGCGCCACCGCGGCCACATAGGTCCATGCCGCGGCGCTGAGCACGCTGGAGACACCGGCCTTTTCCTCGGCGGTCGTCACCAGCCCATTGGTCGTCAAGAGCTGCATGGCTCGACGGCTGGCATCCAGCTCGACCGGCAGGGTGACCAGGGCAAACACCGCGCTCAACGAGAAGAGCAGCACCCCCACCCAGGCTACGTTGGTGGTGGGCAACAGCAACACGCCCACCATAAAGATGATAGGGCCCAGCCAGGAGCCCAGGTTCACCGCCGGCACCAGCCCCGAGCGGATCCGCAACGGCAGGTAGCCGGTGTGGTCCTGCAGGGCATGGCCGACCTCGTGGGCCACCACGCCGATGGCCGCCACCGAAGGCCGCTGCGCCACGTCGGGCGAGAGCCGCAGCCGCTTGCTGCGAGGGTCGTAATGGTCGGCCAGCATGCCCTGGGCGCCCTCGACGTCGACGTTGCCCAGCCCGCTGGCGGAGAGCAGCACCTGCGCCGCCTGAAAACCCGAGATCCGGCGGGCGTTGGGCACCCCCGAAAACTTGGTAAAGGCCGACTTGACTTTCGCCTGAGCATAAAGCGCCAAAAGCAGCGCTGGCAAAGCAAAGATAAAGTAGGTCAGATTGCCGTACACCGAGATCACCTCTCTGCGATCAGCACGCTATCGATGCGTCCCCTACCATCATTATACACCGATATCGTGGATTCCTGGAATTCGCTCCGGCAGGCCTGGCCGCCGACGTGCTAGCCGCGTCTCCGCTTGCTGAGCATCGCCGTCCCCGCCCAGAGCGCCACCGTGGCCACCAGCAGCACCCACATCAGCCCCTCCAGGATGGGCCGCAGCAACTCGTTGCGCCTGGCGGTTCCTCGCTCCAGGTCGTCGCCCACGCCATAGGTCGATGCCGCGCTCCCTGCCGCCCCGTCCGCTGTGGCCGCGGGGGTGTCGGCGGCCTTGAGCGCCAGCACGGCAGCAGCCGTCGGCTCCGAGACCGCCTTGGCAGAAACAGGCTCGGACGTGGCCGCGGGCTCCGGCGTCGTCTCGGCGCGCGCCAGGGACACCATCTCGGCCTGCGGGGTGCTCGGCGCCTCCGCCATGATGCGCGGCGCCTCCCTGGATAGGAGCGCCGTCTCCGCCGTCGCAGGGGCCGCCTCGCCGCTCGGCGGCGTGGTGACATCCTCCGCGCCCGCGGCCTTCATCATCGTCTCCTCGGTGACGGCAGCCTGAGGGGCCGCGGCAACCTGCACCGCTTCCACCTCGCGCGCCACGGCCACCTCTTTTTCCACCACCACGGTCTCCATCACGGTAACCGGTTGCTCGATGGCCTGGGGCGCGGGCGCAAACGCGGCCTGCCTGGGCTCCAACTGCAGCCAGAGGCGGCCCGAAAGCGCGATCACGAAAAGAAAGGTGGCCATGACCGAGGCGAGCCGCATCGCGGCAAAGGCGGGCGGGCGCTGCTGCGCCGTCGCCAACCGCCCCTCCGTCACGGGCACGAGGAAGGACCGGGGCAGGGAGACTTCCGGCAGCAAATGGAGCAAGTCGACCGTACGGCGCAGGGTCTCCAACTCGGCGCGGCAAGCTGGGCAAGCGCGCAGATGCCGCTCCACCCTGGCGCGGTCCTTGGCGGCCAACTCGTTATCGAGATAGGCCGACAGGTCCTCTTGCGCCAGGTCGTGTTCTGTTCTGAAGAGACGTCGGGTCAGGCTGCTCATGCTATTCTTGCTCCACCAATGCCACGTTTACTCACTTGCTAGACGATAGGCTGCTGGCAAAAGTTCCCCCTGGCCCGACAGATAATCGCGCAGCGCCGCCCGGCCGCGGCTGATGCGTGACTTGACCGTGCCCAAGGCCACCCCCATCACCTCGGCGATCTCTTCATAGCTAAACCCTTGCACGTCCGAGAGCACCACCGCCAGGCGCTGCTCTTCGGGCAGCGTGCCCAGGCCGCGCTGCAGGGTCGCGCCCAGCTCGCGGCGCAAAGCGTGCTCCTCCGGCAGCTCCTGGTCGTCCGCCATCATGTCCGAGTGGTCGGGGTTTTCCGCCAGCAAGTCGTCCAGCGAGTCCTCCTGCCGGCGTTTTTTCTTGCGCAGCTCGTCGTAACAGGCGTTGGTCACGATCCGCAGGATCCAGGCGCGGAACGAGCCGTCCCGGAACTGGCGTATCGCGCGGTAGGCGGAGACAAAGGCCTCCTGAGTCGCGTCAGCGGCGCTCTCGGGGTCAGATAGAACGCGATAGGCTACGTTGTAGGCCAGTCTCTGATAGCTGCGCACCAGGGTATTGAAGGCGTGCACATCGCCTTTTTTGGCCGCAGCGATCAAGGCCGATTCATCCATGATCCTTGTCCCACCTTATGCCATGGCCAGACTGATCCATGAACCAGGGCCGCGAGGGCAGCCCCCCTGCTCCGATAGATTTGACGGAAATCGGTTATTGGACTATACTTGTCTTCATTGCCGAAGTGGCGGAACCGGCAGACGCGCTCGCCTCAAAAGTGAGTGGAGGTTGCTCCATGTGGGTTCGACTCCCACCTTCGGCATCTTTGTCCTGAGCGATCATACCGCAAACCAGACCTTTTGGCAAGTGTGCAGCCCACAAAAATGGGCGGCCCCACATGCTGAGGTCGAATGAGAAAAGCAATGGGGCTAATTCCACGCGAATAGCCCTATTCTTTTATCCGAGCTAATCGCCGCCGCTGCCGCCAGGCCCTTTCCTGGCCGCACGACCTTATATCCCTAGAACCCGGGCCAGCCCCCACCAACCCGCGCGGGCGCCCCCATCCAGAGAGGAGAGCCAAATGCCACTCGTCACCAGCAAAGAGATCCTGAAAGAAGCCCTGGCGAACCATTACGCCGTAGGCGCGTTCAACGCCAATAACATGGAGCAGATTCAGGGCATCGTCGAGGCCGCCGCCGAGGAGCACGCCCCGGTTATCCTGCAAGTCAGCCAGGGCGCCATCCGCTACGCCGGGCTGGAATTCGCCGCCGGCATGGTCAAGATCGCCGCCAGCCTGGTGGATGTCCCCGTGGTGCTGCACCTGGACCACGGCACCGACTTTTTGCAGAATGTGCGCTGCATGCGCGCCGGCTTTACCTCTCTGATGTTCGACGGCCATGACCTGCCCCTGGAAGAGAATATCGCCATCACCAGCCGCGTCGTCGAGATCGCCCATGCCGTGGGCGTCCCCGTGGAAGCCGAGCTCGGCAAGGTGCTGCAAGTCAGCGTGAGCATGGACGAAGTCCTCGCCGCCATGACCGATCCCGATGAAGCCGCCGAGTTCATCGCCAAGAGCGGCGCCGACTCGCTGGCGGTGGCCCTCGGCTCTATCCACGCCATGGAATCCCGCAACGCCAGCCTCGATATCGAGCGCGCCAAGGCGATCCACGCCGCGATCCCCGAGGTGCCCCTGGTGCTGCACGGCTCCTCCGGCGTCAAGCACGAGAGTGTCGTGGATGCGATCCAGCACGGCATCGCCAAAATCAACGTCGCCACCTACCTGAACCAGGCCTTCTGCGAGGCCCTGGGCGAAGGCATCGAAAAGATGCCCAAGAACACCGACCCGCGCAAGTACCTTTCCCTCTCCCGCGATGCGGTGAAGGAGCGGGTGCGCGAAAAGATCCGCCTCTTTGGCAGCTCGGGCGTCATCAGCGCCGGCGGCGGCTTCGTCAGCCCCAAGCGCAGCTTCCGCAGCGCCGAGCTGGGCGGCTCCGAGGCCTAAGCCAGCCGCCTGGCAGGATTCACATGAAAAAGCTCCGGGTTCTACGCGAACCCGGAGCTTTTTGTTTCATTCTCCCCGGCTCTAGACGCCCCATACCTGGGTCACCAGCCCGGGCTCGTAGCGGTCGGCGGCCCGCGCCCGCGCCCAATCGCGGAGCTCCCACGCCGCCTCCGTGCAGATGAGCCGCCGCTTCAGCTCGATATTCACCCGCGGCAGGTCCAGCCGGTCCGCGTCCCAGCAAGCTTGCACGGTGGGGTCGCCCTCGGTCAGCCCATCGGTGTGCAGGCGGCAGGCCTCGGACAGCAAGTCGAACTGGGCGCTGCTCAGGCGCACCAGCGAGCCGCGCAACAACTCGGCGCGCTCGGCTCCGCGCCGACCGTGGTCCGGGTCGCGGCCATCGTTGGCCCGGCGACAATCGTGGAACAGGGCGAAAAGCGTCACCACCTCGATATCGGCCCCCGTGACCTCGGCGATGCGCAGCCCATTCTCCAGCACCCGCGCCCAGTGGGACACGCCGTGGATGCCGCGGATCGGCAGCACATAGGTCGGCAAGAGCTCCTTCAGGATCGCCGTCGTATCCATCGTCCTCCCCATTGGCCAGGTCCCCTGCTTGGCGCTACCCTTGCTTACTCTGCCGCCAATTGCCCCTCGACATGGCTGACCACTTCGCCGGGCGCCTTGACCTCATCGGCCACGATCTGCCCGTCGCGCATGTGGATCACCCGCCCCGCCCGCGCGCTGACCGACGAATCGTGGGTCACCAGGACGATGGTCAGGCCGGTCTCGCGGTTCAGCTTTTCCAGCAGGTTCATCAGCTCGTGGCTCGACGCCGAGTCCAGGTTGCCCGTCGGCTCGTCGCCTAGCAGCAGAAAGGGGTCGTTCATCAGGGCGCGCGCCACGGCGACGCGCTGCTGCTCGCCGCCGGAGAGCTCCAGCGGCTTGTGCTTGGCCCGCTTGCCGAGCCCCACCTGTTCCAGGAGCGCCATGGCCCGCTTGCGATTGCCGCGCCCCTCGGAATAGTAGTGCGGCATCTGCACGTTGCGCAACGCGGTGAAAGCGGGCAGCAGCGAATAGTTCTGAAAGACAAAGCCGATCCCCTCGCCGCGCAAGCGCGAGATGCGCGCATCGCTCAACGTGTTGACGTCCTTGCCTTGCAGCTTGTACGTCCCCTCGTCGGGCAGGTCCAGGCAGCCGATGAGGTTCATCAGCGTCGTCTTGCCCGATCCCGAGGGCCCCATGATCGCCACGAACTCGCCCTGGCGCACGATGAGGTTCGCCCCCACCAGCGCCGGCACCTCCACGCGCCCCATCTGGTAGATGCGGCTCACGCCTTCCATCTCGATGACCGGCTCGCCGATACTCGCCTTGTCCAGCATGTCGCAATCCTCTCTTATGTCCCGTGTCGCAGCGCGCGGGTGGGCTGCAGCCGCGAGGCTCGCCAGGCCGGGTAGAGGCCGGAAGCGATGCCCACCACCGCCGAGATGCCCACCGCAATGCCCACCACATCCGGCGTCACGGTGACCAGGCCCTTGATCTGCTCGATGAATTGGCTGGCGGCATAAGAGCCGGCGATGCCAATGCCCAGGCCGATGGCCCCGCCCACCAAGGACAGCAACGCCGCCTCGGCGAGAAACTGGCTCATCACGTCGATCTGCCGCGCGCCCATGGCCCGCCGCAGGCCGATCTCCCAGGTCCGCTCGCTGACCATCACCAGCATGATGTTCATCAGGCCGATGCTGCCCACCACCAGCGAGATGCCCGCGATGAGCGAGAGGATCAGGGTCATCAGGTTGGTGATGCGGGCGCTCTCGTCGCTGTATTCCAGCGAATCATAGATCATATAGTCTTCCGGCGTGCCCTGGGCCAGACCCCGGCTGGCGCGCAGGATGGTGTTGATCTGGGCCACGGCGTACTCGCGCTCATTGGACTTGCGCGCATCCACCCGCACGGCGATCAGCGACAGGTTTTGGCTGCGTCCCTGCTGGTTCAGGCGCAACTGCGCCGTGCGCAGCGGCACCAGGATCGAGCGCGAGCTGTAGCCATACATCCCCTGCCGGGACTTGAGCACGCCGATCACGGCATAGTTCTGGGGCGTCTCGCCCATCGCCATGCGCAAGAGCTCGCCCACGGGGTTGGCATCCTCGCCCCACACTTCTTTGACGAAACTCTCGTCCAGCACGATCACCGGCGCGGCGGACTCTTGCTCAGCTTCGGTGAAGAAGCGGCCGTATTTGAGGTCCTGGCGATATACCTGCATATAGCGGTTGCTCACGCCCAGCGCCATGCCCATGGGCAAGCTGCGCCCCTTATAGATCACCTGGCCGTACACCTCGACCTGGCCAAGGGCCCCGTTGGTCGCCGTGGCCAGCCGCTCCAGGGCCTCCACGTCGCGCAAGGTCAGGCCGGCGGGCTGGGGCGGCTCGAACGGCACCTCGCCGCCAGCCGCTATGATGCCTTCTTTGTAAGCTGCCTCCGGCTGAACCATCATGACGGGACCGCCCCACATGCCGCCCGGCCGAATCTCGACGGTGCCCGCGGACCACGCCTCCATCTGGATCTCGGTGGAGCGGCGCAGGCCGTTGCCCAACGAGACGATGATGATCACCGCGGCCACGCCGATGATGACGCCCAGGGTAGTCAGCGCCGAGCGCAGCTTGTTCGAGCCCAGCCCCAAGAGGGCAAACCACAAGTTAATGAGTCGTATCATCTTGCATCACCCATAATAGACGCCATAGTTGGGGCCGACGGGGCCCTGCAAGGGCACGCGCACCACATCGCCCTCGTTCAGGCCCTCGAGCACCTCGACGTTGACGCCATCCTCAATGCCCAGCCTGACCGATTGGCGCTCCGCCTTGTCACCGCGCACCACCATCACGTAGGGGCCTTCCATGTCGTACCGCACCGCCATCAGCGGGACCAGCAGGACGCCCTGCTTTTCCGCCAAGGGGATGCGCAGGTTGACGGACATGCCCGCCCAGACCGGCATCTCGGGCGAGAACTCGATCTCTACCGGCACGTCAAAGACCGTCACGCCGTTCTCATACTTGCCATAGAGCGGGATCTCCCCCAGGATCCCCACCAGCGGCTCCTGGCCTTGCCCCTGGAAGGCATCCAGCATCACCTTGACCTCCCGGCCCGGCGCCAGGTGGGCGATGTCGATGTCATTGACCTTGGCCACCACGTACATGGCGGCGTTATCCATCATGTGCACGATCGGCGCGGAAGAGCCGATCACCATATCCTGCGTCACGTTCACCTGGTCGGCCACGCCGCTAAAGGGGGCCACCAGCTTGGCGTCGGCCAGCGCGGCGTTGGCGTCGTCCACCAGCCACTGCTTCTTGAGCACGTCGGCCTGCGCCTTGGCGATATCCACGGGGCTGGCCGCCTTGTCCAGCGCCGCCAGGTTGACCTCCAACTGGCGCACCCGCGCCTCGGCCAGTGTGATGGCGGCTGTGTATCTCTGCCGCTCCATCTCGGCCTTGCCCGCGGCGATCTCCAGGTCCAGCGCGGCCACCTTTTGCGCCGCCTGGGTCACCTTGCGCTGGGCCGCGCGCAGGTCCACCTCGTATTGGAGCTTGGCCACCTTTAGGGCATCCAGCTTGTCCAGCATCTGCAGGCGGTCGAGCCACTCCTTGTCCTGGTCTTGCTCGCTGGGGTTGGGGACGAGCACCATCGGCCCATGCTCCACCTCGGCGATGTTATAGATCCACTGCAGATAGTCGAGTTGCTCTTTGCGTTCCTTGCTATTGCGCAGCGCGTCCAACTCGGCCCGAGCAGCGGCCAGCGCTTCAGCGGCCCGCTTGCGCAGCGCCTCCGGCGTATCCTTGCCCTTCTCATAGGTCTCCAGGTCCTGGCGCGCTTTTTCCAGCGCCAATTGGGCCTGCAAGAGGTCGCTCTCCAGCTTGAGCCGGTCCACCAGGCTCACCGGCTTGGAGAGATCCTCCAGCTTGGTCTGGGCTTCCAACAGGTCCGCCTCGGCCTCGGCCAGGGTCCGCCCCAGCGCCTCCGCGTCCAGCTCCACCAGCACATCGCCCGCGCTGACGGTCTGGCCCGGGCCCACGAGCACGCTGGTCACCCGGCCGCGCGCCGTCTGAAAGCCCAGCGAGGCCTCCTTGCGCGGTGTGGTCCAGCCGTAGATCTGCAACTGCTCGGTAATGCTGCCGCGCTCCACGACGCGGTCTTCCGTGGCGACCACATCGCCGCCGGGGTCCTGATAGGAAGGCCGGAGCAGCGGGCTGATCCGCTGATAGGCGAACCAGACGCCCACGCCCAGCAAAGCAAGCACAGTCAGGCACCCCAGGCCGCCAAAGATCCGGCTCAGCCAACGGCGATTGCGATTCCTCGATTTGCGCTTGACCATATCCTACTCCTTAAGGCAGCTATCTGCCGTAGTAGTATTGGGGTTCGGTGGGAGCCACCAGCGGCATGAGCACGGTCTCACCCTCGCTCAGGCCGGACAGCACCTCGGCCATGATCCCATCGTTCATGCCGATCTCCACCGAGCGTTGCTCCGTGGTTCCATCGGCGCCGGGCAGCACCACATAGGTATCGATGCCCTGATAGCGGATAGCCGCCGTGGGGACCATCAGCACGTCGAGCTTTTCCCCGATCACCACGCGCAGGTTGGCGACCATCCCAGGACGGATATCGCTCTCGCCCGGGTCCAGCGACGTCACGATTGGGAAGGCGCTTATGCCCTGGCTCTGGGCGCCGCGCAGCGGCAGCTCCAGCATCTCGCCATCGAACATCAGCCCCGGATAGGTGTCAAAGGTGATGCGCACCGGCTGGCCCAACTGCAGGCGGACCACGTCCATCTCGCTGGCCTGGGCGCGCACGCGCAAGGTCTTGGCATCCACCAGATAGATGATATTGTCGCTCGGCCCCACCGTCTGGTCCGGCGTCACGAACGTGGCAAAGACGATGCCGCTAAAGGGCGCGCGCAGCGTGGTGGCGGCGATGAGGTCCTCGATATCCTTGACGCGCGCCTCGGCGGCCTGAAAAGCGGTCCGGGCCGCCTTGATCGCGTCCGTGTCCAACCCGGCGCGCAAATCCTCCAGCTTTTTGCGGGCGGCCTCGGCCTGCGCCGTCGCCTGCTCCTGCGCCAGGCGCAGCGTCTTGGTGGGATCCTCTTGCCCGGAGCGCACGCGCTCCAGCTTGGCCTCGGCCTGAGCCTGGGCCTCTTTCATGTCGGCGATGCGGTCGCGCATCTCTTGCATGCTGTTGGCGCGAGAGGTGCGGGCCTGCAACATCTTGCGCTCCACGTCGGCCAGCGCCTCCTGGTTGTCCTTGCGCTCGGCATCGGTCTGCGCATCGCGGATGGCGCGCTGGAAAAAGGCCTGCTGGTATTCCAGCGTGCGGATGCTGGAGAGGTTCAGTTGGATCTCCATCATGGCGAGCTGGTCCTGGGCCTCTTGCACGGCGGCCTTGGCGTTGGCCACGGCCTCTTCCAGAGGAGCCAGGCCCGCCTTGGTGGCGAGCTCCAGGTCGTATTTAGCCTGGCTCAGCGCATACTCGGCGCTGGCCAGCTCGGCCTCCGCTTGGGCGATATCGGTCTGGCTGGCCGCGCGCTGCGCCTCCGCCAGGATCGCCTCGGCCACCTTCAAGTCGGCCTGGGACTCGTACAGCCGGCGCTCCAGATCCGAGGTGTCCAGCTTGACCAGCTCCTGGTCCTTCTCCACCTCTTGGCCCTGACGAACCAGCACCTCGCGAACCGCGCCGCCAACGGTGCCAAAGGTCAACTGGCGCGAATCCAGGGGGATCACCTGCCCGGCCAGGCGCACCACCTCGGCCATGTCGCCGCGCGTCACCTGGGCGGTTGAGGTCAAGTCCTCGGCCCCAGACTGGGCAGGGGTCTGTTGGCAGCCCGTGGCAAAGACCAAGAGGGCGGCGAGGAGCAGCGCCGACAGGGCCTGCGCTCCCTTGGTTGGCCAGCCTCGGGCGCTGCTGGCTAGTTGCTCTGGATGCGACATAAGAGACGACCTCCTGAGACGATCTCCGAAATCACGCACAACTCGAGATAGCGGCCCTCGGCATCAGCCGCGGCCGTAATATACTCCAAAGACCCTGCCGGAGCCCATTTGGTTCCCTGAAAAGCGTCAGCATCTACACCAAAAGATGCAGATTCGCCTACGCAAAGAGGTGTATCTTTCGGGGAGCCACCGCCGAGCGCGGATCAGTCCACGATCTCAAAGACGAAGCGGCAGGGCTTCTGGCCCTGGCTGGCCAGCGCCGACGAGAGGACCTCTTTGGTGGCGAGCTTGACGCCCAGCGCAATCTGGTAGTGGTGGCGAAAGTGCCCCGCGCAGCAATAGCAGTACGTCAGCGAGACCGGCTCGGTCCAGCCCACGCTGCTAAACACGGGGCAAGGGCAGGCAAAACCGCCGCGGTCGCCGATGCCGGTGGAGATGGTGCCATCCGGATTGAGCACGGGCTTGCCCATGTAGGTCACGTCCCAGAGGGCCCGGACCTTGTCCTCCAGGCTGCGGCCGGCGTACTCTTGGGCCAGCTTGTGCACCGCCTCCTGCCGCCATCCCCCTTTGGAACAGGCGCAAGCATCCCGGACCGCCTGGCGAGTCGGGGGATCCAGCAGCTCATCCATGCGTTGGATCGCCTGGGCGAAGAAAGCAGCTCTCCTCGCCTTGGCCGAGCTGTCGCTGATCCGCTCATAGCCAGCCATGATCTGCGCCACCACCGGCTCGGCCACCTGCTGCTCGCGCAACGCGCTTCTGAACCGCTCCACCGCGCCCATGGGACCTCCTTGCCGCAATGATGCACCATTATTCCCAGACGTCCCTGTAGTATAGCGCCATTTTCTTGCCGGGGCAATCCGCGGCCAGGCAGCAACGCCCGCGCGGAAAGGGGGAGATAACCAGGGGCGGTTCAGGCGTGACGAGGCTCGCGCACCCGCCAGCGCAGCGCCGCCCAGGCACAGACCGTCAGCAGCGCCGAGATCACAAAGAGGGGGCGAAACCCCGCCAGGCTGGCGATCCACCCGCCGAGCACGGGGGCCGCGGCGTTAAAGATGCCGGTGACCGTGTTGCCCAGCCCGACATAGGTGGGGCGATCGTCCGGCCCGGCAAACTCGAGCAGGATCAACTGCCCGCTCACCATCTCGGCGGCGATGGCCATGCCCCAGGCCAGAAACACCAGGTAGAACCACTGTGGCGACGGCGCCAAGAGGGCCACCAACGCAGCCCCGATCCAGGCCCATAGGCCCCAGACCAGCGAGCGCTTGTGGCCGCGGCGGTCGCCCAAGTGGCCAAAGATCAGGTTAAAGAGCGTCTGCGAGACCAGCAGGATCGTGGTATAGATGCCCGCCTGGCTATCCGGCAGGTCCCAGCGCTGCACCGCGTACACGGTGACAAAGCCCATGGACATGCGCCCCAGGCCCATCAGCGCGCGGCTGAACAAATAGTTGCCGAAATTGCGGTCGCGGCGCAGCAGCCCCGGCAGCCTCCGCCAGTACTCCGCGGTCGAGATATGCTCCTTGCCCGAGGGCCGCGCCGGCTCGCGATTCAGCGCCAAAAAGACCCAGGAGAGGAACATTCCCCCAAAGGCCAGAGCCATGCACAGGGCAAAGCTATCGGGAAAGGCCAAACGGGCCAACACCACCGCCGTCACTTGCGCGCCGGCCACGCCCAAGAGCGAGCCGCCGAAATTGGCGATCCCGAAAAAGCGCCCGCGCCGGTCCAGCGGGATCACCTTGGCGACCATGTCCTCCCAGGCGGGAGCGATGGACCCCGACCCCAACTTGTGCCAGGCATAGAAAAGGAAGAAGGCAACCAGCGCCAGCCCAGGCCGCGAGGCTGCGAGCAGAAACGACGAAGTCGCCATCAGGAGGACCGGCAAACGCTCAGCCAGGAAGCCGTACTTGACCAAGGCGGGCTTTTTGCGGGCCAGTCGCTCGGTGGCGTTGGCCATGAGCAGTTGCGGCAAGAACCAGGCCGAGCCAGCGATGGCCGAGGCCAGCCCGATCAGCACCCGGCTATCCGTCAGGTGCGAAACGTACAAGGGGATCACCGTGCTGTCGGCGACGAAACTCACGCCAAAGAAAAAGAAGGTGCTATCCAGCACATTGACCCAAAAGTTCCAGCGGTAATGGTGCTCGACCTCGGCGTCATAAGCCCTGGGGTCAAAATCCGCGGCGCTCACGGCTGCCTATCCGCGCCCGCGCTGGCGGCGACCCAGGCCTCCCGCAGGGCAGGCAGATCGTCGAAAACCCAATCCGGCGTCAGTCCGGAGGCGGCCAGGTCCGCCCGGTTAGCGACGCCCGTCAACACGTGGATGGTCATCAGCCCGGCCTGTTGCCCGCCCAGCACGTCGGTCTCGGGGCGGTCGCCGATCATGGCAGTGTTCTCCGCCAGGGCCCCCAGCCGGGCCAGCGCGATCTCGAAAATCGCCCTCTCGGGCTTGCCGACCATGATCGGCTTGACCCCGGTGGCGGTCTCGATGGCGGCCAAGGCCGCCCCGTTGCCGGGGATGATCCCCCGCTCGGAAGGGAAGGTGACATCGGGGTTGGTCGCCACAAAGAGCGCCCCGGCGCGGATGGCCAGCGTGGCGAGGCAGAGCTTTTCGTAGGTCAGTTGCGTGTCCATCCCCACCACCACCGCCGACACGTCACTATCGGCGAAGCGGTAGCCAGCCTCGGTCAGCGCGACGCGCAGGCCGTCTTGCCCGATGACATAGAGCGCCGCGCCCGGCGGCACCAGCCGAGGCAAATACATCGCCGTGGCCTGCGCCGAAGTAAAGATGTGCTCGGGCGTCACCATGATCCCCATCTTGGCGATCTTGAGCACATACTGCTCCGGCGTCAGCGTCGAGTTGTTGGTAAAGAGCAGGAACCCCAGACCGCGCTCCTCGGCCCAGGCAACGAACTCGCGCGCCCCGGGCACCGGCGCATTGCCGTGATAGAGCACGCCATCCATGTCGATCAGCAAGTTGCGGATATCGGTCAGCGATTTGGTCTGCACTCGTCCGGTCACTCCTCTGGCTTGAAATCGCCCGCGCCCACAACGCGAGCGTAATCGTCAGGCTCATCGATATCGGCCAAGGCGCCAGCCCCCACCTCGACCAGCGCCAGCTCGTCCTGGTGCGCGGCGACCACGGCGCGCCCGCCCTGGTCGCCCGTGACGGCCAGCAACTCGGAAAAGAGCGAGCGGTCGAACAGCACCGGGTTGCCCCGCCGCCCCTGGCAGCTCGGGGCCACCAGGCGCGGGCGCCCATCCGCGCGCGCCGCCAGCAGCCGCTCGACGAGCGCCGCATCCACCCCCGGCTGGTCCGCCAGCAGGATCAACGCCGCGCCCACCTCGGGCTCCAACGCCGCCAGGCCCGCGCGCAGCGAGGTGCTCATCCCCTGCGCCCAATCCGGGTTGCGCACGACGCGGATCCCCTGGCGCGCGCCGACGCAGCCCAACACGGCCTCGGCCTGCGCGCCCACCACCAGGACCACAGGGGCCAGCCCAGCGCCTTGCGCCGCGTCCAGCGCCCGCTCCACCAGCGCGCGCCCGCCCACTCGCAGCAGTTGCTTGGGCTGCCCGTAGCGGCGCGCCCCGCCCGCGGCCAGCACGATCCCCGCCACGCGCTCGCGCCCGGCCACGGGCTATCCTCCTCCCAGCGAGACCCGCAGGCCACGCGCCGTGAACCAACCGGCGGCGCGCTCCTTGTCCTCCGCCGTCAGCTCGTCCAGGTTGAGCGGGGACTGCGGGCTATCCAGGCGGGCCAGCTTGCTCTCCCCCAGCCGGTGGTAGGGCATCAGGTGCGCCACGCGAAAGCCCAACTCCGCCAGCAGGTCGGCGATGGCGCGCAGGTTATCGTCGGTGGCGTTCAGGGTCGGGATCAGCGGGACCCGCGGGATCACCGCCACGCCCGTTTCCGTCAGCCGGCGCAGGTTGGCCAGGATCTCGGCGTTGTCGCGCCCGGTGAGCCGCCGGTGCAGCCCAGGGTCCACCGCCTTGACGTCGTACAGCACCAGGTCCAGGTCCGGCAGCAAGCTGCTCAACACCGCCCAAGAGGTGAACCCGCAGGTCTCCAGGGCCGTATGCAGGCCACTCCCCTTGCACAGCCGCAGAAAAGCCCGCAGCGGCTCCGGCTGCAGGGTCGGCTCGCCGCCCGAGACGGTGATCCCGCCGCCGGAGGTCTTGTAGAACGGCTCATCCTTGAGCGCCTCGGCCAAGAGCTCCTCAGGGGTATACTCGCGCCCCACCACCCGCAACGCCTCGGCGTAGCAGACCTCCGCGCAGGCCCCGCACCGGGTGCAGCGCGCGCGGATGATGCGCTCCGCGCCCTCGTAGGTGATGGCGTCCTCCGGGCAGGCCTGGCGACATTCGCCGCAGCCGATGCAGAACTGGCCGTAATAGGCCATCTCCCGGTAGGGAAACAGCCCCTCGGGGTTTTGGCACCACTGGCAGCGCAGCGGGCAGCCCTTGAAAAAGAAGAGCGTGCGGATGCCCGGCCCATCATGGAGCGAAAAACGCTGAATATCGAAAACGAGAGCCTTATCTGTCACGCAAACCCCTCTATGGCCTGCTGGCGCGGCGCGCTGATGGGCGTGGTCGCCGGAAAGGGACCGACATACGGCAAGGTGGCCTTGGTCTGCAACGCGTAAAAGCGCGCATCGCGGAGGGCGCGAAAGTGGGGATACCTGCCGCAGATGATGGTCACGGCGTCCCCCAGCGCCACCTGCGCCGCCGATGGCTCGTAGGGGCCGGGGGTCATGCCGTGCCAGGGCAGCGAGTATTCGTGGACCAGGCGCAGTATCTGCATCGGCGCATCTCGCTCAGGCGGCTCGGGACCGAAACCAGGCGATGGTGCGGCGCATGCCCTCCTCGAGGTCGATGCGCGGCTCGTAGCCCAGGGCCCGCAGCTTGGCGATATCGGCCACCCACTTTTGCGGATCGCCGGGGCGCACGCTGCCGGTAAAGGTATACGCCGGCGAGATGCCCATCTGCCGGGCGATCATCTGCGCCAGGCCCAGGATGGAGAGGCTGTGCCCCGCGGCGACGTTATAGACCTCGCCCTGCAGCGGCGCGTTCTCGGCGATGCAGAGCGCGGCGTCCACCGCGTTCTCCACATAGTTCAAGTCTCGCACCTGCGAGCCGTCGCCGAACATGAGCATCTGGTGCGGGTTATCGTGCAGCTTGCGGATGAAATCGAACACCACCTGTTTTTCCTGGCGCGGGCCAAAGAGCGAGAAGAAACGCATGGAAGCGCCGCGCAGCCCGTAGAGCTGGGCATAGACATCCAGGTAGCGCTCCCCGGCCAGCTTGCTCACGCCATAGGGCGATACGGGGATGCAGAGGTCGCCCTCGGAGAGGGGCACCTTGTTCAGGTCGCCATAGACCGCCGCCGACGAGGTGTTGATCACGGCGGTGGAGAGCTTGTTGGCGCGGATCGTCTCCACCAGGCGGAAGGTGGCCAGCAGGTTGGTTTCCAGGTCGCGCTGGGGGTCGCGCACCGAGTCGGGCACGTAGGAGACCGCCGCCAGGTGAAAAACGAGATCGTAGCGCCCCGCCACCAACAGGTCCAGAAAGGCGTCCTGCCGCGTATCCAGCTCCTCGAACCGGATGCGCTCCCAGACCGCCGCCAGGTTCTCGCGCTTGCCCCGGGCGAGGTTGTCCACCACGGTCACCTGCGCGCCGCGGGCCACCAACTGTTCCACCAGGCAAGAGCCCGCAAAGCCAGCCCCGCCCGTCACCAGAATGCTCGCGCCTTTCAGGTTCATGCTCCCCTCCTTGGGCCCCTGCCGCCGCACAACTCGTCGCATTTGGCCATTGCCTTGAGCGCGCTGGCTCCATGCTCGCCGAAGCGGATCTCAGCGGCGCGCATATGAGCCGCTCAGCTTCGCGCGACGAGCGCGACCCCGCCTATGATGACCAGCACGCCGAGCACCCGCGTAAGGGTGATCACTTCATTGAAGAAGAGGCCCCCCACGAACAGGGTGATCACGTAGGTGAGGCTCACCAGGGGGAAGGCCAGACTGATATCCAGTTTGGACAGCACATCCAGCCAAAGCAGCGAGCTAGCGCCGTAGCAGAGAAACCCCAGGATAATGGTGGGGGTGGTCACGATCGTGCGGAAGCCCTTGAGCAGCTCCCCGCCCCCAAAGTTCACGCCGCCCGCGCGCATCAGCCCGTATTTCAGCAACGCTTGTCCGGTGGCCAATAGCGCGATACTGATAGCCGCCGAGATCAGAGTCTTGGTCATCGCTTGCCTTTCCATATCCGTATTTCCACCCCGAGTAAGTCATGATACCATCATTTGGCCCGTCGGCCAAACTTTTCGCCCCTAACGGCAAGGGAGCGGGAGATGCTCTCCCGCTCCCTGCAGAACGTGCCTGGACCTATGGAACTCGGGCCGGATGGGCCCGCGCTGGCCTGCCGCTATCGGTCATCGTCATCGCCGAGGACGAAATCCTCCACATCATCGTCGTCGTCATCCTCGGTGGTCTCGGCATCCTCGTCCTCGACAAAATCCGCGGTCTCCTCGTCCCAATCCGAGGCATACATCCGCTTTTCCACGCGCTCGCGACAGCGCACGCAGACGGTGGTCTCGGGCAGGATCAGCAATCGATCGGGGTCGATCTCCTCGCCGCAGATCTCGCACTGGCCATAGCCGCCCTCATCCATGCGCTGCAGCGCGTGGTCGATTTCGTACAACCTCTGCTGCCAGCCATCCTTGGCCCACAACTCTTGGGCGCGCGTTTGGATGTTGACGATGATATCGGCCTCGTCCGTGTCCCGCTCATCTGCCGGATTCAGCACCGAGCTGGGGGACTGGGCGCGCGCCAGCAGTTGTTTTCTTTCCTTTTCCAGGGACTTGCGAGCTTGGCGAAGTTGTTTTTCGGTTATCATGAGCATAACTCCTGTGTTGTGCCCCAAAAGGCGGCGGGATCCAACCGGGCCAACATGGATTAGAAAAATCCCGCCCGCAGAAAAGCGGGCAGGACTTGGCGCTTGTAGATCACGTTGGTACGTTATCATAGCTGAAACTGCAGAAATGTCAAATCCCAGGCGCATCGCGCTATCCGGCGCCCCGGCATTGACAGGCCCCCGCCAGGGCATATAATGCGCGCATCAGCCCACAAGGAGCGCCATATGGGAGACAGCCCGGCACGCGCCATCCCCGTCACCAAGATCAGCGAAGAGTATGCCTACTTGGCCCAGCAGCGCTGCGCCTGTGGCGGGCGCTATCAGCTCGGCTCCCAGGCGCTGGTGCGGCGCGAGGGCCGCTACCTCGACCTGCTGACGGCGCGCTGCCGGCAGTGCGGCGCCCGCGCCAGTTGGGCCTTCGACGTTACCGAGCGGTTCCGGCCGCGCTGTCACCACGCCGCATGACAAGGAGGATCCACATGGAGATCATGCCCGGCCTGCACAGAATCAGCCTGGGGAAGGCAGGGCAGGCCGTCAATGCCTATCTGTCCCTCGATCCTGAGCCGCTGCTGGTGGACACGGGGATGCCCGGCCACGCGTCCCGGATCGTCAGTTACATGGAGAGCCAGGGGCTGGCGCCCGAGGCGCTGCGCCACATCGTGCTCACCCACCACGACGTGGACCACATCGGCAGCGCGCCGGAGCTGCGCCGGCTGACGGGGGCCCGGGTCTATGCCCACCGCCTGGACGCGCCCTGCATCGCCGGAACGGAGCCGCGCCGTCCCTGGCTTAAGCGATTGACCTCCGGGGTGCTAGGCCGTGTCGACCTGGCCGTGGACGAGCTGCTGGAAGGCGGGGAGACCCTCGCCGGCTGGCAGGTGCTCCACACCCCCGGCCACTCCCTGGGCAGCATCAGTCTCTATCGGCCCCCGGTGCTGCTCGTGGGCGACCTGCTGCTCTCGGACCACGGGCGCTGCCGGGAGATGTGGCGGTTCACCATGCAAGACGCGGCGCTGGCCCGCGAAACCATTCGGCGATTGGCTGGGTTGGACGCGCAGGTGCTGCTAACGGGTCACGGCGAGCCGCTGCGTGGCCCGCGCTTGCTGGGGGGGCTGATCGCCTCGTGGGAAGCCTAGCGCAGAGCGGCTACTTGCTGGCCTTTTCGTACGTGGAGAGGCGGACTTCTGGCGGGACGGTATCCGAGGTCGCCATATAGACAAAGAGCTTGCTGCCGGGCAACATCTGGCGGAGGCGGATGGTGGCGAAGCGGTGCTGCTCCCCGCCGCCGCGCAGGACATACGCTTCGTCGCTGACCACCTGCATGTGGTGGATCATCGCCACCTGGGTGCCCTCATAACTGATGTTGATCCGCACGTTATGAGCGGCATCTGGGCCGCGGTTTTCCACCAGCAGGCCCGTCACGACGATGAGGCCGGGGATCTCGTAAGGCGGCAGGATCGTATAGCACACCCCGGACTCGGCCGGCTTGCTCCAGGACAGCCGGCGGGCCAGGGGCTGCAAAGCCTCTCGCAAGGCCGAAAGGCCGATTCGTCGCTCCGGCTTGGGCATCGCGCCTCCTCAAACCCGCCAGCGTGCGGCTTTGGCGCGCCGCTGGCCGTCTCGGATCACTCGAGCGAGGGGAAGCACTTGACGAGCAGCGTTCCGCCGCCGATCATCACCAGCAGCAAGAAGGCGGCAAAGACGACGAGCGCGAGGATGCCAACGATCATGTTTCGTTGATGCTCCAGGGGCCGCCGCGTGATCACAGCGCCCAGGTTGGCAAAGCGTGGCCAATAGACGGCAAAGCCGCCCACCACCGCCCCCCAAAAGGCCGCGCGCAGCGGAGAATACGCCACGCCCGCCGCGTTCACGATCACCCCAACCACCAGCCCTGCCAGAAAGCCATACAGCATGCCCCGCATGATCTTGGGATCGAAAAGATTGGTCACCTTGCTCCTTTGCTGCCTCGCGGCCCCCGAGAGTAGCCCCATCATACCAGACAATCCCCTGGTTTGCAACATCCCGCCCGATCCGTGATACAATGAGCGCAACACGCCACGGGAGAGAGCTCATGTCACGTCAGCCCAACATCGCCGTCATCGGCAGCATCATCATGGACCTGGCCGTTACCACGCCGCGCGTGCCCCAGACCGGCGAAAACCTGCTGGCCCACGGCTTTCAGATGGGGCCGGGCGGCAAAGGCGCCAACTCGGCGGTGGCCCTGGCGCGGATGGGCGCCCACTCTACCCTGCTGGGCCGGGTCGGCGACGACCCATTCGGCCGCGCCGAGCTAGAGACCGTGCGCCAGGCCGGGGTGGATACCAGCGCGGTGGTCATCGATCCGGAGCGCCACACCGGCATCGCCATCATCATGGTGGACGACCAGCGCGAGAACACCATCCTGGTCGCCATCGGCGCCAACGCCGGGCTGGATGCCGCCTATGTCGAGCAGGCGCTGGCGGCGCGCTGGTCCAGCCTGGACGCTGTGCTGGTGAATTTCGAGATCCCCGAGGAGGTAGTCAGGACCGTGATCGAGGGCGCGCGCCAGCACCACGTGCCGGCCGTGGTGGATGCCGGGCCGCCGCGCCACTATGGGCCCGAGACCTGGCGGCATGCCACCGTGCTTTCACCCAACATGCTGGAGGCCAGCTACCTGGTGGGATATCCCGTGGAGGACGAGGCCGCGGCGCGGCGAGCCGCCGCCGATATCCTGGCGCTGGGCCCGCAGGCCGTGGTGGTCAAAATGGGCAAGCGGGGAGCGCTCCTGGTCACGCCCCAGGCAAGCCAGCTCGTGCCGGGCTATGCGGTGGAGGTGGTGGATACCACCGGCGCAGGCGATGCCTTTACCTCGGCGCTGACCCTGGCCCTGGCCGAGGGCCAAGCGCTGCCGGAAGCGGTCCGGCTGGGGAACGCCGCGGGGGCGCTGGCCGTGACGCGCTTTGGGACCATGGCCGCCATGCCCACGCGAGCAGAGGTGGACACGTTCAAGTCGCGAGGTTAAGCAGGGGGCGGCTCGGCGGCGCGCAGCCGCTGGGCGACGACGTACATCTCGCGGCTCTCCTCGCGGGAGGCGTCCGGGTGATGCGGCTTGACCGAGGCAAACCAGCGGCGCGCCTCCTGCAAAAAGCCGGGGAAATACTCGCCCTCGAAGACCTTGACCACGAAATGGCCGCCGGGCTTGAGCAGCTCGCGGGCCAACGCCAGCGCCATCTCGGCCAGCTCGATGGAGCGCGCATGGTCGCGGTCGCGGATGCCCGAGGTGGCCGGAGCCGCGTCGCATAACACCACATCCACCTGGCCCTGGGCGGCCTCGTGGAGGCGCGCCTGCACCTCCGGCGCCAGCATATCGCCGGTAATGATCGTCACGCCAGGGATGGGGTCCATGGCCTGGAGATCGACAGCGATGACCCGCCCCTGGGGGCCCACCCACTTCTGGGTAATCTGCGACCACCCGCCGGGCGCCGCGCCCAAATCCAGCACCCGATCGCCCTTGCGGATCACGGCGAACTTGCTGTTGATCTGTTCCAGCTTGAAGGCGGAACGGGAGCGATAGCCCTCTTCCTTCGCCTGGCGGAAATACCGGTCCTGGCCCTGGTTCTTGCGCCAATGCCCGCCCATCCGCTATCTCCTCTGGGCGTCCACCAGGGTGCGGGCCACGTCCGGGCGGTCGGTGATGAGCACGTCCACGCCCAACTCGATCAGGCGCAGCATCTCGGGCGGCTCGTTCACCGTCCAGACGTTGACGTGGTAGCCCTTGCCGTGCGCCCAGCGTACATACCCGGCGTCCACCATCCGCCCCTCCGGATGCACCGCATCCAGCCCCAGAAACGGCGCCGCCCAGGCGCGGCTCAGGTAGACGGGCATGTCGGGGGCATAGAGCAGGCCCCGGCGGATTTCGGGGGCCAGGCGCTTGGCTCGCCAGAGCGATAGCGGGTTGAACGAGGAAAAGACGATGGAGCGGCCCAACGACCTGGCGCGCAATAGCTCCACCACCTGCGTCTCCAGCCCATCGTCCCCTGCCGAGGCGCTTTTGAGCTCGATGTTGATCCGCAGCGCGCTCCCGAAAGCGTCCAGCACCTCGGCCAGGGTAGGGATCGGCTCGCCGCTGAACTGGCTCGCAAAGCGCCCGCCGGCATCCAGCTCGCGCAGTTGGTCCAGGGTCAGCTCCCTCACGCGCCCGCTGCCATTGGTGGTGCGGTCCACGGTCGAGTCGTGAATGACCACCGGGACGCCATCGGCGGAAAGCATCACGTCCAGCTCGATGCCGTCCGCGCCCATCTCGTGCGCCTTGCGAAAGGCGGCCAGGGTGTTCTCCGGCGCAGCCTGCCGCGCGCCGCGATGGCCGAACACCAGCGGCCGGCCTTTGTAGAATTCCGCGCCACTCTCGCTCATGGAAAGCTCCGTTCCGTCCACTCTAGGGGGTTGACGGCCTCGCCGCCGACCCGCAGCTCCCAATGCAAGTGCGGCCCCGTGACCAGGCCGGTGCTGCCCACCGTACCAATGATCTCGCCGCGTTCCACCAACTGGTCTGGCGCCACCGAGATCGTGTTCATGTGGGCATACAGGGTATGCACGCCCATCCCATGGTCGATCACCACCACGTTGCCGCGAACCCGGGTCCGCTCGGCCATCACGACGCGGCCGGCCTGCGCCGCCGCGATGGGCGTCCCCGTGCCGCCGCGCAAGTCCAGGCCCGCGTGGTAGCTGCTGGGCGGCGCCTGGTTATAAGAGCGCGACGTGCCATACACTGAGGTAATGGCGCTCTGCACCGGCAAGATGAAATTGCCGGACCAATACGGGAGCGCCGCCGAGCTGGCAAAGACCTTGGCCAACTGGATGGTTTCCGCTTCGCGCACCTTCGGGTCCAACAGGTCGCTCAGGCCAGGGGCTATGGTCAAATAGTCGGTGCCAAAGGACATGGCCTGCACCTCGACCGTCGCCGTGACGGCCTGCTGCGCGCCCAACTGGTCGCGGGCGGCCACCTGCAAGAGGTAGGAGCGCGCCTCCGCCCAGGGTCCAAAGCCCACCACCGCCCAGCCACCTTGCGGCACCTCGCTAAAGTGCAAGAGCTTGCCGTTGAAAAAGCCGGTCAAGCTCACGGGGCGGCTGGATTCGATCTCGATGCCCAGGGTGTGGCCTTGCTTGACCACCGGCGACGATAGGGTTAGGGTCAGCTCGAGCGGCGGCACCGTGGCCGTGGGGCTGGGCGTCGGCGAGTGGGTTGCTGTGGCCGTGGGCGTGTGCGTCTGGGTCGGCGTGGCCGTGGAGGTGGGCGAGGGGGTCGCCGTAAAGGTCGCGGTCGGCGTCTCGGTCACCGTTGGGGTGGCGGTCTCGGTCGCGGTCGCCGTGGCGGAAGGTGTGGCCGTGGCGGTGGGCACCCAGAAAGCCAGCCGGATAGGTCCGTCCGCGGCATCGCAGCCTACCAAGAGGGCCAGCGCCAGGCAGATCGCGAGCAGAATCAGGCGAGCAGGATGTTTTGTTTGGATGGGCACGGTGCCTCCTTGAAAGTCCATTATACCGCCAGGCGCGCCGGCGGCCAAATCGCGCCCGCAGGGCCTCGCGATTTGGCCGAAGCCCCACATCGGCTATAATTGGGAGCGGCGCTATTCGGATCGCGGAGCGAGGGGAAAATGGTCTCTCGGGGTGACCTCATCGAGCTGGAGCTGACGGATATCACCCACGGCGGCGACGCCCTGGGACGTCATGAGGGCCTGGTTTGCTTTGTGCCCTATGGCGTGCCCGGCGACCGCGCGCGGGTCAGGGTCACCGAGGCCAAGTCCCACTATGTGCGCGGCGAGCTGCTCGAGGTGCTGGCGGCCTCTCCCCACCGGGTAACGCCGCCCTGCCGGCACTTTGGCCGGTGCGGCGGCTGCCACTGGCAACACATCGCCTATCCCCAACAACTCGCCTATAAACAGCGCATCGTCCAGGAGCAGATGGCGCGCATCGCCAAGCTGCCCGATGTGCCGGTGCGGCCCACCCTGGGCATGGACGAGCCCTGGCACTATCGCAACCACGTGCAGTTGACGCCGGACCGCGAAGGCAACCTCGGCTACCTGGCGGCGCGGAGCCATGACGTGGTCGCCATCGAAGAGTGCTATCTGCCGCACCCGCTGATCGAGGAGGTGCTGGCCTCGCTGGACCTGGACTATCCCGGCCTGCGGCAGGTCTCGCTCCGGGCGGGAACCCGCACCGAGGACCGCATGGTGATCCTAGATGTCGAGGGCGACGAGCCCGAGATCGAGGTGGATGACCTGCCCCTATCGCTGGTTCTGCTGCCCCCCGAGGGCGCGCTGCGGGTCCTGGTGGGCGACGACCACATCCATGAGGAGCTGGCCGGGCGGCGCTACCGCATCTCGGCCGAGAGCTTTTTCCAGGTCAACACCGACCAGGCGGAGCACCTGGTGCGGCTGGTCCGCGAGGCGCTGGCGCCGACGGGCGGCGAGCGGCTGCTGGACCTCTTTTGCGGCGTGGGGACCTTTGGGTTGGCCCTGGCCAGCCAGGTGCGCCAGGTGATCGGCGTGGAAGAGAGCGAGGGCGCCATCGCCGACGCGGTGGAAAACGCCGAGGGTCTGGAGAACGTCGAGCTCTGGCAGGGCAGCGTCGAGGAGGCCATCGCGGAGGTGGAGCCGGGCGTCGAGCTCGTGGTGTTGGACCCGCCGCGGGCGGGGGTGGCTGCCGGGGCCTTGGCGGCCCTGATCAAGCTGGCGCCCCAGCGCATCGCCTACGTCTCCTGCGACCCCGCCTCGCTGGCCCGCGACCTGCGCATCCTGGCCGATGGCGGGTATGAGGCGCGGTACATCCAGCCCGTGGACATGTTCCCGCAGACGTACCATGTCGAGACAGTGGCATTGTTGTCGAGAGTGAATCTCGAAAAGCAATAGTTGGGTAACTAAAAGAACGGCATCTGGATGAAATCTGTCAGGAAAGGATATAGGGCAATGTGAACAAGAAAATCCAGATCATACGTGCGCTTGCTATCTGTGCAGTGGTTATGATTCACTCCAACACTGATGGTGTGGTCGGTGTAGGAGTCAGGCCCTTTATCAACTATGCAGTCGCCATGTTTATCTTCTGCTCAGGATATCTGACCAAGCTTGAAATCAACGATTTGGGCTCTTTCTATAAGAAGAGAATAGGCAGAGTCATTGTCCCGTATTTGCTGTGGAGTTTGATCTATACGGTGGCGTACGGATCATACTCAAGCCTCATAGTCAATCTGTTGACTGCGAACGCTCATCATTCATTCTACTATATCTTTGTCTACATCCAGCTTGTGCTGCTTACTCCCGCTATTGGGAGATTGCTCAAGTCCAAGTATCGATGGATTGGATGGACAATTGCACCCATATCCGTCTTGATCATTCGATACATCTGTACATTTGCTGGTGTTGAATTAGGCTTTCCGTTTCCGGCTACGCTATGCTTGGTCTGGTTTACTTACTATTACCTCGGCCTTGGACTGGGCAATCACGTATTTGAGTATGGTGATAGTTGGAAAAAGACCATTGGAATGTATGCAGTGGTTCTATTGTTATCCGAAGTTGAGGGATTCGTTTGGATGATCTATGGGAACTATGACCTGGCAACAAGTCAGGTCAGGCTCACATCCATTCTGACCTCTACAGTGGCGTGCTTGCTTGCCTATAGGTATATCAAAGATGATGGTGTTGAGCTGGCAGACAGCCTTCTGAGCCGAGCGCTAATCACAATAGGCAACTGCTCATTTGGGATATACTTGTCACATAATCTAGTGATGTCTGTATTGGAAAGAGTCCCTGGATACGGATATCTGTTTTTCCCGTTACGCTCAATCGTTATACTAGCTGTGACCACCCTCTGCGTAATGGCTGGCCATCGAGTTCTAGGAAGATATGCCAAGCTTGCTGGACTATAAGATGAGCGTCACATTGAGGCAAGAAACGCCCGCCGACCATCGGGCCGCCGAGAACCTGACCCGCGAGGCTTTCTGGAACCTCTTCGTCCCCGGATGTGTGGAACATTATTTGCTGCACATCGTGCGGGATTCCGGCGCGTTCATCGGCGAGCTGGATACCGTCGCCGAGATGGATGGCCAGATCGTGGGAAACATCGTCTATACCGAGGCCAAGATACTTGGCGACGACGGCGAATGGTTTCCGGTGATCTCGTTTGGGCCCATCGCCGTCCTGCCCGAGTTCCAGGGAAAGGGAATCGGCGGCAAGCTGATCAAACACACCATCGGGCGCGCCAAGGAGATGGGCTACCGGGCCATCCTCATCTATGGCGACCCAGACTATTACGGCAGGTTCGGCTTTGTCCAGGCCGAGCAATTCGGCGTCGGGACGCCAGATAACATGTATGCCGCGCCGCTTCAGGCGCTCGAGCTATACCCAGGGGCGCTGGCGGGATGCCAGGGGCGCTTCTATGAGGACGCGATCTTTGACGTCGATCCGCAAGCCGCGGACGAGTTTGATAAAAGCTTCCCTGACAAAGAAAGGACAAGCGGCCTGCCGACGCAAGCTAGATTTCAGCAACTGGTTGGAATGAGGAAGCCAAGGGCATGAATCCTGTTCTCCAACCATCATCCCGCGGAGCAAGCCTGATCCAAACTTCCAATGCTCGGCATGGTGTTACTCGCATAGGAAACACCTCGTCTTGCATGCGAAAGGGACGGTGTCGTTAGCACATGCAAACAGAACAGGATCCGCTTTCCGAGAGGAATCGAGCCTACCTCGACTTGCTAACAGATGTCTACGAGGTGTCTGCCGCCTATTCGTCGAGGAGCTATATCTGGGGCGGCTTTACCATCGACATATTTGAGAACAGGTTTCTTCGAGACCATCACGATCTGGATGGGTTCACCCTTGACCTCGAGGATATCTCGGACCAGCTAGCGGCAGCGTACGCCAAGAGAGGATACCAGACCGGGTTCGACCGAGAGTTCCTGATACTCAAGATCGAAAAGGGCGGGATTCATGCCGGCTTCAACCCGCTGGAGATAGATGGGGACGTCGCCAGGTGGATGCACATCGGTCGCGAAGGGAGCGTTTACTTTCCAGCAGACTGGCTTGATGCCACACCTCGCCTCTTTTACGGCTCCAGGGTCTATACTGCGGGGATTCGCTTCGAATACGCCATCAGAACCAAGGTTGGAATGCTCAACCCCGAGTGGAAACCCCGCGATAAAGACCGTGAAGCAACCGAGTATCTGGCGCGGGCCATCGAGCGAGAGAATATTCGGCCACAAGACATCTATGAGTGGATATGGAGCTACAATCCATTCTGGTACAAGCGAGGATACACCGAGTTCTTTAGGCCCACTGTAGCGTGGCCGCTGTCCCCCAAATGACCTTATGCCTGCTTGGACCAGTGCCCGTATGAGCAAATGAACCATCATGACGATTCGAGAGCGCAATGACTGATTTGGCCCTATTGGAGACACTAAACCCGGCGCAGCGTACCGCCGTGGAGAGCGGCGACGGACCCATCCTGGTCAGCGCGGGCCCCGGCTCGGGCAAGACCCGGGTGCTCACCCACCGCGTGGCCTACCTGATCGCGGCGCGGGGCATCCCACCCTATAACATCATGGCCGTCACCTTTACCAACAAGGCAGCCAAAGAGATGAAGCAGCGCCTGGAGCAGTTGATCGGCCGCCATAGCCAGGCCCTCACCATCGGCACCTTTCACGCCATCTGCGCCCGCATCCTGCGCCGCGAGGCGCAGTACATCGGCTTGGCCAGCACCTTTGTCATCTTTGATAGCAACGACCAACTGGACCTGGTCAAGCAGGCCCTGCGCGAGCTCAAGCTCGACGACAAGATGTACCCGCCCACCGCCCTCCTGCACGCCATCTCGCGGGCCAAGGACGAGCTGATCACCCCGGACAGGTATGAAGCGCCCACCTACTGGCACGAGGTGGCCGGGCGCGTCTACAAGCGCTACCAAGAGATGCTCGCCGCCAACGACGCGGTGGATTTCGATGACCTGCTGGTCACCACGGTGCGGCTCCTGCGCGACCATGAGGAGGTCCGGCAGCGCTACCAACGGCGCTACGTCCACGTGCTGGTGGACGAGTTCCAGGACACCAACACCGCGCAATACGAGCTGGTCAAGCTCTTTGCCGGGGGCTACAAAAACCTCTTTGTGGTGGGCGACCCCGACCAGTCCATCTATGGCTGGCGCGGAGCCAACATCCGCAACATCCGCAGCTTTGGCCGGGACTATCCGCAGGCGCAGACTGTGCTGCTGGAGCAGAACTATCGCTCCACCCAGGATATCCTGGACGCTGCCTATCACGTGATCGCCCACAACCCCGGCCGCCAAGACAAGCGGCTGTGGACCGAGAACAAGGCCCGGCTGCCCCTGACCGTCTCGGAGGTCTATGACGAGACCGAAGAGTCCGAGTTCGTCGTGCGCGAGATCACCCGGCTGGTGGAGGAGCGCTCTTGCCGCCTGGGCGATTGCGCGGTGATGTACCGCACCAACGCCCAATCCCGCGTCATCGAGGACGCCTTTGTGCGGCATCATCTCCCCTACAAGCTGGTGGGGGCCACCCGTTTTTACGCCCGGCGCGAGATCAAGGACGTGCTGGCCTATCTGCGGCTGATCCACAACCCCAACGACAACGTCAGCCTGCGACGGGTGATCAACGTGCCGCCCCGGCGCATCGGCTCCAAGACCATTGCCTCGCTGGAAACCTGGTCCACGCGGCTGGGGCTGCCCATGGGCACGGTCTTGCAGGCGCTGATCACGGGCCAAGAGACGCCGGGCGTCAACCTCGCCAAGCTGGAGGAAGAGTTCGGCCCCCTGGCGCGCAAGGCGCTGGCGAGCTTTTGGGAGCTGGTCGGCGCGCTCCGCGAGGCCTTGGCCCAACGCGACCTGCTGGGGCTGTTGGACGCCACGCTGGAACAGACCGGCTATGCCGATTATGTGCGCGACGGCACCGAGGAGGGCGAGGAGCGCTGGCGCAACATCATGGAGCTGCGCTCCGTGGCCCAAGAATACGCCGGCGCCGAGGCGACGGACGCCCTGAGCGCCTTCTTGGAAGAGGTGGCGCTGGTCTCCGACGTGGACGACCTGACCGAGGAGAGCGATGCGGTCACCCTGCTCACCCTCCACGCCGCCAAGGGGCTCGAGTTCGCCACCGTCTTTATGGTGGGCATGGAGGAGGGGATCCTGCCCCACAGCCGCAGCCTGGAAGAGCCGGAGGGGATGGAAGAGGAGCGGCGGCTCTGCTACGTCGGCATCACCCGCGCCAAGCGCAGGCTCTACCTGACCTACGCCTTCCGGCGCACCATCTATGGCTCACAGTCGCTCACCGAGCCCTCGCGCTTTTTGGCCGACATCCCCGATAATCTGGTCAAGGGGCGCAAGGACAAGCCGGGGCGACCGAGCCTGGCCCAGGCGGCAGCGCCCTGGCCCAGCCCGAGCCCGTCCGCGCGCCGGCCGTCGCTCTTGGAGCGCTTTCCGCAGCGCGGGCCCCGAAATGGCGAGCCCGAGCCGGAGCGACCGGCCAGCCCGGCGCCGCGCCGCGGCGAGCGGCCCCTGCCTTCCAGCGCGCCGGGTTCGCGCGCCGCGCCTCGGGGCGCGGAGCCGCAGTTCCAAGCCGGGGACAAGGTCCACCATGCCAAGTTCGGTGACGGCGTGGTAGTAGATAGCCAGGTCAATGGTGGGGACGAGATCGTCACCATCGCTTTCGCCGGATTGGGCGTCAAGCGCCTGGCGGCGAGCTTTGCCCAGTTGAAAAAGCTGCCTTAGGCGCCGGCCCCAGGCCGATTGCCCCGGCCGTGTGCCAGCGCGCTTGGCAGGTGCTCCTTGAGGGGAATAGACGCATGTCCAATTCACGAAACCGTCGTTTTGCGCTCCGGACCGGGATCAGCCTGGGGCTTATCGTGGCTTTGTGCCTGCTTATGGGGGCTTGGCAGCGACCGTCCGGCGCGGCCTTGGGCCGGACGGAGGAGATCGCCGTGGGCACCCCCGCCGCCGACGAGATCGCTTTGGCCTATCCGCCACAAGGCGAGGATGTGGTCCAGCTCCCCGGCGCGCCGTTGACCTTTGACGAGGCGGCGCCGTCCGAGCTGGCCTCCTGCACGGCCGAGGGCTACGCCTCGTCCACCAGCGTGGTCCAGGGCGGGACCATCGATTTCCACATCTCGAGCGACTGCGCGCCGCTGGACATTTATGTCTTTCGCGAGGGCGTGACCAAGCAGCTCATGACCGTGCTCTACAACGTGCAAGCGGGCATGTATCCTTGCCAAAACTCGGAGCTGGGCTGCGCCTGGCCCATCGCCCACACGCTGGTGATCCCTTATAGCTGGCCCAGCGGTCTCTATGCCGCCCAGTTGGTCGGCCCCGGCGCGGCCATCGGCGACCAGGGCGACTATATCCTTTTCATCGTGCGCGAGGACATGCCCGGCTCCACCGCCAAGATCCTGGTGCAGCTCTCCACCGCCACCTGGAACGCCTACAACGACACCTTTGGCCTCAGTTTTTACACCACGCCGCGGGCCATGGAGATGTCCTACGACCGACCTTTCACTAACCAGCCCTACGGCATCGGCCCCTATCAGTGGGAGGTGCCGCTCATCCGCTGGCTGGAGGCCAATGGCTATCCCGCCGAATACTGCGCCAACGAAGACCTCCAATTCGCGCCCCAGATCCTGGATCAGTACCCCGTGGTCATCAGCGTTGGCCACGACGAGTATTGGTCCAAAGAGATGCGCGATAACCTGGAAGCCTATATCGGGCGCGGCGGGAACGTGATCTTTTTCAGCAGCAACACCTGCTATTGGCAGACCCGCCTGGAGGACGACGGGCGCAAAATCGTCTGCTATAAAGACGCCTACATGAACGACCCTCTGTTCGGCGTGGACAATTCCCGCGTCACCCACTATTGGACGGGGTACCCCGTCAACCGCCCGGAGAACTCGCTCACCGCTGGGAGCTACCACTGGGGCGCCCTGGGCGCTGGCGGCTATAAAGTCTATCATGCCGACCATTGGATCTATGAGGGCACCGGGCTGCAAGATTTCGACGTTTTCGGTTACCGCTACGATCCCGACCCGGAGAAAACGTACTATCTGCAGGCCCGCGAGGCGGACGGCGCCAAGCTGCGCTGGGTGAACGGCTACCCCGAGCCAACGGGCGAGGATGGCACACCCCTGAATACCATCATCCTGGGCAAGGGGTCGCTCTTGGGCCAGGGGACGATGGGCATCTATCAGCGCGGGGGCATGGTCTTCACCACCGGCTCCTGGGAGTGGGCGCGGCAAGGCCTCCAGAACTACAAGGACCCCATCGTGGAGCGGATGACGCGCAATGTGCTGAACCGCTTCACCCAGCTCGCCGCGCCGGCCACGCCCACGCCGGTGGCCAGCCCCGCGCCCCCGGTGCGCCCCACGGTGGTCACGCTGCAACAAGGCCTCAATGGCTATGCCGGCGCCAAGGACACCTATCTGCACTCCTGGTATCCCGACAACAACTATGGCAACGACTCCAAGCTCACCGTCCGCTCCGGCAACGCCGTGGTCCCGCTGCTGCGCTTCGACCTGGGGACGCAGGTTCCCGCCAACGCCCGGATTCTGAAGGCCACGCTCAACGTGGCGGTCCTCGATAACGGCAACCAGGGCAACCTGATGCGGGTCTCGGCGCACAGGCTGCTCAAGTCCTGGGTGGATATTCAGGCCACCTGGAAAAAGGCGACCACCGCGCTCTCCTGGACCACCCCCGGCGCCGCCGGTGCCAGCTCGGACTATGCGGCCTCCAGCTATGATCTCGAGCGCATCTATACCACCACGAAGGCCTGGTGCACCATGGAGGTCACTAACCTGGTGCAAGAGTGGGTCAATGGGACCGCGGCCAACAACGGCTTCCTGCTGCGCACCGTGGGTGACGTGGCGGTGTCCTACGACCTGGCCTCCTCCCAATACGGCACCCAGTTCTACCGGCCCAAGCTGGTCATCTACTATACCACCGAGCAGATCCCCACCGCCACGCCCACGGGCACGGCGACGCGCACGCCGACCAGGACTTTTACGCCGACGGCGACCATGACCTCCACGCCCACCGCCACCCTGACCTCACCGGCGGCGCCGACCGCCACCCACACGCCGACGGCGACGCAGGCTCCTCGCATCTTTCCCAGCAGCGGTTTTTCCGAGCCCGCCTCGGCCGTGACCTTCACCAGCCTCTACAAGGATCCCGCTGGCTGGTGGAACATCCGCTACGCGGACCTGCTGCTCAACACGACCGCGAGCGCCACCAACGGCCTCTATGCGCGCTATGACGTGGTGAACAACCTCATGTCCCTCCGCCAGCCGGACGACGCGAGCTGGCTCGGCTGGCTCCCACCCTCCAGCCCCGGCAAGATCTCGCATGTCTTGGGCGCGCTGGACCTGGGGCGCAGCTCGGCCATGGGCGCCGGCGATACCCTCACCGTCACCTGGACCTTTACGCCCACCCACAACCTGAGCGGCCGGGAACACAACCTCCACTTGAGGACGGAGAGCCTGGCGGGCCAGAGCAGCGGCTGGGCCGACCAGGGGAACTGGATCATCAATCGGATGCCCAACTATTTGATCCCGCCCGCCCTGCTCAACGTCACGGTCAACAGCGGCGAGCGGCTGACCCTCGACCCGCGCTACCGCGACCCCGACGGCTGGGCCAACCTGGACCTGCTCTACCTGGCCCTCGCTGACACGCCGCCCACGGGCGAGATGGCGCCCCACAGCGTGATTCTAAAGTATGATCAGGGGGAGAACAAGCTCTTTCTGGCGGACTCGGCGGGGACAGGCTGGCTGGGCGGGGTCGCGCCGGGGGCGGCGGAGACCTACTTGGAAAACGACGCCGTCAAGGTGATCGCCCAATACAGCACGCCGGGTTTCGCCGACGTGCGCACGCGGATCGTGCGCTGGAGGATCGAGTTCAAGGCGGGTTACGCCGGCTCCCACCAGGTCTATATGCGGGCCATCGACCGCTTCCCCAGCGCCCAAGGCGACACGGGCTGGAAGTGGAAGGGGGCGCTCGCCATCCAGGCGTCCACGCCAACCATCGTCCCCTCAGCGACGCCCACCGCCACCCACGCGCCGACGCTGACCCCCACCCCGACCTGGACGCAGGCGATCACGCCCACGCCCACGTTGACGGCCACGCCCACGGCGCCCAGCGGCGTCATCCGCATCCGCATGGAGGCGGAGGATGCTACCCTGGTCTCGCCCGTGGCAGTGGGGTATGACACCACCGCTTCCCACTGCCACTATGCCGCGGGGTCGCAGAGCACGGACACGCCTTGCGCGGCCGGCGAGCTCGCTTTCACCGTCTATATCCCCCGCACCGACACCTATCGGGTCTATGCCCGGGTCAAGGTGCCGGATGGGATCACCTACGCCTACTGGGTCTCCGTGGATAACGGCGCCCGCTACAACTGGAGCCCTCCCTACCCCAGTTCGACCAGCGCGGGGCTCTGCGACACCGACGGCTGGTGCTGGGACTATGTGTCGGATGGCTCCCAGGGCATCGAGTATCTCCCCTTTGTCCTGACGCAGGGCTACCATACGTTTCATTTCTGTGTTCGCAGGGCGGGCGCGCAGTTGGATTTCATCGACATCACCAGCGCCGTCACCTATGACTTTTACACGCCCTTTGACGCATGCCTGCCATCGCCCACCCCCACGCCCACGGGGAGCTACACGCCCACGCCCGGCGCGGCGGGGACGATCCAGGACACCTTTCTCAATAGCTGGGATAGCGGCACGCCCTACGGAGGGTACTATTACCTGAGGGTGCACGCCGGCGCCATGTCGGGCCTCGTGCGCGCCGATCTCTCGAACATCCCCGCCAACGCTACCGTCACCAGCGCGGTGCTGCGCCTGTATCCGTTCCAAGCCGGCAACGCAGCCACCTTGAAGGCCTACAAGGTGAACCGACCCTGGGAGGAGAGCACGGCCACCTGGATCAAGGCCACCTCGGCCACCACCTGGGCGACCGCGGGCTGCCTCTCGGTCCCGGGCGACCATGCCAGCGATCTCGCGGCCTCGGCGCCGCTGACCACGGCCGGCACCTGGGTCTCGCTGGACCTGACCGCCCTGGCTCAGCTCTGGGTCGCCAATCCGGAAAGCAATCAGGGCGTCGTGCTGCTGCCGGAAGGCGGGACGTCCTTCTATTTCGCCAGCACCCAGTATTCGGACCCCAGCAAGCGGCCGCAGTTCCAGATATCGTTTACCGCGCCCTAGCGCACTGCCCGATCAAAACGCCAAAGCCCCTGGCAGGTCTCTTGCCAGGGGCTTTTATGTCGGAGGCTGGGGTCTAGCGTTTGGCCGGGCTCGTCGGCGTGGGCCGGGCGACCGCCATCACCGTGCCCATCACGCCCCGCAAGAAGGTTTCGCGCAGCGGCGGCTCCACTTTGGCAAAGAACCACAGGGCAAAGGGACGAGGGAAGGCCGCCACCGACAGCTTGCGGCCCAGGCGCAGCCGGGCGTTGGCCTGCAGCAGGCCCTGCCCATGCAAAGTCTGGATGTCCAGGCCCGCCTGGTGCAGGAAGCGGCGGAACTGGGGCACGCTATAGGACCACATGTAGCGCGGGGCCTCGCTCTTGGCCGGCCGCAGGCGACGATAGAGCACCTCGGGCAGCCGCAGCAGGGCATTGATGCGATACTTGTTGGTCATGCTCATGATCACCAGCCCGCCAGGACGGACGATCCGCGCCACCTCGCGAACGAGCTGCTCCGGATGAGGCACGTGCATGATGGTCTCCATGCAGAGCACGATGTCGAAAAAGCGGTCGGGGTAGGGCAGGTTCTCCGCATCGCCACGCACAAAGCGCACCCGCGCACCCGCGCGCTTGGCGGCACGCCCGGCCTCGTCCAGCATCTCGGGGGCGATATCCAGCGCATAGACCTTGGCTCCTTGCCGCGCACAAGCGATCGCAAAGCGCCCCTTGCCCGTGCCGATATCGGCCACCCGCGCGCCCTGCCAGTTGGCCTGCGCAAGCACCCAGCGCAACTGCTCCTCATAGTGCTCGTGCAGCGGCTCGCGCTCGCTCTCCGGGTACCACCAAGAGATCACCGTCCCCTTTTGCTGGAAATACGACTTGGTTTCGTTTGCCATCGCACCCCTTTACAAACTCGCAAGGGGCTGAGATCGGCTCTCAGCCCCTTGATGGAGTATACCACAAGTCCGAAAACGCGCCAACAGATCAATCCTGCTTGAGGATCGCCGGCAAGTAGATGCCCGACTGCACGATGCTGTTGTCCTGGCGCTTGTCTCCAAAGTCCACCCAGATGATGTCGTTGCCCAGCACCTGCACCTGCGCGCTGTTGGGGGTGGTGGAGTAATAGCCAGGCAGATCGACCTCTTGCACGATATAGATGGCTGGCGGCAGGTTGGGGAAGGCATAGACGCCATCCGGCCCGGTGCTCGCCGAGGTGATCGGCTGGGCCTGCTGGTCGCGCAGGGTGATCTGCACCCCCGCGATGGCTGGCTCGCCCAGGTCCCTATCGCCATCCTCGTTGGCGTCCTCCCACACCAGGCCCCGAATCTCGCCCGTGACCGGCACTGTCGGCGTCCAGGTGGGCACGCGGGTCAGGGAAGGCGTGGCCGTGACCGGCGTGGTGGTCGCCGTGGCGGTGTACCGCTTGGTTGGCGTCCCCGTGACGGTCGGCGTCGGCGTCGGGCTCGCGTCCAGCTTGGGCGTGCGCGTGGGCGTGGGCGTATTCCACGGCGTCTCGGTCACCGTGGGCGTCGGCGAGGGCGTGATGGCCCACGGCGGGATGAAACAGATCTCCAGCTCGGGCGCCGACCACGGCGCCTCCTCCGCCATCGCTCCCTCGTAGGAATAGACGTCGCGATAGCCATTGCCGCGGTCCCGCGGGTCGGCGATCAGGAAGAGCGCCAGGGCGTTGTGATGGAGCCAGCCCGGCCGGTCCACGATCTCTTGGATGATCGGGGCGATGTTCGGCGAGACGGGCCGAATCCAGGATTTCCAGTGCAGGCAATCGATGACCCACGTTACCGAGGCGTTGGTGCGAGGTCGGAAGGGCACCAGCTCGGTGGAGGCCAGGAACGGCTCGGCATAGTCCGTCGGCTCGCCATAGATCGTGACGGTGACCGGCGCGGTGCTCGAGATGGCGGGCGAGAAGCGAATGACCGCCGAAGAGACGAGGCTGCCCTGCGGCACGCCCGGCTCGCGGAAGCGCAGGCCCACGTCGTAGCGCCCATCGCCGATGCGCAGGTACGTGGTTTCGCGATGGTTGCCTTCGTCATCCGAGACCCAGGTATCGTCGATGCCATACGAGATCATCGTGACGGTGCAGCCCTCGGCGGTGGCCTGCGCGGAAAAGATCGCCTCTCCGCGCGCCTGCGGCGACCAGGCGCGGATCACGTACTGCCCCGTCTTGTTGCCCAAGGTCAGCCAGGCCAGGGCCCGGCCGGTGGCGTCCGTGTAAAAGTGGTGCGCCGTGATCTTTTGGCCGGTTGCCCCCTCTGGAGCCAGGATGATATCCCATTGGATAGGCACATCGGCGATGCCGTTGTTGCAGCGCGAGCTATCGTGCACCCAGGCCACAAAGGGCTCCGGCAGGATCGTCTCGATGATGCCCCGCTGGAACGAAGGCCCCACCGGGTAGCGCTCCATAAGCCAGACCGGCGTTGGCACCTTGTCCACGCCCGTGCTGCGACAGAGGATCTGGTTCAGCTCGGAGCGGAAAAAGATGCCGATGGGATAGTACGTCGCGCAGGAGGGGTTGGTCACCACCACCCGGCCGCCGGCAGTGCCCGAGATGGTCAGGGTCGTCGTCACCGTGGTGGGCATGACGTAATCGCCATCCGGCGGGTACTCGACCAGGAACGTCCAGCCGATATCTTTGGTGCCCGTGATCCAGATATCGCGATCCGGCAGCACCGAGCAGCCATCCGGGCTATCCATGACCCAGTGGGCGGTATAGGTGATCCACTCGTTGGAGCCGATGGGCACCTCGCGCGAGAGGACATCCGAGACCACCAGCGACAGCGGGCAGGTAGTGGCCGGGTTCTCCATCTCCACCGAGCCGGAGCCAACCACCGCGCCGGCAGGCAGCCCCATGTTAAAGTCAAAGCGGAACGGGAAGGTGATCGTGACCACCGCCGTGTCGGCCTGGCCCTCATACTCGACAAAGCGGAAGGTCTCGTCCGAGTTGGCCTCCACGGTCATGTTATGTTCGATGAACTCGGCATCGGGCTCGTAGCCAACGGCATCCACCGCGGCCACCATCACCTGGCCGCATTGGTCCGTCGCGGTCACCACGATGGTGCCGGTCACGTTGGCGAGCAGTTCGGTCCAGGTCTGGCCGTTCAGGGTCGTGTTCAGCCGCGGATCCAGCTCGCCGCCGCTGCTGTCAAAGAGGACCTCGTGGCCATTGGGGATCGTATAGCCGTTGCACTCGCTGTATTCAGCATAGATGAGAGAGGTGGAGGTGCCGCTATCAGAGACCGCCGGCGGCTGCGGCGTCAGGGACATCACGATCCAGGGGCTATAGGCGACGTTGGCGGCGCTGTTGATCTCCGCGCCGGAGGCCGGCGTGTTGGTCCCCCACCAGTTGCAGGTGGCGGGCAGCACGCCCGAGACGGCGGCTGGCTGCAGGTTGTCCAGTTGGTAGGCCCCATTGCCGCAGATGGCGTTGCCGTGCAGCTCGTTGTTGTAAGCATAGATCGTGGCGGGCGCAATGGGCCAGCGGATCTTTTGGTTGGTGGAGGGGCCGATCTCGACGCCATCGTTGGCGTTCTCCAGGATCGAGTTGCCCTGGACCCAGACGTCCCGCGCGCCGAGGCTGACCAGGCCCTTGTAGCTGGTACGGATCGTGTTGGTCAGCACGTCCACGTTCTGCGTCAGAGCCGCCGCGCAGTTGCCAAGGCCCGACCAGCTATAGAGCAGGATACCGTAACCGTTTTCCGTAAAGTGGCTCTCGGTGATGCGGTAGGGGATATCCTCGATCAGGTTTTCCTGAATGGTCGCGTCATGCACGCCCGCCAGATAGATGCCGTAGCTCTGGTCACGCACCTCGTTGTTATAGATTTCGATGCCCGAGGTGGGACTCACGCAATCCGCCTCCCACACGAGGATGCCCACCATCTCGCCTTGCAGATCGATCTGGTGGTCGCCATCCAGGATGCGGTTGGAGCTGATCACCACGTTATACGCGTGGGTGTAGGGGAAGCGGTTGGAATAGTGCGAGCCGATCGAGATGGAATACTCGTTGTCCTGGAAGGTGTTGTTGGTGATGGTGAGGTCGCGAGCGTCCTGCTCCGCCAGCACGCCAAAGAGGGAGCGCTGGATGACGCAGCTATCGATGATGACGCCCTCGGCGTACTTGGGCATATAGATGGCCGCATCGGCCCGCTCGATGGTCATGTTGCGAAGGCTGATGCCCAGCGGGTGGCCAGCCTCCACCTTGTCGGGGTTGATGGCGATGGCGGCGTTCTGGATGCCGCTGGTGAGGATGGTGCTGTAGCTGCTCAGGCCGTTGCCGCGCAAGATCACCAGCGAGGAGCTCTCGCCCTCCAGAGTGATCCCGGATTTCTCGATGACCACCTGCTCGCGATAGATGCCGGCGCGGATATGGACCGTGCCGCTGATGGCGACGGTGTTCACGGCCTCCTGGATGGTGGCAAAGCCGTTCACACCATAGATCTTGGTGTCCACGACGTCGCCCAGCCGGCGGCCCACCCAGTCGTCATCCACCCAGACGTGCCCAGCGACGACCTTGTTCTTGCCGAACTCGGAGGTATTGCCGCTGGCATCGGTGGCGGTGGGGCTGCCCATGATGGCATCCGCAAGGTCGAAGGTCATGCCCCAGACGCCCGCAATGGTGGCCGTCGTCCGGGTGATGAACGAGGAAGCCTCGCCATAGCCGGCCTTGTCCAGGTCGGTGGCGAACAGCTCGACGGTGGCGCCGGCCGCGCTCGTGCCTTGCACCGTGTAACGCGTGCCGCCCAGATAGGCGACATCGACGATCTCCGGATAGTTCAGCCCCTCGTTTGGCCCCGCGTCCAGGTCGCCCACGTCGTTTGGCGTGACGCCATCATCGCCCAGATCGATGCCGATGCCCGCGTTGCCATAGATGACGTTCTCCGTCAGCGTGTTCCGGTCTGTGCTGGCGCCCACCACCACGACGCCATCGCCTGGGTGGTTATAGATGCTGTTCTCGGCCAGCACGTTATCCGTGGATCCGCCTTGGATATCGACGCCATGGGCGGCGATGCCCCACTTGGCGTTGCCGTTCTCATAGACCCGGTTCGCCGTCAGGTTCGAATCAGACGTCGCATCCAGCAAGATGCCGCTGACCAGGTTCAGGTCATAGCCGGCGCCATTGCAGTTGCGATTGTCAGGGTTGTAGGCGGTGCGGTAGAGGACGTTCTCGTGGGCATCGGCCGTGTTCTGATAGCCGAGCACCAAACCCACGTCCCAGGTGTCGTGGATCGAGTTGAAATTGACGACGTTGCCCACGCCCTGGTTGCCCGCCCCGCCGATCAGCTCGAGGCCGTAGCTGGCGATGCCGCGCACCGAGTTGGCCCGCACCAGGTTATGAGAGCTATCGCCGCTCAGGCGGATGCCGGTCTGCTGCAAGTCATAGATCGTGTTTTCGCGAATGACGTTGTGATCCGAGCTCTCCAGCCAGATGCCCCGCTCGCTGGCGTGAATCTCGTTTTGCAGGAAGGTGCTGCTATCCACGTAGGCGCCGCGGATCGCGCCGCCCACCTCGTCGACCCCGCCGCCCGCGCAGACTAGGGCGTCATCCACCAGCGTGTCATCGCCGCAGCGGAAGAACTGGGTGGAGAGGATCCGGTTGTTGGACACCGGGGAGCCCGCCGTGCCGTAGAATTGCACGCCATAGGTGGCATAGCGGATGTCAGCATAGGCGATGGTGTTGTCGTTGCTGTGGATCGCGATCTCACCCCAGGTAGCCCCAATGGTCAGGCCATTGGAGGTGATGAGGATGGGCTGCGCGGCTGTGCCGGCGGCGTCCAGCCGGCCGCGGATGATCAGCTCGGTCTTGGTGGGATAGCTGCCCGCGTTGCTGGCGTCGGTGGCGTTGAAGCGCACCTGCACGCCTGGGCGGATGGTCAGGGTGGCCCCGGGCAGCACCGTGACGTCGCCGGTGATGACGTAGGGGCTGCCGGTGGTGGTCCAGTTGGTGCTAGTGGCGATGGCGCCGGAAACATAGGTAGGGCCAGCGGCGGACAGTTGACGAGCGCCAAGCAGCGCAAGGAGCACCACCAACACAAGCGACAGCGCCCTGAGCCCTCGAGCAGAGACCACACCAGTGCGTCCCGTTGGGCTATGCTCCGAGGCCTTGCCATGTCTTGCGGGCATCATATGCAGATCCCTCCCGTGGGTGCTATCCCGAACAAGCGCCGTGCGTCATGTCATGGAAAGCAACAGGGTATATGGGGGCAGAAACGGCTGGGGCAAATCGCGCAGGCGGCAAGGAACGCAAAACACAGGGTCGAGCGACCCTGTGAAAAGCAGGCCGGCCTTGTATCCGCATTCCCCCCTCCGCCAGAAAGCTTTCAGGCTGGTTCAAGCCATTATAGTTTTCGCCTCAAGATGCGTCAAATGTGGCTGATGGCCGGGCCGGAACCCTTCCGCATGGAGGAGGCCGCGAAGCGAGACGCCTAACCCGCCCCCTTGCCCGAAACGACCACCGGCACCGTCCGCAACAGAATGACCAGGTCCTTGCGCAACGAACGCGACCTCAGGTACTCGAGATCGAGCTCGACGATCCGATCAAAGGCCAAGGTGCTGCGCCCGTGAATCTGCGCCCACCCGGTCATCCCCGGCAGGGCCTCGAGCCTGCGCAAGTGCCACGGCTTGTAGGCCTCCAGTTCGTAATAGATCGAGGGCCGAGGGCCTACCAGGCTCATCTCTCCCCTGAGCACGTTGAGGAGCTGCGGCAGCTCGTCCAGGCTGGCCCGGCGCAAGATGCGCCCCACGCGAGTCACCTGCTTCGCTGCCGGCTTGAAAAGCGCCGCGCCCGCCCGGTCCGCCGGCTGGAACCTGCCGCTCACATAGTTGCAGGCGAACTCACGGTGCGCTTCACAGTTGATATGCTGGAACATGGTGCGAAACTTGAAGAAACCAAAGATGCGCCCTCCCTGCCCGACGCGCTTTTGGGTCAGCAGCACGGGGCCTGGGGAGTCCAGATGGATCAGCAGCGCAATGAGGAGCAACAGGGGCGCCAACAGGACCAACAACACCGAGGCGACGACGAGATCCAGAATTCGCTTGACCAGGAGGTAGGAGGTCTCGCCCTTTTGCACAAGTGCGGCGTCGGGTCGGGCCATGAGATCGGCCTGGCGCGCCACCCGTGCAAGGACATCTATCCTCTGTGCCATTACCTTCCCCCTGACGAGCGTTTCTTTCGGAACGAGACAGCGTGGCGGTCGCGGGGCATACTTCACCGACCTAGCTTCGGCCAGTATACGAGTGGCCGATTAAAAATATATTAAAAAGCCCCTTGCGGGGATGTCAGTTTGTTCACGATACCAACCAAAAGGCCCCCCCGCCGATGCGGCGAGGGGGCCTGTGATGCACGGGAGCCTCAAAAGCTTTCTAGGGCAGCCTCGTCACCCGCACCGCGGAGAGCATCCCCCAGTGATCTTGTTCAGGGCTATCCACCAGGTCGATATCCAGACGGCCATCCGTGACCTGCACCTCCAGGATGCGGTTCAGCGCCGAATTGGGGCCCACCTCGGCATAAACATCGAGGTTATCGACCACCACCTGGCCCTCGGCGAGCACATCAAAGACGCGGCGGCCCGTCTGCCAGTAAAAGGCGGTGATCTCGGCGAAGCGCAGCTCCACCCGATAGGTGCCCGGCTGCGACACGTCGAATTTGTAGGACACGGCGTAGCGATGGGTCTGATATAGCTGGTCATCCACGGTGTAGCGGATGGGGTCGGTGGTGGTATAGATGCCCTCGCCAGGATAGTGGCGGACGTAGCCCGAGGCGTTGCCGCCCCCGTACGGCAGGTCGGGCTGCCAGGTGATGCCGGCCGAGTCCAGGAACTGCGGCCCGCCGCAGTTGACCGCCACGTCGTACGGGACCACCGTAAGCGTCCGGGTGGGCGTCGGCGTGCGCGTGGGTGTCGGCGTCGGCGTGAACGTGGACGTCCGGGTCGGCGTCGCCGTGGGCGTGGGGATCATGCGCAGGATAATGGGCAGATACCCGCGCAGCAACGTGGGCGTCCGCGTCGCGGTGGGCGTCATGGTGGGCGGCTGGGGCGTTGGCCCGCCGGGGCAACTGATGGTCAGGAGGAACGGCCCGCACCCGGAAAAGCTCTCCACCACGATATAGTACCGGCCGGGCGGCGCGTTACGATAGGCCGCCACGAAATCGCCTCCCGCCACGCACCGCTGCGGGTTGAGCTGGTCGAGGATCAGCACGTCGAGATCGATCTCGCCAGGGTTGTATTGCAGGGTAGCCGTGATATTCAGGGTCACGTCGGTGACGAGCTCATAAACGACTTCGGGCCCGCTCTCGGGCTCCACCAGGCAACTGTAATTGGTCGCGTACGAGCGGCCAGTGCAGGTGTTGCCGGCATAGCTCAGCCCGCAATAGGCCGGAGTGAAAAACGGGTTGATGAGCGGCGTGGCGGTGGCCGTGCTCGTCGCCGTAAAGGTCGGCGTGGGCGCGCCGGGCGTGGTGGGCGTGCGGGTCGCCGTATGCGTCGGGGTCGCCGTGAATGTGGGCGTCCAAGTCGCCGTGCCGGTGGCCGTGGGCGTGTTCGACGGCGTGGCCGTCAGCGTGTCGGTGGCCGTGCTGGTCGCCGTGGGCGATTGGGTCGCCGTAGACGTCGCGGTGGCCGTGGCGGTGGCCGTGAACGTGGCCGTCGAGGTCGCCGTGGCGGTGCCCGTGGCGGTCGGCGTAAAGAGCGAGCGCATGCGCACGTTGAGCGCCTCGATCTTGCCGGCCTGCACCCCCAACGCGATCACGCCGCCAGGCGGAAAGTCGATGGCAAAGCCAGAGGGAGGCGTCAAGAAGACGTAATAGCTGCCCGGCATCAGGTTGACGACCTGGCATTCGCCCTGCGCGCCGGTCTGGCAACTGGCGATGGCAGGGTTGCCGCTGGGGAACTTGCTGACCTTGGAGAGTAGCCCCGCCACCTTGGGCTCGCCAGCATCCACCTCGCGATCCCCATCCAGATCCTCCCAGGCGGTCACCTGGATGATGCCGGTGGTGGGCGTGGCGGTAGGCGTCAGGGTATTGGTGGGCGTGGCCGTATTCGTCGCCGTGGGCGTGGCGCTGCTCGTCGGCGAGGGCGTCCGCGTGGTGGTGGGCGTCATGGTGGGCGCCGGCGGGATGTAGCCCAGCGTCAGCCGGGGACGATAGTTGGCGTTGAACTCGTCGGAGGAATAGAAGCGGTACTCGACCGACTGGGCCTCGCCGATCATCAGCAGTCCATAGTTTTCCGCGGGGTTATTGACCCAACGCTGCACCAGGGCCGTGATATCGAACTGGTAGCTCGCGTTGACCTTGTCCACGATGCGCGAGGTGGTCATGGTAGCGTCGCGATCGAACAGGATGTCGTTGGCGCCGGGCTGCTGCCAGGGCGAGCCCACCGAGCGGACGTTCCAGGTGGCCTCGTTGAGCACCCAGCTCCGCTTGATCCCGTAAACCTGCACGTCCAGATAGCGCACCGGATCGGCGGGGAAACGATCCCCCGTGGTGAACACCTCCAGCATGGCGGAGGAGATCTTGGACCCCGTCGGAATCGCGTCCAGCTTGAAGCGGATCAGGGGGCGCTTGTTCGTGTACTTGATCTTCATGCGCCCGTCAGCATAAAAGTTCTGGGCTGGCAGCTCGCCATCCAGGCAGGTATCCTCGATATTGCTGTCCCGGAGCACAATGATGCGCGGCGTAGGCGTCACCGTGGGCGTCGTGCCCGTCGGGGTCACCGTGCGCGTGGCGGTCGCGGTCCCGGTCGAGGTCGCCGTGCGAGAGGGCGTCGTCGAGGGCGTGGGAGTGCTGGTCACGGTCGGCGTGGCCGTGGGCGGCGTGCCGGTGACGGTGGGCGTCGGCGTGCCAACGCTCGCGGTCAGCGGGAAGCCGGCCACCGGATCGGGAGGGGTGTAGCCCTCTTGCCAGGTGGCCGTCTGATTCGCCCAATAAGCGCCGACCTTGAAGGTGATCTCGGCGCCCGCCGTGGCTCCCTCGACCTCGGGCGTATCGGGGTCGTCGCCCGGCACGCTCAGGTTATAGTAGGATTGCCCCTGGTAGGTCAGGCTCGAGGTTTCATGATACTTGGTGCCGCCCACCCATGCAGAGATCAGCGTGCCATCGGGGACGTTCTGCCCATCCAATTTGACCGTGCCAAAAAAAGTGGCGGGGGTAGGCGGTACCGCATGTACGGCCGACGGGACAAGAAGCATGGCCAGCAGGCCAAGCAAGACGACCCATGCTCTGGTTCGATAGCTCATCTCTGCAAGCTCCTCATACGGTGAAAGGAATCCGCCCCCCTTGAGCGCAAACAGGAGCGTCCGAGATCAGGCCCCTGGCACGCGCAGCCTGAGCTCCAGGCGCGGCCGCAACGATGGGTCGACGATGTGTTCCGACGACAGGAAGCGATACTCAGAGATGTTGCCGTCTCCGAGCAGGATCAGGCCATGATTGCCGCCTGGGTTGGCGACCCACTGGCGCGCCGCGTCGGTGATGTCAAAAGTGTACGACTTGTCGGCGGAATCCACAACAAAGAAGGCAATATGCGTGCTATCCCGATCTGCCACGGTGCTATCCGCCCCTGGCATCCCCCACGGCTGGTCCTCGGCCGCATAGTGCCAGGTGGCTTCGCTTTCCACCCAGGCTCGCCGGAGCATGTAGCAGCGCACCTCCATGGGCCAGGCGGTGGCGGAATACCAGTTGGTCCGCAGGGTCAGCCGCGCCGAGTCCACCGTGGCGTTGGTGGGGATGCCCGACAGATTGAAGCGGATCAGCGGGCGCCGGCTCTGCTGGCCGGTCTTGATGCGTAGCTCGCCCCAATCCCCCTGGGGAACGTCCAGGTCGATATCCAGATAGGTATCGTCGGCCTGCGTCAGGACCACCGTGCTGGGCAGGGGGGTTGAGGTGGGCCAGGTGGAGGTCGCCGTGCGCGTCGCTGTAGCTCCCGGCTGGGTGGCCGTGCGCGTCGGCGTGCGCGACGCCGTCGGTGACGGCGTCGCGGTGGGCGTGACATTCGGACTCTTGAGCAACAGCGGCAGGAACACCGGCGTCAGGCTGGAGCCTGGGGCGGTGAGGTTCAGCTCCCCGCCGCCGGACTCTTGCCAGGTCGCCGTCTGGTCGGCCACCAGGTTGCCGATCTTGAACTGGATCGCCGCCCCGTTGGCGCCGCCCTCCTTCTCCGGCGTATCCGGGTCATCGCCCGGAATCGTGAGAAAGTAGGACGAGACGCCCTGATAGGTCAAGCTGCTTTGCTCCTCATACTTGACCCCATCGATCCACGCCGAGATCAGCGTCCCGTCTGGGATGTTGCGCCCGCCAATGCGCACCGTGCCAAAGAAGGTGCAGGGCGGCGGCGGGACCGCCGCCACGACGAGCGGCCAGGCAAGCCAGCACAGCGCAACAATCAAAGCGAATCGGATGGTCCAGCTCCTGTCGGATAGGAGCCGATGTCGGATGGTTGACAGCAAGAAAACGCTCCTCTCTACCTTTGTCCTGGGATGAACAGGTAATTGAGGGGCAAGTACACCTTGTGATCATAGTTCACCGGCGTGCGCGTGGGCGTCGGCGTGATGGTCGCCGTCTCCTCCCGCGTGGGCGTGGACGTGGCCGTTGGCGTAGCCGTCGCCGTCACGGTAGGCGTCGCCGTGCTCGTCGCCGTCGCCGTGGGCGTGCCGGTCGGCGAGGCGGTGGGCGTCACGGTGTAGAGCCGCCGGTCGCCAAAGAGCAGCGTCACCGTCAGGTTCGCCGTCACGCGCACATAGAACTCGTTCTCGGTGGTCGACGCCCAGTCGGGCGGGTCTTGCTCCACCACGCGATAATAGTCGGTCGGGCTGGGGGCGAGGCCGGAAAACTGGAAGACGCCATCCACACCGGTGCTATAAGCATCGATCTCTTGCCCATTGGGGGCGTAAAGCAGGATCACCGCGCCGCTCACCGGCGGCTCGTTCAGGTCGAAATCGCGGTTGCCGTTCACATCCTCAAAGACCAGCCCCGCGATGCCGCCCAGATTGACCGTGGGCGTGGCCGTGGGCGAGAGCGTCGCCGTGGCCGTGGCGGTGGCGGTGACGGTCGCCGTGTTCGTGCGCGTGGGCGTGGCGGTCGGCGGCGGCGGCACCTCGTAGCTGACCTCGAGCCTGGGCTGGAGGTTCGTGTCGATGGGATAGTTGCCGCTGCGGATCACGAACTCGGTCTGCGAGTTGGCCATGACGAGCAAGCCCCAGTTCGTGCCCGGGTCGCTCACCCAGGACTGCACCTGGGCCCGCACGTCGATCTCGTACCACTTTTCCACATCGGTCACCACCACCTGGCTGAAAGCGGTCTCGAAGCGGTCGCTAAAGAGGTTATTGGCCCCGCCCGTGCCCCAGGGAGCCCCCGTCGAAGCCTCGTTCCAGGTCACCTCGGCCTCGGTCCAGGGGCGCCGCAGCGCATAGAAGCCAAAGGTTCCGGGGCTGGTGGCCCCAAAGCGCTGGTAGGGGTAGAGGTAGAGCTTGGCGCGGGTCACCTGCGCCGACGGATGGATGCTGCTCAGGTCGAACTGCAAGAGGGAGCGCTTGCTGCCGTCCTTGACGCGCAGCTCCCAGCTCAGCCCCTCGTTCTTGGCCGGATCCCACTCTTGGATGTAGGCGTCCTTGGCCGGCTTGAGCACCTTGCTCCCCGAGCTGGGGATCAGGGTCGCCGTCGGGGTCGCGGACCCGGACGGGGTGCCGCTGCCGGTGGGCGTGGCGGTGGCCTGCGGCGTGGTCGAGAGCGCATAGCTCACCTCCAGCCGCGGGCGCATGTTCGGGTCGATGGGATAGTTGAGGCTATACATGATATAGTCGGTCTGCGAGTTGGCCACCACCAGGCAGCCGTGGTTGCTGCTGGGGTCGCTCACCCAAGACTGGACCTGCGTCCTGACGTCCACCTCGTACCACTTGCCCACGTCGGTGACGACCACCTGGCCAAAAGCCGTCTCGGCGCGGTCGGCAAAGAGGCTGTTCGCGCCCGCCTGCGACCAGGCCACGCCCGCCGAGGCCATGTTCCAGGTCACCTCGCGCTCCGCCCAGGGCCGCAGCAGCGCATGAAAGCTGAACGTGCCGGGGTTGGTGGCGCCATCGCGCCGGTAAGGGTAGAGGTAGAGCTTGGCTTGCGTGATCGTCGCCGTCGTGGGGATGCCGCCCAGGTCGAATTGCAGCAGCGTGCGCTTGCTGCCGTTCTTGACCCGCAGCTCCCAACTAGCCCCCTCGTTCTTGGTCGGCTCCCACTCCTGGATGAAAGCATCCTGGCTGGGGGCAAGCACCTTGCTCCCCGAGCTGGTGATGAGAGTGGCCGTCGCCGTGGATGTGCGCGAAGGCGTGCCGCTGGCCGCCGGCGTGACGGGCGTGGCCGGCGCCGCCCCCGGGTTGAAGGTCACCTCCAACTGGGGGCCAAAGGTGGGCTGCACCCATTCCGACGTGGAAAAGCGGTGCTGCACCGGGATCGCGCTCGTCCCCAAGAGCATCAGGCCATAGTTGCTCTCCGGCGCGTTGGCCCACTCTTGCACCAGGGCCGTGACGTTCCAGGTGACCAGCGCCTGATTGGGGTTGCTCACCGATTTGGTGTCATAGGCCGTATCGCCGCGATCGCTGACGACGTTATCGGCGCCCGGCGAGGACCACGGGTTGCCCGTCGCCGCCAGAATCCAGGTGGCCTCGTTTTCGACCCAGGGCCGCTTAACCTTGTAGACCCCGAGCGAGTGCGCGTTATAGTCCTGCATGGACGAGTTGGTGTAGAGCTTGAACGTGGCGGAGGCGATATGCGACCCCGCGGGAATACGGGAGAGGTCGAACCGAAAGACGGGGCGCTCGGACGTGCCCTCCGCCTGGGTGCGGATTTGCACCACGCCCTCGCTGCCATAGTTCTTGGTCTGGAAGGTCTTGCCGTCCAGCCAGGTCTCCACCACCTCGGTAAAGAGGATGGTGACCGGCAGCGACGTGGGCGTCGGCGTGGACGGCGTGTTGGTCGGCGTCACCGTCGACGACGGAGGCGCGGTCGCCGTGGCGGTGGGCGTGGCCGGGCTGGTGGCCGTCGGCGTGGACGTCACGGTGGGAGTGACGCCGGGCGGCAGCGTCGGCGTCGCCGATGGGATCGCGGTCGCCGATGGAGTTGCGGTCGCCGACGGAGTCGGCGAGGGCGAGGGCGTCCAGGTCGCCGTGGCGGTGGGCGTTGCCGTGGCCACGGTCACGTTCAGCGGCATGCCCACCACCGGGTTGACGGGGCTGCCCCCCTCCTCCCAGATGGCGGTCTCGGCCGCCGCGGGGTCGGCCAGGCTGCCGGTGGCGCCGACGCGGAAGGTGATCGCTTCGCCAGGGCGACCGCCCTCCTTTTCCGGCGTGTCCGGGTCGTCGCCGGTCACGGCCAGGTAGTAGGCCGAGCGAGATTGCTCATCGATATAGATGATGCTCTCCTGGTCGTAACGCACACCGCTGATCCAGGCCGAGACCACGTGGTTCGTGGGCACATTCGCGCCATTGATCTTGACGATGCCCCAGAAAAAGTGCGAGATGGGGGGCACAGCCAAGGCCGTGCTCGCAAAGACAAGCCAGCAAGCCAGGACGAATAGGCTGACGAGCAGACACCTATGCTTTGCCATCGGGTTGGAGTTCCGCACGGTTGCTCCTTTCCTGGCCCCCCAAAAGCCATCGCGCCAGCAACAGAATAGTCAGACGGGCGCCTATCCTCAGGTCGCTAGCCATCAGGGGCTGACCGACCAGACGCAATCCTGAGTCACATAGACCCAATAGCCCACCCAGGGCTCGAGCTGCGTGAGCGTGTTGACAAACGGCGGCGCGCCGACGATGTATTGCTTCCAAACCAGCGCATATTTGCCCTGAGAGGCATTGTACTCGTATATCGCGGCATAGACCTTGGTATACTTGCCATCGATGGAGGCGAGCGCCTCGGCGACGGGCCGGCTAGGCCCGTTATAGGCCACCAGATTGGGGCCGGTGCGAAGCTGAATCTGCGTCGCGGCCCCGCCCGTCGGCGTTCGCGTGGGCGTAGCCGTCGGCGAGGGCGAGGAGGTGGGCGTCGGAGTCGGCGCCGACCCGCCCGCCTTGGAGACCTTGACCAGGTGGAACCAGTCATTGCCGTCGTTCATGCAGTTGACGCGGAAATCGGCCCCGCCGGTGAGGGTGTTGGCAAAACGCCCATCGGTGATGGTAAACGTCGCCGTCTTCCAGGTGCGCGTGTTGGCTTTTTGCACGTAGGCGTTGCCGGAGCCGTTGGGCACGGCGTCTTTCATCCCGCTGGTCGAATCATATTGCAGCGACCACTTGTCCGCGCCGATATCGAAATAGGTCACGTCGATATTCACCTGGTTGGTCCCGCCGTTGATGTAGCCATTGTCGATCTTGAACCACATGTAGGGGTTGCCATCGCCCTCGTTGGTGCGGCGGGTGGTCCAGCCCTCTTTGAACGTGCCCAAGGCCGGATTATAGACCGGCAAGCCCAGGCGGTTCTTGACGTTCTGCGTGATGGCGTCGGAACGATAGGTCTCGGTGACGGTGCGCCCACCCGAGATCCCATCGTCCTGATAGAGCCAAAAGTTGAAATTGCCGTGCTCGGGGTTATCCCACTGCCCCACGCGGAAGGTCTCGCGCAGCGCCACCCAAACGCCCGGCGTGTCCCCCAAGGTGACGCCGGAATACTCGTCGGCGATGGCGGTGATGGGCTTGTAATCGGCATAGGTGACCACGCCACGGGTCGGTAGGAAATAGTCGGGGTGCTTGGCCAGGCCGCCCAGCACCATCCAGTACCAGTCCACCAGGGGGGTGCCCCAGGTGTCCGGGCCATACCCTTCCCAGCAGATGGGCACCTTGGTGGCGCCGGTGGCATACTTGATCAGCGGCCCATAGCTGGCGGCGGCGTTGTCATGGTCCGCCAGCAGGCCGGCGTGCTTGAGGCCCACGCCGATGCTCGCGGCATAGTCGCAGGTCACGTCGCGCTCCCAGGCCGCCAAAAAGGTCGGGGCGATATTGGTAAAGATGGGCAGGCTGTTCATGCCCACGCTGTTGAAGGCGTTCCGGTAGAACAAGGACACGGCGTTCACGTGATCGATCCAGTTGGCGGAGGTCCAGCCCGAGCCGCCGCCGGGGCGGGGCGCGTAATCCCGATAATAGATGCGGTCCTTGCTATCGTGGGTGTTGTTGGCCGTGGGCTGGTTCTCGCCAAAGAGGCCGGTGCCGATCTCCACCCAGGCCAGGTTGTTGCGCACCACCGGGTTGGCGGCCACCCACTGGGCAAAATGGGTGATCATCTCGCTATACTCGGCCACGTAGGTGGCGTTGAGATAGTTCAGCACGTACCAGCCATCGTTGGTATAAGTGTTATACAGCCGCACATTGGGATCGCGGGTGATCAGCCAGTCGGGCACAGTCAGGCCGCCATATTGCCGCCCGTTGTAGGTGACAAAGCCGATGCAGACCTTCTTGCCGCGGGCGACCTCTTGCTCCACCCAAGGGAGTATGGCCGAGTCGAACTGGTAGTCGCCGTCAAAGCCCGGCTCGAGGGCCTTCCAGCTAAAGCGAGCGTGCCCACCGATCACCGGGTAGCCGTGGGCATAGTCCAGGTTGTGCGTCGGCTCGTCGAACTGGATATAGACGCCCGGCGAGCCGGCCCCCGCCGGAAGCTGCGAGAGGTCCACGTCATCCAGGTCCACCGCGCCGAGGTCCTCGGCGCTCGGTGTGCCCTCGGCAGGCGGAAGCAACTGCGCCAGGTCGACTTGCGCGGCCGCGCCCGCCCGGGCATGGCCAGAGAGGCCAGTCCAGGCCCAGGTGGACGCCACCAGGGCCGCGATCAAGACGAGTGTGCCGATGGAAGCACGCCTTCTCATTGATAAAGGTCTCCCTTCAGGAGTTTGGGTTGGGCATGGCGACGGAGCAAGGGCCGCCAAGTCAAGCCCCCAAGGGTCTTTCGAGGCCCTTAGGGACTGAGTTCTCTAGTTCGTGATGGTCAGGGTGCAGGCCTCGGACGTATAGATCCAGTAGCCATGCCCCGACTCTAGCTGGGTCAGGCTGTTGACAAAGGGCGGCGCGCCGACGATGTACTGCTTCCACTGCCCGCCGATGTAGCCATAGACCTTGGTGTACTTGCCCGCGATGGAGGCCAGCGCGTCGGGCACGCTGCGCGGCGTGCTGGAGGGATACCCCACCAGGTTGGAGCCCGCCCGCAACTGGACTTGGGTCGCGATGGGCGCGGTCCCGGCCACGTTCAGCGTGGCGGGGCCGGACATGTAGAGCCAGTAGCCCATCTCTTCCGTGAGGTCGGTGAGCGTGTTCACGAAAGGCGGCGCGCCGACGATGTACTGCTTCCACTGCCCGTTGGTGAACCCGAACACCTTGGTGTAGCTGCCCTGGATGCCCGCCAACACCGAAGTGAGCGCCGTGTCCGACGGGACCAGCGGCAGCGAGATCAGATTGTATCCAGTGGACAGCGAGAGCTGCACCGGCGCGGCCTGGAGCTTGCGCACGTCCACCAGGTGGATGTACTCGTCGCCATCGCCGTTCGAGTCGATGCGGAAATCGTTGCCGCCCGTCTGCCAGTTGGCGAACTTTCCGTCGGTGATGGTGAAGGTCTCGGTCTTCCAGGTGCGCGAGTCGGTCTTGGCCACCTCGCCGGCGGTCTTGTAGATGTCGCTCTGGGCGTGGTACTGCAGGCGCCAGCGATCGGTGCCCAGGTCGTAATAGGTGACCTTGATCTCCACCTGGGGCACGTTGTCATAGATATAGGCATCCGCGATGTCGAAATACATGTAGCGGTTGCCCGTGGCCTGATCCGTGCGGCGGGTATAGCGCCCCTCGACGGCGGTCCCCACGTTCCAGACCGCCACGGTGCGGCCCGAGGCGGCGTCATTGTCCTGGGTGAGCCAGAAGGAAAAGTTTCCGGCATCGGGGCAATAGGCCAGCTCGGTCTCGCGCAGGGCCACCCAAACGCTGGGGGTATTCTGCACCGTCTTGCCCAGGTATTGATTGGTGAAGCGGTAGATGGGAAAGAGCTCGGTCCGCGGCTGCAGCGGCAGCAGCAGGGTGGATTGCGCATCGCACACGTTGAGCAGGCACTTGTCGAGGTTGATATAGTCGGCATGCTTGGCCAGGCCGTTCAGCATGGCCCAATAGACCTTGGCATTGTCGAGCAAGCCGGAACCATCGCTCAGGTAGGACTGGTAGCTCTCAAAGGCGATGGGCGCCTGCATATTGTGGGTGACGATGGGGTCCCAGTGGCCCGCCAGGTTGTTGCAGGTAGTGTTGGAGCCATAGGCCTTTTCCCGGTCCGGCACCAACCCATCGTGCATCAGGCCAGCGCCGTTGTTCACGGCATAGTCCGAGCAATCCTTGCGCTGCCAGTCGCCCAGGTAAACCGGCGCGAACTGGAACAGCACCGGCGTCGTGTTGAAAGCCTGGACGTACAAGTCGGTGATATCAAAAGAGGTCTCGGCCCAGAGGAACTGATCCAACCCAGCGCCCTGCAGGCAGGCGTCGTAGCGCTCATAGCTGGGCTGGTTTTCGCCGTCCTTGCCCGTCCCGATCTGGATCCAGGCTACGTTGGGGTTCCCGTCGAACTCGGCGGCGAGCGCCGCCACGAACGCGCCATACTTTTCCAGGTAGCGGGTATGCCAGTACTTGGGGATTTGGTGGCCGTTGGAGCAGGTGACGATGGCAAAAGAGCTGCCGGTCTTGAACCAGTTGGGCACGGCCAGGCCCTTGGCCCCGTCCGCGCCGATCCAGGTCCCGTTGTTGTCGCCGCTGTAGGTGCTGATGCCAAAAGCGGCCTTTCTGCCCAGCGCCACTTGATCATTGATAAAGTTATAGATCCAGTTCCAGTCGTACTGGCCTTCCACCGGCTCCAGTTGGTCCCAGAAAAAGCTCTTGTGGCCGCCGACCACCGGATAGGTGGACGGGCTCAGGTTCCAATAGTCGCGCGCTGCATAGATGCCGGGGTTGGCCGCGCCCGCCGAAAGGTAGGCCAAATCGGCGCTGCCGAGCTCGGCCTCGTGCAGCGTCGCGCCTGCGGAGGTGACCGATTCCGGAGGCAGCAGGCCAGCCAAGCTGGCGCCGCCTTGCTGCAGCGCTGGCGTGGCCGCGCCGCTCACCGGCCAGGCCAACGTCACCACGACCAAAAGGGCGATCAAGGTTAAACGCGTGTGCAAAGACCTTCCCATAATTCTCGCTCTCCATCGCTCATCGAGCGTGCTCGCCGCGCATTTGGAAGGCAGGACCGATGCGCGGATGAGGCTGGTGGGGCATGTCCCGCATCAAACGCCCGCGGGCATGACGCATCATGCCCGCAAGATGTTGCCATCAAGCAACAATGGCCCATTTCCATTATACCATACAAGGGGGCGCTTTCAAAAAGGCCCATGGCGCCGCGGGCGGATGAAGGCCAGCCTGGTCCGCCTTCCGTGGCGCTCCGCCTGCCGCCACGCATGGACAAACGCCTGGCCCTTGGGATAGACGAGACGATGGGATGCCAAAAGTCATTCTGTGATGACGCACAATGGCGCTCCAAGATACGGCTTGGATCAGGGAGTCTGGCGCTTGGGGGAGCAAGCCACGGCCGAGCTGCTGGCCATGGCCGTCGGCAGGCGGGGGCAAGGCAATCAACCGACCGGACAAAGCATACCACTCTCGCATTCCGCGCCCATTGTAGCACGGTATCCGGATAGAAGCAAGCGGCGCTGCTGCTCAGCGCCGCCGCTTGCTTCTCATCCTTTGCTCCAGAAAGTCGTGGATCGCCAGGTGGATGCGACACTCGGGCTCCACGTAGGGCTCCAGCGTGGCGGCGCGGACCGTCGCGAGGTCCTCGCGCAGCCGGGCCAGATCGCGGCACCAGACCAGATGCCCGGCCTCGGCCAGCGTGCCCAGGATATCGTCCTGGTGCGTGTCGTAGCGGTCGGGGTTGCTGGCGGCCACCAGCCGCTTGCCCTTGCGCAACACTTCTACCACCGTGCCCAGGCCGCCATGGGAGACGACGATCTCGGCGCGGTCGTAGTAGCCCTCCAACGAAGGGGCATAGCGAAACCACTCCCCGGCATGGCGAGGCTCGTAGCTCCCCGCGCCGATCTGCATCACCACGTCATCCCCCAGCTCGGGGGCCAGCTCGTCCATCGCCCGGACCAACGCATCGAAATCAGTGCTGCCCACCGTCACAAGGATCATCAGAAGAGCCTCCCGGCATAGGTGGCGCGGGGATACGCTTCCAGCAATTGGGGCCATTGCACGAAATAGAGGTCCGCCAGCGGGCGCATCAGCCGTCCGGTCAGCGACAGGCGATGCACCCGCGAGCCGGTCTCCACAAAGATCACCGGCTTGTGCAGCAGCTTGGCCCAGATCGAGACCGGCAGCGCCACCGCCGGTCCGCAATGGACCACGGCGTCGGGCCGGGCGCGCCACAGCACCCCCAGCGACTGCGCCGCGCAAAGGAGCGTCCGGGCCACGGCCAGCGCCAGGGAGCCGCTCTTGCCGCGGGGCCGGGCCACCCGGTAGCGCGCCCCGGGGGTGCGAATCTTGGCCGCGGAGAGCGTGTCCTCGCGGGTCAACAGGTAGGCGTACTCGTAGCGGTCGCCCAGCAAGTCCACCAGGGCCAGCATCTCTTTGGTGTGCCCCCCCTCGCCCAGCACCACCAGCAATTTCATGGCTGGCCCTCCCTCGGCTCGCCGCGCCTGACCAGCACCTGGCCATAGATGCCCAGGATGCGGTCGGCGATGCGGTCCAGCGACAGGTGCAACACCGCCTCGCGCCCGTTGGTCCGCCGCCCCCGCTCCAGCGCCAGGCGCAGCTTGGCCGCCACGTCCTCCGGCGTGCGCTGGCACAGGAAGCACCCCTCCGTGCCGCCGATCACCTCGGCCACGTCGCCCACCTCCACCGAGACGATGGGCAGGTTGCAGGCCATCGCCTCCTTCACCACCTGGGGCGAGCCCTCCGCGTCCGAGGTCAGCACCAGAGCGTCGCAGGCGTTCATGAAAAGAGGGATATCCGAATGGGGCCGCCCGGTCACCACCAGCAGCTCGACCTCGGGGGTCTCGCGCTGCAGCAAGGCCACGGCGGCGCGGGCCACGTCCACCCGCTTTTCCGGGCGCAAATCGGCGGCAAAGAGGATCAGTTTTTTATCCAGGGGCAGCCCCAGGCGCTGGCGCGCCTCCGCCCTGGGCATGGGCTGGAAAAGCTCGGTATCGATGCCGCAGGGGATGATATGCGCGCCCTTGGCGCCCAGCTCCGCCTCATGCTCGGCCGAGGTGACGGTGAAGGCGTCCACCCGCGGGGCCAGCGCCCGGCAGAGCCAGCCGACCCAGCCGAACATCTCGCCGGCGCCGTGAAAGCTCACCACGAGGGGACGGCGGAACTGCGCTCGGGCCATCACGCCGGAAAAGACGTAGTGGGCGTGAACGATGTCATAGCGCGCGGCGCGGACCTGCCGCCGCACCTGGGCGAACCCCCGCAAATAGTTCCAGGTGCTCTCTTTGCCGTTGATAAACAGCACGTCCACCTGCGCGCCGCGGCGCCGCAGCGACTGCACCTGCTCATAGACGAACACCCCAAAAGCGGGCATCGTCTCCGTGGGGTACATGTTGGTCACCACCAACACGCGCATCAGCGCACCTCCCCGCCCGCCGCGCGCCCGCCCGCGTCCAGCCGTTCATAGGCGGCGGGCAGCGGCCGGGGGTTGCGGAAAAAGAGGGCATTCACCAGGGTCCAATAGCGGTCGAAATAGCGGGTCAACGTCTCGTAGACGATCTCGTCGCTCAGCTCGGCGATGGGGCGCTCCCCGTCCAACACGACCGCCCCAAAGCGAGGGGCCAGCTCCCGATAGGCCCCCAACTGCAAGGCCTTGAACGCCACCGGCGGCTCGGGGCTGCGCTGGTGGGCCACCTCGGGCGGCACGGCCAGGAGGTAGGCGCGATCCGGCCGGGGCGCGGCCCAGCGCAGGAACCGCGCCGCCAGCGAGCGCTCGATCCCGCGCCCGACGCCGAAATAGGCGGCCCACTCGGCCCACAGATCATAGGCGTAACGGTCGCAGATCACCACCTGCCCGCGCCACAGCGCCCAGCGCACCCCCAGCCCGTAACGGCCCGCCAGCTCCAGCGCCGTGAGCCAGCTCCAGGCGGCGCGCACCATCGGACGGCGGAACATGGCCACCCGCCGGGCGATGGACTGCTCCGAGCTGGGCGGCGCCGCGGCCTCGCCGCCGGATCCGCCGCGGCGGGCCAGGCGCGTGAACCAGCCCACCCAGCGGGAGGAGCCGCCCCGGCTCCAGACGTAGCGCGCGCGGATGTGGCACCCCGCGAAGGCGCGCTGCAACAACTGGGCCTGCACCGTCTTGCCCGAGCCGTCAGTGCCGCTAAAGGTGATCAGCATGTGCGGCTGGCTGTGCAGCCTGAGCCGCAGCTTGATCCCCTGCAAGGTGTGGATAGCGAGGTCGGCCAGGCGGCCGGGCCAGCGCTTCTCCGCCTGCTGCCAGAGCCGCCGGCAAAAGTAGCGTTTGCTGAGGGCGAAGGGGATGCGGAAAGGCCAGCGCAGTGGCTCCGCCTCGGCGTAGCGCAGGCGCTGCCGCGCGGCGGGCGAGAGGGCGCGCTCGGCCCGCTCCAGCGCCGCGGCGGGCAGCGGAGTCGCGCCATAGAGCCGCTCGCCCAGATCGGCGCAGAGCCAGAGCGCCGCCGCCAGGCCATCCTCCCAGCCCCGGCGCGCCGCGGCGGCAAAGACCGCCTCCCAATCCAGCCCAGGCTGACTGGCGCACTGGTGCACCGCCGCCAGGTCGGAGAGCTTGACGTCCTTGTCCTCGTAGAAAAAGTGGGCCAGGGTGGTCAGCAAGATGTCCTCGTCGCCGGGGATGGTCAGCGCCGGATCGTCGGAGGCGACGCTGCAGCGCGCCCAGAGCGCCTCCTCATCCAGGAACGAGGCGTACCAGCCCACATGCTCGTGCACGTGCAGCCCCGCAACCTCCGCCCCCTCGTGAAAGAGACGAAAGAGGTATTTGCGGTTCTCCTCCACGTTGCGCAGCTCCACATAGCCAGCCCGGCGCAGGATCGCTCGCGCCAGGTCGCCCTGCTCCGGGCGCACCAGTATATCGAGGTTGCTGGTCTTGTAGGGAAAAGAGGGGGCGGTCCCGGCGGACTTGATCACCACATCCTGAATCCCCGCCCGGCGCCAGAGGGACTGGGCCGCCAGGTAATGCTCCCGCAACCTGGCGCACTGCGCGGCTTCCGCCGCCTGGGCCAGGGTGAAGGCCGGATGCGCGGCCAGCTCGGACTGCAGGCGGCCCTGCTCGGGGCGGATGGCCAGCAGCGGAACCTTGTTGCGCTGCAACAGGCGCAGGAGCGCATCCAGGTCGTCGTCCGCCGCGACCTGGACGCCCTCAAGCTGGCCGAGGAGGTGCGGCGTGGCGCGCTCCGGATCGGCCAGGTAGGCCGCTAGCGCCTGCTCGTGGCCCTGGATCACGGGCGGCCTTCCTTTCTGCAGATGCCGATGATGCCGTTACGCAGCCAGCCCAGCCCGCGATGTTGCACGGCGCGGCTATAGAGCAGCCCCAGGATATAGGTCGCCTTGTTCAGGCTCGCGTAGGCGTAGGTCTGGTCCACGCGGAGCAACTGCCGGACGGCGAGGCCGTTGGCGGCCAGGGCGCGTCGGAGGGCCCGCTCGGTGTTGCAGCGGAAATAGGTGGGAAAGACGTCGTCGCTGCGGATGCCGATCAGGCTCTTGAGCGCGTAATGGGCGCGATAGGGCAAGAGGCGGGTCAGCAGGCTGACCGGCGCATAGGCGGCGGGCGTCTTGAAGACGAGCGTGCCGCCGGGCTTGAGCACGCGCGCGAACTCGGCAAAGGCCCGCTCAGGCCGCGCCACATGCTCCAACACCACGTAGCAGAGGATCAGGTCAAAGCTCTCCGCCCGGAAGGGGAGGTTTTCCAGCGCCCCCAGCGCCACGGCGTCGGCCAGGTCGTTGCCCGCGTCCTGGACGTCCACGCCCACCAGCAAGCCGAGCTGGTCCTTGTGCCCGCGCAGCACCCACGTCCCCTTGCCGCAGCCAGCGTCCAGCACCGCTCCCCCCGCCAGGCGCGGGTCGGAGAGCGCCGCATGGACGGGGGCGAAAATCACCTCTTCGAGGTTGGGGTAATAACGTTCGCGCAGCGCCCGCTGCGCCTCTTGATCGAGCATCTCGCTATTCTTTCCGTTTGATCACGTAGAGCCCCTCGCCGGACCAGAGCACCTGCCAGGCCGCGCCCGGCTGACCCTGTTCCGCCTGCAGGACCAGCGTCTCATAGTCCCGCGCCGCGGACTCGGCCAGGCGGTGGCCCCGCACCGACTCGATCCAGTGGAGGTCCACCAGGTGGTACTCGGCCCAATGGGGCGCGCCCGTCTGCAATTGCAGCAGCGCCCGATCCGCAAAGCGGGCCAGCATATAGTCCGGGGCCGAGAGCGACGCGCCCGGCGGGATCAGGGCGATGGCCTGGCGCTGCGCCGCCCAATAGGGCTTGGGCGCGTAATCGGCGCGCCGCGCCCAATAGGGAGCGCAGGCCAGTGTAGCAAAAAAGAGCCCCAGCGACAAAAAGAGGCAGAGCCTCTGGCGATCGAGCCCATCCGCGCGGCGCTCCAGCCAGCCGCTCAGCCGGGTGATGCCCGTGGCCGCCGCCGCATAGAGCAGCGGGCCGAGGATCGCCGACTCCCAGGCGCGCAGGCCCACGGAGCCGCCCTGCGCCAGCAGGCTGAACCCCAGCGCCGGTAGCGCCAGCCAGACCTCCGCGCTCAAGAGGGGCAGCAGGAAGAGCAGCGGCTGGAAGAACTGGTACATGAGCGCCAGCTTGGGCAGGGTCAGCACCTGCCGGGCCAAGGCCAGCGGATTGGCCAGGGCGCGGCGCAACAGCTCCGCGGGCGTGGCCCCCAGCGGACCCAGCAGCGCCGCCGCGCGCGAGGTGACCCCCTCCCCCCAGCGCGGGAAAACCACGCCATAGGAAAGGACCAGCGAGGCGGCGGCCAACAACGCCGGGGCCAGCACCCAGGGCCAGCGGCGCCTGGTGATCAGCCCATAGACGCCGATCAGCAGCACCGTGGCCGCGATGCTCTCCTTGATCGTCAGGCTGAGCGCGGCAAAGGCGACAAAGGGCCAGAAGCGCTCCCGGTCATAATAGTATAGCGCGGGGAGCAGCAGCGCCGGCAACAGCGTCATCTCGTAGAGATCGCCCACCGTCCGCGCCATGATATACGGCGCCAGCAGGTAGGCGGCGGTCAGCGCCAGCGCGGGCGTCTCGCCGACGCGACGGCGGGCCAGGGCGAAAAAGGGCCAGCCGGAAACGGCGAGCGCAATGGGCGGCAGGGCGATGAGCCATGGCGCCGGATCGCGCCACAGGGCATAGAGCGGCGCGAGCAGCACATAGATGGGCGAGTTGTGCACGCCCAGGTGGCTGGCCTTCTCCAGCGTGTTGAAGAGCAGCCGCCCCTCGTCCAGCGTGTAGCGCAGGCTCTGGATGATGATGGCGCTATCCACGTTGCCCAGGGTGAGGATGCGCCAGCGATAGGCGCTCAGGGCGATCCCCGCCACGGCATAGGCGGCCAGCAGACAGGCCAGCGCCCGGCCCGCGTGGCGCTCGCCCCAACGGAGCCAGGCCGCCCCGCGCTGGAGCGCCAGCCGCAACCCCCAGACCGCCAGCGCCGCCGTCGCCAGCACAGTCCAGCGCGAGGTCGGGGTCAGCGCCGGGTGGTCGGAGGCCAGGGCATAGACCGGCGCAAAGCCGGCCAAGATCGCCGCGCCCACCAGCCAGGGCCACCACGCGGAGCGGGGAAGGCGCAGCGGGCTCATCGCGGCGCGCTCCCGGTCTGGCGCAGCGCGGCCTCCACAAACCGCTCGGCGACGCGAGGCCAGCTATACGGCTCCACCAGCGCCCGCGTGCTGGCGGCGGGGAGCTGGCGCGTGGCGCGGACGGCGGGCAGCCACTCGGCCTCGCTGCGGATATAGCGAAAGCCGCGCTCGGGCCGCTCCTCGAACAGGCCGGGCAGCCCGCCAAAGGGCGTGGTCAGCACCGGCAGGTTGCAGGCCATCGCCTCCAGGATAGAGAGCGGGATGCCGATGGCGGCGATATCCTCGACCACGGGAAAGGCGTAGGCGTCGGCCATCTGGTAGGCCTCCACGATGGGGAGGTAGCCATCCAACACCCGCACGCCGCTCTGCTCTAATTCTCGCCGGGCCTCCGCTTCCTGGCGCGTGCTGGTGCTGCCCACCACCACGATCTGCAGGGGCTCGCCCTCGCGCGCCGCCTCGGCTTGCAGCCGGGCCAGAGCCTGTATGTTGCGCTCGGCCTTGATGTGCCCCACGTGCAAAAGCACCCAGCGATCTATGGGAACCCCGTACTTGGCGCGCAGCGCAGCCTGGCGCCCCGGCGCGGCGGGCTGAAAGCGCGCCGCGTCCACGCCAAGCGGCGCCTCGACGATGGGGCAGCGCGCCGAGGGCAGCGCCGCCCGAACCGCGGGCGTGGGCGCAAGGATCACGCTCGGGGAGAGGAATCGCGCCAGCGGCTCCCAGCGCCCCAGCAGGCGCGGCTGCAACGCCACCAGCGCCACCGGCTTGCCGTGGGTATATAGGGACAGCACCCGCGCGCGCAGCAGCCCAAAGAGCGTGGTGGAGGCGGTCGGCAGATAATAGAGCAAGTCGGGCCGGAAGCCGCCGATGGCGCGGGCCAGCGCCCGGCTGAGCAGCAACCGGTTGGCGGGGACATCGCGCAGCCCCAAGGCCGAGTCATCCGCGCCAAAACAAGTGAGCGCCAGCAAGGTGTGGCGCTGGCCTAGCTCCCGGATCAGGTTGACGGCGACGTTCTTAAAGCCCTCGTCGTAAGGCGGCTTCAGGCGCTCGGTCAACAAGCCAATCCGCAGCGGCATCACGGCACCTCTCGCCCGGCCACCCGGTAATAGAGCGCGCGGTAGCGCCCAGCGATGGCGTCCAGGGCGAAGCGCTCCCGCGCCAGGGCCTGGGCGCGCTGGCCCATCTCGACGCGGCGCTCCGGCGCGCGCAACAGGTCGAGCATCGCCTCGGCCAGCCCCTCCGGATCCCCGGGCTCGACCAGATGGCCGGTCTCTCCCTCCCGGACCAGCTCGGGCACGCCGCCGACGCGGGTCGCCGCCACGGGCTTGCCCACCGCCATGGCCTCGATGACGGCCATGGGCGCGTTCTCTTGCCGCGAGGGCAAAGCCACCAGAGCGCACTCGGCGTAGGCCTGCAGCAACTCCCCGCGGTCCAGCAGGCCCCGGAAGGTGACGTTGCCCTCCAGGTCGAGCGACCGCACCTGGGCCAGCAGCCGCTCCTGGTACTCGGCGCTGGTGACGCGCCCCGCCAGGTGCAACTGCACCGCGGGCATCGTCTGCTTTACCAGGGCGATGGCGGCGATCAGCGTCTCCAGGTCCTTGACCTCGGTGATGCTGCCAGCAAAGAGGACGAGGTTGGGGCGC
>Ga0123333_10000202_pt1 | contig 67976 bp, 53 predicted proteins | sample BioC12SIPDNA_3_FD_89957 | JGI IMG/M metagenome (GOLD analysis project Ga0123333, IMG submission 89957) | Anaerobic biogas reactor microbial communites from Washington, USA - Biogas_R2_B C12 SIP DNA | ecosystem: Engineered > Bioreactor > Anaerobic > Unclassified | place: Washington, USA...
CATTCCGGCAGCCCCTGCCCCTGCTTCGGCGCTTGCTCGGTTTTGTAGTAGTGGTGGTAGTAATAGCTGCCGTTCCGTTTGACCCGGTTGATGGCCACCCCCAGCAGCGTCACCCCCTGCTGAGCCGCCAGCCGCTCCTTGGCTTGCCGGAGCATGTCCCGCTTGGTAAGGCCCGACGCCGCGACGATGACCGTGCCATCCATCAAAGTCGCAATCAATGTGGCATCTGGTGGCCCCAGCACGGGGGGGGTATCGACCAGAATGATGTCCCCCTCACCCGCCAGGATCTCCAGCACCTCATTGAACTGCGACGACATCAGCAACGCCGTGGGGTCGTCGGGCGAGCGACCTGACGTCAAGAGACGCAGGTTCTCATACCCCGTCTCCTGGAGATGGGGCACCTTCTCCTTGCCATTGCGGTCGGCGAGGACATCGGCCAGGCCGTTGACATTGGGCTTGTCGAAGAGCTCGTGCAGTCTGGGACGGCGCATATCCGCATCGACGGCGATAATGCGATGCCCGGTTGAGGCAAGCGCGACAGCCAGGTTGGCCAGCACAAAGCTCTTGCCCTCGCCCGCCTCCGGGCTGGTAACGAGCAGCGTCTTGTAGGGGCGCCCCGACCGAATAAGGAAGAGGTTCGACCGCAACGCGCGGATACTCTCTGCCACCGGGCTGAGCGGATTGCTGGAAAGCAGGCTCTGGTTCCTCGACGACTGGGGCACGGTCCCCAACACGGGCAGCCCCTGGACAGAGTGCCCGCTGGTGCTGTCCCATCGTAGCGTCGTGTCCAAGAACTCCATAAGCGCAATGGCCGCCAGCGCGAGCGCTCCCCCAGCAGCCCCGGCGATGGCGACTATCAGCTTCGTGTTGCGCGGCATGGAGAACGGCGGAACCTCAGCTGGCTCAAAGATAGACAGCATATTCGTTGATTGTGAAACCGACACATTGAGCAGGCTGGCATAGGTGGACTGATAACGCGTGCGCACTTGCTCCAGGGCATCGATCTTGCCCTGGATGTCGCGAATCTCCGCCGCTGAGGTTTGCGTCGCCAGAGACGCCGACAGCTCAGTGATCTCGCTGCCCACGTCCTCGATCTTGGCCATCAACTCGGCGAGCTGATTCTGGATGAACGCTTGCTGTTGGGGATCGGCCAAGCCCTGACTCGGGCTGCGCCGGATGAGCTCATCAGCCAGAGCGTTGGCGATCACGGCCGCGGCCTCGGGGTTGGTATCGGTCACCCGAATCTCAAGGAGCTGCGCTTGGTAGCTAATACTGGTAGAGATCTGCTTGGCCAGCCCTTCCGGTAACACGTCCAGCCCCAACCGGTCGATGACGGCCTGGAGCACCGGTCGTTGTGTCAGCAACTCGGCGTAAGCGCCCGCCAGAGTTCGGCTGATGTTCAGCTGCAGACTATCGGGACTGGGGTCCTCGAATACGCTGCTGCCGACCAACACGGTGACCCGTGCCTCGTACAGGAGGGGTCTGTTCGACGCGAAGTGGTAGCTGATGCCCGCCGGAATGAGCACACTGAGGATCAGCAGCCACCACCACTGCTGGACCACAACGCGCCAGTATCGGCGTACGACGTTAGCATCCATCGCGGCTACTACCGGACCTGCTCAGCAAGTTCCGTCATCGTGCAGCGGTAGGCGCCATCGCCATCAAAGCAGTATCCGACGCCCCAGCGTGTCTTGATGTAGTGGGGCTTTGCGGGATCCGGCTCGATCTTGCGCCGCAGGTAGCGAATGTAGACGCTGAGGTACCCCGTCTCCGAGACATACTGCTCACCCCAGACCTTGGAGAGCAGCTCTTTGTGAGAGACCGTCCTTCCCTCGTGGCTCACCAGACACAGCAACAGTCGCAATTCAGTGGGTGTAAGGCTCACCGTAGCACCGTCGCGCTCGACCGTGCCTTCGCTGAAATCAACGCGCAGGTACCCATCATCATACATCAGCTCCCAGCCGTCCGATGATGGCCCCGACGATCGCCGGATGACAGCCCTCAGGCGCGCTTTGAGCTCATCGAAATTGCACGGCTTGGTCAGGTAGTCGTCGGCGCCAAGGGATAGCCCCTTGAGGAGGTCATTGCGGTCGCCCAGCGCGGTGAGCATAACAACGGGGATGTCACAGAGATACCGCAACCTCTCGCAGGTATCCCAACCATCCATCTCAGGCATCATCACATCGAGCAGGATGGCGTCTGGGTGAGCCTCGTAGGCCTGCCGCAGCCCCTCTTTGCCACTGGAAGCAGTGATGACCTCGAAGCCGTCACGCTCGAGGCCCAGTTTCATCAGAGTCAGCAAACACGGATCGTCATCAATGACCAGGATTTTCTCAGACATAGTACCCCCCCGCCTAAACGCTATAGTGGTGACTCGTTCTCCGATATGTGGATATCCAGCGCCACAGCATGCAGCCAACGCATTGCAGCGACCTGCTGGTATTCAGAAGGCCCAGCCCTCGTCCATGGCGGACGCAGTCACACTTCGCAGACGCCATAGAGGACATTCCTTGGGCAGACCCTAGCTCACGATAAAGCTTTGGCACAGCAGAGCAGCCGTAGATGTGTCCGGGCTCCCCAAGCCGAACGGTACACCCCGCTGTGACCCTCGAAAGGATCGGGCGGCTTCTCCCATCATGAGCGATCAGCGTGCTCCCCAACACCTGATCGTCGACCCTCGCCCGCAGGTCCAGGAACAAGACCCACGTTGAAGCCCACCAGATCCTTAAAGAGCTAGTTCGATTCTAGGATTACTATAGCAAATAGTCGTATGACTTTGGTGAATGGATTGTGAAAAAACTATGGGAAACCGGCTTGCAGTAAGCCAATGGAGATAAGGCTTGCCGCAGTGCTGACCGGACAGGTCGTGACACATCACACTGAGTCTCCAAGATCGAAGTAGTAGCCGACGCCCCAGACGGTGTGCAAGTATCGTGGGTTGGCGGGGTCCGGTTCGATCTTCTTGCGCAGGCGATAGATGTACTGCTTGACGAGGTCCGGGCTCAGGTCATCGGCACTCTCGATGCGAGAAAGGATCGCGTCGACGCTCAGGACAGTCCCCACGTGCTGGATCAGAACGCGCAGCACTTCAAACTCCCTGGGCGTCAGGTAGATATCACGACCATCGATATGCAATTCATGTCGCCCACAATCGAGGACGAACCAATCGGCAGGGTAGAGCACCGCCTCCTCGGTGCTCTGCGAACGACTCGCACGCCGCAAGCATGCTCGAAGCCGTGACGTCAGCACCTCCATCCGAAATGGTTTGACCAGATAGTCGTCGGCCCCTACGGAGAAACCCTTTACGATGTCCTCGATGTTGCCCCGCGCGGTCGTAAAGATGATAGGCGCCTCGGTCAACTCGCGCAGGCGCGCACACGCATCAAAGCCATCCATCTGAGGCATCATGATGTCCAGGAGGATCGCATCGGGACGATGGTTGTAGGCGACGCGCAGCGCGGATAGCGCATCCGGCGCTGTCACAACCTCGTAACCGGCCGCGCGAAGTGATACCTGAATCATCTGCCGGAACTCGGGGTCATCGTCAACGACCATAACCCGAAGTCGCGGGTTCATATCTCCCGCCCCTGATCTGTGGTGCCGTGCTGCAAGCGCAGAGCGCACGGCGCTACCAGCGACAGACGTGCGCGCCAAGAGCGTATTGCGCAGTTGTGGACCACAATCGGTCGTCCCTTCAGCATCCCATCCCCCCCGCTTTCAGAATTTCACGACCTAGTTAACATATTATAGGAATTAGCGCGTGCAACGTCAATAGTACATCTGGGTCATGGCTGTTACGCGTTCGTGCCTCCTGCCAACGCCCACTCGGTGTTTCGCCTTGGCTATCCGCGATTCTGACCTAACATGATAGTCGACCGGCAGCACACGCCGGGTCTCGTGATCCAAACGTGAAACGCAACTGGCGCTGCAGCGGGCAGCGATGAGGAGAATATGAGCGATTGGCGCAGCGTGTTGGTGCAGGTGCGTGCGGCAAACGAGCGACTTGGAGCTTCCGGGATGCTCGATCTGCGCCCCGCGTGGCGGGCGCAGGCTTGTCGCGAGTCTATGGGCCAGCCGGAGCCGATTGTTCGGGCGCTGGCGTTCGCGCGTGTTCTGCGTGAGGACGCACTGCACTTCTACGATGGAGACCGGCTGAGCGGTAGCCACGTCGGGTGGCACGCGGGGGCCTTGCCCGGCGACCTTTCTCCGGCGGAGTACGAAGCCCTGGTGAACGAGTGGCGCACCCGCGGTCAGCGCGACTTCTGGGCCGGGTGGGATCACACGCTCGCCGACTACCCGAAGCTGCTCGCCATCGGCATAGGCGGGTACCTGACCCACGCGCGGGCGACGCTCCAGGTTCGCACAGCACCGTGCGAACAGGCTGCCTTGCGGGGGATGATCGTGGCGCTGGAGGGGTTCTCGGCCTACATCCGGCGCTGGGCCACCGCTGCCGCCAGACGTGGCATGGCCGATCTCGCGGAGATCGCTCAGCACATCGCCGCCGAGCCGCCGCGCACGTTCCACGAAGCGCTCCAGCTCGTAGCGTTCACCCACCTCGCCTTCGAGAGCGAGGGGCGGTACGCAATGGCGCTGGGCCGCATCGATCAGTATCTGCTCCCCTTCTACCGCCAGGACGTGGCAGCGGGCCGGATCACGCCGGCGGAGGCGCTCGACCTGCTCTGTCATATGTGGGTGAAGCTGGCGGAGAACGGCGGCGTGCAGAACATCTGCATCGGCGGGCTCACGCCCGAGGGCGCCGATGCAACCAACGAGCTCTCGTATCTGTGCCTGGAAGCCACGCGGTTGGTTCAGTCACCCTACACCAACCTCTCGGCCCGGTTCCACGATGACACGCCGGAGGCATTCTACCGCGCCTGTTTCAGTGTCATCCGCACGGGCATCGGCTTTCCCGCCATCTTCAACGACCACGTTCTCATCCCCGGACTCGTCGAAATCGGCATCCCGCCTGCGGTCGCGCGCGACCACTGCATGGTCGGCTGCATCGAAACGATGCTCGCGGGCCGGCAGCAGGCGTGGTCCGATGGCCGCTACAACATGGCGCTGCAACTGATGCGCGCTATGGATCGGGTGCAGGGGCGCGATGATCTGTCATTTGAGGTGCTCCAAGGGGCATTCCTGAGCGAGATGCGCGATTCCCTTGCGGCCTACTGCCGAGACTTCAACGCGTATATCGCGCGCTTTCCACCGGATCTGTTCCCGGACCCCTTTCTTTCGGCACTCACGTGCGACTGCATCGAGCGCGCCCGCGACATCAATGACGGCGGTGCCGAGTTTCCGCGGATGCACGGGATCGCGGTGATGGGCCTCGGCACGGTCGCCGACTCGCTGGCGGCTGTGCGCGAGCTCGTGTTCGAGCAACGCCGGTTCAGCTATGACGAGCTGATGGATGCGCTGGCTGCCGACTTTCAGGGCTACGAGCCGATGCGCCAGGCGCTCGTGAATGATGCGCCCAAGTATGGCAACGACGAGGATGCTGTCGACGCCATCGCCGCCTCTCTGGTTGACTGGGTATCGCGGGAATGCCTGAAGCACAGGATAGACGGGGGAGGATGGTTCGTCGCGGCAATGGCGGCCAACGTGTCGAACATTCCAGCGGGCCGCGAAGTTGGCGCGACACCTGACGGGCGGCGCGCGTACACGCCGCTTTCGGATGCCGCAAGCCCTTACTTCGGGCGCGATACGCATGGCCCCACCGCCTTCCTCAACTCGGTCTCGAAGCCAGACTACCATCGCGTGCTGACCGGAAGCGTGGTCAATATGAAGTTTGAGCCGGCGTTCTTCCGGGGCGAACAGGGCGAGCGTGTCTTTCTCGCCCTGATGAAGGCGTTCGTCCGCAACCGGGTCCAGGAATTGCAGTTCAACTTTACCGGTAACGAGGTGCTGCGCGATGCCCAGCGGGACCCCGAATTGCACCGCGACCTGGTCGTGCGGGTGAGTGGATTCTCGCAGTACTTCGTCCAGCTCTCCAAGGAAGTCCAGGACGATGTCATCCGCCGTCGCGCGCATGGGCAGCCATGACGTGGGGCGCGAACGCTGAGCGAAGAGAGAAGATGAAGCGACGCAAAGACAATGGCGACCCTGCCAGCGCGACAGGGCTCGTCTTTGATATTCAGCGGTTCTCGCTGTTCGATGGGCCGGGTATCCGGACCACCGTCTTTCTCAAGGGTTGCCCGTTGCAGTGCGCCTGGTGCCACAATCCCGAGGGCATCGTCCCGCACGCCGAGCTGCTCTTCCAGCCCGAGCAATGCGTGGGGTGTGGGGCGTGTGTCGCTGTGTGTCCAGAGGGCGCGCACCGGTTCGAGATCAAGGAAGAGGCTCGGGCAGCGCGCGCGGCCCAAGACGATGCCGCGGCTGCTGGGCAGCCGTGGTCAGCACCGGTGGGCCACGTGCTGGAGCGCAAGCTATGCACCGTCTGCGGCGCCTGCGCGCCGGCCTGCCCCTCGAAGGCGCTCGAGCTGTGCGGTCAGCGCATGACGGTTGGCGCTGTCATGGCGATCGTGCTCCGCGATCGGGGCTACTACATGGATAGCGGTGGCGGCCTGACGCTCTCGGGTGGCGAGCCGTTGTTCCAGCCCGCTTTCGCTACCGCACTGCTGGGAGCGGCCAGGGCCGAGGGATTGCACACAGCGATCGAGACATCAGGGTGTGGCGGTTGGACGGACCTGGAGGCTCTGCTTCCGTTGACCGACCTCTTCCTTTACGACGTGAAGGAGACGGATCCACAACGCCATCGCGCGTTCACGGGCGTGCCGCTGGCCCCGATCCTCGACAACCTCAGACGGTTGGTTGCAGCAGGAGCCAACGTCCGGCTGCGGCTACCGGTGGTGCCGGGTTACAACGACCGGCCCGACCACATCGAGGCAGTCGCGCGCCTCGCGCAGAGCCTGCCGGGGTTGGAAGGGGCAGACCTGCTGCCCTATCACAGGCTCGGCGAGGGCAAGCGCATGTTACTCGGACAGCCCGAGGACCGCGCAGTCTCACTGCCACCCGATACGGGGCAAGTTCAGGCGTGGAAAGCCTGTTTTGCCGCGGCCGGGCTCGACGTATGGTCTGCCGAATAGGCTAAGGCCTCATCCCCCATCTCGCCAACGCCAAAGACAGCATACAGCCACGCAACCCTAGAATGGTCATTCACCCAAGGACACAAGGCGGAGGAAGACAATGAGCGACACTGAGAAGCGAACCATCTACATAACCGAATACGACATGGAGCGGCTGCGCACGCTGATTGCTGAGGCCAGACGGCTCGATCGCCATGGAAGCGAGTATCTAGCAAGTCTGGAAGCTGAGTTGTCGCGAGCCCAACCGGTTGCGCCCAAGGAGGTGCCACCGGACGTGGTGACGATGAACTCCAGGGTCCGCCTGAAGGACTTGGATGCCGGCGACGAGATGGTCTACACGCTCGTCTTCCCCGAAGAAGCCGATATCGCACAGTCGAAGATCTCGGTGCTGGCCCCCATCGGCACGGCGATGCTGGGCTATCGCGTGGGCGACACGTTCGAGTGGAAGGTTCCCGACGGGGTCACCCGGATGAGGATCGAGGAGATTCTGTACCAGCCTGAAGCGGCCGGCGACTATCACCTATAGCCTGCCCGGACCCACGCTCCGTCCTGTCGCTGGCGTGGTTCGCGTCAGCGTTGGCGGCCTCCTTCGACGTGACCCGCCCAATGCTGGAGCAGCCCTCGTAATGACAGAGACGCCAGAGCCCCGAGATGCCAGGATTCTCGGGGCTCTGGCGCTATCTACCGGCAGTCTAGGCTGGCGGTAGGCGATAGACCTCTTCGAAGGCCACCGTGGTGAGATCGTCAGCGCGCAGCTTGGCCATCTCCGCCTGCCAGCGCTGCTCTACGGGGTGCCGGCCCCGTGCGATGTCCGTCCCCCTATAGACCTCCGGGTCCACCTCCATCGTGACGATCAACGTCGTGTCATGCAGGTAACAGGTGATGTCCTTCACACCGGCACGGTGATAGGCATCCTCCAGCTCAGGCCAGACGTTTCTGTGATACTCGACATAGGCATCGACACACTCCGGCTTGAGATGCATCACCATCGCTCTTCGCTCTGTCATAGGTCTCCTCCTGGATAGTTGGGTATCGCCTCAACGGCGGACTTCAAGCTCGCTACCGGAGACTCAATCGTGTCCCGGTCCGGCCAATGCGACTCCACTGCGGAGCCGCCATCACGCCTCCAGCGCGCGCCGCAGCTTGCCGATCAAATCGGGCTCGGGCTCGACCGGTAACGCGACCACGCTGTGGTGCAACGCGCTCATGTACAGCCCCAACACGATGTTGAAGTCCTGTAACGCCAGCACGAGGTTCAGCGGATGAACCGCGGCATCATCCTCCAACCAGTCGAACATCGCCTCGGTGAGTCCGGCCTGTCCAAGGATATCTTCCTCGGGGTAAGCATGCGCCCCGCCCACGTGCACGCCGTCGATAAAGGTCTCCCACGACCACATTGTCCACTGCACGTAACCGCGCGCGCCGTAGACGGCAATGCGCTTGTGCGTGTGGAGCGCTTCGTCGGCGGGCCGCACGAGGGGCGCATTGGCGCCACACTGAAGCACGGCGTGAACGCCGGTGTCGTAGGCGATCTTGGCCAGGCTTTGGTCGGGAGCGTAGTGCTGCCCGCGCGTTTCCTGGAGCCCCATGGCGCCCGACACCTGTCCAAAGACGCTCACCGGCGTGGCCCCCGGCAGGAAGGCGCCGATGGCCTGGAGCGAGTGCGTGCCCTGGTAGGCCAGGTTCATCCGAGCGCTGGCCTCGACGAAGCGGATTTCGCCGATAGCGCCCTCGCCCACCAGGTTTTGGAGTGCCATACGCCGCGGGTGGAAATGCAACTGGTGGTTGATGGCAACCTTGACAGTAGTGCGCTTCGCAAAGTCGCGGATGGCGATGAAGTCCTCGCCCTGACAGGCCAGGGGCTTCTCGATGATGAGAGCAGGGATCCCGGCCGCTTCGGCCGCCTCCAGGATCTCCAGCCGCACGTGGGGCGGCGTGTTCACGTGGACCAGGTCGGGTCGGGCGTGTTCGAACATCCGGCGATAGTCGGTGTAGCGTTCAGCGACGCCAAACTGGTCGGCGAACGCCTCCAGCTTGTCCTGCTGGCGCGACGAGACGGCAACCAGAGCGCCCCGGCGAATATGACGGTAGGCCTCAGCATGCCCCTGGGCACGTCCCCCGCTTACGCCAACGATCGCACACTTGTACATCGGTTCTGCGTCCTTTCTCCGTGGTCCGGCTGCCGGTCGGGCACCTTCCCTTACCACTCGGTCAGTGCGTCACGGCGCTGGCGATGTGTTCGCGCCGCGCGCTTGAAGGCTCGCGGGATTGTCGCCAGCAGAAAGGCGGAGCGCGCCGCCACGTCCTCATAGAACGCGACCGCCTGCGCCTCCACCGAGAGCGCACGATCCGTAACCGCTTGCAGATCGGCATCCGGCAGCAACGTCACGTCGATATGGTACGCCTCAAGGCTCAGTCCCGCAAATGAGTACCCGGTCTCCAATGCATCGGTCACCGTCTCCTGGTACGTTCGCATGACCTGGACCCCGGTCTTCTCGCAATCGCGCGCGAAGTCCGTAAAGGCAGTCCGGTGCTCGGGGAAGCGCTCGGCAAGCGCCTGGTAGTACGTTGCGAGGCGCGCCTCCATCTCCTGGCTGAAACGGATGATCGTAGCCGCGGTGATTGTCGCGTCACTCATCTAGAACCACCTCTGGATGACGACCTTGCTCTCGGTGAAGAACCGCACCACATCCTGGCCCTGCCCGTGCAGCACGCCGAAGAAGGAGTCCTTCATGCCGGAGAAGGGGAAGAAGGCCATGGGTGCTGCAATGCCGATGTTGACACCTATGTTGCCGCACGCCACGCGATACTGGAACTCGCGGGCCCATTTGCCGCTGGACGTGAAGATCGACGCGGCGTTCCCGTAGGGGTTGGCGTCGATCATCGCGATCGCCTCGTCCAGGCTCCGCGCCTTGAGCACGCTCGCCACCGGGCCAAAGATCTCCTCGCGGGCGATCACCATATCGGGGGACACCCCCTCGAAGACCGTAGGCCCGAGGAAGCAGTCGCGCGGGAGATCACCGGCGATCTGGAAGCTTCGACCGTCGAGCCGCAGCTGCGCGCCCTCGGCAAGCCCCTGCTCAATATAGTCCAAAACGCGCGCTTTCTTGCCGGGGTCCTTGAGCGGCCCCATCTGAATCGATTCGTCCAGGCCATAGCCGATGGTAATGCGCTTGGCGGCCTCGACGAACGCATCGACCACGCGGGCGTAGAACGCGTCATACGCGGCGGAATCGAGCCCCTCACCCACGACGACCAGGTTGGCAGTCGCCAGACAGCGCTGCCCGGTATTGCCGTAGAAGGAGGTGAGCAGCGCGGCAACGGTCCGGTCCACGTCGGCATCGGGCATCACCACCGAGAAGTTCTTCGCGCCTCCCTGGCAAATAACCCGTTTGCCGGTCTCACCGCAGCGCTTGTAGACCACATCGCGCGCAACGGGCGTGGAGCCCACAAAGCAGACTCCCTTGACCTCCGGGTGGTCAAGCATCGCCGAAGCGGCCTCGCGATCGCCGTGGACGATGTTCCAGACGCCCTCGGGGACGCCCGCCTCTTCCACAAGCTCGGCGATGCGTGTCTGGCTGATGGGCGCGTTGGGTGAGGGCTTGACGACAACGCAGTTGCCTGTGGCGATCGCGAAGGGGGCGAACCACAGCGGAACCATGAAGGGGAAGTTGTAGGGCGCGATGATACCGAAGACGCCCAGGGGCTGACGGATGAGGATTTCATCGATGCCGGTGGCAATGTCCTCCAGGTTCTGGCCCATCATCAGGCTGGGGATCCCCGTGGCGACCTCCACCATCTCGATCCCACGCCGTGTCTCACCGCGCGATTCATCGATCGTCTTGCCATGCTCCAGCGTCTGGATGCGACTCAGCTCCTCGAAGTTCTCCTCCAGGAGCTGCTTGAGACGGAACAGACATCGCGCGCGGGCCAGCGGCGGCGTGCGTCGCCAATCGGGAAATGCGGCCTGGGCCGCATCGACGGCGGCGTCCAGCGCATCACGGCCCGACACAGGCACCCGAGCAACGGTCTGCATCGTCGCCGGATTGACGACATCGCGCGTCTCGACCTTTGGATCGATCCATTCGCCGTCGATGTAGTTCTTGAGGGTCAGAACTCCTTTGATAGGGGATTCAAGTGGTGCCACGATTTGCTCCTTCCAACGATGAGGAATAGGATATCGGTTGCCGCACAGCACGTGCAGCCATGTCGACTGTCGACTGATTTCTCGATTTTACTCGGTAAAAGGAGCATGTCAACCTTGCAAATGCGCTCAAATGCCTGTATGATTGGCAAACAGTCGACAGTTGACAGGAGTAGGACGATGACCGGGCAGATAGAGGCGCTGGCTGCGCTGAACACTTTGGAGGTCCGCTCGATTGCGAACGCGGTCTACGGGACGCTGCGCAAGGCGATCTTCGACGGCGAATTGCGGTCTGGCGAACGACTGGTGGAGTCACAGATTGCGCAGCGGCTGAACATCAGCCGCGCGCCGATCCGTGAAGCGCTGCACCGGCTGCAACAAGCGGGCCTGGTGGAGCACCGGCCGCGCCGCGGATGGTTCGTCATTGGGCTGACACCCGACGACCTCGGCGATCTCTATCACATCAGGGCCTACATCGAGGGCCTGGCAGCGCGCAGGCTCGCTGCAGAAGCGCCGTCCGAGATCCTCCATGAGCTGCAAGCCCTGATCACCCGCATGATCAGCGCCGCCGACCGCGAGGACCTGGAGGCCCTGACTGCGTATGACGTGCAGTTCCACGAGGCGATCATCCGCAGCGGGGGCTCGGGGCAGCTCGAACGCATCTGGCGGCTGCTCCGGCCCGAGGATTGGACCGCGATGAGCGTGCTGAAGGTCAACGACATGGCCCACCCCGAGATCGCCAAGCGCCACCAGTTCGTGCTGGACGCGTTGTCGTCCGGCGACCCCGACTGGGCCGAGACGGTCGTGAGACGTCACATTCTGGAGCTGGCCCGTCTGGTCCCCGCACCCCCCACTCTGTCATACGGTGGAGGACCATCTCCCTCAGATGCGTGATGCACCACACCGACCCTCGACTCACCACACGACACCACACAAGGAGACGACTTTGGAAATCCCACTGGCAATCGTAGGCTGTGGAGGCATGGGAGGAAGACACCTTCTGGGTCTCAAGGAGCTGTATGACTCGGGGCTGAGCACCGTGCGGCTGGCAGCAGTCTGCGACCTGCGGCGCGATAACGCCGAGCATCTGGCGGATGAGGCGGCGGCCTTGCTGGGCCAACGCCCCGCTGTCTTCGGCGACCTGGAGACGATGGCGTCGGCCATCGGCGATCTGCAGGCGGTCTCGATCACGACCGACGCCCGCGCTCACCACAGCGTGGCCTGCGCGGCGTTGGACCTGGGTTGGCACGTGCTCTGCGAGAAACCGCTGGCGTTGACTGTGCGAGGCTGTAACGCCATCCTGGCAGCCAGCGAGCGCAACGGCAAGCTGGTGAGCGTGGCGGAGAACTACCGTCGGGATCCCATGAGCCGCCTGACGCGTGCCCTGTTGGAGGCGGGGGCGATTGGCACGCCGCAGCTGTTTCTCGACATCTCGGCGAGCTCGGGCAACCGCATCGTCATCACGCCGTGGCGTCACCAGAAGCTGATGGGCGGTATGCTGCTCGATGGCGGCGTGCACAACGCCGATATGATGCTGTACTACATGGGCAATCCACGCCAGATCTACGCCCGCATCGCGCTGTGGGAACGCACGCGCGTCAAGCCCAAGGACAGCGGCGGCGTCTCCAGCTTCTACGAGCGCTGGTACGCCGAGATGCCCGACTCGATCGAGGCGACTGCCGAGGACACGGTGGTCTCGGTCATCGACTTCGACAGCGGCGCGATGGGCCAATGGACGCAGAGCTATGCAGCGCACGGTCGCGGCTTCGGCCACAGGGCGATCTACGGCAGCCGCGGTTCGCTCATCCCGGGCGGCACGCGCAACGGCGTCTCCCCCGCCTTGAAGCTGGATGAGGGTGACGAACTCTCCGGGGATGGCCTGCTCGAGCTGGTGCCCAATTTCCATCTCGACACCATCACGGCCGCCCTCTTCGGCGGCGACCGTATGGCCTCCTACTCGATTCCCTTTCCCGCTGCGGATCGCAAGCTGCTGGCTATCGAATACCACGAACTCGGTGCTGCCATCCAGACCGGGACCACACCCGAGGTCGACGGTCTGGTCGGGCGCCGCGCGGTGGCTATGTGCTACGCCGCTTTCGAGTCGAGCGCGCTCAACCGACCCGTTACCCCCGAGGAGGTCGAGGCCGAGACAACAGCGACCTATGAGACAGAGATCAACACGGATCTCAGGATCTGATACGCCCATCTTCCCCTTCTTAAGGAGAAACCCATGGAATACCGTCGTCTGGGCAGAACAGAAAAGCAGGTGTCGCTGCTGGGCATCGGCGGCGGCTACGTCATGCTACTGGATATCGAGGCCGGCACGGGGATCTACCAGCGCGCCGCAGAGCTAGGCGTGAACTACTTCGACGGGCGCTATGGATACACCAGCACGATGCAGCGTCCGGTCATCAAGCAGGATCGCGAGCACTTTATCGTGGCAACAAAGACCGCCAGCAACACCCGCGATGCCGCGTTGCGACGTATCGACGAGGACCTGGCGGAACTGGAAACCGACTACCTGGATATCTTCTACCTGCGCGCCTACAACCAGGAGATGATCGACGCGCATTTCGCCCCTGGCGGCTCGGTCGAAGGGCTGCTGGAGGCCCGCGACCAGGGCAAGATTCACGCGTTGGGTCTGGCGGGCCATAGCGACCTCTCTGCCCTGGCGCGCGGGGTCGACACAGGCCTTGTCGACGTGGTGGAGTTCCCGCTCAATGTGGTGCGGCGCGATGCCTTCGACGACCTCATCCCTGCCTGCCTGCGCGAAGACGTGGGGATGGTCATCATGAAGCCGGTCAACGTGGGTCTGGTGCCCGCCGTGGTGGCGCTGACGTGGTTGGCCAACCAGCCCATCCACGTGATGGCCCCGGGCATCAGCACGATGGAACAACTGGAGATCGACGTCGCCGCGTTGGATCGTGATCCAATGGCACTAACGCCGGAGGAAGCCGCCGTGGCTGAACACTGGCGCCAGAAGATGGACACCGAGACGTGCCGCATCTGTGACAAGGTCTGCCAGGCCGTGTGCGAGCAGCACCTGATCATCGATTGGCAGATCTACCACAACGTCTTCCAGAACGAACTGCGGCGGCTCGGCGTCGAGGGCTTCCTGGAGTATCCGTTTGCGCCCTGGGTGCGCGAAAACGCGGAACGCACGTTCTCTAACACGCTGGCCGAGATCCAGGCCTGCACCCAGTGCGGCAAATGCGAGGAGGTCTGTCCCCACCACCTCCCCATCATGGATATCCTGGAACGCATCAAAGAAGAGCAAGCGTCCCTGCTGGAGGCCCTGCGCACCACGGGTTGGAGCGAGATCTACGAAGGTTCCGAGTCGCCTTTCCCGAAACGGGTGTTGGAGAGCTGGATCAGCGGGGGAAAGAAGCGGCGATCGTGATGCGCGCAGTGCTGCAAACGCCGTCGAGCCGCGGTCGCCGCGGTAACGCTCATACTGAACACGGAGGTCACCCATGATCTCAGGAACATGGCGCCTGATTGACTGCCATACCCACATCGGGCACCTGCCCGGCGTGGTCGGCGAGGTTTTCACGCCTGAGGATCTGATCTACATCAGCGAGCACGAAGGCGCAGCCTTTATGCTGGTCTCATCGGCCACGGCAACCACTGTCAGCCAGCACGTCGCGACGCTGGAGACCATCGCGATGGTCGAGCGCTACGGCGATCGCCTGGGCGGGATGTTGTGGGTCAACCCGCACGATCCTGCCTGGTCGGAGGACGTTCCGCTGGCGGAGGACCACGGTTTCTACGGCATCAAGATTCACCCGGTGCTCGACCACTACGCCGTGAGCCGCCCCGCCCTCGATGACGTCTTCTCGTGCGCGCAGGCGCACGGATGGCCCATCCTGACGCACACCGACGCCGACGGCTCGCCTATGGATGCCGCGTCCTATGAACCCTTGATCAAGGCCTTTCCGGACGTAGCGCTCATCCTGGCGCACCTGCGGTGGGGCGCGATCCCCCTGGCAAAGCGCTACAACAACGTCTACCTGGACACGACCTACATAGACGCACTCACGGTCGAGATCGGCGTGGATGCGCTGGGGCCGGACAAGATCCTCTTCGGCTCCGACGCCGCCGAGGGGTTCGACGTTGGCCGCGAACCTGCGAGGCCGCGTCCACGGCGCAGCTATGCGAGCCTGGTTGCCGGCCTGCAGGCGCGCGGCATCCCGGACGCAGCGCTCGAGAAAATGCTTTACGAAAACGCACGCACCCTGTTTGGAATCAACCCACAGACTTCAGCAACTATCACATACGGAGGTTAGTCATGCGCATCGGCTACTGTAGTTGGGGTATGATGAACGTCGACATCGAGGAAGTCGTTCCGGCGGTCGCCGGGATCGGCTACCACGGCCTGGAACTGGCGGTAACGCCGAACTGGCCCACCGAGCTCTACTCACTGGACGCCGGGAAGCGGCGGCGCATCGCAGAGCTGCTCGACCAGTATGACTTGGTCCTAACCGGCGTCGCCGGGCACACGTCGATGTGTGAGGACGACCCGGAGAAGAACGCCGTGAACATGAAGCGCCTGCGCGACACCATCGACCTGACCGATGAGCTGCGGCAGGACGGAGAACCGGCCATCACCGCGAGCCTCATCGGCGGGCGCGAGGACGAGTGGGAGACCAAGAAGGAGCTCATCGCGGAGCGTGTGGCGGCGCTGGGCGACTACGCTGCCAGCCACGGGGTCATTTTCGCGGTGGAGCCACACTCGGGCACAGCCTTCGACCTGCCCGAGCGCGCGCTTTGGCTGATGGAGACACTGAACCACCCCGCCGTGCGCCTGAACTTCGATATCAGCCACTTCGACATCCGTGGCATTGGCATCGACGAGTGCGTGCCGCAGATGGTGCCGTGGAGTGTGAGCACCCACGTGAAGGATCAGCGCGGCATCTATCCCAACCACGAGTTCCTGACCCCCGGTTCGGGGCCGTTCGACTTCGTGCACTACCTAACGGCGATGCACGCAGCGGGCTACACCGGGTTCATCGGCATGGAAGTCAGTGTGATGGTGCAGCGCAAGCCGGGCTACGACCCATTTGTCGACGCGGCCCTGGGCTACTATGCGCTCCGGCACGCGTTCAACAAGTCGGGGGCGCCTCTGGCACCGCCGCGGTCGTGAGGCTGGTGCGGTAAGCCGCGGTGCGCGGCCCCAGACAAGGAGCCAACATGGAAGAACGAAGTTATCTGCAGTGGCTGGTCGAGCAAACACCCACCCGCTGGTGGCACGATTCCGGCGACCCGGACGAACTCGACCAGGGATTGAGACATGGTGCATCCGGCGTGACCACAAACCCCGTGCTCACGAGCCAGGCGCTCTACGCCCAGCCTGACTACTGGCGCCCGCGTGTCGGGACGATGGGCTCCGGGCTGAACGCCGGGGAGAAGGTCGAGTGGCTGATGAAGGCTGTCGCCGTCCCGACCGCTGCGAAGCTGGTATCGCACCACCGGGCATCGAACGGCGTGGGCGGCTACGTCTGTGCGCAAGTGGATCCCAACGAGGCCGCGAACCGCGACGCTATGCTGGCGATGGCGCGGCGCTTCCACGCCTGGGCGCCCAACATCGCCGTCAAGCTCCCCGTCACGGCCGCAGGGCTCGACGTGCTCGAGACCTGTGTCGCCGAGGGCATCACGATCACGGCGACCGTCAGCTTCACAGTTCCCCAAGTCCTGGCTATCGCAGAACGTCACAGGGCCGGCGCTCGGCGCGCGCGGCAGGCGGGCATCGAGCCAGGGCACTGCTTTGCCGTGATCATGATCGGCAGGCTCGATGACTACCTGCGCGACGTCGCCAACGACAACGGCGTTGCGCTGGCAGAAGCGGACATCCGCGTGGCCGGGCTCGCAGTGACCAAGCGCGCGTACGAAGTCTACAAAGCGGAGGCGTACGAGGCGGTGCTGCTGGTCGCGGCGCTGCGCGGAACCTATCACATGACCGAGTTGGCCGGGGCCGAGTTGATCATGTCGATCCACCCCAAGGTGCAGTCGCTGTTGCTGGCACCGGACGTGCCGCGCGAACAGCGCATCGACCGGCCCATCGACCCTGCTGCCATCGAACGCCTGCGGGCACTACCAGAGTTCGTCCGTGCCTATGAGCCCGGCGGCATGAGACCGGAGGATTTCGTCACGTACGGGGTCACCCAGCGTACCCTTTCGCAGTTCGACCACGCAGGCTGGTCATCGCTGGCGGCATGCAAACTGTTTTCGTAACCGGCTGCTGCCGGAACGGTGCCGCCGAGCCCGTTCCGTCTGCCCGGAAGAGCTTCTGTGAGGAGACCATGGCATCTAGAGACCAGGATCTGTTTGACCTGACCGGAAAGGTCGTTCTTGCCGCCGGCGGCGCCGGGGCAATTGGCGCCGCGATGGCGCGCGCGACGGCGGTATACGGCGCCAAGGTGGCGATTGCAGATCGCACCGTGGATGCGTGCGAGGCGGTCGCGGCGACGCTATCGGCGAGTGGCTGCGAAGCAATGGGCGTGGGGCTCAATGTGCTCGACCCAGACTCCGTCGCTGCAGCAGTCACTGCGGTGGAGGCCGCACTTGGGCCGGTCGATGTACTCATCAACACCGTGGGCACCCATATCGAGCAGCCGGCCCAGGACCTGACATTGGACGCCTGGGACACCGTGCTCAACGTGAACCTCCGCGGCGCGTTCGTGCTGTCGCAGGCCGTGGCCCGGGCGATGATCGCCAGCGGGAGACACGGGAGCCACATCCACGTCACCTCCGTGCGCAGCACGCTGGGCATCCACCGCGGCTACGCCGCGTACGTTGCCAGCAAGGGTGGGTTGGGCATCCTCATCAAGCAGTTGGCGACCGAGTGGGCCCAGTACGGCATCCGGGTCAACGGCATCGCGCCGACGTTCACGCGCACCCCGTTGGTCGATGACTACCTGAACGATCCCGAGTTCTACGGCAATCTGGTCAAGCGCATTCCCCTGGGCAGGGTGTGCGAGACGGCGGATCTAGCAGGCCTTGCCGTGTTCCTGTCGTCCGACGCCTCCAGCTTCATCACAGGACAGAACATCTTTGTCGATGGAGGCGTCACCGCCAGCCAGTGACCGCGGGGCCCGGAGCAGGATAAGCACAAGGACGGGAGCCAGGTGGCTCCCGTCCTCGTCTATGGATCTAGTCCTTAATCAGCCAACTCGGCTTGCTTATCGTCGCGCTTGAGCAGCGCCCCCAGCCCCAGAGAAACCACGCCCATCAGGAAGTAGGCCACACTGCGGAAGGGCAGTGCAGGCGTACCGCCAGTCTCCGGCAGCAGCTCCCCAGGTGTGGGCGACGCGCTGGGCGGAGGCGATGTCGGCGTGTTGGTCGGCGTCGGATCCGGCGTGCTTGGCGTCGCGGTTGGCGTAACGCCAGGCACCTGCGGCGTGGCCGTGGGCGTTGCCGTCGGCGTGTTGGTGGGCGTCGGATCGGGTGTATTCGTCGGCGTCGGCGTGTTGGTTGGCGTCGGATCGGGTGTGTTCGTCGGCGTCGGCGTATTGGTCGGCGTCGGCGTATTGGTCGGCGTCGCCGTTGGCGTGTTCGTCGGCGTTGGCGTTACGCCAGGAATCTGCGGCGTACCCGTGGGTGTGGGGGTCTCCGTCGGCGTGTTGGTCGGCGTAGCCGTCGGCGTGTTCGTCGGTGTTGCCGTCGGCGTGGGTGTCGGGACCTTTGGGGTCTTGGTCGGTGTTGCCGTTGGCGTGGGTGTCGGCGTCTTGGGCGGCCTGGTGGGCGTCGCTGTAGGCGTAGGCGTCGGGACCTTCGGCGTCTTGGTCGGCGTGGGTGTCGGTGTCGGGATCTTGGGCGTCTTGGTCGGCGTAGGTGTGGGCGTTGGCGGCTTCGGCGTCTTGGTCGGCGGGACCGGTGTCGCCGTTGGCGTGGCTGTCGGCTGCTCGCACGGCTGGCACTCGACATAGTAGCTCGAGCCAGGGTTTGCCAGGCCATAGCCTACACCGTCAACCGTGACGCTTCCCGAGAGCACTGTGTAGTTGCCGTTGCTTCCAGAGATATGGGCCGTGTAGTGGATGGCATTGCCGGTGTGGCCCGAGAAGCCCGCTGTCCCCCCCACCTGAGAACCATCGGGCAACTGGATGGTGTAGGATACCGCACCGTAGTCACTGGCGCTCTCCGGGCCGTTCACCAGGACAAAGTGCACCTCAATCGTGCCCCCCTCTTCGCCCTTCGCACACCCAACACAACTGACGTGCGAGATATTGAGCCGCGCATCGGCGGACGATGGAACAGCGGTCAAGGCTGTTCCGGTGAAGCCCAGCGATGTCAAGACGCTCAACACGAGCGCCACAATCCCAAATGCGTTCAACGTATGCTTCAGTAGCCTGGTAGCCATATTATCCCCCCGCGAGTGTTTAAACTATACTCGTCTTATTAATAGCCATAATAACCGAAAAGCGAGCGGATGTCAATAGCTGATTGCACAGGCGATCGCGGTTGGCAACTAAGTTAGGCAGCTCTAACCTTGGGATGAGGGGAACTGAAGGGACCGGCCGGCCCGCGTACGCAGGTCGGCCGGTCGCGAGGTCCAGGCGCTAACTTGGGCGGGCGCCGATATCGGCGAGCGCCAGCACTAACGGGTGGTCATACCCATCGCAACAAGCGGCAGGAAAACGCGCTGCAGCGGCCGATTGACCACGTCCAGCGAAACGTCGATGGTCACGCTCTCCCCCGTCGTCTGGCAGATGACCCGGATCGTGCCGGTGTATGTGCCCGCGTTGGCAAGCGCAGAGGCGTATGGCGAGACCACGAAGGCCTGGTTCGGCGTGGTCCCCGTCGTGGGAGAGACGTTCACCCAACTGCCGTTGACGCCGACGGACCATGTGAGTGGGAGACCGGATGCCACGTTTTTGGGGACGACGGCATAGGCCCCGGCAACGAAGGCCTTATCGACAAGGCTATAGACGAAATTCAGCTCCTGGGGCATCCCGCCGAGCTCGGCGCCGAGAAAGAGGTCCCCAAGGGTCTTATCCGCGCGCCCCACGAAGGCGTTGTCATACTGCCAGTAGCCCGCCCAGTCATCTTTGTCGAGCCACATCGCGAGATCGGGATAGAGCGGGTGCACTGAACGGCTCACCGTCGCGGCGTTGAAGTCGGGGTAAGCTTCGTAAGCCCCGCCGAGCGTCCGGCCTGCAAAGAGGTATCCGAGGAACTTCTCGAACGCATCGCCAACCCAGTTGGCATAGTAGCCCGCCGCGCCACGCGCAAGAAAGGGCGCCGCGTATTGCTCGACCCTTCTACGCGCCTCTACGATGCCAATATCGCTCGTGTCCGAACTGCCGCCTCCGGCAGCATAGCAGGCGTAGAGCATGACGATGGCATTGGGCGCCAGGGCCAGATCGCGCGCGATCTCCTCAGGCGAGATCATCCGGTCTTTGAGTGAGAAACCGCCGACGTCGGGAACGTTGTTCCAGGCAACGCCGTGACCCCGGTAGAGCAGGAAATGCGCCCCATGCGATGCCGCCACAATTGCATTCCAGTCGTTGTTTGGCGTATAGAAGCGTTGTACGGCGACGCCTTGCGCTTGCAACACCGTCGCAGCGAGTTCCATGTTGGCGATCTCCTGCCGCGTCCACGTGCCTGTGTCGCCATCGATGGGCCCGACGATCAGCACAGCCTTGAGACCCGAAAAGGCCGTGGACTGTGTCGTGGTGGTACTCAGGGTCGGCGTATCAGGGCTATCGAGCGCCGGCCCTGGACGCGGGGGGATCAGCGAGGTCGGTTGCGGGCCGCCATTTTGCGCCCCGAGGTCAGTCACGCCGGCAGCCAACACGCCGACAACGGCCAACGCAACCACAAAGGTAAACCACAAAGGTCTGCGCATGCGCTTTCCTCCAACAGTAGTCTGGGGTTTGTGTGAATTTGACCGTCTTTAACTATATTACGGTCTGAGGATCACTACTCTATAGTAGCATAGAGTATGAAAATAGTCAAAACCCCAACACCAGGCCTCCAGACTCCAACGCAGGGGGGCCGGTTACGGAGTTCACCTTGACCGGGGCGTTGTGCGATCACAGCAAGCGCTGTAGTATGGGAGGGGATAGAAGGAGGGCGCATGAACTCGAAAGAACGACTGCTGGGCGTATGGCGCGGCGACGCAGTAGACTACATACCGCTGACGACCTGGTGCTTTGGCCTGCGAGCGCCAGAGCACTTACGCTGGCAACAGGGAGGCAGCGCCCGGACATTCTGGTACTCGCTGCGGATGGAGCACATCCACACCCTGCCCCAGCCCTGGGACCTGGAAGACGACTTTCGCCGGGTTCTGGCCTGGCAATCCTTGGGAGTCGACGACGTGCTGGACGTATCAGTCCCGTGGAGCATCCATCCCGCGGTGACTTGGGAGGACCGCCGGCTCGAGCCCGGCGCCCGTGCGGCTGAGCCTGTTCTGGTGCGCAGCTACCAGACGCCCTCCGGGCCCCTCGAGCACGCCGTGCGTCGCACGGGCGAAGACCCTGGGCCTGGCTGGGTGGTTCAGCCTGAGGTGGTCCCGCTCTTCGAGGATTACTCCATCCCACGCGCAGTCAAGCACGCGGTCGCGAGTCCGGCGGACATCGCGCCGGTTCTTCATCTCTACGCCCCGCCCGATGAGAACGCCCGAGCGTGGTTCGCAGGCCGGATAGCCCGCGTCAACCAATTCGCCACGACCCATGGCGTCGCGGTTCAGGCCTGGTCAGCCTTCGGCATGGACGCGGTGATCTGGCTCACCGGCGTGGAGGGCGCCATTATGATGGCGATGGACCACCCCACCGTGTTCGGGGAGTTGGTCGACGCGGTCCTGCGCACCGATCTGGCGCGCACGGCGCTGGCCGCCTCATCGCCCGGGGTCGATCTCATCGTGGGACGCGGGTGGTATTCGTCGACGGACTTCTGGTCGCCCCGGCTCTTCGATCGTTTCGTCTATCCGTGCATCGCGGCGCTCGCGGCCGAAGCACATCGTTATGGCAAGCCGTTCGCCTATACGATGACGACCGGCGTGGAGCAGCTAGGGCGCCGCCTCATCGACGCCGGCGTCGACGTGCTCTACTTCGCGGATCCGGTGCAGGACCTCGCCTCACTCGAACGGGTGCGAGACCTGCTGGGAGGGCACCTCGCCCTGGTCGGCGGAACCAATGCGTTGACACTGGCCTCCGGCGACCCGGCGCGAATACATCAGGAGGCGGAGCACGCGATGCGCGTACTGGGCCCCACAGGTCGCTTCATCCTGCATCCTGTGGACGCGCTCTTCCCCGACACACCGTGGTCAGGTGTCGAGACGCTGATCGAAGCGTGGCGCGCAGCGCTCTGAACCAGACGCCTTCGAGCGTGCGGGGGAATGACGCATCGGGTTCTTCGGTCGGTCTCGACGTTGCGCCTAACGACTGCGCGATGCAGCGCCACGCTGCGCCGGCACCCACCTCCGTTGGCGGAGTCTGGCTATCGCAGGCTTGCCGGTGTCGGCCCGCCTGTCGGTCGGGCGCACGCGCCGCCGGCTCACAGGGCTCGCTGTCGCCGGCGCACCTATGTGACAGGGCGGTAGGTCAGGCGGGATCCTGACGTGCGCGAGCGATGCGCACCGTGGTCCCGTGGCGCACGGGGCGCAGCACCGTGGCATCGCCGATGACGTGGCCGATGATATTGACGGGGCTGTAGGCCCGCGGACGGCTCCCCGAGCTGGCAGGGGTCGGCCCGAAGAAGATGCAGAACGCGCGACCAACAGGCCAGTATCCCAGCGTCCCCACATCGACATCGGCACGCGCGTCCGGCGCCTGCTCCATGATCACGGGGATCTCGAAGTAGATCTCGTCCCCCCAGGTATTGGCCTCGGCCTGAACCGGCAATTGCTCCCAGACCTTATCCGCCGTGGGGCTGTCGTTCAACTCTGCGGGCAGCGTCACATCACCCGCTACGATGACGATTCTCCTCACAAGTCTCCTCCTTCTCCGCAAGCCGCTACTGCCTGACCAGGAACATCGGACGTGGACGGGCGCCGGAACCAGCGCACGGTGCCTGCATAACCGGGCATCTTCATCGCACGGGGATTGGCATCGCGAACGCATGCCACCGCCGACCGCCAAACCAGCCCCGCGTAGATAACCAGATATCCGGCCAGCACGACGCCGGTGCGATCATCGCCGTCGTGACAGTGAACCAACACCGGGCGTCGCGCGGCGAGCTCAGCGTGGATGAACTCGAGCAGAGGCATCAGTCGCCGCGCCAGTCTGCGCTGTCCAAGCCAAGTGAGCCAGGGGAGCGGCAACACAGGCTCGCGGCGGTGATGCAGACCATAGGGCGCCAAGTCGCCGACGGGAACCTCCGAGGCCACCGTCACAACCGTGCGAAACCCGCGCGCATACAAGGCCCCCACGTCCCAGGGCACCTTATCGGGACCACACCGCCCCGCCAGTAGGCCGGGCTTCACCCAGTAGACGTGATCCATATGCTCCTCCGGCTGGCTCGCCTGCGCCGCGCCTGCTTTCCACAACACCCCTATTGACATAACTATAACGACCCACGTGCACACGTCAATATCGAGGGAGCACGGATCGCATGGCGCGATCGTCTTCGCAAGCGGGCGAAGTTGCCCTCCGCCCTACGCGCGGAGGGCGCGGACGGGGCAGGACGCCGGCTCAACGCCGGTTGCAGCCTCTGCAAACCAATATACGATGCACCTATAGATTTGAGACACGGCCCCCGAAACAAGAAAGGAGCCCGGATCTATGCCCCATCCCAGAGCCTTCCGCGGGATCTTCACCATCCCTTCAACCCCATTCCGCGAGGACGGCGAGATCGACGTACCCGGCTTCCGGCGCGTGGTGGACTTCTGCATCGAATGCGGCGCGCACGGCCTGGTGTTTCCCGTCAATGCAAGCGAGTTCGCGTCATTGAGCGACGCAGAGCGCTTCGAGTTGACCGAGGTCCTGGTTGAGCAAAACGCCGGACGCATCCCGGCAATCATTGGCGTTGCGGCGGTGGCGAAGGAGGTGGCGGCGAGGTTTGCGCGCCACGCACACGACATCGGCGCCGATGGCGTCATCGCGATGCCGCCATATGTCAAGCATGCGGGTTTCGGTGAGCCCGACATCGTCGAGTACTACCGCGCCATCGCCGACGCCGCCCGGATCCCTGTCTTCATCCAGAACTACAGCCCGCCGGTCGGCACCGATATGAGCGCGGCGCTGCTCCTGCGACTCTGCCGCGAGGTCGCGTGGGTTCAGTATGTGAAGGAGGAGACAGTGCCCAGCACCGTCAAGCTGACGCAGCTTCAGGAGCAGAACGACGGCGCGTGCTTGGGCGTCTTCGGCGGCGCCGGAGGGCGCTACCTCATCGAGGAGCATCGCCGGGGATCTGCAGGCAACATGCCAGGATGCCACATGACAGACGTGGTTGTCGCGTTGTGGAATGCCCTGGAGGCCGGCGATGCGGAGCGCGCTATGGCGATCTACAAAGAGATGGCGCCGCTCTTCCTCTTCGAGACCCAGTTGCCGGGCTGCTACAAAGAGGTGCTCTACCGCCGTGGCGTCATCAGGTGCGCACTCAAGCGCAACGGCGCCATGCCCCTGGATCCCATCGCATCGCAGTACCTGGACGAGATCCTGGCGGCGCTGGCGCCGCTGATGCGCTGGGGGCGCTGAGCCCCCTCAGTATCCCACGGTCTTGTCGACCACGTTGAGCAGTGGCATGTCGCTGGTGTAGCGCCGCAGATTGTCGAAGAAGATCGCCATCGCGCGCTCGTTGTACGAGGGGTTGTGCCCTGCATAGTGGCTGGTGACGATGACGTTGGGCATATCCCAGAGCGGCGAGTCCTCGGGCAAGGGCTCGGTCTCGAAGACGTCGAGCCCGGCGCCGCCGATCCAGCCCTCTTGCAGAGCGCGAACCAGGACATCCTCCTGGATCGTGCCGCCGCGCCCGATGTTGACGACCACCGTCGTCGGCTTCATCGCGCGCAGCTCACGCTCTCCGATCATGCCGCGGGTCTCCGCCGTGAGCGGTACCGTGAGGACGACGAAGTCCGCCTGCGGCAGCACGGCCAACAACCGGTCGGGCCCCACCATCTCTGCAACGCCGGGCGCATCCTGCGAAGGATCACGCCGCACCCCGATCACGCGTATGCCCAACGCCGAGGCGACCTGCGCCGTCCGCGCGCCAATCGCCCCCACGCCCACCAGCACCATCGTCTTCCCGTGGAGCTCAAAGACGTGCTGCCCGCAGGGGTCGGGCACCTCGACCCACCGGTGCTCGGCCTGCGCGCGAATGGCGCAGGGCAGGCCGCGGGCGAAGGCCAGCAGGAAGGCCAGGATATGCTCGCTGATCGGGATGCCGTGAACGCCAGACCCATTGGTGAGGATGAAGTCACGCGCCACCAGCTCAGCCTGCCGCGTGAAGCTGTCCACGCCAGCGGCCCAGTGCTGAATCCAGCGCACGTTGCGCATCTGGAGCGCCGCCTCGGCTGTCACCCACCCCGCGGCGACCTCGACATGGGCCAGGTCAAGCCCGGCAGTGTCGGAAGCGCGACCGAGCACCACGCCCATCGCCGGGACTATCGCCCGTACCCGGGCAAGCTGCGTGCCGGTGATATCATCATCGTCCAGGCACAGCCACAGGGTCGTCATCTCGGACCTCGATTCTGCGTATTGATAGGGCGCCTTGTCGCGGAGGGATCGCTCACGAATCCGCGACGGCGCCCCCCACCTCGAACAGATACGTCGTATACGGCGCGGCCTCCCAACTCACCTCCCGGATCGGGCTGGCGCTCTCGACTACGCCGTGGAAGCGCTCGCGCACGGGCCGGGGCTCGGGCAGCCAGAAGGTGCGCGGACCGCCCTGGCGCGTGTAGAGCGCAACGTACGACGCACAGGCATACGTCAGGTCCTCGCGGTCGGACGTATAGATGTGGACCCCGGCAGCCTTGACAATGTTGTGGACCAGCGCCGGATCGAGCACCGGCACGGCGGTGTAGATACTCGTCCACTCGGGGAATGCTTTGCGCGCCATCCCCACTGCCCCCTCTCCGTTGAACCGCGCCAGGGGCTCCACCGCGGGATCGTCGACGTAGAAAGTGAAGATCTTCTCGGCGTTCATGCCGAAGGGGCGGTCTTCGAAACCTTCCACCAACGGGTGCCCGGTTTCCGTCGTCAGGCGCAGGAAGTTGTGCCAGATGCGATCGGCCGAGCGGATCGTCATACCGGTCAGATCAGAGATCCGCTGCACGTCGAACGGCACGTCGCTCTCCGGATCGATGAACCCGTCGGCCATGTACAGGATCAACGTGCGCCCCCCGCTCTTGAGCGCATCGATCCGGGCGCGCTCCTCCGCCGTCAGCGCGAAGCAGGTGGGGAAGAAGACTGCCTTGTACCGTGTCAGGTCGGCCTTGTCCATATCCGACCGCAGGAACAGATCGACCGGAGCGCCTATGCGTGAAAACGAGTGGTAGAAGTTCTCCCAGAAAAGCGCCCGCTGGAAGACCTGATCGAGCTGCACGACCATTGGGGCTTTCTCGTCCATCACGACCGCGATTTCGGCGACCGACGAGCGTTCGCGGCCTATCGCCTCCCGCGCGATGCCGGCGCATTCCTCGACCACCTCCAAGCGCTCCGGCGGGTCGAAGTAGTGCCCGCCCAGGTCGTACCACCACTGGTTCTGGCCCTTGCAGAGCGCCAGGGAGAAGTTGCGGCGCACCGTCTCGACGTCGCCACCGACGGTCTGCACGGTGGACCAGGTGTTCAGGCCGATGCCGTCTGGAGGGCGGAAGTCATCCTCGCCGAAGTAGGCCTTCCCGTGAAGGCGGGCCGAATCGACCGCCGCGCTCAACGACCACATCAACCCGCCCGCGGGCAGCTCGTGGTGGTTGCGGCTGAAGTAGGTCAGCGGGCTACAGGTAAAGTCCGGGCCGTCCTCTTGCAGGATGCGCGCCAGGTCCAGGTGCCCCGAGTCAGCCAACCAGTAGAACTGCGCCAGCTCGAGCATATAGCCGTAGAAGGTGCCGACAACGATGCGGTCGGGCGCGTGCACGCGGCGCAAGGCCTGGCAGACCTTCACGATCGTCTCGGCACAGAGCGTGTTGTAGAACTCGTAGAAGGCCACAACCGGCGCCTTCGACCGCCGCGGGTCGGGATCGAAGAAATACGCCAGATCGGCCTGGTGACGATCGAGCCGGTCGGGCACCCGCACATCGCCCGTGACCCCGTAGGTTTCGGACAGCCACGCGGCGAAACGCTGCTGCATCGCGGGGCAGAGATCGTTGACCTGCAGCGGGTCGTAGGAGCGGAAGAACCATTCGTTGGTGTTGTACGCCGTCGGCAGGTAGCCAATGATGCGCCCGGCATAGGGCTGCGCCTTGACGTGCTCCGCCAGAGCCGTGATCGCCGGAAGGCCGGCGGTATCCCAGAAGTCCGAACCGAGCGACGGCGCGGGCAGCGTCTGGTTGAGGGGCCGTTCCGCCTCGGCTTCCCGCCCGACCCCGAACTTAAGGACGCCGTCGGGATGGGCCGCCATCCACCACTTGGGCGCCATCGAGATGGCCTGAATGCGGATGATGACCCAGGCCTCGGGATCGGCGGCCAGCACCTGCTCGACCCGCCAGTCCATGCGCGTAAAATCGTACTGCCCCGGGCCGCTCCAGTCGAAGAAGATCGGTACAAGGTGAACGTGGACACCCCGCGCCCCCATATCGGCAGCGCTCTTGCGGACCGTCTCCTCGAACACGGCATCGTTCGGCGTCTCCGTCGACTTATATGTCACGCACGACTGGGCCTGTCCATCGATGAACAGCGTCATCGCGCCGTTGTGAAGCTTGAACTCTGCGTGCATTGCACGAACCTCCCTTGAGATAGCTAACGGCCTCTTATCACACCAAGTTGCCGTTGACGAGCATAACCGGCACGAGCATCACCGTCGGGCGGCCCGTGATGGTCAACTCAACCGCGAACCGCGTCACGGGTGCCTCGATCCTCTCGGTAGACAGCTCGAAGGTCACTGCCGCCGAGGCGCCGAGGGCCAGCCACCCGCACGGCACGAAGAGCTTGCCATCGGGCGCCGGGCTCACGCTCCAGCCAGGCGGCGCGTACCAGTGGATGTTGACGTAGTCCTGCACTTTATAGAGGTTGCGGATGCATAGCGTGACCGGCTTGGGCTGTCCGTCGCGCACCAGCGGGTCCCCGCCGTAGTCAACCGCCACCTCGAAGAAGTCGAAGCGGTGGATCGTGCCGCCCAAGTTATCGAACTCCGGAGGCGCGAACGGCTTCGCCAGCAGCGTGTCGAGCGTGCGGGCGTAGGGATCGCGCGCCACCAACGCGCCAGCCACCGCCTCGCTGCTCCCCTCCTCAGAGGAAGGGCGGGCGCCGGGCACGGCATCGTCCACCAACCGCACCGGCAGGTTGCGCGCTGCAAGCACCTGCTGCGCGATCTCCTCGGTGCGACGGGTCATCTCGTCGACGTCTTGCGGCAGTTGCGCCCCGAAGTAGCCCAGCTCGCCCAGGTTCAGACACGCGGTCTTGATGCGGCGCCCGATGGGTGCGATCCAACGCTCGGGTATGGCCTCGATGCCGTGCATCAAACCAAAGATCGCGCCGGCCGTGGCCGCGGTGCAGTCGGTGTCCTCACCACAGTTGACGGCGGTGCACAGCGTGCGGTCAAATTCGCCCTCGCCATAGAGCAGGCCAGTCACGAGCATTCCGATGTTCGAGGGGACGTCCCAGCCCCGTGGCCCCGTGTGGAAGCCCTTCTCGCGATCGGTGGGCGAGGTCAGCTCGGGAACGCCCGCGTGGGTGCTGCCACGATAGTCCTCCAGCATAGCGTCGCGCGCCTCCTGCCAGCTCCTCCCCGACTCGTAGCTGGCAATGGCGGCGCGCGCCGCACCCGCCACCGCGCACTCCTGCGGGATGTAGGAGAGGCCGATGTCGATCAGCGCGCGAAGGTCATTCAAGACGAAGGCCGCGCTCTCCAGTGCGGCGCAGAAGACCTCGGCGAAGGTACCCTCACCGTTGCCGTGGTCGAGGATCGCGTCCTGATAAGCGTACCACGCCGCCACCTGTGGGCAGGCAGGGGCAATGCACGCCCAGATCTCCGAACGGATGAAGGCACCACAACTGTCCTTATAGACGTTGTTGAGCGTGCCCGAGAGGGGCGGCAGCAGGCCCGAACGCATGTTGTTCTTCGCCGTGCCGTACTCCGCCCAGTGTGGCGTGACGTAGAGACACCAGTAGTCGGCCAGCGTATGCGCATCGAGGTCGATGCCCTGCTCCTCCAGGGCCACCAACCAGAGCAACTGGATGTCTAGATCGTCATTGGGCAGCGGCTCACCGCCCAGATCCTGGGTGTAGAACGAGACGTCGTTCACCTTGCGGCGCCACTCGAAGGGTGCCCCCAGCGTCCCGCCGATGTTTTTGCCCATCCAGCAGCCCAGCACCTTGGACCGGTAATCTTGCAGTGATAGCGTAATCACACGAAGTCCTTTCTATTTCCCTGCGCTAGACATGGGAGAGAATGTACTGTGCTTCCTCGCCGTCGAGCTCGGCCACGGGATTGCGCGTCTGGAAGATCAGCGTCGGGATGGCGCCCTGCTTGAGCGTGGCGTCGACCATCGCCCGACGGTTCACGCCCTTGCCGTAGTTGTAGCCGATGCCGCGGCTCAGGCCCTTGAAGAGCACCTCGCTGACCGGCAGCGTGGCATCCAGGGCCCAGCCCACTTCCTGCCCGTCGATCGCTGCGACGTGGGCAAAGTTGTAGAGGTGGAACTGCACCATCGACAGATACTGGGTCGAGATCTCGTTGCGGCCTTCACCCGCCACGCAGAAGCCCGGCGCCAACTCGGCCAGCTCACGGATGAGCTTGAGCGAACCCTCAGCGTAGGTCAGACCCTCCAGCACGGCGTTGTCGCTGTTATGGATCCACTGCGAGACGTCGACGAACATACTATCGAGCCCCAGGTCGCGCATCAGGCCCGCGACTTGGCGAGTGAGCTGGCGGCGCCACGGCGACCAGGCCAGATGCACGTTGACCAGGATGTTCCACTCCTTGTTGGCCGGCATCTGCGAGTAGCTCTGCGGCGGACCGAAGCTGCCCCACCCCTCCACCGGCAGCCAGCTCCAGCCGCCCCAGCGAATGTCGGCGGGGAAACGGGTGCAGAAATCGCGCGCCTGATGGAAGAAGGGGTGGTCGGGGTTCATCTGGCACGCGTTGGCGTGCGGCGCGGTGTGAAACCCCATCGCCCGTGCCTTGGTGATGAAGGCCCGTCCCTCCTCGCTGACCTCGTAAGCCGGGTAGTCCTGATCGTATTTGTAGAGGCGCCACCGCGGCAGGTGCAGGAAGACGCTCTGCGGATCAACGCGTTGGGCAAGAGCGTCGAGCAGACCCGTGTGTGTGGGACACCACGAGACAGCCAGCCGAATCTCATCCAGCCAGGCCGGGCGCATCGCAGCGGCCTTGTCGAGCTGATAGGCGCGCCAGTACCAGTCGCGGTAGCGCTTCACCGGCACCGTCCAGTCGCCCTGGAAGGCGGAGATACGCCAGGCCACATTGCCCACGCACCGGTTCTGCTCCAGCGGGCCATACGCCTGGGTCACGAACGTCGCCGTCTGGGGGCTCTTCTCGTGGCCGATGCGCACCTGCTTGAAGATGTAGTGATCGTCCCAAGTCTGGATGGTGAAGCCGGAGCTTTTGCCCTGAAAGACGATGAAGCCGGCCTCCCAGCTATTGGGCCAGTCGGCCTGCTTGCCCTGCATCTGCGGGTGGGCCATCGGCAGCCGCGCGCCCTGCTGAAACGGGCCGACGACGTCGAGATCCTCGCGGATGCCGGCGATGTTCAGCCCCAGTCCTGCAATGCCGCCCTGCATCGTCCAGGCCGACGGCTCCACGACGATGTCGCCCGTTGCCTCGTCGACCGACACCCGGATCGAGACGTCGCACTCCCAGTCTTCGAGGACCAGCTCGGCGATCGTGCCGGTGAGCAACGTGGTATGGACGTGGCTCGCGAGCGGGTGCACGCCCAGCGGCGAGATCTTGCCGACTTGGTGGAAGAGATCGAAGGCGGGCACATCGGCTGCCAGCCCACGGTCGAGGAACGCCTCGCCGGTGCGGGCATCTTTGACCGAGACCACACGGGCGCCCTCGAACTCGACGATGGTCGTGGAGGACTCCGCGATGAGGCCTTTCTCGGTGAGACGGATCATGGGATATCTCCTTGAACCACGGTTCTACTTTTGAGTGGCCCGGTAGGCGGCGCGACGCTCCTCGGGCAGCGCATCCCACCATGGCGTGTATTTGTCGCCCCGGATCTTCTGCACGATCAGCTCGAGATCCCTGCGGTATTTCCCCACTTCCATCGCCAACGCCTTGAGGAGGAGAAGCTTCTCGAGTGAGATGACGAGGTAGTCACCCAGGTCGATCGCGCCGGGCGACAGATCCGCGTAATCGAACAGGCAGATCGTCGTCCATATCTCGAACTCATAGGGACAGACGCCGAGGTCACCCCAGAGATCTCTCAGCGTGTCCGGGAAGCGCTGTGCCAGCGCAGCGTAGTCCTCGCGGGTGACGACGAAGTCAATGTCGGCGCCAGCCTGACGAAGGCCGTAATACTCCATTGCCTTACCGCCGATCAGCAGCGGCTTCGACCGGAACGTGTAGCCCAACCTCGACAGGTCGATCTCCATGGATGTCTCCCCTCGGCCTTCAGCCCAAGAGCTTCGATGTGTCCCTATCGCTAGGGCAGAAGCACGTATCCCGCGCCCAGCCTCTGCTCGGGCGGGCCGGCGCACTCCAGCTTGATCACGGTCACGCCTGCGATGGGGTCGGGATCATGGTAAGGCAGGTTCTTGAGGACCAGGCGGTTGTCTGTCTGCTCGAAGGTAATCGGCGTGCCGTCGGCCAGGAAGGAAGCCCGGTTGACGTGGGTGCACAGCCCGGCGATCACCAGTTCGCGCCCGGGCCAACGATTGCACCAGAAGTAAGCGGTGTTGCCCTTGACGGTCCACATCCCTGTGGGCAGCCACTCCATCCGCCCATCGACGCGCTCGACCTGCCCGTAGAGCGCCTCGCCGTTCTCCGCGACCCACTGCCCAACCGCGGTCAGCCGTTCGGTGGCCTCCGGCGGCACCGACCCATCCGGCGCCGGCCCGATATTGAGCAGCAAGTTGCCCTGCCCACCGGCTGCGGTGCGCAGCATGGTCACGACCTCGCGCACGGGGCGCCAGTCGGGCGAGATCGGCATATAGCCCCATGAACCGTTGAAGGTCATACAGGCCTCCCAGGCGCGCCCCGCGGCCTCGGCTGTGACGTGCTCCTCCGGCGTGCCAAAGTCCTCGGGCAACTGCGCCCGGTTGTTGATGAGGATGTGCGGCTGCAATTCGCGCGCCATGGCGCTCATCTCGGCGCTTTCCCAGGCCTCGGGGCTCCGCAACGGCCACGAGACGTCGTACCACAGGATGTCGATCTTGCCGTAGTTGCTCATCAACTCGCGCACACAGCCCTGGGTGAAGTCGAGGAAACGGCGCCGCGCGGCCTCGTCGGTGGCGCAGAGCGCACCGTCGGGATGATGCCAGTCCATGAGCGAGTAGTAGAACCCGATCTTCAGATCGAACTCGCGACACGCCTCCACATACTCGCGCACCAAATCACGCCCGGGGCCGCGCTTGACGGCGTTGTAGTCGGTCTGCTGGGTGTCCCAGAGGCAGAAGCCCTCATGATGCTTCGTGGTCAACACCATATACTTCATCCCCGCCTGCTTGGCCAACGCGGCCCACTCGCGCGCCGGGCGCTCCGTGGGATGCCAGGTGTCGGCCAGCTTCTCATATTCGGCGACAGGGATGCGCTCGCGGTTCATCACCCACTCATGCCGTCCGAGCTGGGCATAGAGCCCCCAGTGGACAAACATCCCGAACCGCGCTTCTTGCCACCAGCGGATGCGCTGCGGGCGGGTCTCCGCCGTCTGTGCCTGATACGTTTCCTTGTCCATCGTGCCTCCTAGTCAATCGTATATAGGTCGAGTTGCAGTCGATAGAGTCTGCTGCTCTGAATCAGGATTGCGTTTTCCGCCAGCCACTGCTGAATGCCGGCGACATGGGCCGGGTTGACGTCGGCGAGGTGGTGGACGAGCCAGATCCGCTCGCGTCCCTGCTCGACCTCCGCCATCTTCGCGCCGACGTCCTCGTGCGACGCTAATCCCACGGCATCGAGGCGCCCCTGGCTGTAGAAGTCAAAAGGCATGCTCATATACGCGGGCTCGAGGACCACCACATCGGCGTGACCTCGTTGCGCCAGGATGAGGTCCACCGCCTCTCTCCATTGCTCTTTGGGTATGACAAGCACATTGACCAGCGAGGCCGCCAGGGAGAGCACGAACAGCACCCTCAGAAGCCGCTCGTTGCCGGGCTGCCAGGGCCAGAGCCAGCCGAACCCCAGCGGAACGAGGAACCAGAGGACGTGGACGTAACGCTTCATGGTGTAGCCCCGTGGAAGGACGGACACCACCAACACGAGCACAAACAGCCCGATGAAGAGCCCGCGGACGATGGGGCTGCTGCGAACCTGAACGAGCCACGCCCGGCGGCGGCGCAGGAGCCGGTGGTAGAGCCACGTACCCAGCCCAAGGGCCATGAGCCCCCCGCCGATCAGGAACCAGGCCAGCGCCGCACCGCTCACGTTCTGAAGCAACTCGGGGCGTCCGGCGGTCAGCGCGTTGTAGTAGAGGCTGGCTGATGTGAGCCGATCGATGAAAGCGCCGGCAGCAGGCGTGCGGAGCCAGGGCACGTAGAGCACCGCCGCAGCCAGCCATCCCGCAGCCAGGTAGAGCGGCGCAGCACGCGTCCCACGCCCCGCCGCGAGCAAGCCCACGACCATCAGGAGCTGGACCAGAAGCACCAGCACAAAGGTGTAGTGCGTATACAGACCAGCGGTTGTGGCGGAGACGTATACCAGCCACCACCCTGCCCCTCGCTGCAGCGCCAGGTGCGCCAGCGCGACAAGCGCCAGAAGCGCCCACATCACGAGCAGGCTGTAACCCCTGACCTCCTGTGAATACCACACGAGGAGAGGTGCCAGGGCCGCAAACCACGTCGCGGAAACGGCTGTGGCCATGTCGAAGAGCGACCGACTCAGCACGTAGATGAGAAGCACAGCCGCGCTGCCCCCGATCGCCGCCGGCAATCGCAGCAGGGCCTCGTCCGTGCCCAACCGCATAAACCCCTTGAGGATCAGGAAGAAGAGCGGGGGGTGGTATCGCTCCACACTCCCGGAGGCAAAGGCCCCCAGCTCGGCGCGGGCTGCGCGAACACTCAGGACCTCGTCCAACCAGATGCTCTTGCTTCCAAGGCACAGGAAACGCAAGAGCAGCCCCAGCATCAGGGCCACGACGACCAAGCGCTGGGGTGTCAACCAGGCCCAGCGCCCCGCAGGTACATCGTGCTCGGCCCTAGACATGAGCCAGCCGCCGACCAATCACCTTCATCAAGATCTGACCGCTCCTATAGCTGCTTCGCCGCCCAGGCAATGCCCCGTCCCAGCACCGTGCGGAATCTCGGGTGATCGAAGGCCTGTGCGTCGTGCCCTAGCTCACAACAGAAAACGCGCGCCTTGCCGAAAGCATGGGTCCATGCGAGGGCGTGCATGCTCTGCGGGTGGTCGGTCGTCAGCAAGATGTGCACATCATCGATCGGTTCGTCCAGCGTATAGGTCTCATCGACCATCGTCCAGTCGCGTACGCCGCGCGTGATCGGGTGCTCCGCATCAGCGACAGTGATGTTGATCTCCTGATCGTGGTAGTAGCCGAAGCCGCGGTTGGGAATCCCCACCAGATCCGACCAGAAGGGCCAGTTTCGGAAGGCCAACAGGCCATGGTGCAGCACGACAACGCCCTGCTCGGTCTGTCCCAGCCGCTCGAGCGTCGCCTTCACCGCCGGGTCCAGGGGCGGCTCGCCGCCGCCTTCGCCCGGCGCAACCTGGTGGAAGTTGTAGAAGAGCACGACATCGTACCAGTCGCGAACCTTGCCATCATCGGCAGCGAAGTCATCGAGCGTCTGGATAAACGCATCGACGTTGGGCAGAACACGGAAGAGCCGCGTAAACGATGGGACGTCAAAGGGATGTTGGCCTGTTACCACTGCGGTCTTGATCTGCAGGTCAGTCATGGTCCTCTCCTCTCAGTTTCGGGTGCGCGCGAGGCCCGAACAGGGCGTGCTAGGCCTGGGCTCGAGCCGCGTTCAAGAACGCCTGGACATCGACGGGCTGTCCGGTGCGGCTGCTCTCGATCGCCGCGAAGACCAACGCCATCGACTGCAGGTTGGCCTCGACTTCGGTCTCCATGGCCGGTCCGCCATCCAACCAACGCACGAACTGCTCGATCAGCCAGGTGTTGGCCCACTTGGGCTGCTCGAGCAGCGGGACCGGGACCCCCGTTCCCTCCGCGCGATCGGGCTGCCGTCGCGCCGGATCGTAGTCAAAGCGCTCGATGCGCCCGTGGCTCAGGATCAACGTCGCCCGCTCGCATTCCGCACGGATATACTCTGCCCCCCAGCTGTTCAAGCCGACAGCGTTGGTCTTGGCGCCCTCGTAGAGCACGCGTGCGCCCGCCTCCGTCTGCAGGGTCACGAGGGCTTGGGCATCGCCCCGGAACTGGCCCCAGGGCGGCTGCCAGGTCTGGGCATAGAGCGTTGCACAGCGCCCCCCGGCCATATCGGCGAGCAGGTCGAGATGGTGAACGGCGCCCTCCACCATGAGCGGGTCGGCGATCTCATACCGGAACGCCCCCCAGGTGCCGTATGTGCGGTTCTCGCAAGTGAACCGGCTCACCAGGTAGTCCAGTGGCCCGTAGTCGCCCGAACGAATGAGCGTGCGCAGCGTCGTGATGTCCTGGCGGAACCGGTGGCTCATCGTGACGCCCATCTTGACCCCGGCGCGGGCGACCTTGTTGGCGATGCGTACGGCGGCTTCCAGCGTGTCGGCGATGGGCTTCTCGGAGAGGATGTGACAGCCGTGCGCGAGCGCCACGTCGACAACGGCCTCGTGATGGGCCGGCGGAACGACGATCGTGCAGATGTCGGCAGGGTGCGCGTCGAAGGCCTGCCGAAGGTCCGTGTAGCACCGATCGGGGCTGAGGCCCAGTCCCTCACGGGCGTTTTCCAGCGCCAGGGGGTTGATGTCGACGGCGGCGACGACCTCGATCAAGCCATCGCGGACGTTAGGCGGAAGAAAATGGCGACACCAGTGAGCCCCAAAGCCACCGGTACCGACCTGGATGAGCCTGTAGGCCATAACCACCTCCAACAGAATGTGTTCAGCCGGCAACCAGTCTGCTCTCAGCAGCGGCACCCGAACGGGCGCCGAAGCCGGCGAGCCGATCGTGAGGCGGGTCGCTCGCTTCGTGATGGGCTACACGCCCTCCATTGTAGTCAGGATTCGCGGGCAGCCAAAGCGCCGGCGTGGTTGACAGCGCCAGCGTGGCCTCCTATCATAGGGGCCATGATCACCTACTTCAACGGCAAGTTTGTGCCCAAAGACGAGGTCTGCATCTCACCCGACGATCGGGGATTCCTCTTCGCCGACGGCGTCTACGAGGTGCTATGCGCGTTCGACGGGCGGATGTTCCAGCCCGACGCACACTTCGCGCGGCTGGCTCATAGCCTTGCCGGCCTGCGGATCCCCTCACCGGACCTCGCATCGCTAAGAGCGGCGATGACAGAACTGCTCGCCCGCAACGATCTGCAACAGGGCGGCGCCAAGCTCTACATCCAGATCACCCGCGGCATCGCCCCGCGCGGGCACAGCTTTCCCGACGAACCACCGGCGCCAACCCGCTACGCCACAGCGGAGCCTTACGCCCCGCCGGAAGCCAGGTGGGCCACGGGCGTCCGCGCCATCCGCGTCCCCGACCTGCGCTGGGCGCGCTGCGACATCAAGTCATTGGCGCTGTTGCCCAACGTGCTGGCGAGCCAACAGGCCAAGGAGGCCGGCGCCTATGAGGCCATCCTGGTGCGCGAGGGCGTCATCACCGAGGGCGCGCACACCAGCGTCTGCGCGGTGCGCGACGGGGTGCTCGTGACCCACCCCCTGACGCACCAGATTCTGGGGGGCGTGACCCGTGACGTGATTCTGGCGTTGTGTTGCGACCTGGGTATTCCCTACGAGGAACGCCCCATCCACAAGGAAGAACTGACGACTTCAGACGAAGTGATGGTCCTGGGGACGACGACGGGTGTGATGCCGGTCATCCAGATCGACGACCACCCGATCGCGGAGGGCAAGCCGGGTCCGGTGACGCTCCGGCTCCAGCGTGCCCTCCGCACGATGATGATGGGGGATGTAGAGGCGCGCTAGAGCTCCCGCAGCAGCTCGAGCAGCGCGCGGTCGAGTTGGTGACCGTGCCACGGCACGTAGTCCACGTCCGCCCGTTCCGAGTCCAGAACGCCAAAGGATCCCCGGAAGTTCCAGAGCGCGAAGCCGATGTTGTGCGCGGCCAGGATCTCCAGCACGTCACGGAGCCAGGCCAGCAGCACGGCGTGCGGCGTGTAGCGGAAGGCGCCGCCCTCGCCACAATGCACCCCGATTCCCTGCGCGGCCAGCGCCACCCAGGGCTCGTAGAGCTGCTCCAGATGCTCGCGCCCCCAAGAAGCTCCGTAATGGTAACCGCCGGGCCACTGCGGCTCGGGCCAGCCCCGGCTATCGACCCACGATGCCCGATAGTGGCTCACGCCCATCGGCTCATAGGCCCGGCAGCTCTGGGCGATCCCCAGATCCGCCAGCTCGGGCAGCGGCAGGCGCCCATGGCCCAGGCCATCGGCAATGATCAGGCGGTCAGGATCCACATCGCGAATCGCGGCGACCGTGGTGCGCACAACACGCTCGTGGTCGGCGCGGGTCATCCCCTCGGCACTCGGCGCGGGAGGCTCGTTGATCAGGTTGAAGCTGAGATCTGTGGAGGCAATGCCCTTGTACCGGCGCGCGAGCGCCGTCCAGTGGAACACAAAGGCATCCAGGGCCTCCTGGTCCTTCCACAGGTTGAAGGGTTCTGTCCGCTCACGGTTCACCGAGTAACCTGGGCCGCGATGGAAGTTGAAGCAAATGTGGATGTCATACTGCTGCCCGAGCCGGATCACGCGGTCGATCTTCTCCAGCATCGGCTCGTGGAGCGCGTAGACATCATCGCCCTCGATCCACAGGGTGTAACAGGCAGGGATGCGAGCGAAGTTGAAGCCCCAATCGGCCATCCAGCGGAAGTCATCCTCCTGGAACTCGCCATCGTCCTGTATCGTGAACAGCTCCAGTAAATTGAAGCCCCGCCAGCGGGGCAGCACGGTCTGCTGTGCGTCAAGCATATCGATCTCCCTTCCGAAAAGCTGCCAGCCTATCGCACCTACGCCAATTTCCAGAACGAGTCGATAGGCCGCTGATAGGCGTCGAGCTCGCCTGAGAGCACCGCATCGATGGTGACAGGCCCGCCGAGCATGGCCGACTCGTAGCACGCCATGCAGAGTGCCTTGGCCTTCAGGCCGTCGGTACCGTCCATCTCGGGCCTGCGGCCCTCGGCGATCGCGTTGACAAAGTCCCACACCTCGATCGAGAAGCCATCGGTGGTGCCGTAGGGAAACAGCCGATCTTTCTCGGTCTTGGACAACGTGCCCAAATAGGCGGCCTCGATCTCGTCGCGGGATACCTGTGTCCCGCCGGCGAGAACGGCCCGCCCACCATCCTGGAAAGGATGGAAGGGAAAGCCCAAGTCATAGAGGGTCCCCTGGCTGCCATAGTAGGCCACGTGGCGCGATGGCTCGCCGTGAAGAGAGCGGGAGTAGGTCCAGGTGACCGTGACGTCCGCGGGGAATTGGAGCACAACGTGCCAGGTGTCCTCAACGTCGGCGGGGGCATCGCCCAGAACCGGCGCATCCTTGATGATGCGTCGATCGTAGGTGGCCATCGTGCACCAGACCTTCTCGGGCACGCCAAACATCACCTGCACCATGTCGCTGAAATGCGCGCCGCTGTCCATGATCATTCCGCCGCCGGTGAGCAGCTTGAGGCCGCGCCACTTCATCCCATACACGTTGTAGTCGAACGGCCCCATCCCGATCGACTGCACCGTAGCCATCCGCACGTCCCCAATCAAGCGCTGCTCCCGGATGGCCCACGCACAGGCGCGAGACGAGAGACCGCGACGGACCTGCTCGCCGGTCGCCAGGATACGCCCGCTGGCCTCCGCGGCAGCAATGATCTTCTTGGAGGCCCGGATCGTAAGGCCGACAGGCTTTTCGATCATCGCGTGCAGCCCACCCTCGAGGATCTGAACCCCGACCGTGTGATGGAAGCAGTGCGGAAGGCAGACATCCGCAGCCTCGGCCACGTTGGCCGCCAGTAATGCTTCTACACTGGGGAAGACCGCGGGGACCGTGCCTTGAAAGGCGGCGATCTCTTGCGCACGCTCCGTCGCCGCGTTCTCTCTCGGGTCAACGCACGCCGTAACCTCGAACTCGCGGCACCCACCGTCGAGAAGATTCCTGTAGCCCTGCACGTGCGACTTCGAGATGATGCCGCAACCAACCAATGCCAGCCTGATGGGCGTTGTCATGTGTACAGTCCTTTCTGATGAAGTCCAAGCTCATGAAACGGCACCTGTCGGAACCGCGGCCCGTTGGTCACCCAGGTCGAGTGGCCGCAGGGCCATCGCAAATGCGCCCAATGCAAAGAACGCCGTGATCCCTCCGTACACCCAGAGCGGCGTGCGGTCGAGGACCACGCCGCCGATGAGCGGCCCAGCAATCTGCGCGAAGCTATCAAGCGAGGCAGAGAGCCCCATCGCCGCGCCCTGCTGCGACGGCGCTACCGACCGGCTGAGGAAGCTATTGAGGATACCTCGCGAGCACGCTGCACCAAAGCTCACCAGGCAGAGAATCCCGGCGAATTGCAGCTGGTTCGTCACGAACCCCAGCAGCAAGTACGTCGGCACGAAGAGCCCCAGCCCGATCAATGACGTCTTGCGATCACCCCAGCGGCGGCGCATAGGCACAAAGATGACGTAGCGGATGAAGACCCGCACAATACCCGCCATCATCAGCAGCTTGCCCATCTGCGCCGCATCGAGCCCCAGCTTGAGGTTCGCGAAGAGCGAGATGCTCGACATATAGACCGTGAAGGATAGGGTGTGCAAGCCCCACTGGACAAGCAGGAAACGCGCCAACGGGTTCTGCCAGATATCCCGGCGCCGAGACGGCGCCACCTGCGCCCCGACCGGCTCGAGGCCCGCCGGGTGGCCAGCGGGTGCCGTCGATGCCACCAGCAGCGGGTTCGACTCCTTGAGCAAAAAGAAGGTCATCAAAACAGCGACCGTGGTCATCGAGGCGGCCATCAGCCCTGGCGCGAGAATGCCCCACGGCGAGAGCAGCCCGCCCAAGCCCGGCCCGATAAGGGAAGAGAGCACGTGCGCCACGCCGATATTGCTCATCTGCTCACTGCGCTTGTCAGGGGGCACAACGTCGCCGACGATGGCTTTGGCGATGGGGTAGTTGCCGCCGAAGATGCCGTCGATGATACGAGAGATGAACATCATCGTCAGGCTCCCCGAGAAGGCCATCATCACGAAGCCCGCCAGCGTCCCCAGTTGCGAGATCAGAAGCGTGGGCTTGCGCCCGTACCGGTCGCTCAACGAACCCCAGATCGGTCCGAAGAAGAAGCCGAAGAGCGCGTTTGTGGAGAGCAAGAGCCCAATCTGCCACGCCGGCGCGCCAAACTGCTGGCCGAAGAAGGGCAGGAAGGGGATCAGTATCGAGAAGCCGAGGATGTCGACGAATACCGAGATCCACAGCGGCGTCAGCTCCGGGAAATCGGCTTTGAAGGGGTTGAGGTTCAGCTTCACCGGGCGACATCTCCTTGCGTCCAAGCACCGTCGATGTAGCGCCACATCGTCCCGGTCGGGTTGCGGTTCTGTAGCTCGGCGGGGAGCCGGTGGTGGCGGACATTGTCGTAACAATGAAGGGCACCAAAGCGCAACATTGCTGCGGGAATCCCCACCGCCGTGAAGCCGGGGTGCCCCGTCGCCGGGTAGGGGCCGCCGTGGTTCATCGCCGGAGAGACCGCGACCCCCGTCGGCATCTTGTCGTTGAGCAGCCGGCCCACCTTCTCGCGCACTATCGGTGCGACCGCATCGTAGAGCGCATCATCGACCCGGGCGGTGTGCGTGTAGAAGCTGCCGGTGAGGCTGCCCTCCAACGCGTGCGCAATCGCCTGCATCTGGGCGACGTCACGGGCGACGACCACGAGTGCGACGACGCCGAACGCCTCGGTCTGCAGCGCGTGCGGATGCTCGAGGAAGGCGTCGCCCGACACCCGCAGCAGCGTGTTGGCGTAGCGATAGCTAGGGCCGGGCACGTCGGTGCCGCCAACCACGAGGCTGGCGCCGTGCTCACGCAGTCGCTCGACCGCCTCCGCAATCGTACGGACACCGCCCTCGCCCAGCAGCACCCCGGGCGGTGTCTCAAAACGATCAGCAACTGCTTCGAGGAACGCCTCGGCTTCGGGCGTTGCCAACAGGACGACGAGCCCCGGCTTCGTGCAGAACTGGCCTACACCCAGCGAGCACGAGCTGAAGAGCGCATCCGCGATCTCCTCCATCCGCTCCTGGAGCGCCCCCGGCAGCACAAAGACCGGGTTGATCGCCGACATTTCCAGGTAGATGGGCTTTCCGGCCTGGTCCGCCGCGGCCTTGAGCTGCAGCCCTGCCCACCGGCTGCCCGTGAAGCCGGTCGCCCCCACCAGAGGATGCGAGACCAGCCGCGCGCCCACGTCGTGCTTGACGCGATAGAGCAGCTGCACGGTCGCGGGCGGCAGACCGTTCGCCTGTACCGCCTCGAACGCTGCCTCGGCCAACAGGCGCGTTGTACCGGGGTGGCCCGTGTTCGCCTTGGCGATGACCGGATTGCCGGCAGCCAGCGCCGCTGCCGCGTCGCCGCCCGAGGCCGAGTTGAAGGCCAGGGGAAAGTTGTTGGGGCCGAAGACGACAACGGGACCGCCCAGCGGGCCGTACATCGACCGGATGTTGCGCGCCGTGTCGATCGTCGCGTGGCACCACGAGCGCTCGCGCGCTGCCGCCGCGGCCTGACGGAGCTGGTCGGTCGTGCGCGGCAGCTCCACGGAGCGCAGCCGGGGTTCGATGGGCAGCGCGGTTTCGGTAAAGGCCAGGTCGACAATGGCTTGGGCGCGTTCCTCGATGCCAGCGGCGAAGCCCTCGAGGAACGCGGCGATCGACGCACGGGGCATCTCGCGCAACGCCGCAGCAGCCTCAGCCCCCGCGATCAGCGCCTCCTCCACTTCACCCCATCCGGAGACGGGATAGACCTCAGGCAGCGGTGTCTTGGTCATCGGGTTCACTGCCGTGAACGACTCTGCCGGCTCGAGCGGCTGTCGCCATTGGCCGGCGACGAGGACGGGTTGGTAGGACATCGTCTCAAACCTCCTGGACTCGTGCTGATGGGATCAGCGTTCAGTTCTGCGCCGGCAAATCAGCGCAGCGAGCATTCGCTGCACCTCCACGACCTTGCCCGCATGGTCAGTGTAACCACCAGCAGCCAAAAAGCCAAGACCGTGCGCGCTGGCGGCTCGGCGCCTACCCCTACGCTACCCGATTGTCCAACACCACCTCGCCCACAACCACCCGTACCAGATCGCCGGGGGCGAGCGTGAAGTCGTCGGGGGGAACGATGCCGGTGCCGGTCATAAGGAAGGCCCCGCGCGGGAAGGGCAGTTCGCGGTATAGGTAGTCGACCAGCTCCTCGAAGGTGCGCTTCATCTGGGCGGTGTCGGTTCGGCCGAGGAAGACCTGTTCGTCGCCTCCGCCGCCGGGGCGCGGGCGCAGGATCTGCAGCTCGACCGGCAGCGCGCGCATTGCATCGGGATGGGCCAGCACGATGCCGGGGCCCAGGGCACAGGAACCCGCGTAGACCTTGGCCTGAGGCAGGTAGAGCGGGTTCGAACCCTCGATGCTCCGCGATGAGACATCGTTACCGGCGGTGTAGCCTACGATCTCCTGGTGCCCGTTGATGACCAGGGTCAACTCTGGTTCGGGCACGTTCCAGGCGCTATCGGGCCGCACGCGGATCTGCCCCTCCGACCCTACCACGCGCCACCCGATCGCCTTCATAAAGAGCTCGGGGCGCTCGGCAACATAGACGCGCGCGTAGATGTCGCCCGTCTCCGACTCTGCCTGCCGGGCATCGCGGCTACGCAGGTAAGTGACGCCGCTCGCCCAGACTTCGTGCAGCGGCTCCAGGGGCGCAAGCGGCTGCCCACTCACGGGCTCACCGGTGGAGACCGCTCGCAGGAAGTCTGCGTAGACCCCCCGGGGCAGCTCCAGAAGCATCCCCAGGTCGAACGCCGGGGTCAGCAGCGTGCCGTCCACGGCCCAGCGCGGGCCTGTCTGCGTGTGATGGCGGGTCAGATACATCTTAGCCTCCTCTAAAAGCTCAGAGATCCCTGTTCCTTGTTTGCTGCTCTCTATCTCAGTTCGCTAGCTGCGCCATAATCGCATCCACATCATAGACACAGCCTCCCCACGTGCCGCCGCCAGCCTGCTGCAAGGCGGCCCACAGGCGCGTATCGTCGGGCAAGGCGGGGTCAGGGGCCAGGTCGGGAAGTGGGGGGCGAGTCGCCAGCAGTTGTTCCGCCTCGTGCGCCGGCAGGCGTCGCCCGCCTGCGCCCACCAGATCGACGCGGCCTTCCAGGCGGATACAGTCCACAACGACGCGAATGAGATCGCCCTCACGTACCCGGCCGATCGGCCCGCCCGCCAGCGCCTCGGGGCCGATGTGGCCCACGCACGCGCCGGTACTCACACCGCTGAAGCGTGCGTCGGTGATCAGCGCGACCTCCTTGCCCCAAGAGAGGTGCTTGAGCGCCGCGGTGATCTGGTAGGTCTCCTCCATGCCGCAGCCCAACGGCCCCCGGCCAATGAGGACGATGACGTCACCAGGACGTATGGGCGCCGCCGCGTGCCCCTTGATCGCCGCGATCGCGTCGTGCTCGCTCGTGAAGACGCGCGCTGGCCCTTCCATACGATAGACGCCGCCGGCATCCAGAAGCTGCGGATCGATCGCCGTGCTCTTGATGACCGAGCCTTCGGGCGCCAGGTTGCCCACCGGGAAGGTCAAGGTGCTGGTCAGACCGCGATCCCGCGCCACATCGGGAGCCATGATCACGGCATCTGGGTCGACGCCGTCCTCGGTGAGCAGTCGCTCCCGCAGCCGCTTGCGGCGTTCGCTGGACGCCCACACGTCCAGCATCTCGCCAAGCGGGCGCCCGTGCGCCGTCAGGACGTCCAGCCTCAACAGCCCGAGCTCGCGCAGATGCAGCATCACCTCCGGCACGCCCCCGGCCAGGTAGACACGCACCGTGGGGTGGCCCACGGGCCCGTTAGGCAGGACGTCGACGAGCCTTGGCACCGCGCGATTCACGTGGTCCCAGTCCGCTACCGTGGGTCGCGGTAGACCCGCGGCGTGGGCAATGGCGGGCAAGTGCAACAGCAGATTGGTGCTCCCCCCAAACGCCGCAAAGACCACCATCGCGTTGTGGATCGCATCGGGCGTCACGATGTCGGCGACCGTCACGCCTGCTGCCGCCAGCGCCACAAGGGCATTGGCCGAGCGCCGCGCCAGGTCCAGCCAGATCTCCTGTCCCGAGGGCGCCAGTGCCGCGTGCATCAGCGTCAGCCCCAGAGCCTCGCCGACCACTTGGCTGGTGCCCGCGGTACCGAGGAACTGGCACCCTCCCCCGGACGAGGCACATGCCCGGCATCCCAACACCGTCGCCGTCCGCAGGTCGAGTTCGCCCTGCGCAAAGCGCGCGCTCAGGCTCTGCACCTTCCCCAGATCCTCGCCCTCGGTAGGCGGCAGCGTGACGCCGCCGGGGACCAGGATGCAAGGCAGGGTGTGCTGAGCCACGAGCGCCATCATAAGCGCCGGAAGCCCCTTGTCGCAGGTCGCAATGCCCAGAACGCCGCGGCGGGTCGGCAGCGAGCGGATCAAGCGCCGAAAGACAATGGCTGCGTCGTTGCGATAGGGCAGGCTATCCATCATGCCCGGCGTGCCCTGGGTTCTTCCGTCACACGGATCGCTCAACACGCCGGCGAAGGGGATCGCGCCCAGGGCCTGCAGCCGCTGCGCCGCGGCCTCCATGAGAAGCGGCACCTCCCAATGACCCGTATGGTAGCCGAGCGCCACGGGGCGGCCATCGGGCGCACGTACCCCGGCCACCGTGCCGAGGATCAGGAACTCATCCCGCCGCAGCGCCTCGGGGGGCCAACCCATCCCCACATCTTCCGTCAAGCCGAAGAGCTCGCCACTGGAGATGGTGCGCAGGGTGCCGGCGTCGAGTGGGAGCGCGCCAGACGGCCCGGCAGCATGGGTCACTACGGCATAGGCCTCCGGATCGTCAGCCTCAACGGGGGACCGCTCGATGTCGCCGGTGCATTCGTGCGCTGTGCCAGACATTCTGTACCACCTCCGTTGCTCGTTGCCGTCGCTGTGCCGGTGGAACCAGTCGCAGCCGGCTACAAGAGCTCAACGCCCCGTCTAGTGTAGGCAGATTAGGAGGAATCACAACGCCGGTATCTTGACACAGCTATAGGATAAGGTCGATAATAACGGGCGTAATCCGAGGAGGTAACCATGGACAGCGACAACAATGGATCCTTCGGCGACCGCGTGCGCTCTCTACCACGCAACGTCTGGGCCGTTAGCCTTACGAGTTTCTTCACCGACATCTCCAGCGAGATGATCCTGACCATCTTGCCACTCTTTCTGTCCAATGTCCTCGGCGTTAGAACGAGCATCATTGGCCTGATCGAGGGACTGGCTGAGGCAACCGCCAGCCTGCTTAAGGTCTTCTCCGGCTGGCTATCGGACAGGCTCCGGGCCCGCAAGTGGATGGCGGTGCTAGGGTACGGCATCTCGGCGGTGGCCAAGCCATTCTTCTACTTTGCCCAGTCATGGGGTGCTGTGGCAGCCGTGCGATGGACCGACAGGGTGGGCAAAGGCATCCGGACGTCACCGCGTGACGCGCTCGTCGCCGACAGCATCGACGAGTCACAGCGAGGGATCGCCTTCGGCTTCCACCGCGCCGCAGATACCGGCGGGGCCGTTGTCGGGCTTCTCATCTCGCTGCTTGTGGTCTGGCTTGCCCAGCGGAATACGGCGCTGCTGAGCCAGAGCACGTTCCGGACCCTGGTCTTGATCAGCATCGTCCCCGGCCTTGTGGCGGTGCTGTCGCTGATCTTGGGGTCGCACGATGTCGCCATCAAAGCCACGCGCGAGCGTCCCAAGATCACGTTCCGAGCGCTGGGGCGGCCCTTCCTGCTCTTCATGGTCATCGTCGGCATCTTTGACTTGGGTAACTCGTCGGATGCCTTCCTCGTGCTGCGTGCACAGGAGCGCGGCCTCAGCGTGGTGGGTATCCTGGCGATGCTGATCACGTTCAACGCCATCTACACCCTGGTGAGCGCGCCGGCGGGCGATCTATCCGATCGCGTCGGGCGCCGCAAGGTCATCATCGGGGGCTGGCTGGTCTATGCGGCCATCTACCTGGGGTTTGCGGTGGCAGGCAAAGGGTGGCATATCTGGGCGCTTTACGCCGTCTACGGCGCCTATTACGGCCTGGCCTATGGCACGACCAAGGCGCTGGTGGCCGACCTGGTGCCCGGGACGCTGCGCGGCACCGCTTACGGCACCTATAACGCGATTCTGGGCATTCTCGACTTTCCGGCGTCGCTGATCGCCGGTGTGCTGTGGCAGGGCCTGGGCGCGTGGCAGGGCTTCGGGCCTGCCGCCCCCTTCTACTTTGGGGGCGCGATGGCGTTGGTGGCTGCGCTCTTGATGGCGATCGTGCGGCCCGGAGAGAAGGTCGCTCTGGCCTAGCCACCGACCGGGAAGAGCCGCGACCGATGCTCTGAGGAGAGCGGACGCACCCGACGCCGGAGGCCATGTGGGCGGCCTGTAAAGGCGTCGGGTGCGCTGCAGCCGGAGGCAGATCAGGCGACCCGGCTGGTTATCACCGTGACCGAATGCGGCGCGAGCGTCAGGTGCACCACAGGACCGTCAGGCCCGACCGGCAGCGTCCTTGTCGGCAGAGCCTTGACCAGATCGGGCTCGTCGAACGAGTTCGCGGCCTTGATGTCCGGCCCGTTGACCTCCGTCACCTGCACGGGCCCGGTGAACTGCCCGGACGCCAGACGGAGCTCTACGTCGGTCTCGGCATCCTGCGTGCGGTTGACCACGAACAGCGCGACCTGGCTGCGCGCGGCATCCAGCGAGCCAGCGACGTCCAACACCGGCACGCCGGCAGACGAGCCACCGTCAAAGGTGTCCCCATCCGAGTAGAGATCCAGAGACGTGTTACCACAGAGGCGGCTGTAGAGCTCGAAGGGGTGATAGATCGTCTGGAGGAAGAGACCCTCACGATTCGTCACGACCGGCGCGATGACGTTGACGATCTGCGCCAGGTTGGCCATCTTGACCGTGGACGCGTGACGGATGAAGGCGTTGAGCTGCATCGCCACGACCAGCGCGTCCTCCAGGTTGTAGACCTCTTCGAGCTTGTTCTCGTTGTCGGAGCGATACCAGACGTTCCACTCGTCCACGGCAATGGGAATGGGCCGCTGGATGTTGCGCGCCAGGCGCATCGCGGAGATGAGGCCCTCGTAGGCCCGCAGCCGCTGCTCAAAGAACTCCGACAGAGCCATGTAGCGGTTGAAGTCGTTCTCGCGGTTGCCCACGTACCAATGGATCGCCATGTAGTCGACCAGGTCTGAGGCCTGCTCCAGCAGCAACTGCCCCCTCTCCACGAAGCTCGGGTCCCAGAAAGAGGTCGCCGAGGCCAACAGCTTGATCGATCCGTCGACCCATTTCATGGCCTTGCCGAACTCGGTGAAGGCGCGCGCATACTCCTCGGGCGTCTTGGCACCGATCTGCCACGGGCCATCGACCTCGTTCCCGATACCCCAGTAGATGACGCGGTGAGGCGCCTCGAAGCCGTGGCTCTGGCGTAGCTTCACCAGCGCCGTCGGCTCGGTGCCGTTGCAGTACTCCACCCAGTCGCGCGCCTCGCGCATATCGCCATCGCCGCAGTTTACGGCGAGGTAGGGCTCCGCGCCGATCTCGCGACAGACCTGAACGAACTCATTGGTACCGAAGGCATTCGGCTCGACGTCGTGCCAGGCCAGGTCGAGGCGAGCTGGGCGCGCGTCGCGAGGACCAACGCCATCGCGCCAGCGGTAGCCGGAGACGAAGTTGCCGCCGGGATAGCGGAGCACCGGCATGCGCAGGCGTCGCAGGGCTGCCAGCACATCGGTGCGAAAGCCGCGTGCGTCCGCGCGGGGCGACTCGGGATCGTAGAGCCCGCCGTAGATGCAGCGTCCCAGATGCTCGGCGAAGCCCCCGAAGAGGTTGCGGTCGATCGCGCCCAGCGTGCGACCGAGATCGATGTGGATTGTGCTTTTCATGACCCTCGCCCTTCTTGGTCTCGCCCGGGCCTACCGGGAGTAGCGCTCGTGCACCGGCGGGAAGGCCGGGAACGGGGCGTGCGGCTCGGTCTGGTACCAGTACGCCACCGAGGCGATGTCATCGGTAAGCGGCTCGAACTTGCGGTTGGGCCACCAACCCAGGGCCTGCATCGTGACCTTCAGGTCCTGCTTGAACCGGATCGGGTCGAAGATATGCCAGCGGTAGAGCCCGTGCCGCGGGACCTCTCCAGGCTCCTTGCGGTAGAGCGGATAGCCGAGGAAGGGGGTGGAGTAGGTCTCGCCGCCGAAGCCCCAGGCGCCACAGAAGTAGTCCTCCGTGCCCGTCCCGCAGATGGTCGGATATGTCGTGTCACCATCCAAAAAGAACTTGATCTCACCTTCACCCCACCAGCCGTTGGACAACTGGGTCCAGGCAAGGAAGGTGCCGACGTAGTGTCCGTGCCCCTGGATGCCGTCGACGATGACGTGTTCCGGCACCTCGCGCGTGGTGAGGCTGCGGCGCCACTGGGCGTGGAAGTAGGCTGCGTTGTCGGGCACCTCGGTCAGTGCGTAGGTGATCTGGTAGAAAAACCCGCCAATCGCCTCCGGGTGCTGATTCTCGATCGTGATCCGGGCCCCTTTGCGGAACGGCATCGGCCAATAGCTGTTGAAGCCACCGGAGGGATTCACCGCCATCGGCAGCGAGTTGACGTTGTAGCGCAACGCGTGCCCGTTGCAGAAGAAATCGCCGAGCGGCACCTCGATCGAAGCCTCGGCCTCCCCATCCCAGAAGAAGCGCAGGATCGTGTCGCGGTAGGCGTTGGGGTGCACCGTGATCCAGATGTGTTGAATCACGCCCGGCCCCTGGATGTCGGCCAGGCACGTCGTGGACTGCGGTTCCAGCGTGATACACGGGCGGACCTTCCAGCCCTCACCGAGCATCGACGCGGCGTTATCTGCGGCGGGCGCGGCCTTGGCGCCGCCCCCCTTCTCTCCCTCGGGGTTTTCGGCGGAAATCGAGCGCGTCTCAGCCTCCGATAGCAGCGGCAGGCTGCCCAGGCCCAAGTTCAAACGGTAGAGCTCTTGCATAGCCATCCTCCTATCAGCTAGGGATTCATGCCTATGATAGGCACGTGTGACAAGTGCGCAACAGACGCGAGGCCTGCCTGGGCAGGCTTTTTCCGAAAGCACGGGGTTCCAACGGATTTCTACCGGAATTCGTGCCCAAAAGGGTTGACGTGAGCTGCTTTCCGTGGTACGATGGCAGCTGTTAGAACAAGAGAATACGCGTAGCGCCTAATGCGCGCGCCTGAACACAGCCGGCGCGCAGCAGCGGGGGACCCAACCAAGGGGCGAATCGGTCGATCATTATCGACGTAGGGCGAGCCTTTTCCGCCCGAGCCCGACAGCTAACCTCGTAGGCGTTGAAAGGGACACCTGATGTCGCAAGGTGCCCTTTTTTTGTTGCTTTTGCGGGGCGCCTCATTGGGTAACTTGAGTGGAAACTCACTACCGCAGGAGGCGAGAGATGGCATCGAAGGAGAACAGCGAGGATCCGCACAGTCCAGAGTTTCACCTGGACGCCGGGACCGCAGCACCGGTCCTGAGCGCTGAGCTCCCCTCCCCGGTCGTCCGCGAGCTCCAAGCCAGCGGGCGCAACCTCGACGACATCCGGCTTGCCGTGAAGTCTGACCTCGGTCCGGATGGCCAGTTCGGCGAACAATGGCTCCTGATCGACAACCACGAGCTCTTGGTCCTCGACCGGCCCAACGGCACCGCATACCAGCGCTATGCTTTTGCGCTGGATGACATCAAGGATTCGCGAATCGAGCGCTGCGTCGGCAACGGCCTAATCCAGGTCACCGTCGACGAGCAGCCTCACGTGCTGCTGCACTACTCCAACGACCTGACCGAGCGCTTCGGGCGCGTGGCCCACTACCTGAGCGAGCGCGCCAAGCAAGGCCCAGAGACCCCGGTTCCGGACTCCGCCGCCGACAGCCACGTTTGTCTGAGCTGCGGTCGCTACCTCGCCGATCCATCGTCGAAGGTCTGCCCAAACTGCATCCAGCGCGGGAAGATCATGAAGCGGTTGATGCTTCTGGCCAAGCCCTACTGGCTGAGCCTGGGCTTCATCATCGGCGGGCTGGTAATCAGCGCGCTCGTGGACCTGGTCCCCCCATACGTGACACGCATCATGATCGACGACGTCCTGCAGCCGGGGGGCCGCGCCGAGCTTCTCATCTGGCTGGTCTTGGCACTGCTCGGCCTCCAGATCGTCCACGTCGCGCTCACGATCTGGCGCAACTGGCTGACGATCAACGTGAGCGGGCGCTTCACGTCCGACATCCGCGAGGCCCTATTTGCGCACCTGAAGAAGCTCCCGGTCGACTACTTCGACAAACACCAGACCGGTCGCCTGATGACCCGCATCAACCAGGACACGGGCGAGCTGCAGGGCCTCTTCAGCCAGATGACGACCTTCGCCTTCAACTTGATGATGGTGATCGGCATCGGCATCGCGCTCTTCTCGATGGACCCGGGACTGGGCCTGTACGTGCTGATCCCGACGCCCTTCGTGATGGCAGCAGCCTACTTCTATTACCGCTACATGCGGCCCCACTTCCGCCGCTTCTGGGTGTCGCGCTGGCGGCTCAACGCGATGCTGAACACCTTCCTCGCCGGCGTGCGGGTCGTCAAGGCCTTTGCGCAGGAAGATGAGGAGGAGCAGCGGTATCACAAGCGCAACCGGGAGATGCTGGAGACGCATCTACAGGTCGACCTGGCCTGGAGCAAGTTCTTCCCGCTGATCTCGTTTGCCTTCAGCGCCGGCGGGCTCATCATCCGCTATGCAGGCGGGCAGGCTGTGCTGAACGACCGGATCAGCCTTGGCATGCTGATGGCCTTCATCGGCTACCTGGGCATGTTCTACGCCCCGCTATCGAACCTGACCCACGTCAGCCAGGCGCTGAACCGCTTTCTGACCATTTCGCAGCGCACGTTCGAGCTGCTCGACGAGCCCGAGCAGGACCAACCCTCGCGCCCGGTCCGCCGGCCCAACATCAGCGGCGGCATCACGTTTGATCACGTCACCTTCGGGTACGACCCATACTTCCCGGTGATCAACGACGTGAGCTTTGCTGTGGAGCCCGGCGAGATGATCGGGGTCGTGGGTCACAGCGGCGCAGGCAAGACAACGCTCGTCAACCTACTGTGTCGTTTCTACGACGTCACGCGCGGCGCGGTCCGCATCGACGGCGTCGACATCCGCGACCTGTCGATGGACGAGATCCGCCAGCAGATCGGCATGGTGCTCCAGTCGCCCTACCTCTTCCAGGGCACCCTGGCCGAGAACATCGCCTATGGCAAGCCGAGTGCCAAGTACGCGGAGATCGTCCGCGCCGCCAAGGCGGCGAATGCGCACGATTTCATCACCGCGATGCCGGAAGGGTACGATACCATCGTGGGCGAAGGCGGCTCGGGGCTATCGGGCGGAGAACGGCAGCGCATTTCCATCGCGCGCGCGATCTTGCACGATCCACGCATTCTGATCCTGGACGAGGCGACCTCGTCAGTCGATACCGAAACAGAGCGCCAGATTCAAGAGGCACTCAACGAGCTGGTGAAGGGTCGCACGACCATCGCGGTCGCGCACCGCCTTTCGACATTGTACAACGCCGACCGCATCCTGGTGCTGAACCAGGGGCGGCTGGAGGAGCAAGGCACGCCCAAACAGTTGCTGGAGAACCAGGGCGCCTTCTACAACCTGGTCCAGATGCAGACGCAGCTAGCGCGCATCGACGGCACCACGGCGGCCCTGTAGGAGACGGAGTATGGCAAAGGCATTCGAGGTTGTCTACCTGCAGCCAGAACAGATCCGTTTCACCCGTCACGGTGACACGTTAGGCCTTACCGTGACCGTAGATGACGTGAGCGTGCAGTACCCACGCGTGATTCTGCGCCCGTGTTTTCCGGTTTCGGACACCAAGGCCTATCTCTCGGTGCGCGACGCGAACGCAGAACGCCAGCCGGAGATCGGCATCGTCCAGGACTGGACCGTGCTGCGCCCGGATGATCGCGAGGCCATAGCCGCAGAGCTTGGGTTGTACTACTTCGTGCCCAAGATCACACAGATTCACAAGATCAAGGAAGAGCTGGGGTTTCTCTACTGGACCGTCTCGACGGACAAGGGACCTCAGGAGTTCGTGATGCGTAACAGCATCATCAGCAACACGCGACACGTTGGGCCAGGACACTGGCTCATCATCGACGTCAATGAGGCCCGGCACGAGATCCCGGACGTCTCGGTGCTGGACGCACGCAGCCAGAAGCTGCTGGAGGAGTACTTGTCCGTCTAGACTGTGATCACGGTGCCGGGCGCTTCGGATCCTCTTCACGGTACCCGAAACCCGACCAACCACACCCCATGTTCCTCATACGCCGAACCTGGAGTGCCCGGCACCTGGTCAGACCTAGAAGGACGCAGTCCGGCTAATCCCTAGGTATCTGCGGGAGCGCTGTATGGGGGCAGCTGCCCCGACGATACGTGTGAAGCTTCTCGAGCTTCGGTTTTCTTCCTCTGGGTCTGCGGGGGGCACATTCTAATGTGCCCCCCGCAGCCGCGTCTTACGTCCCCGTCTTGGCGACCAGCCCGGAGACCACCAGTCTCCCGGGTGGCATTCCCGTTGACACAGCGGCCTCCTTCAGGGCATCGATCGCCGCCTGGTCCATCAGAGGGTAGTCTGCATAATGCCAGCCCACGCCCAGCTTATCGTACTTCTGTTTGCAGGCGCTGTTGAAGGCGCACAGCTCCCACCGCTCGACCACGTCGGAGAGGTTCGTCTCGATGAAGCGACCTATGGCAGCGATGTTGTCCGGCGTAGCCGTGGAGTCGGGTATCAATGGCGTGCGGATCCAGAGCTGCATGGGATGGCTTCCGTTCGATGAGCGCTCGCGGTTGACTCTGCGGATGGTGTCGGCGATGTAGCGCAGGTTCTGCAGGATCGTGTCGTTCGGTTGGCCGGTGTACTTCCGGTGCAGGTCGGAATCGACGAGCTTGATATCGTACAGCACAGCGTCGGTATGCGGCAGGACTGACATCAGCGCAGCCTGCGGCGCCATACCGCAGCTATCCAGCGCCGTGTGAACGCCCTCTTCATGCAGCCGCTGGAAGAAACGGGTGACGAACCGGTACTGGCTCAACGGCTCACCGCCCGAGACCGTCACGCCGCCGCCAAAGGCCTCATAGTAGTCGCGGTCTTTGAGGACCTCCTTCAGCAGGGCCTCCAGGGTCCATTCCTGGCCTGTGAACGTCATCGCATTGGCGGGGCACGCCTCCACACACGCGCCACAGACTGTGCAGAGGTCGTGGTCGCGCACGATCCCATCCGGCCCCCCTGACAACGCGCCGTTAGGACACGCCGCGACGCACTCCAGGCACCCAATACACTTGCGCGCCTCCCACCAGACGCCCTGCGTGGCAGGCATCCCTTCGGGGTTCTGGCACCACAGGCAGTGCAGCGGGCAGCCCTTCAGAAAGACCGTCGTTCGAATGCCGGGACCATCGTGCGTCGTGCCCCGGCTGATCTCAATCACCTGGCAGGTCAGATGGTCCACGCTCAGAAGCCCTCGAAGTTCATCCGCTCGACGAATTCCTTCTGATAGGCACGCGAGAGGCAGATGAAACGACTGGCGTAGCCGGTCACGCGGACGATGATATTCTGATACTCCGGATTCTCCGGATGGTCCATCGCATCCTGCAGCTTCTTCAGGTCCATGATGTTGAGGTTGATCTGGATGCCACCCTTTCTGAAGAAGACCTCGGAGAAGTCGCGGATGTAGCTGCCGATGTCCTCCTTGCCGTCGAAGAAGCGGGGCTGCAGCTCCACCTGCATCGTGCCGCCCTGGAACTTGCGCTGATCGATCTTGGCGATGGAGTTGGCGGTCGCGAGCAAGCCGTTGGTGGCACGCCCGACCTGGGGGTTGATTCCGTGGGCCAGGTACTCAGTCGCCAGGCGCCCATCGGGGGTTGCACCGTGGCGCTTGGGTGTGACGTGGCCCTGGAAGTGGAAGAGCGACGCGCGAAACTGCTGCCCGCGCAGGTTGATCGTCCGGTCCAGGGTGCGCGCCAACGACTCGGTGATACGCACGAAGAGCGCATCGACCTCGTCCCGGTCGTTGCCCCACTTGTCCTGGTTGAGGAAGCGCTGCCGCATCGGCTCGCGCCCCTCCCAGTTGGTCTCGGTCGCCTCTTTGACCTCGGCAAGCGTGTACCGCTTCTGTTCGAAGACCAGCTTCCTGATCGCATGGAGCGAGTCCGCCACGTTGGGAATGCCCAGGATGTTGACCGACGTGAACTGGTAATCCACGCCACGGTTGTCCACGATATCGATGCCCCGCTCGATGGGCCCGTGGCTAAGCAACGACGTGTACATTTCGGGCCACAGCGAGCCCAGAAGGTCGAACTGGGCGTTCTTCCAGGTGCGCAACGCGTCGGCGGTCACTTTGAGCTCTTCCTCGAAGATCGCGTAGAGCGCCTCGAAGTCTGTGACGCCCTCCGCGATGCCGCGGGCGATCGCCCGCTTCATCGGTGCGAGCATGTTGTAGGAGTTGACGTCCTGGTCGCAGAACTCCTTGCCGGGGATGCAGAACCACTGGCAGCCGCTGTAGACGACCGTCCAGGCGTCCTCCTCGGGCACGCCGGAGCGCAATTCGGCCTCGCGCATCAGATCATAGTTCACCAGGACCGGGATGCTCTCGCCGTGACGCGACAGCACATCGCAGGCGTAGTTGTAGAAGTCCCGGTCGATGTCGGGATGCCACATTACGCCCAGGTTGTTATAGTCACCGATCAGGTCGTAGGCCTCCAGGACGACGAAGCTCATCTCGTTGGTGGCGTCCTTGAGCTCCGCATCGCGCCCGCCCATGCTGAAGAAGTGGCCGCGGAGCTTGAGGAACATCTCCGAGAGGTACTCACGGGCTTCTTCGTCAGAGAGCTCGCCGGCGGCTTTGCTCTTGCGATATAGGTCGATCAGGTACAGATCGAGCCGGCCATAGCCGTTGCCGTGGCCCACCACGCGATCCATCATCACGCCAAAGTGGATCCACTGCACGCCCTCGTAGTAGGTGCGCGGCGGGTGCAGCGCGATGTGCGCGCAGCACTCGGCGATGCGCTCATAGGTCGCCTTCTGCCACGGATCGGTCTCGGTCTGTGCCAGCTCGCGCGCCTTCTCGGCGTGCCGCTGAATGAAGTGGATAACCGACTCACAGATCATCTGCAGGCCGTGCAGGTAAGAGGCCTTGTCGAAATGCTCCAGCTCCAGGTATTTCTGACGGCTCGCCTTGACGCGTTCGAGGATCCCGCCCCACCCCTGGCTGAGCCCGATGTTCAGATCGGGACAGGTGTGGCCGGTGCTATAGCCGCTGGCGCCGAGTTCATCCGCCCACCGGCCCACCTCTCGCACACTCTCGGGCCACTCATACTGGCGCACCATATGCATTTCCCAGTGGATCTCGCCAACGATGCGCTCGTTTTCGTGAATCTCGATCGGGAAATGGTCCACCAGAAACGCGTAGTCGCGTCCCCAGCTCTCGCCGGTCGCCTCGTAACCGTCGACCCTGGAAGGCATCTGGTCCAGATAGGGAAAAGGCCCGATGTGGATCCAGCAGGCATGATCTCCAGTCGGCTGATCCACGCTGCCCAGCCGCCGCTTCCCGCTGATCGCGAGTTCGCGGTTACGCTGTGCCAGCTTCTGGATGCGCGGTGACTGTACGAACTTGGGCGGCGCCTTGATCACAACGCCGGTTCCCGAAACCGGGCCCCCACTGACGGCCCGATCGCTCACGACATCATCGACCACTACGTCACGTGCGAGAACGCTATTCACGACTCTCTACTCCTTAGTTGCGCTGACCATACAGTCTGGTCACGTTGATCTCGCGAGCCATTATACGATCGCCAGGCTCCTGCGCAAACGTCGCGTTGACTTGCCTTCCATCCACCTTACAATGGATCGCACATAGGATCGTCGAACAAGTATCTCACCCTCAGGCTCAGGAGGCCTCCCCATGACCAAGCCGATTACCATCAAAGATGTCAAAGTCATTCTCACCCAGCCCGCCGGTTCGCGGCTGGTGATTGTGAAGGTCATCACCTCGGAGCCCGGGCTCTACGGGCTCGGTTGCGCCACCTTCACCCAGCGCTTTCATGCCGTTGTCGCAGCGCTCGAGAAGCACCTCATCCCCTTCGCCATCGGGCGCGACGTTGCCCGTATCGAGGAGTTCTGGCAGATGGCGATGGTTCACAGCTACTGGCGCAACGGCCCGGTGCTGAACAACGCCATCTCGGGCATCGACCAGGCGTTGTGGGATATCAAGGGCAAGCTGGCCAACATGCCCGTGTACGATCTGCTAGGCGGAAAATGCCGCGAGGCAGCGGCGGTCTACACCCACGCCGATGGTCGGTCGCCGGAGGAGGTCGTTGCGAACGTCAGGAACTTCATGGAGCAGGGCTACCGCTACATCCGCGTGCAGATGGGCGGCTACGGAGGCAGAGCCGCCAGTATGGTGAAGCCCGAGGGCGCCCCCGACGGCGCGTACTACGACCCGCGCGAATACTGCCGCCGCATGCTCAAGATGATCGCGTACGTGCGGCAAGAGGTGGGCGAGGAGGTCGAGCTGCTGCACGACATCCACGAGCGCTTGCAGCCCATCGACGCCGTCCGATTCGCCAAGGACGTCGAACCCTACAACCTCTTCTTCCTAGAGGACGCCCTGGCGCCCGAGGACATCGCGTGGTTCCGCGACATGCGCAACCAGTGCGCCACCCGCCTGGCGATGGGCGAGCTCTTCAACAACCCGCACGAGTGGAAGATCCTGGTCGAAGAACACCTGATCGACTATGTCCGTATGCACGTGAGCCAGATGGGCGGCATCACACCCGCGCGTGCGGTGGCGCTCTTCGCCAATCTCTACGGCGTCAAGACCGCCTGGCATGGTCCCGGCGACACCTCGCCCGTAGGTCACGCGGCGAACCTGCACCTCGACGTCTGGGCGCCGAACTTCGGCATCCAGGAGTGGTGTCGCTTCCCGGAGCACGTCTACGAGATGTTCCCCGGCCTGCCCGAGGTTCGCAACGGCTATCTGTACCCGAACGACAAGCCGGGCCTGGGCATCGACATCAACGAGGATATGGCAGCCCAATACCCCTGCCAGGACACCATCGAGCGCTGGACGCAGACGCGCTGGCCCGATGGCAGCCCGGCGAGGCCCTAACGACAAGCAAAAGGTTCCAGGTCGCAGGTTGAAAGGACGTTACGTGCCAACTTACAAACCCTACACCAAACACCAGCTTCAGGAGACGCTGAAGCAGATCGGCGGGGCGGCGCATGCCCCCATCGGCCAGCTCGATATCCGCGCGTGGTGGTCGGCTGAGCCGCTGACATTCGAGGCGCGCACGACGGGCGAAGCGCTACACCTGGAGGTCGGCGACAAGTGGGGCGACCTCTTCGATTGTGCCTGGTTCCGGTTCACCGGGACCGTGCCCGAGGCCGCAGCCGGGAAGCACGTCGTGCTGTTGCTCGATGTCAACGGCGAGATGTGCGTCTTTGACGCCGGGGGCCACCCTCAGCAAGGCCTGACCACCGTGACCTCGGGCTACGACTTCAGCCTCGGGGCGCCTGGAAAGCGCGTGCTGGAGCTGACCCCCAAGGCCACCGGCGGTGAGCCTATCGACGTCTGGGCCGACGCGGGCTGCAATGACCTCTTTGGCAACCTGCAGGGCAACGGGACCGTCCGCGAGGCCGCGATTGCGATCTGCCACGACGCGACCCGTGCGCTCTACTACGACTTCGAGGTCCTGTTCGACCTCCTGGGCGTCCTGCCGGTGGACTCTCCGCGTTACCAGCAGATCCTGACAGCCCTCAACGACGTGGCGCACCTGTGGTTCAGCGCTGTGCCCATCTATGGTGCGGGTCCCGACAGAGCGGACGCGCAGGAGGCCCTTGCTGCCGAGGCGCGCGCGATCTTGGCGCCGTTGCTGGCCCAACGGGGTGGCGATCCATCGTTGGAGATCAGCGCGGTCGGTCACGCCCACATGGACCTGGGGTGGCTGTGGCCCATCCGCGAGACGGTACGCAAAGGCGCACGCACCTTCTCAACGGCCCTGACGCTGATCGATCGCTACCCCGATTACATCTTCGGCGCGAGCCAGCCGCAGTACTGGCTCTGGATGAAGGCGCACTACCCCCACCTCTACGCGCGGATCAAGGAGCAGGTGGCTGCCGGCAGGATCGAACCTCAGGGCGCGATGTGGGTCGAGGCCGACACCAACGTCACCGGAGGCGAGGCACTCGTGCGGCAGTTGCTTCAGGGCAAGCGCTTCTGGCAGGAGGAGTTCGGCGTCGACGTGACCTACCTGTGGCTTCCGGACGTCTTCGGCTACAACGCCGCGCTCCCCCAGATCCTGCGCCTGGCGGGGGTCGACATCTTCTCTACGCAGAAGCTCTCGTGGAGCCTGATCAACGCCTTCCCGCACCAGTCCTTCCACTGGCAGGGCATCGACGGCACGCGGGTGTTGACACACATGCTGCCCGAGGAGACCTACAACAGCGCCGCCGCGCCGCGCTCGGTGCGCCGCATCGAAAGCAACTACCGCGACTCGGGCGTTTCGTCGTACGCGCTGATGGTCTTCGGAATCGGCGATGGCGGCGGCGGCCCCGGCGAGGAGCACCTGGAGCGGCTCGACCGCATCCGCGACCTGGCAGGGCTCAGCCCCGTCCGGCAGGAACCTGCGGCGGCGCTGTTCAAGCGCTGGCGCACCCAGGCCGACCGCTTTGCGACATGGATCGGCGAGCTCTACCTAGAGCGTCACGAAGGCACCCTGACGACAGAGGCGCGCAACAAGTGGTACAACCGCAAGCTGGAGTTGGGCCTGCGCGAGCTGGAGTGGACCGCAGTCCTCGCCACGCGACTCAGCGGCGCCGCCTATCCTGAGGAGCGGCTGCGCGACATCTGGCGCGAGGTGCTGCTCTACCAGTTCCACGATATCCTCCCGGGCTCGTCCATCAAGCGGGTCTACGACGAGAGCCTGGCACGCTATGCCGCAATGCACGAGGAGGTCGAGTCACGAACCACGGAGCACGCCAAGCACCTGGCGGCGCACATCGACACCCGCGGGATGGCAAACCCCGTCGTCGTTCACAACGCGCTGTCGTGGCAGCGCGATGAATGGCTCGACGTCGCCGGCACCTGGCACCGGGTCAGCGTCCCCGCGATGGGATACACGGTGGTGGATGCTGCGGCGCCCGCCCCCGAGATCCCACAGGTCAGCGCCACGGAGAACACGCTGGAGAATGACATCGTGCGCGCCACCTTTGCCAGCGACGGCTCGATCGTGTCATTCTACGACAAGCGGCTGGGCCGCGAGCTGCTGCCAGCCGGGCACCACGCCAACCAGTTGCTCGTCTTCCGCGACCCCGGCGACGCGTGGGACTTCCCGATGGACTATGCGGAGCAGACGCCGCAACCACTGACGCTGGTCTCGCAGACGCCACGGGTCGACGGACCCTGCGCCACGATGGCCCAAGTCTATCGCATTGGGCACAGCACGTTGTCCCAAGAGGTCATCCTGCGAGCGGATAGCCCGCGGCTCGACTTCGTGAGCCAGCTTACATGGCGCGAGAAGGAGACCATGCTGCGCACGCGCTTCCCGGTTGCGGTCCACACCGACGTGGCGACGTTCGAGATCCAGTTCGGCTATCTGCGCCGGCCTACCCACCGCAACACCACGTGGGACCTGGCGCGGGACGAGGTGGCGGCACACCGCTGGGTGGACGTCTCGGAGGCAGGCTACGGCGTAGCGCTGCTCAACGACTGCAAGTATGGGCACAAGGTAAAAGACGAGGGGCACGGGCCGGTCATCGACCTCAACCTGCTCCGCAGCGCCCCCTATCCCGGGCCGCGGCTGGTAGACGATGCCGACGTGGCGCCGGGAGAGCCCCACCACGGCTATACCGACCAGGCAGACCACGCCTTTACCTACGCCCTCTACCCCCACGCGGGCGACCACGTGACGGGCGGCGTGCTCCAGGCGGGCCACGCACTCAACGTCCCGCTAAGGGTCACGCCGGTCGAGGCCCATGACGGGCCGCTGCCGAGAACGACTTCCTTCTTGAGCCTCGACGCCCCCGGCGTGGTCGTGGAGGCCGTCAAACAGGCGGAGGAAGGCCCTGACGTGATCGTGCGGCTCTATGAGGCCGCGGGCCGCGCGACCGAGGCCACGTTGCGCTGCGGCTTCCCTGTGTCGACCGTCGCAGAGGTCAACCTGCTGGAACAGAATCCGCAACCGCTGGCTGTTGCGGATGGGACGGTTGCCCTGAGCCTGCGCCCGTTCGAAATCAAGACGCTTAGGCTCAAGGCCTAGGCAATCTGGGCCGGGACGCGCAAGGATGAGGCCGGACCATTCCTTTGAGAGACAGGCGTGGTCCGGCCTACACTTTGCCCAGAGCTGCTCGGGCACCCTGAGACTGCAGGCGTTCCCGGCGAAACAGGAGGCTAACGATGCCGTTGCACGTTGCAGGAGCACAGCTACCAGTGACCGGGGATGTGGACGCCAACATCGCGGCGATCGAGCGCGCGATCGCGAATGCGGCGCAGGCCGGTGCGGAGATCCTGCTCACGCCCGAGGGCTCCTTGAGCGGGTACACGCCGGCGTTCGACCGCGAAGCCGTCACCACCGGGTTGGCGCACGTGACAAGCCGGGCGCGAGCGGCAGGCGTGGGCCTGGCGCTCGGGACGTGCTACGAAGAGCCGGATGGATTGTGCTACAACCAGATCCGCTTTTACAACCGCGACGGCACCTACCTGGGCTTTCACAGCAAGCAACTGCGCTGTGGCTCGCTGGATGCCGTACCCCAAGGTGAGATCAATGACTACGCTGCCGCGCCCCTGCGCGTCTTCACCTTCGGGGCATACACCGTCGGAGGCCTGATCTGCAACGATCTCTGGGCTAACCCGGAATGCACGCCGATGGACGACCCGCACCTGACTCAGGCGCTGGCGCGGCAGGGAGCCGGCGTGATCTTCCACGCCGTCAACGGTGGGCGCAATGGCAGCGAGTGGTCGCAGGTCGCGTGGCACTACCACGAGGCGAATCTGCGTATGCGGGCGCGGGCAGGCAAACTCTGGATCGTCACCGTCGACAACTGCGCGCCAGAAACGCTGCCGAGCTCCGCACCCTCCGGCGTCGTAGCCCCCGATGGCAGTTGGGCTTGCCGTGTTGCCCCGCAGGGAGAGCAGTTCTTCGACGCCTTCGTGGGCGTCTGACGCCATCCCCGTCGTCCAGATCCATTGACTTTTGACCCACCGGCGCCATAATAGTCGATCAGAGGTCCGCGCGGGCAACTATGTCACAGTAGAACACCATACGCCTGCCCAGGAGGGGGAGAATGAGCACACGGAAGTTGGGATGGGTCGCGATTGCGCTGGTGCTGCTGGTTACCAGCCTTGCGACCGGATGTGGAGCCTCATCGAACAAGATCGTCGTCGCCACGGATGCCACGTGGCCACCGATGGAGTATGTCGATGAGAATCGAGAGATTGTCGGGTATGACATCGACCTGATGAAGGCCATCGCCGAGGAAGCCGGCCTGGAAGTCGAGTTCAAGAACGTCGCCTGGGATGGCATCTTCGCTGGCCTGGCGGCGGGTGAGTACGACGCCGTCATATCATCTGTTACGATCACCGACGAGCGGAGGGAGAACTACGACTTCTCCGATCCCTACATCAACGCCGGGCAGATCGTCGTGGTCCGCACGGAGAGCGACATCACCGGTCCTAACGATCTCGCGGGCCACATCGTCGGCGCGCAAATCAGCACGACGGGCGCCTTCGCGATCCAGGAGATGGACGGGGCCGAGCTCAAGGAGTATGACGAGGTCGGCCTGGCCTTCGAGGACCTGGTCGCCGGACGGATCGACGCGGTTGTCTGCGACACTCCAGTTGCGGCTGACTTCGCGCTGCAGCGCGAGGAGTACAAGGCCGTCCTGAAGATCGTAGGCGATCCCTTCACGGACGAGTACTATGGCATCCTCGTCCAGAAGGGCAACGACGACCTGCTGGCCAAGATCAACGCCGGTCTCGACGCAGTCCAGGAGAAGGGGCTCGACAAGCAATTCGAGGAGACGTGGCTGCGTTAGCCCGCGAGCTTTGAGCCAGAGCAGCGGGCCGAGGCCCGCGCTCGCACACTGACGCTGCGCGGCGGTGGCGCTCGGGGGAGCGCACACGACACAAGGATAGGTCTGAGTCCGCAGCACGCGCAGACCTCTGGAATGCAGGACCTGTCCGTCGGAAAGCATCGCTGCGCACGGGACACAGCTTAGTACGTACAGAGAACACGGCGCGCTCGAGCCCGTGTTCTCTGTACGTCCGCTCAGCCAGCCCAGGAAAGGAACATCTCCTATGAGTTCGGAATCACACAAGCCTGCCGCACCTCACGCGGCGCACCACGTGTGGCAAGACGATAGTGCGGCCATCCCCCGCGAGCGCAGCCTGATGATCGCTTGGTGGATCGCGCTCGGGCTGGGGGTCGCGTTTGTCGTGGGCGCCGTCGTGCTCATCCCTGACCCGTACGGCGAGATCATCCGCTTCATCGGCGATGGCCTCGTGGTCACGTTCCAGATCACCATTGTCTCCATGACGTTCGCACTCATCCTTGGCCTCCTTGCGGGGCTGGGCCGGACCGCGCGCTCATTGCCGGTCAACACCCTGGCGTCGCTCTACGTAGAGATCATCCGTGGCATCCCACTATTGGTGCAGCTTTTCTGGATCTACTATGCGCTTTCGCGCTTTGTCCGCCTGGGCCCGAATGTCTCTGCGGTCATGGGGCTCACCATCTGCTACGGCGCCTACATCGGCGAGACCTTCCGAGCCGGTATTCAATCGATACCCAAAGGACAGATGGAGGCAGCCCGCGCGCTGGGCCTGACACGTACGCAGGCGATGCGCCACGTGATCGTCCCCCAGGCGGTCCGCATTGTACTGCCCCCCGTCGGCAATGAGTTCATCGCGATGCTCAAGGACTCATCGCTCGTTTCGGTGCTCGCGATCTCTGACATGCTGCGCCGCGGTCGCGAGTATGCCTCGCGCACTTTCGCCTACTTCGAGACGTACACGATGGTGGCGCTGGTCTACTTGCTCATCACCCTGGTCTTCTCGCGCGTAGTCTTCTATATCGAATCCGGTATGGCGCGTCAGCGCAAGGAGACGACAGCTACCGTGATGCACCGGCTCTCGGCGGTGGTGGTTGACTTCGTGATCATGGATTTCATCGGGCTGCCGATCTTCGGTCTGTTCCAGTCGATCTTCGTGAACCCGCCAACCGCCCTGGCCGCGACACTGGCCACCGTCGGGGCCATTGCTCTGGTCTACGTGCTGGCCTTCTGGATGCGCTCCGGCCAGACCCCCGGCATGATGGCGGTGGGCCTCCGCGTGATCAACACGGCGGGAACCCCGCCTTCGCTGCGCCAAGCCGTGGTTCGGCTGCTGCTGGGGCTGTTGCCGCTCCCGGGGGTCGGGCTGGTGTGGGCCAACCGGCGGCTGGGCGGGCGCCCGCTCCAGGATCGCGCCAGCAACACCTACGTCGTGCAGACCTGAAGGAGGCGATCTGATGACAGCCACACCTATCGTCGAGATCAGGGATCTATACAAGCGCTTCGACGACATCGAAGCCGTCAACGGTGTCAGCCTGGAGGTCGCCCGTGGAGAGGTCGTGGTGATCATCGGGCCCAGCGGCTCCGGGAAGTCCACGCTGCTACGCTGCGTCAACCGCCTGGAGACCCCCAGCAGCGGCGACATCGCCATCGACGGCGTCACACTGACGCATGACGAGCGGCACATGAACCGCATTCGCGCGGAGGTCGGCATGGTCTTCCAGCAGTTCAACCTCTTCCCCCACAAGACTGTGCTGGAGAACATCACCCTGGGGCCCATCGTCGTGAAGGGTTGGGACGAGGAGCGCGCGAACGCGCTGGCACACGACCTACTGGTCAAAGTGGGAATCCCCGAGAAGATCGATGCCTATCCCGAGCAGCTTTCGGGTGGGCAGCAGCAACGCGTGGCCATCGCCCGCGCACTGGCGATGCAACCCAAGGTCATGCTCTTCGACGAGCCCACATCGGCGCTCGACCCGGAGATGATCAAGGAGGTGCTCGACGTGATGCTGGACCTGGCTCGCGAGGGGATGACGATGCTGGTTGTCTCCCACGAGATGGGCTTCGCCCGCGCCGCAGCACACCGGATCGTTTTCATGGATGAGGGGCGGATTGTCGAGATCACGACACCCGAGGAGCTCTTCACGTCGCCAAAGCACGAGCGTACCCGGCGCTTCCTCAGCCAGATCCTGCCGTAGAGCGAGCTCTCGCATGCCGGCCAGTGTCGCCGCATCGCGGCGCCGGGTTTCAGTGGTGACCCGGCGCCACTTCTCTGTCCGCAGAACGCCTGGGGGAGGGGTCGCCGGCGCCAACGGGCTCTGACCTGCATACGCCCCGGACAGTTTCCGCCGCGACGCGCCCGCATCCGTGCCCAATGACGAGCCGATCGCCATCCGGCCTTGCATTCCCCCAGCACAGGAGTAAGGTATGCCTGACTTCAGGTATGGAGGCAGAGACCACTGATGAGCTATTCCATCACTAGCCGCGAGCGTGTGATCAAGGCGCTGCGTTTCGAAAGCCCGGATCGGGCGCCCCGCGACCTTTGGTATCTTCCCGGGATCAGGATGTACCGTGAAGCCGAGTTGGAGGCGCTCCTGGCCCAGTATCCGCCGGACTTCGCGGGTCCGGCGTTTCGCTATGGGCCATCGAAGCGCGCTCGCGGCGTACCCAATGAGGTCGGGACGTACGTTGACGAGTGGGGCGCAGTCTGGGAAGTTGCGGAACCGGGCATCATCGGCGAGGTCAAGCAGGCGCCCCTGGACGATTGGGGCGCTTTGGCGACGTACCAGCCCCCCTGGGAGATGCTGGAAGGCGCCGACTTCAGCCTTGTGAATCCCAGTTGTGCGCAGACCAATCGCTTCGTGTTGTGCGGTGCAATTGCCCGCCCGTTCGAGCGTATGCAGTTTCTGCGGGGAACCGAGAAGCTCATGATCGACCTGGCCTATGGCACCCGCGAGATGCTACAACTGCGCGACATGGTTCACGACTACCACCTGCGAGAGATGGCACTCTGGGCCAAGACGGATGTGGACGGGATCGCCTTTATGGACGACTGGGGCGCTCAGAACCAGTTGCTGATCTCACCGGCTATGTGGCGAGAGCTCTTCAAACCGCTCTACCGCGACTACTGCGATCTGATCCACGCTGCAGGCAAATACGTCTTTATGCATTCTGACGGCCACATCGCGGCGATCTACCCCGACCTCATCGAGATCGGCGTGGACGCGCTCAACTCACAGCTCTTCTGTATGGATATAGAGGCCCTGGGCAGGGCGCACAAGGGCCAGATCACGTTCTGGGGCGAGATCGACCGGCAGTACCTTCTGCCCTTCGGTACCGTCGACGAGGTCAGGGCCGGGGTCCGTCGCGTCCGGCGGGCGCTGGATGACGGACGCGGAGGCGTGATCGCCCAATGCGAGTGGGGCATCGGTGTCGCTGGCGAGAATGTCGCCGCCGTGTTCGACGCATGGCTGGAACCCCTGGATTGACCTTGACCTCATGGTTAGGACCCACGCTCCGGAAGTCGCGGATGTCACCGTGCCATCCGGAAAGCCCACCTGTTTCGGAGGAACAATGCACACGTTTGGAAGACTCTCTTTGGTTCTTATGCTCTGCACACTCTTGGTGGTCGCATGTCAGGCGCAGCCCACCGAGGCGCCGCCTGCCGGTGACACCCAATCCGAGACTGTCGAGCGAACCGCTCCAACGGTCGGCCCCACCCGAACGCCCGTCCTGACGGCGACCCCAGCTTCCGAGCTCGTTGAGGCGGAGTTGGAGCCGGAAGACACCGCCGAGCCCACGGAGGAAGAAGTGGTCGCAGAACCGGCAGAGGAGACGCCGGAGGCCGCGGCGGAAGAAGAGGTGGCACCGGAGGCTGAAGCGGACGAAGAGGCGACCGAGCCGGAAGACGAGACGCCGGCTGAGCCGGAGACGCCGGAAGCTTCGGAAGCGCCAGCCGCCACACCAACGGCGACCCGTGCGCCAACAACCCAGCGCCCGTCGCCTATTGTCCCGACGCAGCCGGGGATCGTATCGAGTTCGGCGCTCGTCATTCGGGACGATGAGACCGTGGCGCCGCCGTTGACCGTGATCGTGAGCGCCAACCGCGAGCTGGATGGCTACCGGTTCTTTGTCTCTGGCCTGGTGCGGAACGATGCTGATGTCCCCTATGGCGGCATCGGTGTGATCGCCACGTATTTCCGCGACGACGGCAGCCGTTTCGGACCGGTTCGGGCGCAGATGCCGTGCACGGCTCTGCTACCGGGGGCGACCTGCCCCTTCATGGTGGAAGTGATCGACAAGAACCTGGCGGAGGTGATGCTGCACCCAGAAGGCTACCCGACCCAACGTCAGCCGCTGCCGGTGGAGGTGCGGAGCACGCGTAGCTATCGCGACAGCATCGGCTGGGTTCACATCACCGGATCGGTCTACAACCCGAATCCGGTTGCCGTGCGTGACGTGTCGATTGCAGGCGCACTGCTGGATCAGCGCGGCGAAATCGTGAATCTGGGCACCGACCTGCTGCTCGAGCCCCTGGCACCGGAGCAGTCAGCGACATACGATGTGTTGGTGCGTTACGTACCGTACACGCAGACACAACTCTTCGTCCAGGCTTTCGTGCGCTAGGCCGATCTATGTATCTCATTGCCAGCAGCAACGGCGGCGCGGGCCTCCGGCAGGCGATGGCGATCCTGTGCCGGGGCGGTCGTGCCGTCGATGCGGTTGAGACCGCGGTCCGTGCGGTGGAGGCCAACCCGGAGGACCACTCTGTGGGCGTCGGCGGCTACCCCAACCTGGTGAAACAGGTCGAACTCGACGCCGGCATTATGCAGGGCCACGACCTGACCAGCGGCGCGGTTGGCGCACTCCAGGGCTTCGCCCACCCGATCTCGGTTGCTCGTCGCGTTATGGAGGTCTTGCCGCACGTGTTCCTGGTCGGCGAAGGCGCGGCGCGATTTGCTGCGGAGATGGGCTTCCCGCGCACGGATCTCCTGACCGAGGCGGCAGAGGAGGCGTGGGCCAGCGGCCTGCAGCCCGAGATGACGCCGGAGATGGTCGCCCGCATTGAAGAACTGCCCGATCTGTGG
>Ga0123333_10000216_pt1 | contig 65961 bp, 44 predicted proteins | sample BioC12SIPDNA_3_FD_89957 | JGI IMG/M metagenome (GOLD analysis project Ga0123333, IMG submission 89957) | Anaerobic biogas reactor microbial communites from Washington, USA - Biogas_R2_B C12 SIP DNA | ecosystem: Engineered > Bioreactor > Anaerobic > Unclassified | place: Washington, USA...
CAGGACTTCGTGCTCGCGACCATACAGCGGCTCGCCGCGGCGATAGGCGCGCGGGCCTACGTAGGGGTTAGTACGTGAGCGCGTCGTGTCGTTCATGGCTCGCCCTCGCCTTGCCGGCGCAGCAACTCAGTGACAAAGCTCTCGGTGCTGCCCCAGTAGAGGCTGATGTCGGCGCCCTGGAAATACGACTCCAGGTAGCGGCGAGCGCGCGCCGGTTGCCGGATGCGCCCCTCCTCCGGCTCGATCTGAACCGCCACGTGGGCATAGCGCCCGCGCCGCCCGCGCCCCTCCTGGCTCATAAGGCTCCGGAAGAGGACGCGGAAGTCCCATTCGTCCATGCGGAAGCCCAGGAAGAGCAGGGCAGTATCGGCCAGCGCGCGTCGCACCACCGGGGGAATGAGGGCCCGGTTGCTCGTGGCGCCGATGAGGAAGTCGAAATAGTCGTCCTCGGTTAGAACAACCGAGTCGGGCTCGGACAGGCTGCCGAAGAGGTGGTAGACCAGCGGGTGGTCTTTGTCGGGTCTGTAGGTCGACCCGGGACTATAGAGCTCGGGCGCGGCCTCCACCTGGTCGTTCCAGGGACACAGCGCTACGCGAGGCTGCTTGCCTGCGTCCGCCAGGGCGTCGGCCATCAGGCTACTGAAGTTGGCGGTCACGTAGATGGGCAGGGGCAAGCGTGCGAGTGCGGCGTGCGGATCGGCCGCACTCACCTCGCGGCGCTGCCTGCCCACTGCCGAGATCAGCGCATCGAGCCCGCCGATCGACCCGGACACCGCCTCGCGTTGGCCGCCCAGGACCTGGGCGCGAACGTGCTCCGCCAGCTCGGCCCGCGGAAACATCTCGTCCTGGTTGACGGCCATATACTGGGCTACCTGCGGCAGGCTCTCGCGTTCGTGCGGCGCCATGGGGAACCCATAGGCCTCGGCCCAGCGTTCGGCGATCTGCCGGCGCGAGCCCAGCAGCCAATCGGTCAGACCCGGCCCAAGGATGGGGGTGCATCTGCCGCTCTGAATGTAGCGCAACAGCGCCGGCCACTTCTCCAGCTGCGACCCGCTCCCGGCAAAGCCGGGCGTATACCACAGCCGCCCGCTCCGGAGACGCAGGAACAGAACCGGCATCCACCAGTCGGGGCGATCCCGGACGGCGCCCCGGGCCACGGCCACCGCCCGGTCTATCTGGCCATCACGCTGCAACTCGCGGAAGAAGACCGGCATGAACTCGGCTACGGTCTGCAGGGTGACGCTGCCCTGCATCGCCAGCACTGCAGGAATGCCGGCCTCTGCCAGGCGCGGCCCCAACGCTGCCAGTGCCCCGCGAGCATCCTGGCATACCCCCTCGCCCGTGCCGGCGCTCTGGCACGAGGCAAGCACGACCAAGGACGGGGGCCGCCGGAGCTCCTTCAGCCGCTCGACCAGGTCACGACCGGGGGTCACGCAGACCTGGCCCGCCCTATCCTCCAGATAGAGATAGGGCTCGCCCCGGATCAGGGTGCCGTGACAGAACAGATAGAGAATGTCCCAGCCATCTCGCAGCGCCGCCGCCAGGCTGTCCAGGGTCGTATGATCTCCCCGCGCCAGGGACGTGGTGGGTATGGTCCCCAGGGCCTCCCTTGCGCGCGCCAACTCACCCTCCGCGTCCACGGAGGCCAGTGGCTGCCCCCCAGGTTGGTAGGTGCCGACGTCGTGTGGGCTGGCGACAGCCACCAGGGCCCGCAGATTCGCCTTCGGCTGCGGGCCGGCCGTCCGCCAGTCGGCGCTGCTGAGGTAACGGGAGAACAGCAGACGCTCGCCGGTGAGGAGCGGCGATCCATCCCGCGGGTCGCGCAGGGTCTCCCAGTGCATGCCGTGCAACTCGGCCGCTTCAGGCCCAACGAACAGGCGCACGCACAGGGGCACGTTGCGGGACTCCGCAGCAGCGCGCGCCTGGGCGAAGCCTGTATACACCGCGCTATCGGCCAGCAGGCTCTGGCCAAGGCTTTCGCCGTAGGCCCTGGCATCGAGCACCAGGGAGCGCAGCCGCTCGAGGTCGAACTCGGCCAGCGCCGGCTCAGTGGCGGCAAGGCGGATGTCGGCGTCGCTGTCGGGGTGACTGAAGCGCAGCTCGATCGCGTAGCGGTCGCGCTCGCGGCGGTGGAGGCCGATCTCGAGCTCAGCGCAGGCCGTCACGGGGACGCTCGCGCTGTGCTCGGGGGTCGGGTGTGTCGAACCAGGCCACTCGGGATCCCCGGACCGGGAGCCATCCGGGAGCTGTGTCTGCGCCATCGACGGCCCTCCTTCCTGACCCGAGGGGTTCGTACCGGACGGACAGAGAGACCGGGGATTTGCGGCGGCCCTGGTGCTACTGACGGGGTAGACCGACCTGACGTAAACCCTCACCAGGAAGGACGTGGCCGCGCAGGCGGTCAGATGTGTGGCGAATGGGTGAGCTGGCGGTCGGTGTCGCTGACTCCCGATCCGTCTTCATTATAAGGAGGAAGGGCCTCGCGTGCAAGCTGTTCGGCGGTCGCCGCCGCGCCATATCCCCGCTCCCGCGCGGATCACCACCAGCCCCACCAGCACCACACCGGCGGCGAAGGCCACCTCGTGGGCGACGACGGTGGCGCGGGGCGTGGCTGCGTGTGGCGAGAGGCCGGGTTGGGCCGCCGCCAGGTCGACAGCGCCCAGGATGGCCGCGGCGCGCGCGTGGCTGTAGGCGGGGGTCTTGCGGAAGATCAGGCAGTTAGGGTGGTCGTAGACGCTGAACGACTCTTCGGCGGGCGGCAGGGGCACGGACAGGGCGCCGGCTTGCGTCTCGTGGCGGGCCTCCATCAGCGTGAAGGGGGTTTCCTGGTCGGGGAAGACGAAGGGGCCGACCTGCAAGTAGGACGTGAATGCGCCCATGAGCTCGAAGCCCAGCTCGCCGGCAAAGAGGGCGCGGTAGTAGGCGCTGGTGAGCGGGTAGCGCTCCGGCAGGCGCGGGATCGAGCCATAGAGGCGATTGCTGGCGAGGAAGAGGTAGTCGGCCCGGTCGAGCCAGGCGAGCAGTTGGGCGTGCTTCTCGGGCGTATCCTCGTCGTAGAGCGCGAGCTCGATGCCGGTGTAGGCTGGCTCGACGCCGATGCCGCGGAAGCCGTCGCGCCCATCGACGCGCAGGGGCAGGCCCCAGTCCCAGTGCTCGTTGGCAACGACGCTGCCGCCGGGGACGTGGTCGTAGATCCAGCGCGAGGCGGCGATGCGCGGGTGCGGACGCAGGTAGACGCCGAGCATCGCGTTGCCCCAGAGCGCCGCGCCCAGTACGACGGCCGCGAGGAGGGCGATGGAGAGCGGGCGGCAGCGGCCCTTCGCCGTGGCGACGAGGCGGACGAGCGCGTAGGCCGTCAGGAGCAGGAGCATGGGGTAGATCGGCAGGAAGTAGCGCATGGCCTTGACCCAGCGCGTAGCGTAGAAGAGGAAGTAGAGCGTGGCCCACGCCCAGGGGATCAGGTGATGGAAGCCATGGCGCAGGCCATCCGGGCCGCCCGCGTGCGGCCTGCACACGAGCTCCCACCCGGTGAAGACCCAGCTCCCGAAAACCGCCAGGCCCAGGGGCAAGCCCATTCCCCAGACGACGATGTTGACGAAGGGGAAGACAACCGGCCAACGGTTGGTCCACTGGCGGCCCGAGGGATAGTCGAGCACGCCGCTTTGCTCCTCGCGGATCTGGCGCAGGCGGCTGAACCAGTCGGGATTGGGGCGGACGCCGAAGAAGCCGGGCCCCTCGAAGGCGTAGGGCTGGCCGGCGCGGAAGGCGACGAGGGCGAGGAGCGCGGCGAGCAATAGCGGGAGGAGGACGGCAAGCCGAGACGTCAGGCGCGCTCGGATGTCGGTGGTCCCGTCTCCGGCGTCGCCGGGCGCGGACGAACCGGCCCGCAGAGGCGCGGAGGGCCCAGGGGTCGATGGGGTCTCGCCCGCCGGCGGAGAGCCGCCACCTGCGCGCGCCCACAAGGCGATGCGGCGGTTTCGCCGGCGGGTGGGATGGCTATGGACCGGGCGCAGCGCCCAGGCGAGGGCCGCGAGCGCGACCAGGCCGGCGGCGACGGCGGCGCTGACCTTGCAGGCGGTCGCCAGGCCGGTGGCGAGGCCGGCCAGCGCGAAGTCGAGCCACGGCAGGCCGGCGCGCGAGGAGAGCGCCCCGCGGATCGCGAAGTAGGCGGTGAGGGCCGTGAAGAAGGTGGCGGCGCTGTCGACGGTGTAGAAGTGCGCCTGCTGGATCATGAAGGCGGTGAGCGTCCCGAGGCCCATCGCCAGGAGGCCCGTAGCCCCGTTATAGAGGCGCCGGCCGATGAAGTAGAGCAGCAGCACGGTGCCGGCGTCGGCCAGGGCGGAGAGGTGCCGTCCGACGAAGGCGTTGTAGGTCCAGGTGAAGGTGCCCACCGTGCAGGCTGAGACGTCCATACCCGTGGCGCGCTGCAGGAGCCAGTGCGCTACCCAGCGGTTCAGCGGCGCCGGGGCCGGACCGCAGCCCCGGTCGAGCCATTCGGCCAGCGCGCGCGTGGCGAAGAGGGGGAGCGTGCCGTAGCTGTAGACCTGCTCGTTGTTGCGCGGGTTGAGCGACGAGGCGTGAGTGTCGAAGTAGAGCCCCGGGCTCTGGGGCAGCCTGATGGCGCCGGTGACCGCACGCATGTGGCCTTCGTCGGGATGGATCCACTGGCCCTCGTCCCAGTTGAGGCCGCTGAAGCGCAGGATGGCGGCGGTGACAAGGAGGACGGCGACGATAAGGGCGTGCGCCGGGTCGGCGTGCGCCGGGTCGGCGTGCGCTGGGTCAGCAAGCGCTGGGTCGGCGTGCCCCGTTGACATGGATGGTGTGGTCATAGGCAGGATGGGGTCATCTCCGGGATGGGCACTGGGTTGGCGCTGGGTAGCACGGGCTTCGCAGGGGCGACCACACGACGCGGCGGTGGCAGGGCGGCCTCAACGGGGCCGGTGTGTGCGGCGGTGTGAGTCGGCATCATCGGCGCTGCGGCGCTCCTCGATCAAGGTGTCGTGCGCCTATTATACGCGTAACCGGTAGGTCAGGTAGGGATCTCGGGCAGCCAGACGCGGACGGTCGTGCCCTGTCCCGGCGGAGAGGTCACGTCGACGGTGCCGCCGTGGTCCTCGATGATGTAGCGGGTGATGAAGAGTCCCAGCCCGATGCTGCCCTCCTTGGTGGTGTGGAAGGGCTCGAAGAGGTTGGGGATGATCTCCTGGGGAATGCCCTCACCAGTGTCAGCGATGGTGATCGCGACGCCCGCCGGCTCCAGGGTGCGACTGGCTGTGACGCGCAGCTCGCCGCCGCGCGGCATTGCATCGCGGGCGTTCAGAATCAGGTGCAGGAGGACCTGGAAGACACGGTCGGCTACAAGGTGCAGCAAGGGCATCGGGCGCGCCGGGCGCTCCCAGTGAACGGTGATGCCTGCCTCCGACACCAGCTCGTGGCTCAGCGTCAGCGCGCGCTCCAGCAGGTCGCAGATGTTGGTGAGCTCGCGCTCGTCGGGGAGGGCGTGGCGGTCGAGGTCGCGCAGGGCGGCAACGATGCTGGCCGCGCGGCGCGTCTCGTTGATGGCGGCATTCAGGTAGGTCAAGGCGTCGCCGCCAGGCTGCTCTTCCCGGAGCAGGCTCTCTTCCGCCAGACCCAGGCAGCCCAGGATCGCCTGGATTGGATTGTTGATGTGGTGCGCCAGGTTGGCTACGAGCGTGCTGCTAAGGCTGAGTTTCTCGGCCTGGATCAGCGCCTGCTGCGCGGCGCGCTGTTCGGTGATGTCCTCTACGACGCCGATGACCAGCTCGATGTTGCCGGAGGCGTCGAGCGCGTGCGACACCGCCAGCCGCGTCCACAGGTGTGTGTCGTCCTTGCGCACAAAGCGCTTCTCGAGCTGATACTCCGAGCGTTGGCCCGCGACAAGCTCAATGTAAAGCCGGGATTCGACGGCCATGTCCTCGGGATGGGTGATGTCCGGGATCGCGACACCGGCGAGCTCCGCCTGCTCGTAGCCCAGCATGCGCGCCAGCGCGGGGTTAGCGGCGACGATGCGCCCATCGGGTCCGGCGATGGCGACGCCGATGGCGGCGTTATCGAAGATCGCCCTGAAGCGGGCCTCGCTCTGGCGCAGGGCCTCCTCGGCCAGTTTCCGGTCGGTGATGTCCTGTGCGGCGCTGTAGGTGCGCACGACCCGCTGCTTGGTCGCGCTCCACACCGGGCGCGACGTTACGCGCAACCAGCGCACGCCTTGGTCGCGCGTGCAGATGCGATACTCGGCGACATCGTGTTCGCCGCTGTTGACAAGAGCGCGGTGCGTCTCGACGATGTCCACGTCATCGGGATGGAGCAGGGCGCGCCAGCCACCGGCCGCCGCCATCTCTGACCGGGTGAAGCCCGTAATGCGGTAGAACGCGTCGGTCACCCACTCGAGTTCGGTGGTGCCATCGGCGTGCACCTTGTAGGCAAAGGCGTAGTCCGACGTCAGTTCGGAGATGGCGCGATAGCGCGCCTCGGAGCGTCGTCGTCGCCTGGCCATCTCGCGCATACGCTGCTGCAAGCGCGCGTTGACCAGGCTGTCGCGGACGGCAAGGGGCAAGCGGTCGAGATTGCGCTTGACCACGTAGTCGGCAAGCCCGCGCTTGGTGCCCTCGACGGCGATTTCCTCGCTGCCCGAGTCGGTGAGCATAATGACCGGGACCCCGGGCCACTGCGTCGCGATCCGCTCCAGGATCTGGAAGCCATTGCTCCATTCCAGGGCATAGCCGGTGATCGCGACATCGAAGGACTGGGCCAGCGTCGCCTCGAACTCCGTCTGTTGCCCTGCTTCGACAAACTCGCTGTCAGGGAAGGCCTGCCGCAGCTTGCGGATCGCCAGCTCGCGGTCGGCCGGGCTGTCGTCAACGATCAGGAACCGCACGTTACCTCTCCCTTGGCTACACGCAGCTCGATGCGTCATCAGGGTCAGCGTCCTTGCGAACCCTCGCACACGGCGAGCGCCGTGTGTCTCAGGGCCGGCCCGCGCCCGGGGAAGGAGGCCTGGCCACGGTGGGGCGCTGGTGAGCTACTTGTACCCGCCTATGAAACTCTCCAAGAACTAGTATAGCGCAGATCGATTGCCAGGGGAAGGCGACGGCGCGGGCGGGGCGGAGATTTCGACACTCGCATCATAGGTCTCGATCTTGCTGAAGAAGCAGAGGTCATCGAGAGAACCCAGGTAGCGCAGTGCCAGCTAGCCGGCGCCCAGTGCGGCGTACGCCGTGACGATCTCGCGATTGGCTTCGACGTTCTCCAGATATGACCGCCGGAGCGCTGGGTCGTCAATGGCCTCGGCGCGGGCTATCAGCGTGCGGTAGCCCTGCGTCAGGACGCCGGCTGCGCGTGGATCGCCCTGCGCGCTCAGGACCTGGTAACAGGTCAGGGTGATGCGCAGGGGCTCCGACGTGCCGTCGAGGTGCCCGTGCTCGAGGTAGCGCAGGATCTCCTCGACTTGTGCGAGCGCGGCGCCCTGCTCGCCCCGCAGCCTGTGCGCTCGGGCCAGCCCGGCGCGCACCTCCGCGATCTGCCCGGGCGGGCCGGCCTGCACGGGCACACTGAGCGCCTCGCGGTAGGCCTCGATGGCCCCCTCTGAGTCGCCCAGGTTGAGCAGCGCGTGCCCCATCGCCACATACGCGAGTGCGCGGTTGTAGGGTAACCAGCCGTACTCGCCTTCGTAGCCAGTCCGATCCAGGAAGGCAAGCGCGTTGTGGGCGTAGTCCAGGCTGCCTTGTAGGTCTCCCCGGTGCATCAGCGACAATGCGGCGCGGGTTGTAGCCCATGTCCGGCTAGTCAGGCCCGCACGTTCCACGGGAAACGCAAGGGCCTCTGCTAACGTCGAATAGGCCCGGTCGTAGTCGCCCAGCATATCGTAGACGACTGCTGTGGCCGTCAGGGCTCGCGATTCAAGGACCGGGTCGCCGACCTCACGACAGATCACGCGTGCGGCCCCGAGATGGGCCAAGGCCTCCGTATAGAACCCCAAGCATAGCGTGAAGTAACCCAGCGCGTAGGTGATGCGGCCCTCCGCGCGCCGGTTGCCGACCTCGCGCAGGATCGCGACTGCTCGCCGGCTTGCGGTGCAGGCTTCTGCGAACTCACCGGCGGCCCCGAGTCCTATACCGAGCGCGCTGAGTGATAGCCCTTCGGCGGCCCGGTCACCTGCCTCGCCGAATGCCGCCAGCGCCCGATGCAGAAGCTCATACCCCTCCGGACGGTGCTGCTGAGCCAGTGTGATTCCCAGCTCCTGAAGGATCGCGGCCTGCAGCGTGGCCGGACCGGCAGGCTGCGTCAGCGCCAACGCGCGCTCCAGGTAGGCGGTCGGTTTCCCCGACGGCGCTCCTGGCTCGGACCAGGCCTGTGCAAGCCGCAGGTAGGCCAGCGCCTGCAGTGGCACATCGCCGGTCGTCTCGGCCAACTCAACAGCCCTCTGCGCGGTCTCCCGCGCCACTGTAAGGTCGTGGGCAAGCGTGGCCTGCTCGGCCCGCCGCATGGCCAGTTCGGCGAGTTGCCGTGGATCGCTCCACTGGCTAGCCAGCCTGTCCAGGGCATCCAGGTCCCGGGTCTGCGCCTCCCGGTCGCCACGCAGATGGTGGACACGCTCGCGTGCCAGGAGCAACGCGAAGCATGTGGGCTGATCGCTCGGCGGGAGCAGCGACAGCGCCCGGCTATAGGCGGTCAGGGCCGCGGCGTGCGCGTGCTGCGATGCGGCCAGATCCCCTGCGCGCCGCAGGTAGTCGATGGCCCGCTCGTTGTCGCCAGCGCGCTCCCAGTGATGCGCGAGCAGCCCCAGTTGGGCCGGTACCTGCTCCGGGTAGAGCCGCTCCAGCGCTTCTGCAACGCGCGCGTGGAGGACCCGACGTTTGCGCTCCAGCAAGCTGGTGTATGCAGCCTCCATCGTGAGGTGGTGATCGAAGATATAGCCACGGTCAAACACGCTGAACGGTGGCCCGGGCACCTGGCCGTACCCCTGCAACACCTGGTTTCCCGATCCGGGGGCATCCTCGGCGCGCGGTACCGCCTCTATACCCGGAGCGTACTCGCGGATGAGCTGAGCGCGTACAAGACGCTGCAGCGCTGCGTGCAGCACGGGCGCGGTGGCCTCAGACGAGCCGGCCACAACATCGGCCAGCAGTCCGTAGCTGAAGATGCGCCCCACCACGGCTGCGAGCTGCAGCACTTGTCGCGCCGCTACCGGCAAGCGGTCGATGCGTGCCATCAGTACGCCCCGTACCGTCGCCGGCAGGGCGTCCGTCGACTGGCCCGGCTCGAGCAGTGAGCGCGCGATCTCGACCGCGTAGAAGGGATTGCCCTCCACGCGGCTTGCGACGCTATCGGCCAAGCCCAGGGCGCTGTGATCGCCCGTGGCGAGGAGGTGGCGCACCAACACGCCGGCCTCGGGGGCCGACAACGGCTGGAGCCAGACGCCCGCGTGACGGTGGGGGTAGTCACGGACCACGGCTTCGCGGATCTGCCAGGACGCGTGCGTCAGGACCGGTCGGAACACCAGGATCAGCAGCAGGGGCACCTCATCGGTCAGCGGTAGCAGGTGCTTCAGCAGCGCCAGCGACGCCGCATCGGCCCAGTGGAGGTCTTCGAGCACCAGGATCAGAGGCGTCTGACGTGCGACGCACGTGAGAAGATCGGATACCGCCCTGAAGATCGCTCCCTGCAACAGCCCATCGGCCAGCAAGCCGTCGAGTTCGGCGTCTGTCGATGGGTCCACCGGCAGAGCCAGCAGCCGTGCCAGGTAGGGTGCGATGGCGCTCGCCTGCTCCGAGCACAACGCCCGTACCTGCTCCTCCATCGCGCCGCACGTCGTCCGCGTGCAATCGTCGGGAAGCGCTAGCAGGCGCCGCAGCAGCTCCTGCCAACCGTAATAGGCCACATTCTCGGTGTACGAGAGCCAGCGCCCCGCGACCCAGCGCACGGCCTCGCGCCGGATGGGCCGGGTCGCCTCCGAGGCGCCGCTTCTGCCGTCCCTGTCCGCCGAACCGTCGACGCTCGACGCCGGCCCGCGGACATCGGCCTGAGGGTCGGGCTCCGCCAGCCCGGCAACCGCAGCCTGCACCATGGTGTGACCTTCAGCGACAAGCCGCGACTTGCCGATTCCCGCCTCGCCCACGATCGTGACGATACCCCCGATGCCTGCGCGCACCCGCGTCACCGCCGCTGTGACGGCCTGCAACTCCGCATCGCGCCCCACTAGGGGCGCGCGCAGCCCACCCGCCCCGTGCTCTGCGGGCGTCTCCGCCCAATTCACGGGGCTGTAAAGCCGCCAGACCTCGCCGGTTGCGGTCCGGCCCTCGCCGAGCCACGCCCACTCGAAGCGGTCCTCTACACGGCGGTAGGTCGCATCGGTCACCCACACGGTCCCTGGTGGTACCTGGGCGTGCAGACTCTCCGCCTGCGTCTGCGCCGCGGTGTGCACGGCTACCCCGCCCTCGTCCGACACCAGCACCACGGCTTCTCCGGTGATGACCCCGACACTGAGCGAGAGTATCGCGCCTGCTATGCCCTTGTCCGCCTGCGGTGGGGCTGATGCGATGGCGCCGGCCATGTCCAGCGCCGTCAGCACCGCGCGCTCGGCATCGTCTTCGTGTGCCGCCGTGGCCCCGAAGGCCGCTACAAGGCCCGCATCGCTGGCCTGGATCACTGTGCCGCCGAAGCGTGTGACCGTCGCGTGTAGATCGCCGATGAGGGCAGCCACGGCCCCTGCCCATGCCTCCAGGTTACTCTCGCTCGCGAGTTCCTGAACGCCGTGCAGCTTCGCCATCACCAGGCTGGTTAGACGGCGTTCGCCCCTCTGAAGGGGTTCGCCCCTCTGAAGGGGTGCGCCCCTCTGAAGGGGTGCGCCCTCCGGTCGGGGCTCACCGTGCGTGAGTGGCTGAGCCATCCCGCGTACGTCGTCCGGCTCGAGCGCTTGTGCGCTCGCGCGTGGGGCAACAGCGTCCGGTGGTGCGGCGTCCCGGAGGGGGGCCACCGGTCGACCGGACATCGCGGTGGTACTGTCGGACCAGGGGCGTGGGTGCTGGGTTGTCGCGTCACGCACGGGCACGGGTGGAGCCAAGGGCCCGGATGTGGCCCTCGCGCCGACCAACGGCACGCGGTCCGCCCGTGGTGATAGCTGGCCTGCGCGGATCTGCTCGTAGAGCGCCACGGTCGCCGGCTCGGGCTCGATCCCCAGTTCTTCGGCAAGGGCCCGGCGACACGCTGTGTACTGTGCTACGGCCGCCGCGCGCTGGCCGCTCTGCGCCAACGCCTGCATCGCCTGGCGGTACGCACGCTCTTGCCATGGCTCCAGCCGTATTTGCTGCCGCGCATAGATCAGGGCATCGGAGTAGGACGCCTGCGATAGGTATGCTGCCGCCAGGCGATCCAGCACATCGAGTGCGCGCCGGTTCAGCGTCTCACGGCGCGCGATGAGCCACTGCTCGAAGAGCGCACTGTCGAGGCTGAACCCGGGGAGGAGTTCTCCCCGGTAGAGGGCTGCTGCCTCGGTCAGGCGTTTGATGCAGGTCGTACAGCCCTCCAGCTTCTCGTGGTCGTGTGCGTCGACCGCTGCCAGTGCATCGGTGAAGGCTACCACATCCACATGTATGTCAGCGTCCGGGTTGAGCTGCAATGCGTCGGGCGTGATGAGCAGGAAGGGGGGATCGGCGTTGTGGTCGCCAATGGCGGTGCGCAGCCGGTAGAGGCTGGTGCGGAGGCTTCCTCTAGCGTTCGAATCGGGGACATCGGGCCACAGCAGACCGCTCAAGCGCTCGCGCCGGTGGGGACGGTCGGCCTCCACTGCGAGGAACGCCAAAAGCGCGCGCGCTTTGCCGGCACCCCAGGACGTCACTACCTCGTCGTCCAGGCGGACGACGTAGGATCCCAACGCTATCACACTCAGCCGGGTCATCCCTTGCCCATCCAGATCGCATCAGCAGGCGCCCACCCGCCAGGCCCTGTTGACCGATCCCGCTACACGGACCGCGCCTACGTCCTATTATGGATGGTGATCTGACGATTGACAAATGGCGGGCGACGGCGCGGGGGGGCCGGAGGTGCGGCCAGAACAGGTGCCCAGCGCCGCGGGGTGATCCAGTGCAATGCACCGTGTGGAGCGGGGCGAGGTGGACAAATTCGCCGGTTGCCGGTATGATGGCAGAGGCCGTGGCGGCGTCCGGACGGGGAGCGACGCGAGTTGGGCCGCGTCCGGAACCATTCGGCCTGTGCGTACGTCTATATTGAATGGAACTGTTGGGCCTGTGTGTGCGTCTATAGTGGCGTGAACTATCCAAAACGGTAGGGAGGGCGTTATGACCGAAGCTAACAGTACTCCAGTCGTCGACGGCGCGCTCGCCGGTCGCGACGCAGACCTTGCCGCAAACGCGAGCAACGGCGCCCCGGTGTCCGCGAATGCCCGGGGCCCGTTCAGGACGCTCGTGGGACTGCTCTTCCGGCCCGGGCGCACTTTCCTGGCCCTGCGCGATGCCAAGCGTCGCTGGTGGATTGTCCCGGCGCTGCTCACCGTGGTGGCGCTGGCCTTCTTTGGCTTTACCTACGCCCGGGCGAATGCCGAGGTGCTCTACCAGCAGCAGCTACAGATGCTCTCGGGCATGCAGCCTGACCCGCGCGGCGGTCCGGTCCCCGAGCCGGTCAGGAACGATCCACACCCGCTGACGGTGGGCCTGTCGATCGCGGGGCAGATCGCCGGTGCAGCCGCGAGCTGGCTGGTGTGGGCTGGGTTGCTGGCGCTCGCCAGCACGTTCCTCGGCCAGAGTGGCGCGAGCTTCGGCGGGTTCTTCTCGATGGTCGTCTGGGCGCGCCTGCCGCTGGCGGTGCGCAGTCTTGTGCAGGCCATCTATATGGCGGTGAGCGGCACCTGCATCTACAACCAGGGCCTCTCAGGACTGGTCCTCGACAAGTCCCCGGCTGCGACGGCGGGGATGGTGAATAGCGGCTTCGTCAGCGCCGTGGCGCCCACCGTACGCATGGCGCAGCCGAACCGGTCGCAACAGGTTCTCGCGGCGCTCCTCGGACGGATCGACATCTATATGATCTGGAGCCTGGTGCTCACCGTGGCCGGCGTCTGGGCCTTCGCGCGCCTGCCGCGCCGCAAGGCTTGGCTCGTCACGCTCGGGATCTGGGTCGTCGCTACGCTCGTGGGTCTGTTGCCCGCCATCATCGGCCTGGGCCAGGGTGCGCGCATCTTCTGATGGTTGGGGGGAGATAGGACGACATGGCATCCGCCGCTGAACCCCTCATCCGCGTGGTCGATCTCCACCGCGACTTCGCGATGGGCGAACAGACGGTCCACGCCCTCGACGGCATCACCGCCGAGGTCGCCATGGGCGAGTTCCTCGGCATCATGGGCCCGTCGGGCTCGGGTAAATCGACGCTGCTCTATCTGTTGGGCGGGCTGGATCGCCCGACCGAGGGCCGGATCCGGGTTCACGGTCAGGAGCTCACGGCGCTGGACGAGAACGAGCTGGCCCGGTACCGCCAACGCGAGGTCGGCTTCATCTTCCAGTCGTTCCACCTGGTGCCGACGATGACGGCGCTGCAGAACGTCGAGTTTCCGATGGTCTTTGCGGGCATTTCCCTGCAGGAGCGTCACGAACGCGCCAGCGCCCTGCTGGCGCAGGTGGGGCTGGAGGACCGCGCGACGCACAAGCCCACCGAGCTTTCGGGCGGGCAGCAGCAGCGGGTCGCCGTGGCCCGGGCGTTGGTGAACGATCCGACGATCATTCTGGCTGATGAGCCGACAGGCAACCTGGACAGCAAGACCGGCGGCGAGATCATGGCGCTGCTTCACAGCCTGAACCGCGATCAGGGCCGCACGATCATTGTTGTTTCGCACGATCCGGCTGTGACCCAGTATACGACGTCAACGCTGAGCCTTCTGGATGGGAGGCTGGTGTGAGCGGGATGCTGGAAACGCCAGGCCGGATAGGGGATCGAATGCCGATCCTGCAGTGCTTTGTGGAGGGGGGCCTCCTCGAATTCCCGGCGTCTCTGCGTTGTCAGGAGACGCCCAGCACGATCACCGATAAGGAGTCTTGCAGTGCGTAGATTTCTCTTGCTCATACTTGCCGTGCTTATCATAGTGCCAGGACTCCCGGAGCCGGCGGCTGCGCAGGCGACCGATACGCCGACGCCGACGGCAACGGCAACGGCAACACCCCTGCCGCCGCTTCAATTCACGGGCATCGAGCCGCGCGAGGTGTTCAACAACGGCAACAACACGTTGAGTATCTACGGCAGCGGCTTCACGGAGAACTGCGTCGTGCGTGTGATCGGGTATGGGCTGCTCAGCACCAGCTTCATCAACCCGACCGCGCTCACGGCGGTGCTTCCGGCGGGCGTGGCGGCGGGCACCTACACGCTCGACGTGAGCGACGGGGCGCGCACCGCGCAGCTTGGCAACGCGCTGGTCGTGCGCTCACCGGCGCCCCAGCCTACCGCAACGTCACCGGCCCAGCCGCCGCCGCCGGGTCGTCCGATCCTGACGATCCGCAACTACACGGTGGAGCCGGCGCGCGTAAAGGCGGGCGAGGAGTTCGTGGTCACGATCGAGATCTACAACAACGGCAGCCGCGCAGGCGAGAACACGATGGCCGTCTTCCCCGGCGGTGCCTTCCTGCCGGTCGGTGAGAAAGGGCACATGATCTGGCAGCTCCACATCAACCACACCGCCGTTGTCTCGCAGCGGCTCCGCGCGCCGGAGGCCCTCACGTCGGGCGTCCACAACGTGGAGATCGAGCTGAGCGCGAACGACTGGGAGGGCAACCACTACGACTACCCGGACAGCGTGCCGGTGGAGGTGATCGGCAAGCCGACGGCCTCCGATGTCACGGGCAAGCCCAAGATCGTGATCGAAGAGGCGGTGACCGAGCCGGCGGTGCTGGTGCCGGGCGAGCCCTTTAGCCTCACGATGGTCCTGGCGAATCGAGGCAGCCGCACCGCCATCAACGTCTTTGCCATCTCAGGCGCCACCGATATGGCGGTGCCCGCCAGCGGCAGCGACACAGTCTCCACGCCTCGCATCGGTATCGAGGACACCGTCACGGTGACGCTCCCGCTGATGTTGAGCAACGTGGACACGGGCGGGCGGCAGAATATGTCGATCAAGCTGGAGTACAGCGACTACAGCGGGGGCAGCTACTCCGACGCGCAGAACATCGGCGTCGATATCGACACCAGCCTGACGCGCCAGCCGCAGTTGCTGATCCAGTCGTACACGACCGAGCCGGAGTACCTGGCGGCGGGCGATACCTTCACGCTCACGATCGAGGTGGCCAACGTCGGCGGGGACGACGCGGGGCGGCTGACGCTGGCGTTGGGTGGGGAAGAGGGTACGCTGCTGGCGCCCTTCATCCCACTGGGCGCGGGCAACGTGCTCTTCGTCGACGAGGTACTCAAGGGCGAGAGCGTAACGCTGTCGCGACAGTTGATCGTCGATGGCTCGGCCGAGGCCAAGGCCTACAGCCTGCCCATCGCGCTGGCCTATGACGACGCGCGCGCCTCGCGGCAAGAGGACGTCCAGCGGCTCAGCATCATTGTGCGGAAACGCCCGGAGATCCAGGCCAGTTTCTACCGCCCGCCCGACCTGTTGATGGTCGGTATGCCTTCGGCGGTGATGCTGGAGGTGGTGAACGTGGGGCGCAGCGCCATCAACGTCGCCGAATTGACGGCGGAGGCGGCGGGCGTCGCGGTCAGCTCCGAGGGGATTCCCTTTGTGGGCCCGCTGGATCCCGGGGGTTCGGCGCCGCTCGACCTGCTGCTCACGCCCGAAGAGGTGGGACCGACGGAGCTGGTCGTTAGCATCGTCTACCGCGATGACTTCAACCAGACCCAGGTGATCACTGACTCGCTGGCGCTAGAGGTGATGGAAGTGCCCGAGATGGGCCCCGGCGGTCCGGGCGGTCCGGACAGTGTGCCGCCGCCCGAGGTTCAGGGACCGGAGACGGTCCTGCAACGGATCGGCCGCGCGCTCCGCGGCTTCTTCGGGCTGGGGAGCTAGACAGCTGTTGTCAGCGATTCGTTGCACAGAGCTGAACACCGGAAATCGCAAGTTGTGGTGACCTATGCGCTTTCGTGATTTACTTGCACTGGTATTGGCCAACCTGCGGCGTATGAAGGGGCGGGTGATCATGACGGCCCTGGGGGTCGTCATTGGGACCGCCGCGGTGATGGTCTTGGTCTCGCTGGGGGCCGGCTTGCAGCGCCAGGCCACCGAAAGCTTCGGCGGCGGCGGCAGTCTGAACGATCTGCGTGTTCAAGCGCCGATGGGCCAACCTGCCGTGGTCGGTGTGTCGGGAGGGGGCAGGATGGTTACGCAGGTCGAGGGGCCGGGGCTCAATCCCGACCAGCAGGTGCTGGACGACGACGCGCTGGAGGCGTTTCGCCAGATACCCGGCGTGGCGCTGGTCTCGCCGATAGAGCCGTTGCGGATGGGCGCCGAGCTCGAGATTGGGAAGCTGCGCGGGTGGGGTCAGATCACGGGCGTCGCGCCCGAGTATCTGGAGGCGCTCGAAGTGGTGTCGGGGACGACAGAGCTCTTCAGAGGCCAGGCCCTGGTTGGGGGGCGGGTGGCGGATAACCTCTACGACCCCGAGCTGTTGGAGCAGGGGATGATGTATGGGCCGGGAGCCCCCCAGATGGAGCGCCCGGATCTCCAGGGCGCGCGCATCACGCTGCGCGCCCAGCGCTACAGCGAGACCGACGGCACGATGTCTGAGAAGCTGTTCCGCTTGCAGGTGGCCGGTGTGCTGAAGGCCGCCAGTTGGCGCCACGACTACACGATCTACATCCCGCTGCGCGACGTCATCGAGATGAACAGTTGGGCGATGGGCACCCGGCAGAACCCGGGACGCGATGGCTACCAGGAGGTGCTGGTGCAGGCCGCCTCGTCGCGCGATGCGCTGGAGGTGGAGCAGCAGATCCTCGACATGGGGTACACCGTGTGGTCAGAGCGCCAGTCGCTGGAGCAGGCCACATCCTTCTTCACCGTGCTTCAGGCGATCCTCGGCGGCATCGGCGCGATCGCGCTGCTGGTGGCGGCGTTCGGCATCGCGAACACGATGCTCATGGCGATTCTGGAGCGCACCCGCGAGATCGGCCTCATGAAGGCGATCGGCGCCTCCAATCGCGATGTGATGATCGTCTTCCTGGGCGAGTCGGGCGGGATTGGGGTTCTGGGCGGGGTGGGCGGCGTGCTCCTGGGCTACGCCCTCACGGTCGTGGTCAACCTCGTGGGCAAGTCGGTCCAGCTCAACCAGGGCGTAACGTTCGGCGGCGAACAGGTGCTGCAAGACATCACCCACACGCCCGTCTGGCTGCCGATCTTCGCCCTGGTTTTCGCGACCATCATCGGCCTCGTTTCCGGCGCGTATCCGGCGAGCCGGGCAGCAGGGTTGAGCCCCATTCGGGCGCTGAAGTATGAGTGAGCAGTGATCTTCCCGAAGTAAGCCTCTTCTGATCCTTGACGGCGCGGCCTCGTTGTTGTATAATGTAAACAGGTTTACATACCAAACCAGTTTACAGAAAGAGGGACACTTGGAGCCTCGGATCAGGGATGCAGAGCGACGGGCGTATCGCTACTGGTATGAGGATGGGCTGATCGACATCCTGCTGGGGATGTTTCTGCTGCTTGTCGGCGCTACGTCGGTGCTCGAGGAGGTGCCCCTGCCTGAGGGGCTGGCGATCGCCGCCGGCGTGGTGCGCATTGTGGTGGTGGTGGTCGCGGCGCTCGTGCTGCGCCGCATCGTGCGCAGGCTGAAGGAGCGTGTGACCTATCCACGCACGGGCTATGTGGCGTACCGGCGGCGACCGGGTTGGTTGCGCTGGCTCAAGGTCGGCACCGGCGTGACGGCGGGCGCGATCATCGGGCTGCTGTCTGTCTCGCAGTCCGGTGTGGTGCAGTGGCTGCCCGTGCTGGCGGGCACGCTCATAGGGGCTGCGCTGCTCTACGCCGGCGTGCGCTTTGACCTGACGCGATATCACGCCCTGGCGCTCGTCTCGGTGCTCGCGGGCGGTGTGGCGGCGTGGCTCGCGCTCAGCAGCACGCTGCGGCTGGCGCTGCTCCTGGGCATTGTGGGGCTGGCAGCGGTGGTTGCCGGCGTCGTGACGCTAATCGGCTACCTGCGCCGCAATCCGCGACAGGAGGGAGACCTGTGAACGCGCTGCCGCAGGCCAGCCTCGACCTGAACGAAGTGATCCACCAACCCTCCCGGCTCGTGATCGTTACCACGCTCTACGCGGTCGAGGAAGCTGACTTCCTGTACCTATTGCGCGAGACGGGACTGACGAAGGGCAATCTGTCGGCGCACCTCAGCAAGCTGGAGGAGGCGGGGTACGTTACGATTGAGAAGTCCTTCCAGGGGAAGATTCCCCAGACAGTCTGCCGCCTGAACGAGGTGGGACGGCGCGCGTTCGAGGATTACCGGGAGCAGATGACCCGGGCGCTCAATCTCAGATAGAGGAGACTTCTTGCGGAGATGGCCGAACAACAGGATGCAATTCGTACCTACGGACTGGGACGCCGGTTTGGCGATCTCACGGCGGTGGACAACTTGAACCTCACGGTCCCGCGGGGCACGATCTTCGGCTTCCTGGGCCCCAATGGTTCCGGCAAGACGACGACGATCCGGCTGCTGCTGGGGCTGCTGGAGCCCACGCAGGGCCGTGCCGAGGTGCTGGGCTTGGATGTGGCGACGCAGGCCGACGCGATCCGCGCCCGAACGGGGGCCCTGCTGGAGCACAACGGGCTGTACGAGCGCCTGAGCGCCTACGACAACCTGGAGTTCTACGGGCGCATCTGGCATCTGCCGAAGCCCGAGCGCCAAGCGCGCATCCACGCGCTCCTCGACCATATGGGCCTGTGGGAGCGCCGCGACGACCGGGTGGCGACCTGGAGCCGCGGGATGCGCCAGAAGCTGGCGGTGGCGCGCGCAATGCTCCACCATCCGCCCCTGATCATACTGGACGAACCCACCGCCGGGCTCGACCCGGTCGCGGCTGCGGCGCTGCGCGAGGACATCGCGTCGCTGGTGGCGCGGGAGGGGACGACCGTGTTTCTCAACACGCACAACCTTGCCGAAGCCGAAAAGCTATGCGACGCCGTGGGCGTGATCCGCTATGGGCGGCTGCTGGCGGTGGACAGCCCCGCCGGTCTGCGGACGCGCCGCGGCAGCCCGCAGATCGAGGTGGTGGCGACGGGGATCACGCCGCCGGTGCTCGATGTGCTGCGCGCCCGTCCCGAGGTGCACGCTGTGACACTGGAGAACGGGGGGCGCCTGGCGCTGGACGTGGCGCCGGACACCGACACGGGCGCGCTGGTGAGCCTGATGGTGGCGCAGGGCGTGCAGATAGAGGAGGTACGCCGTGGCGCAAGCAGCCTGGAGAGCGTCTTCCTGAAGTTGATGGCGGAGGCGGAGGGCGATGGCGCTGCTGCGTGACGCGACCACGGTGATGTGGAAGGACCTCAAGGTGAGCCTGCGCGCAAACCGCGGCATCGGAGGCGTGCTCTACCTGGCCTTCTGGGCGCTGCTGTTCGGCGCGGGGCTGCCGCTGCTGATGGGCGAGACGTGGCTGACCTCGCCCGAGGTGCTCTTCGTCTGGGCCTGGCTGCCCCTGTACGTCGTGACGCCGATGTTGGGCGGTGCGTTCGCCGGGGAGCGGGAGCTGCACACGCTGGAGACGCTCCTGGCGACGCCGCTGTCGAACCAGGCGATTCTGTGGGGCAAGATCGCGGCGGGCGCGGCCTATGGATGGGCCTACGCGCTTGCCAGCATCGTGCTCGGTCCGTTCGTGATCGCGCTGGCCACCGGGAGCCCGCTCCGGCTCTACCGCCCTCCGGTCGCGGTGGGCGGGCCGGTCGTCGGCCTGATGGGTGCCGTGGCGGGCGCCAGCCTGGGCGTGCTGATCTCGCTGCGCGCCGGCACGAACCGTGAGGCCCAGGATGGGATCAGCCTGGCCCTGATGGCGTTCACCATCCCCATCGCGGCCGTGCGGGCGGGCCTGCAGGCGCTGGACGTGCCCGTCGCGGATGTCTTGCTCGCGATCAACGGATGGCTGCTGGACCTTGTCTTGATCGCCGCGCTGGGCGTGGTCAGCTTCGTGGCTGTGCGCATTGCCCGGGCGCGCTTTGTCAGGACCAGGCTGCTGCTGGATTGATGGGGGGAGGCGTGTATGCCGATGCATAAGGATGTGGGCGCCATTCTGTGGAAGGAGCTGAGGGAGCTGTGGCTGGCGAGCCAGGCCCGCGGCACCCTGATTCGGACGCTGCTCTGGATCGCGATTTTCGGCATGATGCTGCCCTCGGGTAGCGGCCTCTTCTGGCTGCGGTCGCCGGTGACGCTCTACGCCTGGGCGTGGTTCCCGATGTTCTTTACAAGCGCTGCGGTGACCGGTGCCTTCGCGCGGGAGCGAGAGCAACACACGCTGGAGACGTTGCTGGCCAGCCGGATCCCGGACCGCGCGATCCTGTGGGGCAAGATGGCGGCTGCCGTGATCTACGGCTGGGGCCTGAACCTGATCTCCGCGCTGGTGGGTCTGGTCGTGGTCAACGCAGGGAACCCCGGACTCCACTTCTTCGATCCCGCCCTGGCAGTGGGCGGCTTCGCGGTGAGCCTGCTGACGGCCTGCTTGGTTGCGGGCGCCGGCGTTCTGATCTCGATGAATGCGCCGACGTTCCAGGCCGCCTCACAGGGCATCACGATCGTGGTCCTGGTGCTCTTCCTGCCGATGCTGGCGCTCGATCTGCTGCCGGAGGCCGTTGTGGGGCCGCTGCAGGCCCGCGTGCTGGCTGCGGATGTCGCGACCCTGGCCGGGTGGACCGGCGCGGCGCTGGCGGGCGTCAACGCGGTGCTGATGGCGCTGGCGCTGTCTCGTTTTCGCCGCTCGCGGTTGCTGCTGGAGGGCTGACGGAGCGCGCGCCCGCGGAAGGGCTACAGGTCAGGGGTGAAGCGACGGAGGGGCTCCTGGAAGGCCAGGTAGCCCTTCTCATACAGGGTGGCGTAGCGCTGGTGGCGGCCGGGGTCAGGGACATAGACCTCGGCCGTGCTCTGATTCAGGATTGCGATCGCGTCGGCCTCGCTGCTGAAGACGCCACAGCCGATGCCGGCCGCGATGGCCGCACCGAGCAGGGTCGCTTCGGCCTCGGGCGAGACGACGATCCGGCAGCCCGAGACGTCGGCCTTGATCTGCATCCACGCGCGGTGGCGCGTGCCCCCGCCGGCGACGATCAGGGTGGGGATGCTCTGCCCGGCCATGGTCTCGCCCGCGCGGCGGATGACCTCGACCTCGTAGGCGACGCCCTCCAACAGCGCCTTGACCAGATCGCGGGCCTGATGCGAGGCGCGCAGGCCGATGACGGCGCCCCGCACGTGGGCATCGCTGTGCGGCGAGCCGCTGCCCAGGAGATAGGGGAAGACCAGAATCCCCGTGGGGCCGGCCGGCGCGGTGTCGAGGATCGCGTCGAGGGTCTCGTAGGAGAGACGAGGCTCCCCCGCCAGCGAGCGCACCCATTCGACGGCGCCGCCGGAGGTCGATAGCCCCCCCATCCAGTAGTTGCGCCCGCGGGCCACGTGGCAGCCGCAGTGGAGTCCGATCTCGTAGTCGGCATCGGTGAGCGGCCGCTCCGGGAGGGCGCCTACCAGCGCCTCGGCCGTGCCCATGGAGTCGAAGACGACGCCGGGCTCGATGGCGCCCACCGCCAGCGCGGCGCAGACGTGGTCGTGGCCGCAGACGGCGACCGGTATGCCGGCGGGCAGGCCAAGGGCCGTGCCGGTCGACCGGCCCACGATCGAACCGCCCGGCAGCGCGGGGGGAAAGAGATCCGGGCTGAACCCCCACTCGCGCAGCCACTCCTCGTCCCAGGTCTTGCGGTCGATGTGGAAGGCGAGGGTGCGGCTGGCGAGCGAGTGGTCGGTGGCCCATAGGCCGGTGAGGTGGTAGAGCACGAAATCGGCTGCGGAGAGCCAGATCGCGCCGCTGACCAGAGCCGGGTCCATATCGTTGAGCCAGAGGAGCTTGGCCAGGCTACTCTTGAAACTCACGCGCAGCCCAAAGCGCTTGAAGATCTCCAGGGGGGCGGCGCGTGTCGCGATCCGCTCCGCCTGCGGTAGGGCGCTGGTGTCGAACCAGGGGATGAGCTGCGAGCGGGGGCGGCCGGTCTGGCGGTCGATGAGCAGGCCGGTCTCGGCCATGCTGGCGATGCCCACGGCAGCCAGGGACGTATCGTGGTCGCGCGTCACCTCGCCGACCAGGGCCGCCACGGTCTCCAGCAGCTCCGCCGGGTCGAGATAGGCCCGGCCATCGCGGGTACGGTGCACCACGGTGGGCCTGCTCCTGATGCTCAGGGCGGTCCCGTCGCGCGAGAACAGGCCGGCCTTGTAGTGGGTCGTCCCGATATCAAGTGCGAGGAGCGCCATGCAGTCACCCTTTCGGAGATCGGCTGAACGTCTTCCAGACCCGGGCCCACGTCCCGAGCCCGGGCCGTGGCCTCACTGGCCTCCCATACCCGTGAACGTGATCCCTTCGATAAAGTACTGCTGAAACGAAACAAAGACAATCAGCACCGGCAGGATGACGATGAGGCTGGCGGCCATCAGCCAGTGCCAGGCGGGCGAGCCGCCGGCAGCGGCTTCGAACTGCTTGAGGCCTAGTTGCAGCGTATACAGCCGTTCGCTCTGCAGATAGAGCAGCGGCCCCATGAAGTCCTGCCAGACCCCGTTGAAGGTGAAGATCGCGACCGTCGCCAGGGCCGGTTTGGTCAGGGGTGTGATGATCGCCCACCAGATGCGGACTTCGCCTGCGCCATCGATTCTGGCGGCCTCGGAGAGCTCCATGGGGATGCCGCGCATGAACTGGCGCAGCATGAAGATGAAGAAGGCGCTGCCGGTGAAGGCCGGGACGGTCAGCGGGAGGAAGGTGTTCGTCCAGACCCTGGAGCCCTGGAAGCCGCAGGCGGGCAGCTTGGCGAAGAGGACGAACTGCGGGATCATCGTCACGACGCCCGGCAGCATCATCGTGGCCAGGACCAGCGAGAAGAGGAAGTCGCGCCCGTGCCAGCGCAGGCGCGCGAAGGCGTAGGCGACCATGGAGCACGAGAGCACCTGGCCGATGACGCTGGTGATGGTGATGATCACGGTGTTGGCGGTCCACTGCGGCCACATCCCAAAGCTGAAGGCATCGCGGAAGTTCTCCCAGGCGAACCGTTGCGGGATCCAGTTCTGACCCGCGAGATCGTAGGGTTCCTTCAGCGCTGTGGAGATCATCCACAGGAAGGGGATGATGAACAGGATGCTGATCCCGACCATCATCAGGAATGCGAGGAGCCTGGGGAGGGTCCATTGCTGCAGATATCTGGGGAGGCGCTTCAGTTGCGGTGCTTCTGAGGTATGCTCGGCTATTGCGGCCATCGTTCTCTCCTCACTCACCGGTCTCATAATAGACCCATCGCTTGGACATCCAGAGCTGGATCCCCGTGACGACGAGGATGATGGCGAAGAGGATCCAGGCCATCGCGGAGGCGTAGCCCATCTGCAGGCCACCGACCCCCACCTTGCCGAAGGCGCGGTTGTAGAGGTAGAGCACGTAGAAGAGCATCGATTGCATCGGCCCGCCCAGGGCGGATTGGGTGCCGGAGAGGATCAGCGCGGTGGTGAAGATCTGGAAGGCGCCAATGATGCCGGTGACGACCTGGAAGAAGATGGTCGGCGACAGGAGCGGCAGCGTGATGTGCCGGACTTTGTTCCAGCCCACCGCGCCGTCGATGGCACCGGCTTCGTAGAGCGAGACCGGGATGCCCTTGAGGCCGGCCAGGTAGATCAGGACGTTGCCGCCAATCCACCACATCCCCATGATGACCATCCCGGGCTTGGTCCACAGCGGGTCGGCAAACCAGGCCGGCCCGCGGATGCCCAAGAAGCCGAGCACGGTGTTGAACAGCCCGCGGGGAGATAGGATCCACTGCCAGAGGAAGACGGCTGCAATGCCGGAGAGCACGTTGGGCAGGTAGATGATGCCCCGGAAGAACTTCTCTCCGGGGATGTTGGCGTTGAGCAGGAGTGCGATCCCGATGGAGGCAACCACGACCAGGGGCGTCTTCACGATTACCATCCAGAAGGTGTTGGCGAGCGACTTGTAGAAGAGGGGATCGTCGGTGATGAGGGTCCTGTAGTTATCCAGGCCGGTCCAGACGGGTGCCCGGATGATGTTGTAGGTGGTGAAACTCGTGTAGAGCGAGAAGAGCATGGGCCCGACGGTGAACAGCAGAAAACCGATGAGCCACGGCATGGCGAACAGCCACCCCGTGAGCTCTTCCTTCATGGCCGGCCGTAACAGGGGCCGGCGCGGGCGCAGTTGCTGCGTGTTCATAGGCTGCTCCTGTCATCGAGGACCGGTCGACGCGCCCGATCAGGCGCGTCGACCGGTGTGTGGGCGAACGTCACCCGCCGGCAGGTCACGAGCGATCGCGACGCCGAGCCGGCGGATGCCGATGCCAGCCAACGGTTGCGGCTACTCGCCAACGACATCCAGGACGGCTTGCTGGGCCTCGTCCAGCGCCTCCTGTGGGGTCAGCTCGCCGGCCCATACGAGCTCCCAGCGCTGGTTGAGCTGCTCGCCCCAGTTAGGATAGTCGGGGACGTACACGCCGCCGGTGCTCACGGCCAGCGCCTGGTCGACGACCGCCCACAGGGGGTTGGCCCCCGTGAGGATCGGATCCTGCGCTGCCTCGATGTTGGTCGGCTGGGCCTGGGTGTCGCGGGCCCAGGACGATTGACCCTCCGGCCCGGTGGCGCACTTGATGAACTCCCAGGCGGCCTCCGCGTTCGGCGAGCCGGTGGGGATGGAGAGCGAGAACCCGCCGCTCCAGGTACCGCTGTCGGTCTTGGCGGGCAGCAGGGCGATGCCCCAGTCGGTGCGCGGGCGGCTGCCGTCCTCGAGTTCCGTATAGGGACGGTAGAACTCGAGCGAGCTGTTGTAACCGAAGATGTCGACGCGCATGGCCAGCTTGCCGCTCATGAAGTTGTCGTTGGGCGGCGCGCCGAACTGGGCATTGAAGTTCTGGACTGCCTGCCAACCGCCGTAGCGATCGACCCAGGACTTGATCCACTCGACCGTCTCGACCATGTTGGGGTTGTTGATCTGCGGGGTGCCGTCGGGCGCGACCATGTCGGCGTCGTTGGTGTACTGCCAGATGTCGACACCGCGGTTCCACAGCGGGAAGAAGGCGATGGTGTCGTAGGTGCCGTCGTCGTTCTGCTTGTCGAGCACGTCGGCGTACTCCCAGAGCTCATCCCAGGTCGTGGGCGGCTTCTCGGGGTCCAACCCTGCCTGGGCAAAGAGGTTCTTGTTCCAGAACAGCACGCTGACGTCGGTCTCGTGGGGGATGCCGTAGATCTCGCCCTCGTAGAGCTGCTGGTCCCACGCCCAATCGTAGAACATGTCGCGGGTGATGCCGTCGCGATCGGCCCACTCCTGCAGGCTCATGTAGATGCCGTCGGCGGCGTCCTTGGGCAGGGTGGGGCGGTCCGAGACGATGACGTCGGGCATGCCCGAGCCAGCCGCGACAGCCGCGATGTTGGCGGTCCAGATGTCGCCCCAGGGCTTGACGGTGTCGGTGACCTCGATGTTGGGGAGCTTCTCCTTGCAGATGGCGATCACGCGTCGAACGGCGTTGCGGCGCACGGGCGAGGCCCAGAAGTGCCACATCTCGACCTTGCCGGAGACCTCGGGATTGAGCCTCACGGCACCCTCCTCCGGCATCGGCGTGACCTCGACGATCTTCTCGACAGGTTCGGCCTCGACCGTGACGACCACGGTTTCGACCACCTTTTCTGCCGGCACCTCGACGGTCTGGATGATGACTTCGGGGGTGGGGGTCGCGCAGCCCGTCAAGACAACGCCGGCTATGACCAGGACGGTCACCAGCTTCCAGACGAAACGCCTCATGTCTGTCATTCCCTTCTCCTCTTCGCTAACCAAGAAAGCTATTCTTCACCGATCTGCGTGTGGTGTGCGATTCTCCTCCAAATCGCCGTGTGTTTACGCCCCACCTCCTTTCTGTGCCACAACCCGGGCACTGCGCGCCAGTGTCTCGACCGGGAAGGCGAGCACGTGGTCGTAGATCGTGGCAATGGCGCCCATCAGGCTGGCATCGCTGCCATGGTGCGCGATCACGATGTCGGCGGCCTCCCGCGCCCAGCGGAGCGCGCGATCCTGTACGACCGACGCGATGTCGGGCAGCATCGCGGCGTACAGCGGGCTCAGGTATCCGCCCAACACGACCTTTTCCGGGTTGAAGATGTTGATCAGGTCGGCGAGCCCCAAGCCGATCAACCTGCCGGTGTCCGTCAGGGCGCTCCTGACGGCCTCGTCGCCGTTCTCGGCAGCGCGCACGACGTGGGGGATCACCGCACGATCGAACGTTGCCAGGGCTGCCTCTGCTAGCTGTGAGGGGTGCCCTGCCGCGATCTTCTCGCGGATGCGGCTGAAGAGCGCCGTGGCGCTGACGAAGGCCTCCCAGCAGCCCAGCTTCCCGCAGTTGCACCGTGGGCCGTGGAGGTCGATGGTCATGTGGCCGACCTCGCCCGCCAACCCCGAGGCGCCGGGCACGATCTGCTGGTCCACAATGATCCCGGCGCCAACGCCGGCGGTGATGCTGACCAGCAGGACGTAGCTGGCGCCCTGGGCCGCGCCGAAGTAGCACTCGCCCAGGGCAGCCAGGTTCGCCTCGTTATCGACGTAGATGGGGAAGGCGAAGTCTTGGCTGAGCCACGCCCTGATGGGTACATCGCGCCAGCCCAGGTTGGGCGCAAAGAGGAGTGTGCCGTCGGCCGCGTTCACCAGGCCCGGCATGCTGACCCCCAAGCCCAACACAGGCCGCCCCGTGCCCGGCACGTGGTCGCAGGCCTGATGAACGAGCGAGCGCAGCTCGTTTTGGATGGCCTCCTGCCCATCGTCGCGGGTGTGGCACGACTCGGCACGCCAGAGGACCTCGGCGGCGAAGTCGGTCAGGAAGACCGAGCTGGCGTCGACGTCCAGCCGGGCCCCGATGATGTAGCCTCCATGCGGATCCAGCTCCAGGAGGATGGCCGGTCGTCCGTTGCGCGAGGACTGGGTCCCGATCTCGCGCACGAATCCATGGTCGATCAGGTCGCGCACCAGGCGCGTGATGGTGGCCCGGTTCAGCCCGGTCATTGCTGCCAGGGCAGCGCGCGAGAGCGGCGCGTGCTGGCGAAGACAGTTGAGCACCGCCGTGAGGTTGACCCGGCGCAATGTGCCCTGGTCGCCTGCGCTGTGATGTCGGTTTGCCATAGGGGTGTCCGCTCCGGTGTGCTGATGAGGACGTCATTAGTTGATTGCAGAAAGCAACTAACTAAATGATATACCATTATGACGTGTTTGTCAATACCGGTGGGCAACAACGCAACGTGCCGGGGACCGCAAGGCCCCCGGCACGGCGGACGGCAAACGAGAGCGCGCTACATCTTGATGGCGCCGGCGACGCCCTCCACGAAGTAGCGCTGGAGCAGCAAGAAGACGATGATGATGGGGATGAGCGAGATGCTCGCCGCTGCGGCCATGCCGGTCCAGTCGGTCGAGTACTCGGTCACGAAGGCGTACATACCGACGCCCAGCGTACGCAGGTTGGGCCGGGCCAGCGTGAAGACCAGCGGGATAAAGAACGCGTTCCAGGACCACATAAAGCGCATGATCGTGGCGGTGGCGATGACGGGCCGGGCCAGCGGCAGCATCACATTCCAGAAGATGCGCACGAACCCGGCGCCGTCGATCTTCGCGGCGTCCTCCAGCTCCTGGGGGAGCGAGGCGAAGAACCCGGCAAAGAGCAGGACGAAGACGACGTGCGCGCCGCCGCTCTCGCCCAGGATAATGGCCCAGCGCGTGTTCAGCAATCCCATCGCCTTGATCAGGTCGAAGAGGGGGATGATGGTGTAGCCTGCAGGCAGGAAAAGGGTGGCGACCAGCGCGGCGCGGAGGATCTTCTTGCCGGGGAAGTCATAGCGCCCCAGGGCGTAACCGGTGAGCGCGGTGCGCAGCACGACGATGACGACCACGGCAAACGTCACGACGACGGTGTTCCAGAAGTAGACGCGGAAGTTGGCCACGGTCCAGGCCCGCACGAAGTTGTCGAGGATCGGGTTCTTGGGAATCAGGTTGAGCCCACCACCGAACATCTCCGCCGTGGTCTTGAAGGCAGCGGAGACCGTCCACAGGAACGGGTAAATCCAGATCAGGCCGATGCCAATCAGGACGAGATGGGTCAGCGGCATCTGCAGCCGCCGCCACCAACCGGCCGCGCCTATGCGGTTGCGAACGCTCGTGGTCTCTTGGGTTTGCGCTGTAGAGGTCATAGCTACACCCCCGTTGGAGGTCTGCCTGCTACGGGCTCGATCGCCGCGGTCGGTTGCACGCGCTGGCGTCCGACGCGTTCGGCGTTGGCCCTCTGGACCAGCACGCTCTGCAGGCCCGCGACGATCATGGCAGCGACGCCAAAGAAGATACCGGCGGCGCTGGCGAAGCCGATGCGCGACTGCTGCCCGAAGGCATAGCGATAGATGAAGAGCGACACGGTCTCGGTTGCAGAGAACGGACCGCCGTTGGTCATCACCTTCATCAGGTCGAAGACCTGCAGCGCGCCGGTGATGGTCAGGAGGGTGATCACGGTCCCCACGGGCTTGAGCAGGGGCAACGTCACAAACCAGAAGGCCTGGACGCCGGTAGCTCCGTCAACCTTGGCGGCCTCGTACAGCTCCTCAGGGATCGACTGGAGGCCGGCCAGCCAGTAGAGCATATTCACCCCGAACCCCTTCCACACCGCGACGACCACGACGGTCAGCATGGCGGTGGCGGCCTGCCCCAGCCAGTGCACGGGCTTGTCCAGCAGCCCGATCTTGATCAGGGCGATGTTCAGCGCCCCATTGAACGGGCTGAAGATGTAGGTCATCACGATGCCGATGATGGCCGTCGTCGTGACGACCGGGAGGAAGTAGAGAACGCGGTAGAACGCCGCTCCCTTCAGCCGCTTGTTGTTGAGCACAACGGCCATGATCAGGGTCAGCGGCAGGTTCAGGGCGACGAGCCCGATCATATACTGGAATGTGTGCAGAAATGCCTGCCAGAAGTAGGGATTCCTGGCGGCCTCGATGAAGTTCCCCAACCCGACGAACTCGCTGGGCGCGCCAAGGCCGATCCAGTCGAAGAAGGAGTAGTACCAACTGGCAGCCATAGGCCACGCGGTGAAGAGCACATAGGAGACCACCGCCGGCGCGATGAACACGTAGCACCAGTAGCGGTCCAACTTGCGCCACCTCGACACCGGCCGGCGTTGTGCAGAGGCCTTCTTCATGCCGTCCTCCATAGGTCTCAGTAGGTCAGCAGGTGCGCGTATGCGCACACGCGCACCTGCTCACTCGTAGGGTCCGTTACGCGAGGTCCGCGTACATATCCGTTGTGTAGTCGGAGTCGGGATCCCAGTTCGGGAACATCCAGTCATCCAGGCTGACATTGGCTCCGCGGCCAGCGACCTCGGTGATGGCGCGCTCGAGCTCAGCCCGCCAGAGGTCGGCATAGGCCTGGGCCTCGGTGGCGTAGTCGTCGGGCGCGATCTGACCGGAGAAGACGCCGCCCAGGATGTCGCCCCAGTTCGGGGTGATGGCCTTGCGCTCGGCGCTGACAGCGGCCTGCTCGTTGTTCCGGGCCACAGGGTCGGGCACGGCGCGGATGTCTTCCGAGATGCGGAAGATGTTCTGGACGATGGGGTCGGCGATGTTGGAGGCCTCGTTGGCCTCGGGCAGGGCTGTGAACCAGCCGTTGCGCGCCCAGCCACGCTGGTAAGCGGGGCCGAACTTGTAGATGAGGAACTGCGCGACGGCGTCGAGATCCTCGGCCTGCTTGGAAACGTAGACGCGGTCGATGAACGGCGCGCCGTGGTTGAAGCCCAGCTTGCCGCCGTCGAAGACCGGCAGCGGGGATGCGCTGAACTTGAAGTCCGGGAATTGGGTCTTGTAGGCGCCGGCATCCCACCAGCCGCCCACGTACATACCGGCCCAGTTGGTCGCGAGCCCGGCACGCGCCTCGGTGTGGTTGATCGTGGTGAAGCCGGGGAAGAGCGTGCCGGCGTCCATCATATCCACGCAGACCTTCAGGCCCTCGACCATGTAGTCGGAGGCGATGGTCATCTCCGCCTTGGTCCAGTCGATGCAGTTGGCCTCGCCATCGGCGGCTGCCATCTTGCCGGCGGTCATGGCGAGCCCGCCCACCAGGGCGGTGTAGTCCCAGGTCGACAGGCCGCCCATGATGAGGCCGTAGGACTGCCCGGCGCCCGCATCGGTGAGTGCCTGAGCCGCGTCGACCAGCTCGCTCCATGTCGTGGGGACCTCGATCCCGGCGGCGGCGAAGAGCTGGTCGTTGGTGTAGAGGACGCGCGTCGCCGACTTGGGCCCCACCGGCCAGAAGCCGTAGAGCTTGCCCTCCCACATGTTGATCCCCTCGAGGAACATCGACTCGGGGTAGGCGCTCATCAGGTAGTCTTGCGCCGCCTGCGGGAAGGGCTGGATGAGATCCTCGGCCAGCATCTGGGAGAAGGAGAGGTTGAACTTCCAGAAGACATCCGGGAAGTCGCCGCCCTTGAAGAGCAACTGCGTCGCCTCGTTGTAGTTGGCGGGGTCGGCCCCGTCCATCTCAACGGTGATGTCGGAGTTCAACAGCATGAACTCATTGATCATCTGCTCCCGGTAGACCTGCTCGGTCGTGGGGGGGAGCCAGTATGTGATGTGAGCCGGGCCGGAGGGGACTGCCGTCACCTCCACGACCTTCTCGACTTCCTTCTCGACCTCGACGGTCTTCTCGACAACTTTCTCGACTTCGACCGTCTTCTCGACGATTTCCGTGACCACTTCCGGGGTGCAGGAAGCGATCAGACCCGCGGCCCCGGCCATGCCCAGGGCCTGCAGGAATCTCCGGCGCGACATCTGCGCTTTGCCCATCATCGTCCTCCTCGTTCTGATTATAGGCTTGGTTCTCGACCAGAACATCTACAGCAAACGGTCAACTGCAACGGCCTGTTGTCGTGGAAGGAGCACCTCCTTTCGCACTCTGTCGGATCACCAAGTAGCGAACCGGTGGCTATGCGGGTGCGGGCCCGGTGGACCCGCGCTCTACAAGCTTCGCATCGATGACCGTGCGGATCGGGGGGTAGTGCGGATGGGCGAGCCGATCCATCAGCAAGCGTGTTCCCAGCCGGCCGAGGATATCCCGCGGCACGTGGTTGGTGGTCAGCGGGGGGTTGACGACCGCCGCAGCATCGATGTCGTCGAAGCCCACGACCGCGACGTCCTCGGGCACGCGGTAACCCGCGGATTGCAGGACGCGCATCACGGCGATGGCTGCCTTGTCGAGACAGACCGTCACTGCCGTGAAGGGCAGCGCGGGCTGAGCCGCGAGCCAGGCGCTGAAGTGCCGGGTCGTGTCTTCGAGCGTGATCACGCCGTCGACGTCGCCCGCGCCCAGCACCAGGGGCTCGAGCGACAGATCGCGCATTGCGCGCCGGTAGCCGGCGAGGCGCTCGCCGAAGCTCCGGTGCTCGTGAGGGCCGTGGATGTGGGCGATGCGGCGGTGGCCCAGATCATAGAGCCAGCGCGTCGTTTGGTAGAGACTGGCCTCGTTGTTGATGAGCACCCGGTCCTGTCTCACCTCGGGGACATCGTTGTCGATGAGGACGACCGGCAGCCCGTACTTCTCGAACGCGCGCACCACCGACGCGCCGTACATGCCAATCAACAAGGCGCCATCGAGCGCGTCGATCTCGTGGATGCTGTGCAGGGGGTCCTGGCGCGCCGTCTGCACGAAGCGCATTGTCGCGCCGTGCCGCTGACACTCGCGCTCTGCCGCGTCGAGCACCGGCGCGTAGAAGACGTCGGTCATGGTGTAGCTGCAGACGAACGCCAGCCGGGCGCTCGCCGTGGCGCCATCCTTGCGGGGCTGGTAGGTGTAGCCCATCTCCTCGGCGGTGGCGAGCACGCGCGAGCGCATCTCTACCGAGATCTGAGGGTCGCGACGCAAGGCGAGTGAGACGGTGGCAACCGATACCCCCAGTCTCTCGGCAATGTCTCGCTGTGTCGGCATTGTCAATCTCTCCCCTGGGTAGTGGGCGACGGACGCTAAGAACCGAGCGGCTTAGAAGCCGAGCGCTTACAAGCCGAGCGGCTTGACAGCCGCATAGTCCAGACCCTTGCGACCTGCATGGGGAAAGCGCAGATGCCGTTCCCCGCGAACAGGCCGGTGATGAAGGTTGGCCGTTGGTTGACGGTGTTTAGTAAAATCAGGAGCATGTTCAGTATATTATACTAAACAGCGCGTGTCAAGAGGCAATTGCCGAATTGGGCTCGATACACCCGACCGGCGCCGCCCAACCGGCGCTTGCACTTGGCGCCGGTTCGGGCGATCATATCATGGTTGGCGACAGACAACGCAGCGGCGGCACCAGGCGCCGCGGAGGGAGAGAGCGATGATCCGAATCGAGGGCGTGGATGCCTCTGACTATGGCGTGGTGGGTGACGCGGCGACCGACGATACCGCGGCGCTGCAGATGGCGCTGAACGCAGCCGCCGGGCGCGGGCCGGTCTGCTACCTGCCGCCGGGACGCTATCGGCTCGGTGGGGCGTTGAGCGTGCCCGCCGGGGTGACGCTCTTGGGCGCGTCGGGCGGTGCGCCGCACTCGGAGCATCCCACCGGCACGGTGCTCCTGGCCTATGGCGGGCGTGGCGAGGCGGACGGCGAGCCCTTGGTGACGCTCGGGCCCAACGCGGGCGTGCGTGGTCTGACCATTCACTATCCCGAGCAGGCCGTGCCCGATGTGGCGCCCTATCCGTGGTCGATCCGCGTCGATGGCGAGCTGTGCCAGATCACCGACGTGACCCTGACCAATCCCTACCAGGCGCTCGACCTGGGCTCGTGCCGGAACGAACTCCACACGGTGCGCAACGTCTTTGGCTGTCCGCTGCAGACGGGCGCGTATATCGATCGCTGCACCGACATCGGGCGGCTGGAGAACGTGCACTTCAACCCCAACTTCTGGACGCGGAGCGCGATCCAGCCCGCGATCCCGGCGACGACGGCGGCCCTGAAGGCCTATCAAGAGCAGCACCTGGTCGGCTTCAAGATCGGCAAGACCGACTGGGAGTACATCTCGAACAGCTTCGTGATCTTCCCCGGGATCGGGTTCCACTTCGATGACTTCGGCTACGGACCGGGCAATGCCGAGATCACGCAGTCCGGGGCGGACATCTGTCCCGTCGCGGTGCGGGTGGACCGGGTCCAGGACCACGCCGGCGTCGCGTTCGTCAACGGGCAGTTCATGGCGCGGCTGGAGGTGGGTGCCGGCAATGAGGGGCCGGTGAAGCTGAGCAACTGCGGCTTCTGGGGCACGCCGGAGACGGGGTCGCACGTCGTCAAGGACGGCCCGAGCACGCTGGTCCTGACGGGGTGTCACTTCACCGGCTGGGACGCCGCGGGCGAGGGCGAGCCGTGCATCGTGGCGAGCGGGGGCCGGTTGATCGTCAACGGCTGCGACTTCATGGACGAGGGCAAGCCGCCGCTGCGGTTGGAGGAGGGGTTGGTTGCCGCCGCGATCTTGGGCAACACGTTCCGTGGGCGCCCGGAGGTGGCGGCGCCGCGCGGCGCGCAGGTGGAGATGGCGGTGAACACGACGCTGTGAGAGGGGCCGGCACGGCCGCAGCGGAGCAGAGCGGCTCGGGCCCCCACGCTGTGGGGCTGAGACACGGCCGCAACGGAGCAGAGCAGAGCGGAGCAGAGCGGCTCGGTCTGGAGACACGGCCGCAACGGAGCGGAGCAGAGCGGCTCGGGCCCCCACGCTGTGTGGCTGAGACACGGCCGCAGCGGAGGGGGCGGAGGGGAGCGGCTCGGTCTGGAGACACGGCCGCAACAGAGGGGGCGGAGGGGAGCGGCTCGGTCTGGACACGCGGCCGCAGCAGAGGGGGCGGAGCAGAGCGGCTCGGTCTGGAGACACGGCCGCAACGGAGCGGAGCGGAGCAGAGCGGCTCGGGCCCCCACGCTGTGGGGCTGAGACACGGCCGCAACGGAGGCCGCAGCAGAGCGGGGCAGGGCGACATCACAGATCGATAGCAGGAAGGAGCGTCTATGAGCAGAGAACGGTTTCGCGTGGCGGTGATCGGCACCGGGATGATCGCGCAGACGGCCCATATCCCCGCGTGGCTGGCGCTGGGCGAGGACGTGGAGTTGGTCGCGGTGATGGACGTGATCGAGGAGCGGGCCCAGAAAGCGGCGCATCACTTCGGCATCCCGCACGCCTATGCCGACTGGCAGCAGATGCTGGATGACGTCGGGCCCGACATCGTCTCGGTCTGCACGCCCAATGTCTACCACATGGATCCCACCATCGCGGCGCTGAGGGCGGGCGCGCACGTCCTGGTCGAGAAGCCCATCAGCACGTGCGTGGCGAACGCCGAGGCGATGTACGACGTGGCGGCGACGGTGGGCCGCGAGTTGTTTGTCACGCAGACGGCGCGCTTCAGCGCCAGCAGCAGGGCTGCTTGGGAGTTCGCCGCGGCTGGCAAGCTGGGCGAGATGTACTACGCCGAGACGGCAGTCTTGCGGCGGCGCGGCATTCCCACGTGGGGCGTCTTCCATATCAAGGAGCACAACGCCGGCGGACCGGTCTACGATCTGGGCGTGCACATGATCGACCTGCTGCTGTGGATCATGGGCAATCCACGCGCCGTCGCCGTGAGCGGCCAGACCTATATGAAGCTCGGCAACCTGGAAGAGGGGCTGGTGACGTCGCTCGCCGATAGCGGCGCGCCGGTGGGCGTGTTGACCCCGCGCCCCTACGACTGCCGCGAGTTCGACGTGGAGGACTTCGCCGCGGCCTTCATCCGCCTGGAGGGCGGGGCCACGGTGGTGCTGCGCACGTCGTGGGCGGCCAACGTGCCCGACGATGCGGGCAAGACCTTCATCCTGGGCACACAGGGCGGCCTCCAGCTCAACCCGCTGCAGTTCATCACGAACGTCGAGCGCTATCAGGCCAACATCGATCTCAAGCTGCCGCGCGACCGCGACGTAGCCTTCTCGGGCCACTTCGGCGCGCTGGCGCACGCCGTCCGCGTGCTGCGCGGCGAGGAGGAGAAGCTTGTGAAGCGCGCCGAGGTCATCAACGTAATGCGGGTGCTGGATGGGATCTACCGTTCGGCGGAGGTTGGCGCCGAGGTGCAGCTGGACTAGGCGAACGGCGCCGAGCGGGGCGGCGGCACGCCGTCGCCCATCACGCCAACAGGAGGCGGTATGCGCAAACACAACCGGGACGAGGAACGCACGTCGTTCCAGGAGGGGGCACCCTACGCCCCACAGACCGACAGCCGCGCCGACGTGGCGATGGTCTACGGGCTCAACCCGTCCTTCGAGGAACGCGTGGCGCGGTGGCGCGAGGCCGGCTATCGCATCCACGTGATGACGGGCGTGGCCTGGGGCAGCTACCAGGACTATGTGCGCGGCGAGTGGGACGGGGTCCAGCACTATGACGATGCCCAGACCGCGGCGGGCGACTTCCGCCTGGAGCACGGGATATCGCAAGGGCACGACATCTTCTATATGATGCCCAGCGAGAGCTACGCGCGCTACCTGGGCGAGAAGCTCCGGCGGGTGGTGGACGCGGGCGCGCTGGCGATTCACCTGGAGGAGCCCGAGTTCTGGGTGCGCGGGGGTTACTCGGCGGGGTTCCAGCGCGAGTGGGCTGCCTACTACGGCGAGCCGTGGCAGGATCCGGCGTCGTCGCCAGACGCTCGCTACCGCGCCGCCAAGCTCAAGCAGTACCTCTACACCCGGACGCTAAAGTATCTGTTTTCCGAGCTCAAGGCCTACGCGGCGGAGAAGGGGCAGCCCGATCTGAAGTGCTACGTGCCCACCCACAGCCTGATCAACTACGCGCACTGGCGCATCGTGAGCCCGGAGAGCTGGCTTCTGTCGATCCCTGACTGCGACGGCCTGATCGCGCAGGTGTGGACCGGTACCTCCCGCACGCCGACGGTCTATCGCGGCGTGCGTCGCCAGAGGACGCTCGAGGCCGGGTACTGCGAGTACGCCGCCTGCACGGCGATCGTGCGCGGGACCGACAAGCGGCTGTGGCAACTGGCCGATCCGATCGAGGACAATCCGAGCTACTGCTGGGAGGACTATCGAGCGAACTGGGAGTGCACCGTTACGGGCTCGTTGCTGGTGGACGGGAGCGAGCGCTTCGAGATCATGCCGTGGCCGCGCCGCGTCTTCATGCGCAGCTATCCCACGACCAATCTGCTGGCGCTGCCCGTGGCGCCGTTGCTGGAGGCCTACTATGCCCGGCTGGAGGCGGAGGGCCAGGCGGCGCTGGTCGCTGACACCCGGCGGGCGATCGAGCAGTATCTGGCGTTCTATGCCGAGCATGGCGAGGCGGCGCGCAAGGAGACGCTGGGTTTCGCCGATCTTGCCGACCGCCCCGAGCGCTACGACCGGATCGAGGCGCTGCGCTTCGGCGACCTGTGGGGCGCCGTGACCGGCTTCTACAAGCACCTGGCAGGTTGGGAGGATCAGGAGGCCGCGCAGCGGCTGCGTGATGCGCTGTCGCGTTTCTACCACGACCCCACAGATCAGAAGGCGTTCATCCCCGCCGGCTACGCGACCGAGTTGCAGATCGTCTTCAACGCCCTGCGAGACGTTCACTGGCCCGGCGATACCGAGTGGCTACACGGCCAGAAGGGGATCGGGCTGGCGATCTCGGACAACATCATGTATCAGCGGGGCGACCCCGACCCGAGCGACGCCGACATGTCCTCACTCTATGGCCTGGCGCTGCCGCTGGTGAAGCACGGCGTGGCGCTCGACATGGTGCACCTGGAGCGGATGGCCGAGCCCGAGTATCTCGACGGCGTCGACGTGCTGCTGCTGACCTACGAGGGGCAGAAGCCGCCCTCATCCGCGGCCCACGAGGCGCTGGCAGCCTGGGTGCGCGCCGGGGGCGCGCTGATCCTCATCGGGACCGGCGATGCCTATGACGGGGTGCGTGAGTGGTGGAACCAGGACGGCGCGGACTACGCACGCCCGCAGGCGCACCTGACAGAGGTGCTGGGGGTGGGGCGGCAGCCCGACGCCGGCGTGCACGCGTGCGGTCGCGGGTACCTGCTGGTGGAGCCGGCGTCGCCGGCCGCGCTTGCTCACAGCGCCGGTGGCGCCGAAGTGGTCCTGGAGGCCACGGCGCAAGCCCGCCTGCTGACCGGCAAGCCGTGGCGGCCCGGAAACCACCTCGTTCTGCGCCGCGGTCCCTACGTTGTTGCGGCGGGGATGGATGAGTCTTCGCTGGTGACGTCGCTGGCGCTGCCCGGCGCGTATGTCAATCTCTTCGACGCGGACCTGCCGGTCCTGGTCGATCCGGTGATCGCGCCCGATACCCGTTGGCTGCTCTACGACCTCAGCCGCTGCGCTGAGGGGCCGTGGGTCATTGCCGCCGCCGGGCGGGTGGAGGATGAAACGGCCACCGCAGATCGCCTAACCTTCCGGGTCGAGGGGATGGCCGGTACGCAGTGTGCGGTTCGCGTGTGGCTGCCCAAGGCGCCGGTGGCCGTGCTGGTCCATGTCGAGGGCAGCGACCACGCTTGGGACCAGGTCTGGGATGCCGCATCGCGGACGCTGCTGCTCCGCTTCGCCAACCGCCCGGAGGGCGTCAGCGTGGAGGTGGCTCTGTAGCATCCCGCGGCCCGCTGGCATCCTGCGAGCGGCTGGAGGGGAGTCCTGGGGACGCAGCAGAGGCTTACAACATAGCGAGGGGATCGGCCGGCCGGGCATGATACCCAACCGGTCGATCCCCTCGCAGGTCATCCGGCAGTTCGCTACTTCCCGCCGTTCCCGCCGCCGTTGCCTCCACCGTTATTGCCGTTCTCGTTGTCACCCCCGTTGAACGCGGGGTCGTTGGCCGCGCAGTTGCCCGGGCACTCGCCGTCGGGTCCAACCGGACCGACCGGGCCGGCCGGCTCGCCGGGGGCGTCGGGGTTCTCCGGGCCAAACGGTCCGTAGGGCCCATAGGGCTCACAGGGGCCGCACTCCTCGCCCTCGCAGGGGCCGCACTGATAGGGATCGCGCAAGCCGTTGGGTTCCTGCGGGCCGGCGGCCTCACCGGTCCCGTTGGGGCCGTTGGGCTCGCCCGGACCGTTGGGGCCATTGGGCTCGCCAGGGCCGTTCGGACCGTTGGCTTCCTTCGCGGCGCCCATGTTGGCCAGGCGCACCTGAGCCATCGTCATCTTCTGGATCATCTGCTGAAGCGGGTTCGTGTCGCACAGACCGGCCTCCGCGCAGAGTCGCGCCTGGGCCTGCTCCATCGTCTGAATGCGTGCCGACAGTTGCTCGGCGACGCGGTCGATGCCGCCCAACGACAGCCCGAACATCAGACCCAACACTGTTAAGCCTCTCATGATCATAGCCATAGGTACCTCCGTCATGTGGCGATTGTCGGAAAACTGCTTTTACCGGCTCTACCCATGACGACGGAGGAGGCCACGTTAGGATACGGTCATGATATGGTCAAATCCTCTCGCCGATCGACTTGGCTTGGGTGAACAGGAGCAGATAGTCGGGGCCGCCGGCCTTGGAGTCGGTGCCGCTCATATTGAAGCCGCCGAAGGGGTGGATGCCCACCAGGGCGCCGGTGCACTTGCGGTTGAGGTAGAGGTTGCCCACGTGAAACTCGCGCCGCGCGTAGGCCAGCCGCTCGGGGCCGGTGCTGTAGAAGGCCCCGGTCAGCCCGAACTCGGTGTCGTTGGCGATCTCGATGGCGTGCCGCCAGTCACGGGCCTTGATGACGGCGAGCACCGGGCCGAAGATCTCCTCCTGCGCGAGCCGTGCGTCGGGGGCGACATCGACGAAGACGGTGGGCTCGATGAAGTAGCCGTCGTGCGCGGGCGCCTGCCCGCCGAGCACCAGCCGCCCTTCCTGCTTGCCGACCTCGATGTATTCCATCACCTTCTGGTACTGGCTCCGGGAGACGACCGGTCCAAGGGTGTGCTCGTGGCGCTCGGGGTCGCCCATGACCATCAGCTCGCGCGTGCGCGCCAGGATCTTCTCGACGAGCGCGTCGTAGATACGGGCTACGAGGATGGCGCGCGACCCGGCGGAGCACTTCTGGCCCTGGTAGCCGAACGCCGACGCCGCGATCCCGGTGGCTGCCGCGTCAAGATCGGCGGTCTCATCGACCACGACGGCGCCTTTGCCCCCCATCTCCAGGATTGCGCGCTTGATCCAGATCTGCCCGGGCTGCGGCCAGGCGGCCCGCTCGTTGATGCGCAGGCCCACTTCCCTGGAGCCGGTGAAGGCGATGAAGCGGGTGCGTGGATGGTCGACGAGCGTCTCGCCGGCCAGGGCGCCCGGACCTGTGAGGTAGTTGCACACACCACCCGGCAGGCCGGCCTGGCGCAGGACCTGGACGAGCTCCCAGGCGATCGCTGCGGCGTCGCTGGCGGGCTTGAGGACGATCGTGTTGCCGGCAACGATCGCCGCGCTGCTCATCCCCATGGGGATCGCCGCCGGGAAGTTCCACGGTGGGATGACGGCCCCCACGCCCAGGGGGATGTACGCCAGGGCATCGCGCTCACCGGGCGTCTGGTAGACTTCGACCAGTTCCAGCTTCAACATCTGGCGCGCGTAGTATTCCAGGAAGTCGATGGCCTCCACCGTGTCGGCGTCGGCCTCGGACCAGGGCTTGCCGACCTCATAGACCATCCAGGCGCTCAGGTCGTGCCGGCGCTCGCGCATCAGCGCTGCGGCGCGCAGCAGGATCGCCGCGCGCTCGGTGCTGGGTGTCCGGCTCCACGTCTCGAACGCCGCGTCGGCGGCTTCGATCGCCTGCACAGCCTCAGCGGCCCCGGCTTTGGAGAAGACGCCCACCACCTGGTCGGGGTGGGCGGGGTTGGTCGAGGTGAAGGTGTCTTCGGTAAAGATCTCCTCGCCCCCGATGAGCAGCGGGCGTCGCTTGCCGAACTGCCCCCGGACGCGTGCCAGCGCTGCCTCGAAGGCTGTCACGTTCTCGGGCAGCGAGAAGTCGGTGAGCGGCTCGCTGTGGAACGGACCGATCTGCTCCAACATCGCTCGAACGGTATGGGTGCCCTGCATCGGCTGCCTCCTTCTCTGCATTGGCCGGTTCCCGCCCTGGGGCACGCCCGCCGGCGAAGCCCCGGCCACAGCCGGCCCCCCTGCCCATGGGGCGCCGGCGCCTATGTCCTTACGGTATAGTACCACACAGCGAGACCGTCGGGGAGGGAGTGGCAGCGATCAGAACCCGCGGACGCCGGCGCCAAGTCGCCCCGCCACCGTTCGGCGGCGCCGTTCTTGCATCTCGCGGGACCTGTGCTAAGACGGACGGAACACGCACCCATCGGAAAGGCGAACCTATGACGAAAATCACAGAGGTGAAGGTCATCCGCACCCGGGCGACTGGGATGTGGGCGATCGTGAAGGTGTTGACGGACCAGCCGGGGCTCTATGGGATCGGGTCGGCGAGCGACGTCTACCATCCCGAGACCGTGATCAAGGCGGTGGAGACGATCGCGCCGTTGCTGATCGGGCGCGACGCGGGCCGCATCGAGGACATCTGGCAGGTGGTCTACACCAGCGGTTACTGGCGCAACGGATCGATCCTCAACACGGCATTGGGCGGGATCGACATGGCGTTGTGGGACATCAAGGGCAAGGAGGCCGGGATGCCGGTCTACGCGCTGCTGGGCGGCCCGTGTCGTGCGGCGGTGCCGGCCTATGCCCACGCCGGCGGGCGCGATCTGGCGGAGCTGGAAGACGACATCCGGCGCTATATGGAAGACGGCTACGAGGTAATCCGCTGCCAGTTGGGCGCCTACGGGGGCGGCGGGTTCCGCGATCCCAAAGACGTGAGCATGCCCGAAAACGCGTGGCCCATGCGGCGGGTCTTCGACGACGAGGCCTATCTTGAGGCCATCCCGGCGATGTTCGAGGCGCTGCGCGAGCGGTTTGGCTTTGGCGTCAAGTTCACGCACGACGTCCACGAACACCTGCGCCCGCAGGTCGCGGTCCAGTTGGCCAAGCGGCTCGAGCCCTACCGGCTCTTCTTCCTGGAAGATGTGCTGGCACCGGAGCAGGTGGCGTGGTTCCGCCTGATCCGCGAGCAGTGCACCACACCGCAGGCCATCGGCGAGCTGTTCGTCAACCCGCAGGAATACGTGCCGCTGATCACCGAGCGGCTGATCGACTTCATCCGCGTGCGCGTCTCGAAGGCCGGCGGCATCACGCAGTGCCGCAAGATCGCGACGCTGGCGGAGTGGTTCGGCGTCCACACGGCCTGGCAAGAGGGTGCCGACAACGACCCGGTGAACCAGATGGCGGCCTGCCACCTGGATATGGCGAGCTGGGTCTTCGGCATTCAGGAGGAGAACGACTTCCGTCCCGAGGAGAAGGCGGCCTTCCCGGGCCACGCGGTGCTGAAGGGGGGCTATCTCTACCCCAACGATCGGCCGGGCCTGGGGATCGATATCGATGAGGCCGCGGCGGAAGCGTTGATTGATCCCGACAAGGTGAGGCGCAGTCATCTGCGCGGCGAGCCGGACCGCAAGGCCGACGGCACCGCCGTGCGTCCGTGAGGTGAGACCATGAACCATCGAGAACGAGTCCTGACGGCGTTGAGCCACCGCGAGCCGGACCGCGTGCCGCTTGACCTCGGGTCGACGCGCAACACGGGGATCCTGCAGGCGCCCTACGCGGCGTTGGTGGCCTACCTCGACGGCGAGAGGGCAAGCGCCTCGGGGCGCGTGCGCGGAACGACCGATGTGGCGGAGGTGAGCGCGGAGCTGCCCAGCGGGCACGGGATGAGCAAGCTGCTTGGCCTGGCGACGCCGGACGAGGCGATCCTGCAGCGGCTGGACATCGACTTCCGCGGCGTCTTCATCGGGAAGGCGGACCATTCGTCGGAGGCGTTGCTCTCCGACGATCCTGTGGAGGGGACGCTCCACCGCGACGAGTTCGGCGTGGTGCGGCGCTGCCCCGTCGGCGGGCACTACTTCGACGTGGTCGAGTCACCGCTGGGCAGTGAGATCACTGTGGCCGATGTGGCGCGCTATCCGTGGCCTGACCCCACCGATCCGGGCTACGTGCGCGGGCTGCGCGAGCGCGCGCTGCGCATCCGCGAGACCACCGACTGCGCGCTGGTGCTGCACCTGTCGGATGTCTTTGTGCACACCAGCCAGTATCTACGCGGGTTCGAGAAGTGGTACATGGATATGGTGCTCGATCAGCAGCTCATCGGCGCGCTGATGGACGCGGCCTTGGAGATCCGCATGGAGATCGCGCGGCGCGCGCTGGCGCTGGTGGGCGATCTGATCGACGTGGTCTCGACGGCGGACGACGTGGCCGACCAGCGCGGGCCGCAGATGTCGCCGCGGCTCTACCGCAAGATGATCAAACCCCGGCACGCGCGCTACCTGGCGCTGATCCGCTCGCTCACCGGTGCGACGCTGCTCTTCCATTCGTGCGGGTCGGTGGTGGACCTGCTGCCCGACTTCATCGACATGGGCATCCAGGCGTTGAACCCGGTGCAGGTGACGGCGCGGGGGATGGATACGGCGCAGCTCAAGGCGCAGTTCGGCGACGCGCTGGTCTTCTGGGGCGGGGTGGACACGATGCACGTGCTGCCCAACGGCACGCCCGACGACGTGCGCGCCGAGGTACGCCGCCGCATCGCCGACCTGGCGCCGGGGGGCGGCTATGTGCTCACCGCGGTCCACAATATCCAGCCCGACGTGCCGCCGGAGAACATCGTGGCGATGTATGAGGCGGCGCGGGAGCAGGATCAGGTCTAGGAGAAGCCCGAAGTCGCACGTCTTCGACCGGCCTTCCACGGTGGTCGGTGGCGGGCTCTCGACGTGCGACTTCGGGCTCGTGTTGTCAACCGACAGCCGGCTGGCCCGTGGCCTGCCCTACGGGTTCACCTGGAGCTGCTGCACCTGGAAGACCCAGCGGTTGGCGGGGGTCTCGGGACAGACCAGGCGGATCGGGCCCTTGTCGGGCTCGGCCTTGGTGATCCAGTCGTCGTTCTTCTTGAGCGCGACGATCGCGTTGGCCATCTCGTCGGCGCTGATCTCGACCGCGTAGCCATCGGCGGCAGCGGCGGTGACCGAGCTGTAGCTCTGCACGCCGGCCTGTTCGAAGATCTCGGCCACGGGCACGCCGCTCCACGAGTCGACCTCGTCCTCGCCGAGCGATTTCTGCATCAACACGTCGGTGAGGTCCACCTGCGTCATCTTCGTGAGGTCGGCGTAGGTGAGGCTGAGCGGGGTGGACCCCCCGGTGACCTCCAGCGTCCAGTCGACCTTGGGCGCGCCGCAGCCGGCCAGGCTCAGTGCGAGCACAGCGACCAGTGTCAGGAACATCCATAGCTTGTGTCGTTTCATCGTGTTCTCCTCAGATGTGTAGTTGGGGTCACTTCACGAACGCCCACACGGGCACCAGCATATCGCGCACCACGAGGTTGCCGTGGTTGCCCAGCCGCCCCTCTTCCGCCACGGTGTGCATGCCGTGGTCGGCGAAGATGAGCACGGCAGTCTCCTCCGGCAACGCGGCGAGCACTGTCGCCACAGCGGCATCGACCTCGACGATCTTGGCCTCTTCCTCGGGTGTGCCGGGGCCGTACGTGTGCCCGACGTCGTCGATGCCGTGGAAGTGGATCCACAGCAAGTCGGGCGTTCCGGCCTCGATCACGGCGAGGGCGTTGGCGAGCACGTTGTCGTCGGTGCCCCCGTTGCCGTCGCGATCACCGGAGAGCGTGACATCGGCGCTGCGCATGTTGAACGCGAGGGCGTCCCCTTCGATGGCCACGCCACGCAGGCCGGCGGCGGCCACGACGTCGAAGAGCGTCTCGTTGAACGTCGTGCGGATGCCGCGGTCCTCCACGCTGTTGACCTCGGGAGGAGCGCCGGTGAGCAGCGCCGCCGTTGCCACGGCGGTGCTGGGCGGGTAGACGGTGAGCCCCAGCGCTGGCTCGCCGAACGCCGCCAGGGTGGGAATGAGCCCCGCATCGCGCGCTTCCGTGTAGCGCAGATAGCCGAAGGCGTCGAGGAAGATCAGCACGACCCTTGAGGCCGGGGGAAGCTCGAGGGCCGTTCCGGCGGCGTCGGCGGGCGCACGCAGCCCCAGCACCTTGGCTGCCGTCGGCGCGATGTCGAGCGGGCCTGTGGTGGGCTGGGCCGGCATTTGGGGGGCGATGCCCTCGATGCGCGCCGGGCGCAGCACCTGTTCGCCGATGTGCACCTCGCCGTTGCGCTGCCAGCGCGCGGTCGCCGCCACCGAGAGCCAGTCGAAGGTGAGGGGCTCTCCCTTCTCCGGCACCACGTGCAGCGTATCTATGAGCCGGTAGCCATTCGCGTAGAGGACGCGCTCCAGCGGCACCGCCTGCTCGTCTTCGGCGAAGCGCTCCAGCTCGCGCAACGTCGCGCGCGTCACCGCCACCTCTGCGCCGCCGGGATCGATGAGGGTCGTGGTCTGCGGGGCGCAGGCAGACGCGATGAGCAGGAGCAGGGCGATGGCGAGCAGGGCGAAGGAGCGGGGTCGGATGCCACCCGCCGAAGATGGGCTCGGTCCGCCGTGAGTGGGGCGGCCGATCGCCCTGGGGCGGGCAGGGTGGCCTGTCGATGCTTCGTGAGACTGGTGCACGCTCATTCGCTCTCCAATCTGACGACGTCCGTGATCCACTGCGTGCGGCCCCGCTCGGGCAGTACCAGCGTCACCTGGCCGCGGAGCTGGGCCAACACGGCGCCCTGCACGTCTTCGGCGGGCAGCCGGTGCTCGTTGCCCGCGCCGTCGTGCACGACGATCTGGGTGAAGGCCGGGTCTGCGACCAGCGCTGTCAGCGGCACGCCCACGATGCGGGCGGCGGCCTGTGCCGTGCGGACCTGCCCGTCTTCCTCACTCTTGAACATCACGTCGGTCTGCTCTATCGTGAGCGACTGCGTCGGCCCCAGCAGCAGCCGCCCGATCGAGGTCGGCTCCCCTTCGATGAGCAGCGGTGTTGCCTGCCCCACGACGATGATGCGGCGGATGCCCTTGATCCAGGCGGAGACGTGCAGCTCCTCGGCGGCAAAGCGAATGCCGTCCTCGTAAGGCATCAGGAGCGCCGCGGGGGTGAGATTGTCGCGGTCGATGGTGACGAAGCCGCCGTCGAGCGAGGCCATCGTGACGCTTTCGAAATCGGCGGCATCGTGTGTCGCCAGGAAGTCGAGCAGGGGGAGGTGGGTGTAGGGCTGGTCGCGGTAGGGCAGCACGTCGTTCAGCAGGACGTAGCCGGGCGCAGGCACATCGCCCTCCAGCGTGATGCCGGCGTAGAAGGGCACGTTCAGCATCTCGATGGCGCCGTGGTCGTCGTGACAGGTGGTGCAGGTGTGGAATACGGCCGGCTCGTGGCACTCGACGCACTCGTCCATCGTCCGTGCCTCCTCCGCCAGCAGGCTCAGGGGATAGCGGGTGAGCACGCGAGCGGGCGCCGCCCACGTTGTGCTGAGGGCCCAGCCCCCCACGGCGACGACCAATGCTGCTGCACCGAGAATCCAGATCCAACGATGGTTCATGATGGCTTCCTTATCGATTGAGTTGTGTGACTAAGGTGGCGAGGCTCAGAAGCCCCAGCACGCCCAGCGCGAGCGCATCACGCCGGGTGAAGCGTACCTGGCGCAGGAAGGTGCGCCGGGGATACTTACCAAAACAGCGGCCCTCCATAGAGACCGCCAGCGCGTCGACCTTGCCCAGCGCCGAGACCAGCAGCGGCAGGAAGAACTGCCGCGCCAGCGTGACGAACCGCCGCGGTCCACCCCGGTCGTAGGCGATGCCGCGCGCGAGCTGGGCCTGATAGACCGTCTGGCCCTCCTGCTCGAAGACCGGCACCAGGCGCAGTGCCGTGATCAGCGCGAACCCGTAGCGGTAGGGCAGGCCTGCCTGCATCAGCCCGTAGGCCAGCGCGTTGGGCTCGGTGGTGAGGACGAAGAGGTAGCTCATCCAGATCACGCTGAGCAGTCTCCCCGCGACATAGAGTCCCGCGCTGACCCCGCCGGTGGTGACCCGCAGGGGGCCAATCCGCAGCAAGAGCGTGCCCGTGCGATGGGCCACAACCTGGATCAGGAAGAGGACCACGGCGAACACGGCGAAGAAGCCCGTGCCCCGCAGGCCGCCGAGGGGCAGGCGGCTCAGTGGGAAGGCCAACAACGCCAGCGCCAGGACCCCGATCCCCGCCCACGGACTCCGCACGACGAAGACGAAAACCGTGCCCGCCACCAGCCACGCCAGCTTCACCAGTGGGTGCAGGCGGTGCAGCCATGAGTGGCCGGGATGGTACATGATCCGGGGCCGACGTCTCACAGGCGGCCTCCGGATTCGGTGACAAGGTAGGCCGTTCTCCCCAGGGCGGCCAGTTGCGCGAAGCCCTCGGCAATGGGGGCGTCGATCGACAGGCGGCCCGTGTCGAAGAAGAGCAGGCGCGTGGCGACCTGCCGCGCCAGCGCGGGCGCGTGGTTCACCAGCAGCGCCGCGCTCCCGGCTGCCACGCACGCCTGCACCCACGACAGCAGCAGCGCGGCGTTGTCGGGGTCCTGCCCGATGAGGATCTCGTCCAGCAGGATCAGGCGCGGGGCGTAGGACAGGACTGCCGCGAGGGTTAGCCGCCGCTTCTCGCCGTAGCTGAGGCGATAGGGGTGGTCCGTGTGGCGCTCGGCCAGCCCGGCGGCCTCGAGCAGGGAGGCAACGCGCGCCTCCGCGGCACCATCCCAAAGGCGGAAGTTGCGCGGGGCCAGGCTTGCCTCATCCCAGACGGTGTCTGCGAACAGCTGGTGGTCAGGGTTCTGGAAGACATAGGCGACTTCGCGCGCCAGGGTCGAGACCGGCGTCGTGCGGGTATCGTGCCCCAGGATCTCCACCCGCCCGCCGGCGGGCCGCAGGAGCCCCAGCAGACACTGCAGGAAGGTCGACTTGCCGGAGCCGTTGTCGCCCATCACCGCGATCAGCTCGCCGGGCTGCACGCTGAGCGACACATCGTGGAGCACGGGCGGCCCGGCGTAGGCGGCGGAGAGGCGGTCCACGGTGACGACAGGGCCGGCGGGAGGGGCCGTGGACCGGCGTGTGGCGTCCGGCGCTGCGAGCGCCGAACCAAAGTGCGAAAGGCCCGGGCGCGCGGGGGGGGAGAACACGTGGTTCGAAGGCGGGTGGGCGGCCTCCGTCAGACGGCCATCGACCAGGCGGAGCCAGCGAGGGGCGAAGCGCTCCAGATAGGCGGTCTTGTGCTCGATGACGATGACGGTGATGCGCTCCAGCGCACGGATGGCGGCGATCACGTCGAAGATCTGGGCGGTCGCCGTGGGATCGAGGTTGGAGGTCGGCTCGTCGAAGATGAGGACCTTGGGCCGCGCGGCCATGACAGCTGCGACGGCGACGCGCTGTTTCTCGCCACCGGAGAGCGCCGCCAGCGGTCGATCGGCCAGATGGCGCGCGCCGACGACGTCGAAGGCCCAGTCGAGCCGCGCGCGGATCTCGCCGGGGTCCAGGCAGCGGTTCTCGAGGCCGAATGCGACCTCGTCTTCCACGGTGAGCGTGCAGAACTGCGCCTCGGGGTTCTGCTGGACGAGCCCAACGACCTCGGCGACATCGTAGATCGGGGTGCGGCGTACATCAAGGCCGCCGGCGAGGACCTCGCCCTCGGCATCGCCGTCGACCTGGTTGAAGAGAAAGCCGCACAGCGCGAGCGCCAGCGTGGACTTACCGCCGCCCGATGGCCCGGTGAGCACGACAAACTCGCCCGGCGCGATCTCCAGGTTCACGTCGTTCAGCGCGTGGCGCGGGCTGCCGCGGAAACGGAATGAGAAGTCCCGGATAGCGATGATGGGGCCCGGCGCCTGTTCTGTGGCGCAGGGCGCCGCCGGCGCGGCGTGGCTGCTGGCGTGTAGTGCGGTTTGCACGACCAGGGTTCCTCAGCGTACCTCGATCGACGTCACCGGCTCAGCCAGGATGGTGCCATCCATGCGGGCCACGGCGAAGGTGACGGCGTCCGGATGGATGACCGTGAAGAGACGCACGTCATCGCTGGCCAACACGTCGGCCAGCGAGAGCGTGACGGGCTCGGCGGGGCCGTTGAGGAGCACCGTCGTGGCATCGGGCGAGGGCGTCATGGTCGTCAGGATCTCGCCCAGTGGGGCGCCCTGCACCTTGCTGGGACCGGCAGCCAGCTTGATCGTGATGCTGTCCATCGCGGTCACCCAGTCGGCGGGGTCGAAGGGCCCGGGCTGGGCCAGCGCGCCGCCGATCTCGAGGGTCGTCTCGCTTATCACGGTGAGGCTGATGACGCCGCGCACCCACGCCTTGCTGCTGGTGGCGCCGACGACGTTGTACGTCGCGTCGCGGCCGCGTCCCTGCGACGCGAGTAGCAGCCCGGTGTTGGTCTCCAACTCGTCCATGCTCACGAAGAAGCCGTAACCGTCGGCGGCCTGGATCAGGATCTTGCTGGCGCCGGGCGAGGGCTCGGCCCGCGCGACCAGGTCGCGCAGCGGGATGCCGGTGTAGCGAGCCGTGACGTTGTTCTGCGTGCCTTCCGCCGTCACCTGAGCCAGGTCGCTGTGCTCCTGCGGATAGGCGTAGGGCGCCGCAACCGCGCCGCCGACCTGCACGCTTCCGCCGCCAGATGACACGTTGCGCAGGTGCAGCGTGAGGCCCACGGCCAGAAGCGCTGCCGCGATCAAGAAGATGGGATAGGCCTTCCTTCCCATGGGGCGGGGTTCGCGGTCTTTGACCACGCCCGAGCGCCTCAGCGTGGATACGAGCATGTGCCCCAGGAGCCCGGCGAAGACCACGCCGGAGAGCCCGGCCATCGAGGCCGCCAGCGCGATGCCGGCATAGGAGAGCACGTCGGCGGGCAGCGAGGCGAAGAGCTGAAAGACGAAAACGTTGGACGCTGAGGCCAGCCCCCCGGCCACGAGGTAGGCCGGCAGCCTGTCGCGCCCGCGCGCCGTGCCGCGGAAGAGCAGGAAGCCCACGTCGACGAGAATGCCGGCAACCAGGTCGACCAACACGACCAGCAGACCGTGCGTGCTGCCGGCGAAAAGCTCCACCGCACCCTTGAGGATCCCGGTGACGGTGCCGGCGCCCTGCTTGCCTGTGAGCCCTACGGCCAGCACCAGCCACAGCACGTGCAGCCCGGCGGCCCACTGGAGCGAGCCGGGCATGCCGATGGCCGCCTGGATGAGGCTCCCGGCGGCGCTGAGATAAGTGCCGGTCACGCCGCCGAGCGCCGCTAGGGCTGCCATCATCAAGAGATCGCGAGTTGAGAAATGGTACCGGTCCGCGCGCATGTGCCCTCTTTGCCTGAATAACGAAAAAACGGCATCCTGGAAAGGCGTGCCGTTGCAGGCCAGGAGCACGCGCCACGCGCAGTGCTGCGCGGGCCGTCACACCTGGATGCACCTCCTTTCCTAGGATGGGAGGCATAGCAGTTTCCCGCGATACCCTGCCGGTCGCACGCCATGGACCGTGGCCCCGCGGCCACAGCCTTTAGGCTATGCAACTCGGAGATGCCGTCTGGTAGGGGCGCCGGACGAAAACGCGGCAGGCGCCCGTGCTGTGAAAGAACAATACTGTAGATCCAGGACGGGACCTATCTTAACACAGCGTGCAGAAGGGGCAAGCCGAGGGGCGAGGGAAGAGCACGGCTATCGCATCTAGCCCGTATCCCATTGAGATAGGCGCACGCGCAACGATGATGGGCCGCGCCTAGCCGCCGCGGGCAGGCAGATCCGCGGAATCATCCACCGCTCAACGGCAAAGATGGAACCGGAGGCAGCCGGCAAACTCGACCGGGCCCCTGATCGGGCCCGGTCGGAGACGCGACTGCGCGGGGTGGGGCGCGCTAGCTTCGAGCGGGCTCTACGCGAACCGGGACGGTAAGGCGTCGCGCGACGGCCTCGCCCTCCTCGGGCGTGATAGTCACGGTGACCTCGACGGCGACCTCGATGGGGTCCTCGATATTCCTCGCGTACAGCGTGAGGCCCGGGCCCGGCTGGGTGTCGGCGTGGAAGGGCACGGCGCCGCGTTCGTCCCAGAGCAGGTCGAGATCCAGGTCGTGGGGGGCCTCGAGCCAGAAGGGAGCAACAGCGCGCGTCGCGGGCAGAACCGCGCCGAGGTCCACGCGGGCCCGGTCGGCCAGCGCGTTGGGGCGGGGCCAATGGCGCGGCGGGCGGCCCTGCGCGCGCCAACCTGCCGGGCAGGCAAGGTCGACCGTCACGGCGGCCCACGGGATCCCGGTGCCGTTGGCGACGAGGAGCCGCAAGGTGAGCGGCATCGCGTTGGGCTCCCACAGCCGCTCCAGCTCCCAGTGGCCCCACAGCAGCGCCGGGCCGAACCGGCGGATCAGGATGCCATCGCTGCCGAAGGCGTCGACCTCGGCGCGGACCAGGTCGGCGTCCTCGTTCCCCGCCGGCGTCGGGGGAAGGACCGCCGCGTCGGGCAGGGCCTGGGAGAACGAGCCGGTTTCACCAGGGGCCAGCGTTGCTTCGTGCCAGACCAGGGATCCAAGCGCGCCAATGCCCGGTTGGCGGAAGCCCACGCGCACGCGCCAGGGCACGGCGTTGTGGTTGGTGATGCGCGCCCAGGGCGCTGGGGCCGCCGAGCCTCTCGGCTGGCTCCGTATCTGTCCCGTCTCCGCTCTCGCGCTGGGCGGGCGAGGCGCGACGTCCGTTGTCTCGCGCCGAGCCTCAGCTGTGCTTTCCCCAAGGCGCTGCGCGGGCGGCGCCGACACCGTGGCGCGCTCGGACCAGGCGATGTCGAAGCGGTGCGGGCCGGCGCGATAGCCCTCCCAGGCAACGTCGGTGAGGAGGCCGCGCGGTGCGAACGTGAACGTGGGCGTGCCGGTGTCGGGCTTTGCGTCCACCTTGATGCCCAGCCACTGCTGCAGGTATTGCCAGGCCCAGGCGCCCTGGCCCTGGCTGCAACGGGTGAGCGAGCGCCTGTACTCCAGCCCGTGAGGCCACCAGAAGACGCTGCCGGTGACGTCGTCGGTCCCGACATCGCGGAGGGTGCGTAACGCCGCCAGCATCTCCGCAGCGGTGACACTGCCGCCCAGGCGCGAGAAGAAGGCCGTGCCGTCGAGCGCTCCGGCGGCGAAGCCGCGCGGGCTCCAGCGGACCGCGCCGAACTCCGGGTCGAAGTTGGGGCACCAGATCGAGCGGGCCCAACGGTGGTAGGCGATCCAGGCCAAATCGGTGAAGCCACACAGCCCATACACCGGCGCGAGCATCGAGCTGGTATCCTCGCCGTCGTAGTAGGGCACGCCCTCGGGAAGGTAGAAGGTGCCTGGGTCCTCACCTAGGTTCGTGCCGCCGGTGATCTGGCGTCCCAGGGGCCCGGATCCCACCATCGTGCGCGCGATGGCCTCGCGGATCGCTATAGCGACTGCGGCATGGGCGTCTGCGGCGTCGCTGTTGCCCAGGCAGCGCGCAATGGCGGCCATCGAATCGAAGGCGTACCAGACTTTGACGTTGGTGCCGTAGTCGTAGCGACGGCCCACGCCGCCGTCGCTGGAGAAGCGCGAGGGGAAGAGCGTCTCTTCCGGCGCCTTCAGCGCCAGCAGGTCGGCCACGATGCGCTCCAGCGCGGCTACCACATCGGGGCTGGCGCGCAGCCGGTCGACGTCGCCGGTGACCTGGAGCCACTGCCGGGCGATGACGATGGGCGCGACGAGGATAGGGACGGAGTGGTCGGCAGGTCCCTTGGGCGCGCGGCTGCGGTCCATAAAAAAGCGCAGGGTGGCCCAGGCAAGTTCGGGGCAGATGTGGACGACGCTGACGGCGGTCGGCTCGACGTCGATGCCCCAGACGGTGCCATATCCGTGTGAGGGCGCGCCCTGCCAGTGGGCCAGCAGCGTACCGGCGGCGTCGGTCTGGAGGCAGTTGAAGTTGTCGAGCAGGCTGCGGACGTAGACGTCGCGGCTGTAACGCGCCTCGTCCTCGGCCCCCTGGATGCCGGCGGTCAGTGCCCCCAGGCGCTCGCGCCAGAAGGACGCGGTGAGGTTGAGCCAGTCGAGCGCCGGACGCAGGTGCAGCGCATAGAGTGTGGGCATCACGTCGGCGTAGGTCGCGCCCAGCGCGATGTGGGTCTCAAAAGCGCGCGCCTCTCCTGGGGCGAGCGAGAAGGCGATCTCGGCCTCGAAGGGCGCGGTGATCTTGCGCCACCGCCCGTCGTGAAGGTGGATGCCAACGGCGCCGCAGGGCCGGGTGAGGATGATCGTGTGTTGGCGGAGATCGATCTCGGGTGCCTTAACTTCGCGTAGTGCTTCGTCGGCGCCGGCACGCATGGCGGCGTCCTCGTAGTGGCCCACGAGCAGATCGCCCGCCTGAAGCACCACCTTGCCCGCGACCGGCGTGTCGCCGGTGTTGTGGAGGTGCAGGACGTAGAACGCGCCCGCCGGGCCGGGCAGCGGCGCGGGGCTCAGGGCGGCGGGCGCTGCATCCGGCGCCACGGGGGCGAAACTGACCAGGGCGACCACCAGGTCGCCGGCCTGGGCCGTGGTGAGCGGCAGGAAATCGCCGGCGTAGACGGTCTCGCAAGGCAGGCCCGTGAGCGGCGCCTCCCACGACGAGACGACGAGCGGCTCGGCCTGGCCCTCCAGCTCCAGGCGGTAGCTTAGGTTGCCGGCGTACATCGCCACGTCGAAATGGTGGTACATCCCCGGTCCCAGGCCGAACTCGCCGGTGCCCGTGGGCGCGGGGTAGACCTGGGTGGGCAGCGCGATGAAGCGCAGGCTGCCGTTGGCCGCGTGGCCCAGCAGGACGCGGGCGTTCGATTGGGTGAAGAGCGCCTCGTCATTGGGGGTGAGCGGCGCGGTGACGCCGGGGCTGTGGCGCGCGCGGTCGGCGGCGACGTCGGCGGCGGTGCCGTGGAAGAAGGGCGAGCGGGGGGCGCCGGTGAGGGCGCGCCAGTTTGTGTAGGGCGTGGCCATGGTGTGGCCTCCTTTCGTACCATCCGCGGTAGCGTTCATCTGCTGTCCATTGTAGTGAAGGCCCCAGCGATCGCCAGCGGCGTAAGCGCGCCGCCGCCGGCGCAGCCTCCCATCGTGCGGTCGCGCCGGACCCCAGTCCGGCGTCCGGACGGCGATTCGCCTGCTTGACGCCTTGCCCTGGCGGACGATAATCCTCTCACCATTCACTAACTATCGCTGCCGCAGGATCCATCCCACGGCGGCTCCGGAGGTGACCCATGAAGATCCCGCTCCTAAGGCGATGCATGCTTCTGACGGCGATCGGGTTGGGCGTGGGGGCCGCGGCGCTCGCGGCCTCCTCCGCGGGGGTGGCGAGATCGGCTCGCGCCGAGGCCGTGCGACAGGCTCCGGAAGCGACGCCTGTCCACGCGGTGGTAGGGCTCCCCGACTGGCGCGTGACGCCGGACGGTGACCCCATCGACTTCGGCGGCGGGCCGCTGGAGGTGCCGCGCGAGGAGATCCCGGAGGCCGAGCGACGCGAGATCGAGGCCGCGGTCGCGGAGACCCTGGCCCGGCTGGCGGCCGAGGGGCGCTACTCGGCGCAGAGCGCGACGGCGGTGACGTTCGACTGGCCGCTGCGCCCGTCGTATCGCCTCGCGGACTACGGCTACCACGGCGTCTCGGGCTTCATGGACCACGACCCGGCGATCAACGCGTTGCGGGACTATACATGCGGGACCCGGACCTATGACCTAACGAGCGGCTACAACCACCGGGGCACCGACTTCTACACCACGCCCTATCCGTGGCTGAAGATGGACAACTTCGAGGTTGAGATCGTGGCGGCGGCCCCAGGGACGTTGGCCTTCAAGCGCGATGGGCAGTACGACCGGCAGTGTTCGATGAACGGGGACCTATCGAATGCGGTGGTGGTCGCCCACGGGGACGGCACGGTGGCCTGGTATCTGCACATGAAGAAGGGCTCGGTGACGACCAAGCCGGTGGGCTCGGCGATCGCGGCAGGCGAGTATCTGGGCGTGGTGGGGAGCTCGGGGAGTTCGACGGGGCCGCACTTGCACTTCGAGGTGCGCAACGCGGCGGACCAATCGCTCGATCCCTTCCACGGCGCGTGCAACCCGGCGGCCTCGATGTGGGCCAGCCAGCCGCCCTACTACGACTCATCCATCAACCGGTTGCAGACGGGGCTCACCCGGCCCGTGTGGCCCAGCTGCCCGAACCCGGAGACCCCCAACGTCGAGGACAGCTTCGCTCAGACCGACACGATCTACTTCATCACCTTCTACCGCGATCAGTTGGCCGGGCAGCAGAGCACCTACCGGGTCTATCGCCCCGACGGCTCGGTCTACACCTCGTGGACGCACGCCAGCACAGTGTCACACTACGCTTCATCCTGGTGGTACTGGTCCTTCAAGCTGGGGACGGCGCCCCCGGCCGGGACGTGGCGCTTCGCCGTGGACTATGAGGGTCAGACGTACCAGACGCACTTCAACGTGGGTGCCCCGGCGCACATCACCGTGACGCTGCCCAACGGCGGCGAGGTGTGGAGCCCGGGCGCGTTCCGGGCCGTGGCGTGGGCCGATAACCTGGGCGGCGACGTGCGGATTGACCTCTACCGCGATGGTGCCTACGTCACGACGATCGACCGCGCCACGCCGAGCGATGGCGTGCGGTTCTGGTCGATCCCCGGCGACCTGCCGGTGGGCGATGGCTACACGGTGCGCGTGACCAACGTGGCCAACCAGGCGCTGTGGGACGAGAGCGACGCGCCGTTCACGCTGACCGACGTGCCCACCGCGGACTTCTATGCGACGCCGGTGAGCGGGACGCTGCCGCTGGACGTGGCCTTCACCGATGCCTCGTCTGGCGTGGTCGACGCATGGCTGTGGGCGTTCGGCGATGGGGTCACGGAGACGGTGCAGCATCCGACGCACACGTACACGCTGCCGGGGGTCTACACGGTGACGCTGGCGGTGGGAGGGCCGGCGGGGAGCGACGTGTTGACGCGGACCGGCTACATCACGGCGACCTACCCGCCGCTCGTCGCGGCGTTGAGCGCTTACCCGATCCTGGGGACGCCGCCGCTGACGGTGACGTTCAAGGATCTCTCGAGCGGGCCGCCGATCGATCTCTGGGCGTGGGAGTTCGGCGACGGGATGACCAGCACGCTGCGGCACCCGGCGCACGTCTATTCGCAGACGGGGGTCTACACAGTGACGCTGGCGGTGGGCGCGGGGGCAGAGATGGACACGCTGGTCAGGCGGGACCTGATCCACGTCGTGGAGCGGGTGTGGGGCGTCTATCTCCCGCTGGTGCTGCGGTAGGTGGCTTGGCTGTGGAGCACCGCAGAGGGCTGGATGCGTCAGTGGGACGCCGATCGGCGTCCCACTGACTATGAGGAGGAAGTGAGCACAGCCTGTCGCGGGCTGTGCTGACACACGTTCAATAGAGGTGGCAGGCGGCCCAATGGCCGGGCTCCAGCTCGCGGAACTCCGGGTCCACCTCGTGGCAGATCTTCATGACCTTGGGACAGCGGGTGTTGAAGTTGCAGCCGACCGGCGGGTTCACGGGGCTCGGTACGTCGCCCTTGAGGATGATGCGCTCGCGCGTCTCCTCGATTGCGGGGTCGGCGATCGGCGCGGCAGACCAGAGCGCCTGGGTGTAGGGGTGGAGCGGGTGGCTCACCACGGTGGTGCTCTCTCCCAGTTCCACGATCTTGCCCAGGTACATCACGGCGGTGCGGGTGCTGATGTAGCGCACCATCGATAAGTCGTGCGAGATGAACAGGTAGGTCAGGCTCAGGTCGCGCTGGAGCTTGCGCAGCAGGTTGACGATCTGTGCCTGGATCGAGACATCGAGCGACGAGATAGGCTCATCACAGATGATGAGGTAAGGGTTGAGGCTGAGTGCGCGCGCGATGCCCACGCGCTGGCGCTGTCCGCCCGAGAACTCCGCGGGGAAGCGATTGACGAAGTAGGGGCTGAGTCCCACACGCTCCAACAGCTCGAGCGCGCGCTCTTCGGCTTCTTTGCGGGTCGCCACGATACCATGGACCAGCATCGGCTCGGTAAGGATGCGTCCGATGGTCATCCGCGGGTTGAGCGAGGAGTAGGGGTTCTGGAAGATGATCTGCATCTCGGTCCGCAGTGGTTGGAGCGCCCGCTGGTCAAGCCCCACCAGCTCACGGCCCCTGAGCTTGACCGAGCCCGCGGTTGGGGCCTCTAGCTGCAAAATGGCGCGGCCCGTGGTGGTCTTGCCGCACCCGCTTTCGCCGACCAAGCCCAGGGTCTCGCCTTCATAGAGATCGAATGTGAGGTCGTCAACCGCTTTGACGTAGCCGGTCACTTGCTGGAAGAGACCGCGCCGCACCGGGAAGTACTTCTTCAGGTGCTCGACCTGGAGGATGGCGCCATTGGTGTGGGGCGTGGGGTTGACGTTCATGCGTTCGCCTCCCTCTCGCGGACGCTGGGTGCATCGGCGGCCTGAACTGCGTCAATGTGCCAGCACGCGGACTGATGCCGGTCGCCGGCATCGAAAAGCTCGGGAATCTGCTCGGTACAGATGCGCGTGCGGAAGCCGCAGCGCGGCCAGAAGGGGCATCCTGGCGGCAGGTTGATCATGTCGGGCGGCGCTCCCTCGATGTAGGCGAGATCCTGTTCGGCGGTGGTGTCCAGGCTGGGGAGCGAACCGAGAAGCCCGAGCGTGTAGGGGTGTGCCGGGTTGCTGAAGAGCGTCTTGATAGGCGCCGTCTCCACCAGCGTGCCGGCGTACATGACATTGACGCGCTTGGCCAACCGGGCGATGACGCCCAGGTCGTGCGTGATCCAGATCACGGCCATGCCCAGCTCTTCCTGGAGGCGCTTCACCAGGTCGACGATCTGGGCCTGGATCGTCACGTCGAGCGCCGTGGTCGGCTCGTCGGCGATGAGCAACTTGGGCCTGCATGAGATGGCCATGGCGATCATCACGCGTTGTCGCATGCCGCCGGAGAACTGGTGTGGGTAGTCACCGATGCGCTGGGCGGCCTGGGGAATCCCCACCCGCTCGAGCACCTGGATCGTCTCTTGCTCGGCGGCGCGGCGGTCCATGCCAAGGTTCACCTCCAGTGCCTCGCTGATCTGGCGACCGATGGGCATGACAGGGTTGAGCGACGTCATGGGGTCCTGGAAGATCACGCCGATCTCGTGCCCGCGAACGGTGTGCATCTGACGCCGGGGAATCTGCAGGAGGTCCCGGCCTTCGAAGAGTACGCGCCCGCCCTCGATTCTGCCGGGTGGCTCGGGGATCAGGCGGAGCATCGCCATAGAGCTGACGCTCTTGCCGGAGCCGCTTTCGCCCACCAAGCCCAGGATGTCGCCCTGTTCCATCGTGTAGGAGACACCCGTGACGGCCTGCACGACGCCGTCCTTGGTGTGAAATCGCACGGTAAGGTCTTGGACCTGGAGTAGGGGAGCCATTGTCATCTCCCTTAGATGTTCTCGCTGACGTCGAGGGCCTTACGCAGGCCATCGGCAATACCCTGGAAGGCCAGGACGGACAGGGTGATCATCGCTGCGGGGAAGATGATCATATGAGGCCATATCTGCCAATAGTAGCCGGAGTCCGACAACATGCGGCCCCAGCTTGGCCGAGGTGGTCGGACGCCCATTCCCAGAAAGCTCAGGCCCGCCTCTGCGAAGACGGCTGTGGGGATGCCCGAGGCGAAGCCCCACAGCAGCAGCGGTGCGGCCTGTGGCAACACGTGGAAGACGATGACGCGCCATCGCGGGATGCCGAGCGCGCGCGCGGCCTCGATGTAGTCCTGTTCACGGATGGAGAAGGTCAGCCCGCGCATCAACCGGCAGGAGCCAACCCAGCCGGTGATGACCATCGCCAAGATCAGGTTCTCCAGGCTCGGTGAGAGCACCATCACCAGGTAGAGCACGATGAGGTACCAGGGAAGCGCTGAGAACATATCGATCAAGCGCGTGACGAGCCAGTCGAAGATGCCACCCAGGTAACCTGCCAGCACGCCGATGGGCACGCCGATCGCCAGACCCAGAACGCCGGTCAGGATGCCGACCAGCAACATCGGGCGCGCGCCGTAGAAGATGCGCGTGAGGATGTCGCGACCCAACTCGTCGGTGCCGAAGGGGTGCGCGGCGGTGGGCCCCTGGAGCGTGTTCATCATGTCGATCTTGTCGTAGTCATAGGGCGTGAGAACCGGGGCAAAGATCGCGATCAGCACGATCAGCGACGCAAAGACGAGGCCGAACATCGCCAGCCGGTTGCGCCGGAACCGGCGCCAGGCGCCCACCCAGAAGCTGGCGTACTTGGTCTCCGCATCGTAGCCCTCGGGAAGCGCAAATGGCTGGGATGCTGCCTCGGCGAGGTCGGCGGCAGGTGGGTCGGGCGGCGTGGGCTGCTGTGGGTCATTCGCGGACGTTGCGCGCAGGGCTTCACCGGTCATCGTCTCTGCTCCGTTATGCGCACGCGGGGATCGATAATGCCGTAGAGGATATCGGTCACCAGATAGGTGAGGGCGATCAGCAGCGCCCAGAAGATCGTGATTCCGAGCACCAGCGGATAATCGCGGTTGGTGCTGGAGACGACGAAGTATCTGCCCAGGCCGGGTAAGCCGAAGACCTGCTCGATGAATAATGAGCCCGTCATCATCCCCGGGAAAAGGGGCAGGAAGTTCGTGATCATCGGGATCAGGGCATTGCGCAGGACGTGCCGGCTCATCACGCCGGAGGCGCGGAGGCCCTTGGAGTAAGCCGTCCGGACGTAGTCCGAGGCCATGGCCTCAGCAACGCACTGGCGGGTCCAGCGCGCGACGCCTCCGGTCGCGGGCACCCCAAAGGCGATCACCGGTAACGCGATGTGGTGCGCCACGTCGCGCCAATCGTTGGGATCGCCCCAAGAACCGGCCGGGAACCAGCGCAGCTTGACCGAGAAGAAATAGACCAGCACGAACCCGAGCACGAAGGACGGGATCGTGGACATAAAGACCGCGTAGCTCGTCACGATATTGTCGATCCAGGTGTCCTGGTTCGCCGCGGCGATGACCCCCAGCACGATGCCCAGCGAGATCGCCAGGAGCGCCGCCAGGCCACCCACCAGCGCGCTGAAGGGGAGGGCGCTGCGGATCAGCTCCGTGACGGTGCGTTCGGGCTCGGTAAAGGTGTAGCCGAAGTCGAGCGTGAGGGCGTTGCCGAGCCAGGTGAGGTACTGGCGCCAGACGGGCTGATCGAGCCCGTACTTGGCCTTGAAGGCCGCGACCTGCGCATCCGACAGGGGAATCTCCGCGCCCTTCATCCACGGGCCGCCGGGGACCACACGGGAAAGGGTGAAGGTGAATATCGAGAGCAGCAGCAGTGTCATGGCGATGCCCCCGAGGCGCTTCAGCGTGTAGGCGATCATAGTGGGTCACCTCCCTCCACACACAACGACAGATCGAGAGTCGGCAGGGCGCGGCGACCCGCGCCCTGCCATAGCATTGCAGAAACGCACGCTTAGCCGAGGCCGGCCCGGCAGTCGGAATCGGTCCAGTACATGCCCTCGTAGGCGTGAGGGCAGCCGATGGCGCCGTTCCACATCTGGTAGCCGTCCTTGTTGGGCTCGAGCGTCGGCCCTTGGGCGTTGCACGGCCAGAGCGAGATCGGGAAGGGGCAGGCCATGAAGTAGTAGGCGCACGACTCGACGAGCAGCTGCTCGGCCTCCTTCATGCCCGAGAAGCGGGTGTCCGGATCGAACGAGGCGTTGGCGGCATTGTAGAGCGCGTCCCAGCTCTCGTCAATGTGCGGGTGGCGCCCGGTGGAGCGGAAGACGTTGAGGAAGGTGGCCGGGTCCACATAGTCCTGCGAGTAGTTGACGTAGTACATAGCTGCAGTGCGGTCGGTGAACGCCGCCGATGTGAACGACTGGAAGTCCGACGGGCGCAGCTCGATATCGATGCCCAGGTTCTCTTTCCACTGAGCCTGGATGGCCTGGCAAACGGCCTCCTGCTGGGCATTGGGCTGGCGGATGTAGAGCTCGTAGACCGGGAAGCCGGCGCCACCGGGATAGCCCGCGTCGGAGAGCAGTTGTTGGGCGGCTTCGGGGTCGTAGACGTTGGGATCGGCCTGCTCCAGCTCGGGGTTGTAGTTCGGGAAGCCCTTTGGCAGGATGCCCCAGGCCGGGTGTGCGAAGCCCTGGTAGATCTGGCTGACGATGGTGGCCTTGTCGATGGCCTTGCACAGCGCCAGGCGGACGTTGGGGTCGGCCAGCGGCTCGAAGTCACCCAGGGTGTTGAAGCCCAGATAGTCGGTGTTGGTGGGCGGTTGAGGATGCGACTCCGCGCGCAGCACGGGGTTGGCATTGACCAGGCCCAACTCTGCGGGCGGGGTCCCCACGCCCACACCGTAGGTGTGCAGCTCGCCCGCCATATAGGCCGGGAGCCCGCCGGGGAAGGAGGGCTGCGTGCGCACCTCGGTGACCCACGGGCGGCGGACACCGGTGTAGTCGGGCCGCAGCGTCCAGAGGTTGCCGAGCTGGCGGTCGAACTCGGTGAGCATGAACGGGCCAGAGGCCACGTAGCGCTCGGGATCCAGGGCCCAGTTCTCGCCCAATTCCTCCTGGGCGTTCTCGGGCATCACCTCGAACCAAACGCCGAGCATGGGCAGGTAGGGAACCGGGGCCTCGGTGTAGATGCGCAGGGTGTAGTCGTCGATGGCCTCGATGCCTAGCTCCTCGGGGGCCAACTCGCCCGAGGTCACGGCGGCGGCGTTCTTGATGTCGAAGTAGAACCAGGCGAAGTCGTAGCCGTTGCTTAGCGACCAGCGCAGCGTGTAGACCCAGTCTTTGGCGGTGACGGGGTTGCCATTGCTCCAGGTCAGGCCCTTGCGCAGGAAGAAGTCCCAATAGGTGCCGTCGTCCGAGGGCTCCCAGCTCTCACAGCCGATGCCGACGACCTCGAAGTCGATGTTGAGCGACGTGAGGGTCTCCTGACCCTTGGCTCCCTCAAAGGCGCGGTTGTAGAGGGACTCCATGATGTGGCCGTACCCTCCACCGGTGGTCCCCTCTGCGTGGAGGATATACTGCTCCTCAAGCGGCAGCGCATCGGCGGGCAATACCTCGCCGAGGGGGTTCACGGGGCCGGTCAGGGGCACCGCGGTGACCTCGACGACCTTCTCAACCTCCACGGTCTTCTCGACCTCGACGGTCTTCTCGACCACTTTCTCGACTTCAACGGTCTTCTCGACGACCTCGGCCGTGGGCGTCGTGCATGAGGCCAGGAACGCGCCTGCGCCGGCGATGCCTACGACGCGTAGAAAGTCGCGCCGTGATAACGGAACTCGCTTAGTCATGATTCACCTCCGTGATTCGGTCAATGCACTTGTGATAGACCTATACCTGATGCGGAACATGGGACGTTTCTCCGGTTGAGCCACGACACTCTCGTATACTGGCGACCTCCTTTCAGGTGTGGCACGCTTTCCACTATCGGGAAATATCGTCAGGCAGGGTGTGGCGCTCTAGACCTCCGCTGCAGCGGGCCTGGCGAAGGGAAAGATGCCATAGCGCGAGCAGAGCCCGAAGAGGTGCTGGTCCACGAGCTCGCGCGTGTGCGACATATCGCGGCGCTTGATGGCATCGACGTATGCCCGGTGGCAGGCGAGCATATCGATCTCGCGCACGTCCTCGGGAAGGTCGAGCTGACCGGCGTTGCCCAACACCCAAAACGTGTTGAGCAGGGGCATCCCCAAGCTCACTAGGAGCCGGTCGCCGGTGGCGTGGAGCATCACCTGATGGAAGCGCTTGTGGTCCAGCGAATCCTGCCCCGCGAGCGGCGGCTCCTTCGCCAGTTCCTCGAGGACCGCGTCCAGCTCGGCAATGGCGGCGGCGTCGGCCCGGGCGATGCAGGTCTCCAGGACAGTCAGCTCGAGCATCGCACGGCCCTCGATCACCTCGCGTAGGTCGAAGCGATCCAGCGAGTGGCGGATGGCCAGGTAATTGAGAAAGTCATCCTCGTCAGGGCTGGCGACGAAGATGCCGCGCCCGTGCTCGATTTCGACGATGCCCAACGTCTCGAGGGCGCGGAATGCCTCACGGACGACCACGATGCTGACCTCCAGCATGTCGGCCCACTCTTGCAGGGAGGGGAGCCGCTCGCCCGGAGGGACGTGCTGCACACTGATGTAGTCTTGAATGCTATCGATGCACTGCCGGGTGAGGTTGGCGCGTTGCGGCTTGGCGACCCTCGTTGTCATCTGTTCCCCCTGTCTCGGCGGTGATAAACGACGAACCCGATGGAATGCGTGCCGACACAACGTGTGCTTGACGGCGATGCTGGAGGGCGATCGAGTACACTCAGTCACTGAGCCGGCACGGCAAACGGCGCCCCATGGCTTCGAGAAGCGCGCTCACCAGGCCGTGACTTGCATAGAATCTGCGTTGGTATATCATATAGTCATCATATGACTATATGACTACAGTATAGCATGGCGGTGGACCCGTGTCAATAATCAGTCGCGGGCAGCCGGGGGTCCTCTCTCTGAGAGAGGCGCCCCGGCGCTTTGGGTGTCACGGGACCGCCGCGGGGAGAGCCATGCCGATGCCAGATTCGACCCGCCTGCAGCCTGATTGTGCACTGCCTCTGCCGCGCCGTCTGTGGTGGCCCTGGGACCAGCCCGCCGCACGTGTCGGGTTTGACCGGCGCTTTGAGGCCTGCGAAGCAGGGCAGGCCGCGCTCTTTCTCTCGTCCAGCGGGCCCCTACAGGTCTGGCTCGATGGGCAGCACCTGAAAATCCCCGACAGTCCGTTGCCGCTCTGGCGGGCGATGCGACGCATCCCCGTCGCTCTGTCCGCCGGAGGCCACCGCTTGTGCCTGGAGGCCGCGCCCGGCTCGCACCGCCAGCCCTTTGTGATGGCGTGCCTCGATTGGCACGAAGCCGGGGCCGGCCGGCGGCTTGCGACCGACGCCGCGTGGCGGATGGCGTGTGATCCGGCGGCGGGCTGGGCGAGCCGGCCGCCGGACGAGGGCTGGCGCCCGGCGTGGGCGTTTGACGGCGTCTGGGCGGAGCCGTGGGGGATGCCCTGTGACGCTCCCGACGATTTCTGCCGGCTGAGCACAGGCTGGCAGACGATGCAAGAAGCGCCGCTGGTCAGAGGGATAGGCTATCCCGGCCTGGCGGCCGCGGGAGGCCGCGCGGAGGTGGGGGCCGGGGGGGCGTTGATCTTCCAGCCGGTGCCGCCCTATCCGCAGGCCCCGCCAGCGCTGCCCGAGGCGCGCCCGCGCCTCGAGTGGTATCGCACACGCGAGGCCCACTCGCTGGTGAACAACGTGTGGCTCGATCTTTTCGAACGGCGCGCGCCGCACGTGGTGCTCGATGCGGGCACCGAGACATTCGGCCGCGTGAAGCTGCGGGTGCGCAGCGGCGGACCGGCGATCGTGGCGGTAACGACCGGTGAGTCGCGCTACGAGGTGCAGCACTACAACCGGCGCGTGACCGACATCGTGGCCCTGGGCGACGGTGATGCGTTCGTGACCGGCCCAACCGGATTTCGATACGTCAAGGTGCTGGCTCTGTCCGGCGGGGGCGATGCCGTCGTGCTGGACCCGGTGGTGGTGCAGCACATTCGCTACCCCGTGTCGGCGCGGGGCGCCTTCGCGTGCAGCGACGACGCCCTCAACGCCATCTGGGAGGCCTCGGTGCGCACAACGCACCTGTGCATGCAGAACGAGATCTGGGACGGCATCAAGCGCGACCAGCTCCCGTGGATGGGCGACCTCTACGTCGAGGCGCTGGCGGCCTACCACGCCTTTGGCGACGGGCGGCTGGCACGGCGCAGCCTGGCGGTGCTGGGGGAGTTGGGCCCCGCGCCCGCGAGGCCGCTGGAGGCGCAGCTCTATCCGGGACTCGAGGCGATCTGGCGCACGGCGAGCGGCGACATCAACGATATCCCCACCTACACGCTCTGGTGGCTGGTGGGGCTGGCCGACTACGTGCGCCACACCGGCGACGCCACGCTGGTCGAGGCCCTGCGACCCGAGCTCGTTGCCGTCATGGCGCACGCGCTGGCCCGCGTGGAAGCGGACGGGCTGTGGCGGGCGCGCGATGGCTGGGACTTCGTCGACTGGTCGCCGCTGAGTGAGGGAGCGCGCGTGCAGTTCTCGCACTTCCTGGCGTACCAGGCGATCGAGCTGGGCGGGCGGCTTCTGGGCCAAGCCGATCCGCTGGCGCGTGATGCCGTTAGCGCGCTGGTGAGCATGGCCAGCGCGGCCCGCCGGCGATGGTGGCGCGCCGGACAGCCGGCGCTCGACGGGTCGCACCACGTGGCGGCGATGGCGATCCGCAGCGGGCTGCTCATGCGCGATGAGGCGCAGGCGCTCTTCGCGGGCACCCTGGCGCCCGACACGCCCGCGCGGATGACTTACTGGCACCGGTACGCCGACCTTGACGCCGCGCTGCGAGTGGGCGCGGTCGACTGGGGGCTGGCCTACATCCGGCGACACTGGGGGCCGGCGGTCGAGGCGGGCCTGACGACGCTCTGGGAAACGTTCGACCCGCTCTGGCTGACCGATGATGATCCGCACGCCCTGACGATGGTGGGCGCCGAGCACGCCCGCTACGGCGGCTATGAGACCTCGCTGTGCCACGGGTGGTCGGCTGGGCCGGTGCCGTGGCTCCACCAGGCGATCCTGGGCGTGCATCCCACCGCCGACGGCTTTTCTGTCGTGCGCTTTACGCCGCATCTTGGTGATCTAGAATGGGCCGATGGACGCATCCCGACGCCGCACGGCGAGATTGCGGTACGGTTGAGGCGCGAAGGGGACCGCCCCGTGGCGGAGATAGACGCGCCCGAGGGCGTGATGGTGACGGTGCCCGAGGCGATCCGCGCAGCGTGGCAGATCGTGTGAAGGCGCCGCGCCCGGCTTCCTCCGTTCGGGCCGTGCGTTTCTGTTCGGGCCGTGTCTCTGACCGAGCCCGATCTGCTCGTTCGGGCCGTGTCTCAGCCCCACGGCGTGGGGGCCCGCGCCCGATTCCGGTAGCAACCATTCAGAATAGCGAGGCGATATCTTGACCGAACCTTTGCGGGACCTCTTTCTTCTTGATCCGGACATCATCTACCTGAACCACGGTTCGTTTGGCGCGTGCCCGCGCCCGGTCTTCGAGACGTACCAGGGGTGGCAGCGCGAGCTGGAGCGGAACCCGATGGGGTTCATCGGGGAGCGGCTGCCGCCGCTGATGGCCGAGGCACGGGCCACGCTGGGGGCCTATCTGGGCGTGACCGGCGACGACTTGGTCTACTACGCCAACCCGACGACGGCGATGCGCATGCTCTGCCGTGGCATGCACTTCGAGCCCGGCGACGAGGTGCTGACGACTGACTGGGAGTATCCAGCGATGGATGCAGCCTGGCAGTTGCTGGCGTACCAGACAGGCCTGCGCTACATCCACCAGCCGGTGCCGCTGCCGCTGACCACGGCGGAGGCGTTCGCGGATGCGGTATGGGCGGGCGTGACACCGCGCACGCGGATTCTCTTCCTGAGCCACATCGCGGCGTTCAACGCGCTCATCTTCCCGATCGAGGAGGTCTGCCGCCGGGCGCACGAGGCCGGCATCCTCACCTTCATCGATGGGGCGCACGCGCCGAGCCAGATCCCGCTGGACCTGGCACAGCTCGATGTGGACATCTACGTCTCGGCCTGCCACAAGTGGTTGTGCTCGCCGAAGGGGGCGGGGTTCGCCTACGTGCATCCGCGTACCCAGCCGTTGGTGGTTGGGCCGTTTGTCCGCTCGCGACCGGGATCAGAGGACGCGCCGGTCGAGGCCGCGCAGTTCGTGTCGTACTACCAGCAGCAGGGGACGCGCGACCCATCGGCGTGGCTGTCGGTGCCGGCGGCGATCCGGTTCCAGGCGGAGCACGACTGGGAC
>Ga0123333_10000226_pt1 | contig 64421 bp, 38 predicted proteins | sample BioC12SIPDNA_3_FD_89957 | JGI IMG/M metagenome (GOLD analysis project Ga0123333, IMG submission 89957) | Anaerobic biogas reactor microbial communites from Washington, USA - Biogas_R2_B C12 SIP DNA | ecosystem: Engineered > Bioreactor > Anaerobic > Unclassified | place: Washington, USA...
GAACCGGGCGCCGGCATTGCAGCCGGCAGACGGTTCGGGCGCATGGCGGGTCGTATGGTGTGGGAGTCTGCGCGTAACTCGCCGGCGGGGCGGTATCTCGCGCACTCGGGCATCCTTGGGGTACATGGCCGTGGCGCCAGCCACAGAGCCTAGTAGATTTTCTCGGCCAGCTCGGGGGTACAAGTGCATCTTTATTTGCGCTTTGCAGCAAACGCAGGGATTGGAGCAGGGAGGTGTGAAAGCAGACTGGGACAGAACACGCACAGTCGTTATAATCGCTACCGTTGGAACCCTCTTTCCGCACCCTCAAGCTGATCTGCACTGCGGCGGGCTCTGCTCCCGGCGCGGTTCCCCCCTGTCCCCCGAACGGAATCCCCGCGGGTCAAGGAGTAGCGAGCGTTGGCCACGGTGAAGCGCAACCAGAAGATCTCTCGTCCCCGGTCCGCAGCGGCGCCGGCCGCCCCCTCCGACAATGGCCGGTTAGTCCCTGCCGACGGCGCGGCAGGCACCAACAGCAAGCCTCGGCGGCGGGCCACCGTCGAAGCCATGGCCGCCAAACAGCGCGACATCTCGGTGAGCGAGTTCTTTGCCAAGAACCGCCACCTGTTGGGCTTCGACAACCCGCGCAAAGCGCTGCTCACCACCGTCAAAGAGGCGGTGGACAATTCGCTCGACGCGTGCGAGGAGGCGGGGATCGCGCCGGAGATCTGGGTGCATCTGGAGCAGACGCAGCCGGAACGCTTTCGCGTGGCCGTTCAAGACAACGGTCCGGGGATCATGAAGCAGCAGATCCCGCTGATCTTCGGCAAGCTGCTCTACGGGTCGAAGTTCCACCGGCTGCGCATGAGTCGCGGCCAGCAGGGGATCGGGATCAGCGCGGCGGGGATGTACGGCATGCTGACCACTGGTAAACCGGTCAAGATCGTCTCCAAAACGGCGCTGAAGAAGCCGGCTCACTACTACGAAATCCAGATCGATACGAAGAAGAACATTCCCGAGATCCTCAACGGGCGGGGCGAGGGGGTCGACATTCCGCCGGGGGAAGCCGGGCGGGACTACATGCAGCGGCACAATATCGAGTGGGCCGGGTATTACGACCCGCCGGAAGACGGCCAGCCCGCAGAAGAAGTCGCCAGCGGCACGCGCGTCACGATCGAACTCGAAGGAAAACACCAGCGGGGCCGCGGCAGCGTCGACGAATACCTGCAGCAGACGGCGATCGCGAACCCGCACGTCACACTGCACTACACCGATCCCGAAGGCAACCAGGCGATCTATCGCCGCGCTACGTTCACATTGCCCACCGAACCGAAGGAGATCTTGCCGCATCCCTATGGTGTGGAACTCGGGCGCCTGGTCACCATGCTCAAAGCCACCAAAACGACCACCCTCACCCAGTTCCTCACCGGCTCGTTTTCGCGCGTCAGTCCGTCGGTGGCACGGCGGATCTGCGACGCAGCCGGGTTGAGTCCGCGGGCATCCACGCGCAAGATCGGCCGCGAAGAAGCCGACTCGCTCTACCAGGCCATCCAGAAAACGAAGATCAGCGCCCCGGCGACTGACTGTATCGTGCCGATCGGCGAAGAACTGCTGCTCAAGGGACTGCATCAGGTGGTGCCGGGCGAGTTCTACTGCGCCAGCACCCGCCCGCCCGCCGTCTACCGGGGCAATCCTTTCCAGATCGAAGTGGCGCTCGCCTACGGCGGCACCAATGCCGCCCAGAAAATCTCGCTCGAACTGCTGCAGCAACTGCTGCGCGAGACCGACGCCCGGACCCTGCGGCAGTTCCTGATCAACACCTTTGACGGGATCGGGCCGGCGGCCGCCGACCAGATCATCAAGGAAGCCGAATTCGGCACGCGCAAGTCGCCGGCCAAGCTGTCGCGGGACGAAATCAAGACGCTGCATCACGCCATGCGCAACGTGAACGTCTCCGAAGGGCAGTCGATCCAGGTCCTGCGCTATGCGAACCGGGTCCCGCTGCAGTTCAAGCAGCGCGACTGCGCCATCACCGAAGCGGTAATCGCCACGAACTGGCGCTCCTACGGGCTGAGTCAGTCCCGCGGCTCCCTCCCCAGCGGCCCGGTGAGCGTGATGGTGCACATCGCCAGCGTGTGGGTCCCCTTTACCAGCGAATCGAAGGAGGCGATCGCCGCATATCCGGAAATCGAAAAGGAGCTGCGGCTGGGGCTCCAGGCGGTCGGACGCAAGCTCGGCATGTACCTGCGGCGGCGCCAGCGGGCGGCACAGGAAGGGGAACGCCGCGCCATCTTCCTGCGGTACCTCGGTGAAGTCGCCTCCGCGGTCAGCACCATCAATGGGACCGATCGCGAACAACTGTACACCCAGCTGCTCGAGGTCGCCAAGAAGATAACGGCGGAAGCCGACGCGCGGTTCGATGAACGCGGGCGGCGCATGGAAGAAACCGAAGACTACGGTGACAACGTCCTGATCGTCGAGCAGCGCCCCGAAGATCTGGTCCTCACCACCCCGTCCCCCCCCGACCCGCAGCGCAAACTGTTCTGACCCGGTGTGACGTCGCTGTGTAACTCTCGTAGTGCAGGATTGTGTGACCATGGCCAAGAAAGTGCGACGCCAAACGGCCGCCCCGGCCGCTGACAAGACCACCGTCGTGGTGCCCGCGCAGGACCAGAAGACGCTCCAGGCGCTCACCGCCCTGGCCGACACAGTGGTGGAGACGGCCGCCCGGCGCAAACCGCCCCACCTCGACGTGCCCTCGCGATCGCTCAGCAACGTGAAGTACAACAAGACGAAACGCTTCATCGAAATGGGCAACGGCAAGAACCGCCGCGAGCTCTTCAATCTGTCCCAGGCTAAGAGCTACATGCAGACCATGCTCGTCAGCAGCGGCTGCAAACGGCTGATCGAACAGGGCAAGACAACCAGCATCCGAGGTCTGTTCTACCTGCTCAAACACTCCATCGAAGGCACGCGCGAGGAGACGTTCGATACCCAGGATGATTGCGATCCGGTGATTGAAGACGTCGAAGTCATGCTCAACGCCATGCGCGAAGAGCTGCACCTGTACGCCAAGAATGCCGGCGCCATGGTGGGCCCGATCACACTGATCGACACCGGCGACGAAATCGACTGCTCACGGATGGGCTCCGGCGGCTATAACATCCCGTCGATCGTCGAACCGGAGACCGTACAGTTCAAGAAACATGACGCCAAATTCATCCTGCACGTCGAAAAAGACACGGTCTGGCGCCGCTTCAACGAAGACAAGTTCTGGCGCACACACAAGTGCGTGCTGACCCACGGTGGCGGCCAGCCGCCGCGCGGCGTCCGGCGCATGCTCAATCGCCTGCACAATGAACTCCAGCTCCCCCTCTACTGCCTGCTCGATAACGACCCCTGGGGGTACTACATCTACAGCGTCATCAAGCAGGGATCGATTAATCTGGCCTACGAGTCGAAGCGGATGGCCATTCCCGACGCGCGTTACATCGGCCTGCGGAGCAAGGATTTCGAACGCTGCCAGCTGTCCCCCAGCGTGCGGATCAACCTGAAAGACACAGATATCCGCCGCGCCAAACAGATCGCCCGTTACCCCTGGTTCGAGAAGAAAAAGGCGTGGCAGAAGGAAATCGAACAGATGCTCCGCAACGGTTTCAAGCTGGAGGTCGAAGCGCTTATCAGCAAGGACATCAGTTACGTGACGGAGACCTATGTTCCGGAACGCCTGCGAGAAGGCGACTTCCTGGATTGAGCTGGAAGTGACAGGCGGAGTAGTGTGGACTAGAATGGAACGCATTGGTTGTCAGCGTCCGTGGGAGTTCGCCGCATGGTAGTTGCCGCTCGCCTGGTAGATCTGCGGAAAGACTACGTCCTCAAGGGAGAAACCGTCCACGCGCTGCGCGGCGTGACGTTCGACGTGCCCCAGGGCGATTACGTGTCGATCATGGGCCCGTCCGGGTCGGGCAAGAGCACCCTGCTCAATGTGCTGGGATGCCTGGATCGGCCCAGCAGTGGCCAGCTGTTCCTGGGGGACGACGACGTCAGCCTGATGAACGACGACCAGCTGTCGTTCACCCGGGCCACCCGTATCGGGTTCGTGTTTCAGTCGTATAACCTCATCCCCCAGTTGACTGTCGTCGAGAACATCGAAGTGCCGCTGTACTATCAGGGGCGTCTGGCGCCGGAGGATCGCGAGCGGTGCCTGTACCTGGCGGAAATGGTCGGGCTCGGCGATCGGCTCACCCACCGCCCGACACAGCTCTCCGGCGGTCAGCAGCAGCGCGTCGCCATTGCCCGCAGCCTGGTGAACGACCCGTACTTCATCCTGGCCGACGAACCGACCGGCAACCTCGACACCAAGACGACCGCGGAAATCCTGCTGATCTTCGAGGAGCTCAGCAACCAGGGCAAGACGATCATCATGGTCACCCATGAAGACGACGTGGCCCAACACACCAAACGCATCATCCGCCTGCGCGACGGCTGCGTCCAGTCAGATGAACTGAACAGTCACCGGGTGCTGCTCCAGGACGCCGCGGCGGCCCAGTGAGTCTGCCCGCAGTGCCAGTGAGCCCCGGCCCGGCGTCAGGAACTGGCGACGAGCAGGAACAGGTCGTCGTGGTCCAGAAGCTGGCGAATCTGCAGCCCGGCCTGCGCCAGCAGGCACTCCCAGTCGGTACGGGACGGCAGGTGGTCGCCGCTCACGGCTCCTCCCACCTCGTCATGAAACGCGTTGATCTGCGCACTGCCGGCCAGGTGCATGACCATCAGCCGCCCGTCGGGTCGCAGTGCCGAGGCCAGATTCCGCAGCGCTGCCGCCTGGTCCCGGAAGTGCGGAAACGAGTGGAAACAGAGTGCCACGTCGAAACAGCGTTGTCCCAGCGGGTCGCAGCACACGTCCGCCCGCCGGAACTCCGCGGCCAGCTGCTTGCGGCGCGCCTGCGCGAGCATCGCCTCGGCGAAATCCACCGCCACCACCTTGCCGGGCGCCACCCGGGCAGCCAGCCAGCCGGTGATCTGGCCGGTGCCGCAGCCCACCTCCAGCAGATCCATCCCCGACTGCAGCTGCAACTGGTCGGCCAGCTCCTCAAGCCGCGCCACCGTCCCGCCCGGATCCTGACCGTCCACATCCCACCGCGGCGCCAGCTCCTCGAAGTAGTGCCTCCGCGGATCCTCGTCCGCGTGTGACTGCTGCGACATGCAAGGGGTCCTTTGTGTGATGTGGCGCGCTTACGGCAGGTCGGCGACCTCGCCGCCCGCAATGGTGGCCAGGTTCCCCAGCAACGTCATGTCCACGGAAGTAGTGATCATGCGTACGGAACCGTCCCCCACACAGAAGTTGATGCCGCTGCTGTGCAGTCCGCCCCATCCGCGGCGGCAGGGAAGGTCGTCTCCCGTGCCCCCCGCCTCCACACAGCGGTCGAAATCTCCCAGCAGGGTCCGGCCCTGGTTCGTCACGCCTGACAGCGTGTAGTAAGCATAAGGATAAGCCCAGAACGTCCGCAACCTGGGAGCGCTGCGCGTCGTCGCTTCACCAACAATCAGCGTCTGTGACAGTCCGTCACGAATGCCCGCAATCGTCTCGCAGTGAAACCCCCAGACGCCCACCATGTGGATCGCGCCGCGCGAGTGCGGCGCGTACGAGAACATCATCTCGGAGTCGAGGTAGTTGTACCCATCGTCACTGCGGCCGCTCACCGCACGATAGGAGCCCGGCATGTATGCCACGGAGAGCCGGGCAGCCGGCCCTGTAGCGGGGACCGCTGCCAGCGTCGTCTCGTAGTCCGCCGGACATACGTACGTCGGCACAAACGCCTCCCGCACAAGCCGGTTCTCCGGCGCGTCGTTGGCGAAGCGCACATCGTAGCGATCAGCCAGCGTCCCCTGCTCCAGAAACGGCAGGATCGCAATCAGCCAGTTGCCAAACCGGGTCGAATAGGACACGGCAGGCTCGTCCATACCAGGACAGAAGCCTGCCGTGCGGTTGATATTCCCCGGCGGAAATGAACGTTCCACCAGGTGGTAACTGTGCAACGCCAGTCCGATCTGCCGTAGATTATTCGCGCACTGAGTCCGCCGCGCTGCTTCCCGCGCGGCCTGCACCGCCGGCAACAGCAGCGCCGTGAGCACCCCCACGATCGCGATGACAACCAGCAGCTCTACCAGTGTGAATCCCCGGCGTCGCACCCACATGATCTACGGCACTCCTTTCGACCCGCAACCAACCTGGTTGCCCACAACATGACGCTCCGACCAGCTGTGAGACAACCTTCCGCATCGCTGCCTGCGGGAGCGGGAACACCCGCCGGTGTACCGCAACTCAACGACTGCGATGCAGCCTCCTCCGCACGAGCGGATACACCAGGATGCTGCCGACGGCCGCCAACACCAGCGCGCCCGGTTCCGGCACGACGTGCAGGTCGTCGGCACTGGTCAACCACAGACGGTAGCCATTCGTGAACGGAGCGCCATCCGTATCTTCCTGATCGAGAATAGCCGTGAGGCTGAAAGGGGTGGTCGTCAGGTCGTACCGTGTGCCGATCGCTTCCAGCATCGGATCGAGCCCGAGAATCATGTCAAACGTCAAATCGCCTTGCCTCACGCCGACTGTGCCGCCAGCTGCCCAGCTGGAAGTGTCGTCAAGCAGCAGGTTGTCCAGATGCACCAGGCTCGCCTGGTAGTACTCGCATCCTGTCTCGCGCGAATCGTCGAAAATGAATTCGTCCTGCGAATCCTTCAGATCGGCCAGCGTGATCGAGGCGGCCACCGGCACCAGACCGCGTTCCAGGATCTCGATTTCGAAGTCTTTCTCGGGATTCTTGCGATGCTGTTCATTGATGTTGTACTTGCCTCTGAAGAACATCCCCGGAGCGCGCGCATTGACCGTGACCCGGTCCCCTTTTCGCAGCGGTTCCCCGTTGCTGCCCACCGGCAGGTTCAACCGGTCCATCTCGGCCGTCCACTCCTCGTCCGTGTACTGGTTGTGCGGTCTGTCTACGAAACTGTTCTTCATCATGTACAGCGCGGTGCCCCCATGATCCTCGGGGTCGTCGGCCTGCACGAACACCTGCCACTGCGGAAACCCGGCATCGTTGCTGTAGTTCAGCATGTCCCACGGATTATTGATGACGATACCGGTCAGCGAGACGTTTCCGCCCCCCTGATACGCAGTATTGCCGTCGTCGAACACCTCCTGAAGCATCTTGTGCGTAATGGGGGTGAACACGTCGCCGTGCGCGCGCGGCGCCGGCCCACTGGCAATCAACCAACTGAGGACCAGGACAAAAGCACAGCCGGAACTGGCACACAATCTGGCAGGGGAGAAAGTCATGGTTGCAACCTCGAAGTCCAAAAAGAGTAAAGACCTCCCAGGGACGACCTGGCGCGTGCCTCCGTGCCGCTCACGCGGTGCCTGACGCAACAGGACAGGCTCACCGCCGTGGCGGTATTACGCCTCCATATGTTTGTAATAATTGCGATTGTATGGGGCGCTTTGGGGGAACGTCAAGCAGGCGCATCGGGGATTGCGGGCCGCGGGGCAACGGCGCCATAATGCGGGGGAAACGGAGACAGGGACACAGACACAGACACAGACGGAGACGTGGAGATACGGAGACGCTGTGTGGTGCTGGCGGTGCACAGCATCGGACGGACTGAGATTGTAGAGCGTGAAGGGCTCCCGCATGCGTTGGAGAAGAGCAGGTTGGCTGGTGGTGCTGGTCGGGCTGGCCCTGGTGGGTCTGGCTGGCTGTGCCGGTCCGTCGGACGAACTGTCGGAGGCCGTGGCGGCCGGGGAGGAGGCGTCGGTGCCGCCGATCAGCGTGGCCAGCCCGTTCCTGGCGGCGGTGACGCGGGAACTGGTTGGTGAGACCATCCCGTTGCTGACGTTGGCGGAGCCCGGCATGTGTCCGGGGCATTTCGATTTGCGGCCCAGTCAGGTGCGTCAGGCGCAGCGCTGCCAGGTGGTCGTTCGTTTCGACTTCCAGCAGTCACTCGATGCGCGGCTGACGGCTACGCGCGGGCCGTCTCCGACGATTGCGGCGGTCCATGTCTCGGGCGGGATGTGCGAACCGCAGAGCTACGTGGAGGCGGGGCGGCAGGTGGCGGATGCGCTGGTGGCGGCCGGGTTGCTGGCCCGAGACGCGGCGGACGAGCGGCTGGTAGCTGTCGAGCAGCGGATGGATGCGTTGCAGGCATGGGCGCGCGAGCAGATAGTGTCGGCCGGGCTGGACCAGGTTGCGGTTATGGCCAGCCGCCATCAGGCTGATTTCTGCCGCAGTCTGGGACTCCATGTCGTGGCCACGTTCCCCAGCGTGGACGAGAGCATTCCCAGCGAGATCAACCGTGCGGTACAGCAGGGGCAGAAGTCGGGCATTGCGTGGGTCGTGGCCAATCTGCCGGAGGGGCGCCAGGCGGCGGACGCGTTGGCTGACCGTTTGTCGGCCCAGGTCGTTGTGTTCGGGAATTTCCCTGACGGCCAGGGCACCGATTCCTTCGACCGGCTTGTACGCGACAACGTGACCTCCCTGGTGAAGGCAGTGCCACAGTGACTGCATTGGCCATCGAGATCCGCGGGCTGCAGGTCCGACGCGAACGCCGCACCATCCTGTCCGTGGACCAGCTGCAGGTGCCGGGTGGCGCGGTGCTGGTGATTCTGGGCCCCAACGGTGCCGGCAAGAGCACCCTGCTGCACTGCCTGACCGGCGCGGTGCGTCCACCGCCGGGGAGCGTGCGGATCCTGGGCCAGGACGTGGGCCGCCTGTCCACCATGGCATTGACCGAACTCCGTCGGCGCGTCGCCCATCTGGCGCAGGTGCTGGCGGCAGGGAGCGAGATGCCGCTGCTGGTGCGGGAAGTCGTGGCCATTGGCCGGACCGGCCGCGCCGGTCTGGCGCGGCCGCTGACCCGGTACGACTGGTCGCTGGTGGACAGCTGGATCGAACGCCTGGGGCTGCAGCGCGTAGCTGGGCAGTCCTACAGCGCCTTGTCCGGGGGCGAGCAGCGCAAGGCACTGCTGGCCATGGCCATGGTGCAGGAACCCGAGATCCTGCTGCTGGACGAACCGACGGCGAACCTCGACGTCTACTGGCGCGAGCAGATCGTGGCCACGCTCGAGACACTGCATCGCACGCAGCAGTTGACAATTCTGCTCGTCTGCCACGACCTGGAGGCGATTCCCACCACAACCCGCCACGTGCTGGTCCTGCGCGACGGCCGCGTCGTCGCGCACGGCCCCTGTCGCGAAGTGCTCACCCAGGACTGCATCGAGAATCTCTATGGTCGCGGCCTGAGCGTGCTGCAGCATGGCAGCCGGTACGTGCTCGTGCCCCAGCCACAGGAGGGGCCGGCGTGATGGATTGGCTCTTCTGGGCTCCCGTCCTGTGTGCCGGCCTGGTGGCAGGCGCCTCGACCGGCATGTTAGGCACCTACATCGTCGGCATGCGCATTCCGTTTCTCGGCATCTGCATCGCGCACGCGGCACTGGCCGGCGCCGTGTTCGGCGCGCTGGCCGGACTCACTGGCACCACGCTACTGCTGCCCGCCCTGGCGGCCGCCGCATTGTCTGCCGTGCTGGTCGGGGTGATCGACCCGCAGACCGTGCGTGCGGACATCAACGTCGTGCTGGGGATCCTGTTCTCGTTCACGATGGGCCTGGCCTTTCTGGGGCTGGGGCTCTTCAGCGTCTACGGCGTCTCGGACAACGAAGTGCGCAGCCTCCTGTGGGGCAGCCTGGCATTCTGCCGCTGGCACGACGTCTGGCTGATGACCGGCACCGCTGCGGTGGAACTGCTGTTCGTCGTCGCGTTCTACAAGGAGATGCGCGCGATCCTCTTCTCCCGCACGCACGCCGCGGCAGCCGGGGTACACGTCACGCTGGTCTGGACCCTGTTCCTGCTGCTGGCCAGCCTCGTGTTGACAGTCAACTTCCAGACCGTGGGCGGTCTGATGATCTACAGCCTGCTCGCCAATCCGGCCGTTGCCGCCGCGCGGCTCGTGCGCGGTTATGGTCGCATGCTGATCGTCGCGGCAGGCCTGGGCGGTGTCAGCGGGGCAGGCGGTTTTCTGATCTCCGCCTGGACCGATCTGCCAACGGGAGCGATGATCGTGATCCTCTCGTCCTGCCTCGTGGGACTGGCTCTCGCCTGGGAGCGGTGGCGGGGGAAACGCACCTCCTAGCGGCGCGGCATGTCCTCCTTGTAGGACTTCTTCCGGTCCACCTCCGGAGGCTGGAGCGCCACGGCCTGAGTCGGGTCGGTGGTGACATACGCAAACAAGTCGGCGATCTCCTGGAGCGTCAACTCGTTAAGCGTTCCGTCGGGCATGACGGACAGTTTGCTGGCGGTGATCTCGTCAATCTCGCTGTCGAGGATGGAGATCTTCTCCCCGTCCGTGTTGAGGACGACTATCTCACCGGCCCCGCCGGGCGCGACGATCCCGAGAATCTGGCGATTATCCATCAGCAGGAGGTTCTGGGACGCGTACTGGCTGGAGATCGCATGTGACGGGTACAGCACAGACTGGAGAATCTCCTTGCGGGTGAAACGTTTCGACAGCGCCGTGAGGTCGGGGCCCATGGCTTCGCCCTGGTCGCCGAAGCGATGGCACTTCTCGCAGTTCGCCTTCTGGAACACGAACGCTCCGTTTGTGGGATCCCCCGCGAGTCCTTCCCGGCCGGTCAGGAATTCCAGCAGTCCGTCGTAGGCCCACTTGTTCTGCGCCGTATGCACCGGCAGCACCGCCTCGGGCAATTCCGGAAACGTCTCGGCAAACCATTTCTGCCAGGCGGCCAGCTGCACATCCCAGCTGTCCGTCGCGGTGCCGATCTGCTGGCCGGTCCACAGTTCCAGGAGCGCGATTGCCTGGAGCGCCCCCTGTTCCCCCAACCGCAGTCCGCACAGGATGACCTGCCGGATGTGCTCTGGATCGTCTGGCTGCTGATCGACGGTGGCCAGGCTCTCGAGCACTTCGCGGGCGGTGATCGATTCCACCACGGGCAGGCTGTGAACCAGGTACGACCAGTTCTCCCCCTCCGGGTCCTGAGCCAGTCCCATGGCGACCGGTTCACGCCGCTCCGGGTTGCGGTCCCAGACCGTCCGCAGGTAAGCCATGGCTGCCGGGTCTTTGCTGCGTGCCAGCACGGCCACGATGCCGACCATCAGCTTCCGGCTGGCCACGTCTTGCCGCTGGTCGAGTTCCAGATCGAGCGTGATGAGCGTATCGAGCAGACTGTCGTCCAGTTGGTGTGGCAGCGTGTAGAGCGATCCGAGCGCTGCATCGGGCCATTCCGCTCCGCGGCGCAGGATGGCGATGCTCTCGTCCACGGTGAGCAGTTTAGCGAAGTCGCGTGCCGCGCTGGCCAGATACAGCGGATAGCCGCTGCCGCCATCCCAGGTCTTGGCCTGAGTGACGAACTGGAGCCACGCTTCCTTGCGTTCCAGCGTCCAGCCGGCCTGGAGGAACCGCAGGTACATGGCGACATGCATTTTGTCGGCGCTGGAGACATCCGACGCCAGGTACTCGAAGCACCGTTCCAGGATCGACTCGTCCTGGAGGTAGACCAGCAGGCGGATCAGTTCGCGGTTCATGAGCGGGTCGCCGGCCGGGAATTCCTCGGCCAGCTGCGCGCGGAGTGTTTCCACCTGTTCCGGCGCCACCTGGCCCTGCATCATGGCCACCTGCATGACGCGCAGCATATCGATGAAGTCCCGATCGCTGACAAATCCCACCATCAACTGGCTGGCCCGTTCCAACACCGCAAACGCGTGCTCCGTGGACGGGTCAGCGATCAGCAGGGCCAGCGCGCCCTGGATGAAGACACGATGCGTCTCGGACCGCAGCACCGTGTCGCGCCACTGGTTGGTCGGGCTCCGTTCGAGCAGGCGGCGGGCGGCCCAGGCTTCAAACGGGTCGTCGGAGGCGAGCAGCGGGATGACGGTGTCGGGCGGCGCCTGCTGTTCGGCCCGCACGACGGCCTCCATGGCCTTGCGGCGCACCAGGCGATCAGAATCCTCGAACAGATCGATCAGGCGTTCCCGGGTCTCCTCGTTCGGGTACAGTCCCATGAGTTCGGCCACTTTGGCTCGTACCAGTTCGTTCTTGTCCTGGGCCAGTTCCAGAAGCAGCGTGACATCGGGGCGCGGCCCGTAGAGCTGCATGAGATCGAAGGCGCGGGTGCGGTACGCGGTAGGATTGGCCGTGCTGCGTGCCACTCCGACAAGCATCGGCCCCCAGTCGCTGCCCAGCCGCTGCTGGATGCGGGCGATCTGCTGGCGACTCCAGGCACTGGCCAGCTGCGGTTGCCGAATGGCCGGCCCGATGCCCGGCCCCAGATCAGCCGGGTGCGGCGGAGCGTCTCCGGTCCAGGTCACACGGTACAGGCCCCCGCCGGTGCCGCGTCCCCCGGTGACGAAGTACAGCCAGCCATCGGGGCCGACGTCCAGGTCGGTGACGTTCAACGGCTGCCCGGAGAGGAACGTCTCGACGTTGGCGGTGAACGAAGCACCGTCGGGTTTGAGGCGCGCCACCAGGATGCGCCCTTCCAACCAGTCGCCGAGAAACAGCGCCTGGCGATACTCCTCGGGGAACATGTTATGCGCGTAGAACACCGCGCCGGTGGGCGAGGAGCGTCCGGTGTGGGCAATCGCCGGCAGCAGATCGACATAGTATTCGGGCCAGTTGGCCCAGCCGCTGCGCCAGCCGTACTCGCCGCCTGGCAGGATATGGCACAACCGGGTCGGGCGGTACCACGTCGTGCCAATGTCCGATTCCATGTCGCTGTCGTGCACGAACAGCTCGCCCGCCGGGCTGAACGCCAGGTCGCACGCATTCCGCAAACCGCCCGCCACCAGCTGGACTACCTGGCCCTGCAGGTCCGTCCGGATGATCATGCCACCCGGCGCCTTCCGCCCGACCGCGTACCCACCCGGATCCTCGTAGCGGGGCCCGACCAGGTCCCCTTCATAGTAGTCGCGGTGTGGACTGCCCGGGTCGTACTCCTTGAGCGGTGCGGTGTAGGCTCCCAACACGACATAAATCCAGCCGTCCGGGCCCAGGACCAGGGAGTGTGCGGTCTGCTCCCCCATCTCCCCTTCGAAATTAAACAGCAACTTCACCGATTCCAGCCTGCCATCGCGGTCTTGGTCCTCCAGGCGATACAGGCCGTGCCCTTCCGGTCCTACGGCTACGACGTACACGTCGCCATTGAGTGGCAGGATGCCCTGCACATTCTGCACCTGGTCGCAGTAGCTCCGCACTTCGTCCACAATCTCGTCGTGGTCCGTGTCCACCACCAGGAACAGCCCCGCGCCTTCCCGCGAGAGAATCACATGCCCGAACTCGTTGAATGCCATCGCCAGCACCGAGCCTGTCTGCTCGGCGTCAATCACCCGCTCCACCCCAAAACCCCGCGCAATGCGAAAGCGTTCCCCCCGGTGCACCTCATCGCGCGCCGCGTCCTCCTCGCGATCCCAGGGGGCCGTCTCCCCTAGCACGCCAAACGACTGGGCCGCATCCCATTGCGCATCGTCGTAGCTCGCGCGGTTCCAGGTCCCCTCAGGATGCAGACTGGTGCGCCACGTCTCGTCGCTCGAGTAGGCATCCCAGCCCGCGTCCCGCTCGCGCACAAACACTCGCGCAACGAGCGCCGCCGTGGAGCCACGCCGGTTGGTCACTTTCACCGCAATCGTGTTCGGCCCCGCCGTCACGTGGTCGGTGATGTTGTACTCGTCCAACTGCCGATGCGATTCGCCCGCACCAACCTTCTGCCCGTTGACGAACAACTCGTACTCGTCGTCCGCCGCAATGGTCGCTTGCACCCGGATCGGAGCCTGCGCCGTGAATGTCTTGCGAAAATAACACTCACCGATCGGCACCTCGTTCTTGGTGTGGGCGGGCGACCAGATCCAGTGCGCCTCCCGCGCCTCTGCGACCGAGCCGGATTGAAACACCCCACCCACCACCAGCATCGCTGCGGTCCACAGCTTCCACCACACCCAGGTGGATCGTGCTGACTCGTTCGGGTCTCTCATGACATCCTCGTCCGTTGCAAGAGCAGCAACCTGTTGCGCATCCCTGCATCGACCGACCAACGCGCGCAGACGTACGGCCAATAGATGAGGCTCGAGATTAGACCGATTCCCGCGCTCGACGGCAAGAGAAGCTGGGCAAGACGGGAGTTCCGGGAGAGCGGGCGGGGGCGGCGTTCTGGCGGCCCGCCCTGCCGAGCGGTCCTGTGGAGCGTCAGTGGCCTGCCGTTTGACGCGTGCGGCCTTTGTCCTCGAGTACCAGGACGCGGGTCACGTCGCGGACGTGCTGCGACAAGGTGCGGGCGTGGATCAGGTGCGGAATGTCGCAGCGGGTAGCACGCGCCAGACGCGGACCCAGCCACGCCTGCACGGCGGCACCGGACGCAGCGTACCGCCCTGAATAGACAATTGCGTCGACGCCCTCCAGGGCGGCGATGCCGGCGCCGCAGGCCCGCAGCACACAGTGCAGAAACACGTCGCGCGCAAGCTGCAGCGATGCGCCGGTGCTGCCGAGCACTTCGGCGAGCGTCACGGCGCGCCCGAGCAGGCCGCGCAGCCCACTTTCGCTCGTCAGGACGCGGCTGGCCTCCTCCGGTCCCCAGTGGGTGTCGTGGGCCAGTTTGAGGACGACACTCGGATCCAGGTCGCCGCACGTCGTTTCTCCGGGCAGCCCCTCGATCAGCGTATTGCCGCCGGTGACCATGACCGGCCGGCGGCCCTGGCAGGCGGCCAGTTCGGGGCGTGGTTCCAGGCACAGCGACAGGACTCGCGGCGCTGAGAGTCGCCGGTGGCGGGCCGCCGCGCGGCAGGCCGCTTCGTGAAACAGGCCGTGATAACCGAACCGCCGGATCGCCTGGGATACCATCAGTTCCAGATCCAGCCCATACCACTGTTCGCACTGCGGGAGATTCACGAAGAACGCGGTTTCGAAGGCCAGCACCACAGGCGCTGTGCGGTACGTGTGGCGGACGGAGCGGGTCAGCTCCACGAGGTTCGGCACAAGCAACGGCGCCTGCGGCGCCAGCGTTTCCAGTTCTGACAACACGTCGTCACTTGCGAACACCGGCGTGGCGAAGCGGTCGCCGCCGTAGAGCGCGTGCACGCCAATGGCGGTGGGTGGCGGCAGTTCCGCCCGGCGGAGCGTCTCGTTCATGCGGGCGAACAGGTCCGGGGGAAACAGGTGCGTGCTGCGGTCGAACTGGTTGAGTGTCAGCCGCGACTCGACGGCGGGTTGGTCCGATCCCTCGGTGAACGCAGCAAAGGCCAGACCGCGGAGTGTGGGCTGGAGCGTCAGGATGTGCATTGGGCTTTGTAGGTGGAACGTGCAATGGAGATTTCTTCGTTGGTGGCAACGGCCCACACGCGGACACGACTGCCCGCTGTGGCCACATCGGCCGGGAGCTGGTCCGCTCCGATGTTTCGCTCGTGGTCAATGGCGATGCCGAACACGTCCATGCCCGAGCAGACGGCCTCACGCACCTCGGGCACCGTTTCGCCGATCGTGTCGGTGAAGATGACGGCCTGGGCATCGCCCACGAGGACCAGGTACGCGCCCAGGTACTTTTTCAGACGCCACAAGTACACGTCGGCCGTGACGCGTGCCCGGGTGGACGCAGGGTCACCGGCAACCGCTTCCAGCACATCGCGGATGTCGGCCGATGTGCCGGACAGGCCCAACACGCCGCTGCGGTTGTTGAGTCGCTCCTCGACGGCCACCTTGTCGCCCCGCGCTTCGGCCAGAAACCGCAGCGTGACGCCCGGGTCCAGATCACCGCACCGGGTGCTCATGATCAGTCCCTGTAGCGGCGAGTAGCCCATGGTGTTGTCTACCGACTGCCCGTGGACCACCGCACACAGGCTGGCGCCGCCGCTGCCCAGGTGACAGCTCACACCACGGAACTGGTCCAGCGGCACGTTCATCAGGCGGGCCGTCTCCGTCACCACATACTGGTGGCTGATGCCATGGTATCCATACTTGCGAATCCCCAACTCGCGACTCAACGCATGGGGAATCGCATAAGCCCGCGCGTAGTCGGGGATCGTGCGGTGGAAGGCGGTGTCCGAGATGACGACCTGCGGCAAGCCGGGAAACACGTGGCGGCAGGCCTGAATCGTCGCGATTGCCGGCGGGTTGTGGAGCGGTGCCAGATCCTGCTGTGCAATCAACTCCGCCAGCACGGCATCGTCCACCAGCGAGTATTCCGTGATGGTCGGGCCGCCATTGACGAGTCGATGGCCGATCACATCGGGCGTCGCCCCGGGGGTCTCGCGCAGCGCGTGGACCACTTCCTGCAGTGCTTCTGCATGGTCCCGCATCGGTGTGACGCGGGTCTCCTTGCCGGCCGCTCCACGGTTGAGCACGAGGCAGGATGGCTTGGCCGTCGGGGGGCCAATCCGCTGCGCTTCGCCTCCCGAAAGCTGCTCTTCGGCAGGCATGGCGATCAGCCGGTACTTGAGAGACGAGCTGCCGCAGTTGAACACGAGCACATTCATGACTAGATCTCGCTACCGTCCAGCCGCGGACGGGGATTCCTGCAAGGCCGTGTACGATCGCGACGTTGCCGTATTCGTCGGTCAACACAGGGTCGTCCCCCGGCGTGGCACGCCCGCGGCAGCGCGGCAGCCCCGGTGCCAATGCAGCTTGACGCATCTCACCCTGCATTGCAATGTGAAACAGCGGCAATTCGCAGCAATTCACTGTGAACTGGACATCCGAATGCGCGCGGAAGAACTCGCGCTCGCCGCACTGGTGGATCTGGCCGAGCATCAGCACCGCCACGTTGTGGTGACGGCTCGCAGGAGCCGTAACGCGCCGGCCACCGTCCCCCTGCTTGGCTGCGTCTGAGTCGCGCTGGTATGCTGCGGCGACGGCAACGGCAAGAAAAGGGTCCGGACGACGGCAGGTCCGGGCCAGCCGCCACCGCCCCGGGGGCCCGTGTCGTCCGGGGGAAGTCACACGGCGACATCGAGGCGCGAGGAGGCCACGCGGTGAATGACGGCACCCGCCCCCCAGGAACGCTGCTGGGGCACCCCCACGGTCTGTTTGTCCTGTTCTTCACCGAGCTGTGGGAGCGGTTCAGCTTCTACAGCATGCGCGGCATCCTGACGCTGTACATGACCTGCGTGGTGCTGGCGGCCTGGGAGCAGGACGCCGCCGGCGGGCAAGCGGACGCGATCTACGGCGCGTACCTGGGCTTTGTGTACGCGACCACCTTCATCGGTGGCATGCTGGCCGACCGCCTGCTGGGCCAGCGCCGCGCGATCTTCATCGGCGGGACCCTGATGACGCTGGGCCAGTTCACGCTGGCCGCCCATGCGCTGCTGATCCAGTCCGGCGTCCCGGTTGCCGCGCTCCATTGGCTGTTCTTCACCGGCCTGGGACTGCTCTCGGCCGGCAACGGCTTCTTCAAGCCCAACATCTCGACCATCGTCGGCACGCTCTATCGCCAGGGGGACGCGCGGCGGGACGCCGCGTTCACGATTTTCTATATGGGGATCAATCTGGGCGCTCTGGCGGCCAGTTTCTCGGCCGGCTTTGCCCAGCAGTACGGCTGGCACCTGGGGTTCCTGCTGGCCGGCTGCGGGATGATCTGCGGTCAGCTCGTCTTCTTCTTCGGGCGCGGCACGATCGAGGGAAAGGGGCTACCGCCGGCCGGGGCGAGTCTCCGCTCGGTCGGTCCGCTGGGCCTGCCCCATGGCGTGCTGCTGGTCGTGGGGCTCGGCATCTTCATCCCGCTGATCGCCTTCCTGATTTCACGTCCGGAGTGGGTACAGAGCCTGGCGCTGGTGATCGCCGGCCCCATTGTGCTGTATCTGCTGTGGGAGGCGACACGGGTCAGCCGGGAGGAAGGGGGGCGGATGCTGGTGATCCTCGTGCTGTGTGGCTTCTCGATGATGTTCTGGGGTTTCTTTGAGCTGGCAGGCAGCACGATCACGCGGTTCACGGAAGTGGTTGTGGATCGTCACGTGTTCGGACGGGAGTTGCAGGCCGCCTTCCTGGCCAACTTCCTCAATCCGCTGCTGATCGTGGCCTTGAGTATTCCGACCGCCGCGCTGTGGGTGTGGCTGGACCGCCGGCGCTGGGAGCCGTCATCCCCGTTCAAATTCGTCTGGGGGCTGGGCTTCCTGTCGCTGGGATTCGTGATGCTGCTGCTCGGCGCGCAGGAGGCGCACGGATCGGAGACGGGGCGGTGCTCGATGATCTGGCTGGTCCTGGCCTTCTTCTTCCACACGACGGGCGAGTTATGTCTCTCGCCGGTCGGACTGTCGACGATCACCAAGCTGGCGCCGGCGCGGCTGGTAGGCATGTTCATGGGGGTCTGGTTCTTATCCAGCGCGCTGGGCAACGTGCTCGCGCCCTGGGTGGCCGGTTCCGCTGAAGGGCGCGGCTTCGAGGATGTCTTCGCGCGCGTCGCCGTGATCACGGCGGCGGGCGCCGGGCTGCTGCTGCTGCTGGTCCCGGCACTCAAGCGGATGATGCACGGCGTGAAGTGAGAAGGGAGCGAGGTGATGGCACAGGCCGGTGCGGGGTTCGTGCAGCAGGTGAAGTCGCTGCCGCGTACGTTCTACGTCGCGAACACGATGGAGATCTTCGAGCGGATGGCGTGGTATGGCATGTTCACGCCGCTGGCACTCTACCTGACCGACAAGCGGGCGCGGGGGGGGCTGGAGTTCACCGAGGAGGATGCCGGGACGATCATCGGCATCGTCACGTTTGCCCTGTATCTCATGCCGGTCATCACCGGCGCCCTGGGGGATCGCTTCGGCTACAAGAAAATGTTTCTGATCGCCTACGCGATCCTGACCCCCGCCTACTACATGCTCGGCACATTCACCAGCTATGGCACGTTCCTGATGGGCTTCCTGTTTGTCGCCGTCGGGGCGGCGATTTTCAAACCGGTCGTGGTCGGCACGATCGCCCGCGTGACCAATGAACAGACGAGCCAGTTGGGGTTCGGCATCTTTTACATGATGGTCAACGTGGGGGGCTTCCTCGGTCCGGCGATCTCAGGCTTCCTGCGCAGCCCCGACCCGGAGACCGGCATCTCCCACTGGAACCGGCTCTTCCTGTGCTCCTCGATCTTCATCGCGATCAACTTCATCTGGGTGATCTGCTTCTACCAGGAGCCGACGACCGAGTCCACCTCCGCCACCCGCCGCACGCTCGGCAAGGTGCTGCGCGACGCCATGGAGGTGCTGGGCAACGTGCGGTTCTTCATCTGCGTCTTGGGCATGCTGATCGTGTTTTTCGCGGCCGGCAAAAGCTGGCTCACGTGGACCCACGCGGGGCTGGCGGCGGCAGCCTGGCTGGCGGGGAACCTGATCTTCGACGCGGTGCTCCGGGTCGGCAATCCGACGCCGGGCAGTGTGGATCGTCGCCCCTGGCTGCTCAAGCCGATGCAGGTGAGCAACTGGCGATTTGCGGTGTACCTGCTGATCCTGTCGGGGTTCTGGACGGCGTTCAACCAGATTCTCGGCGGTGTGCCGCTGGTGAAGTACATCCAGGATTTCGTGCAGACCCGGCCGTTGCTCGATTTCCTGGCCGCCGTCCTGGGCGCCGTCGGGTTGTCGGGGTGGTCGCAAGGCATCACCGACTACGTGGCCAGAGGAGGGCAGTTCAATCCCGAGTGGATCTCCAACCTGGACGCGCTGTTCATTGTCATCTTCCAGATCGCCATCTCGCTGATCGTGACCCGGATAGGTCGCTTTCCCGGCATGATCACCGGCATCATCATCGCCGGCATCGGCATCTCGCTGCCGGCGCTGAGCGGTGGTGGAACCGTAGGGATGCTGCATGCCTCGGGGTGGCTGGTGGTGCTGGCCGTGTTCTGCTTCTCCATCGGCGAGATGATGGCGAGTCCGACCAGCCAGGAGTACATCGGCAGCATTGCCCCCAAGGACAAAGTGGCGCTCTATATGGGCTACTACTTCATCGCCGTCGCGCTGGGCAACCTGTTCGGCAATGTGCTGGGCGGCATTGTCTACGGCAAGTTGGCGCGCGATCTGGGCCGCCCCGACCTGATGTGGGTGGTCTTCGGCGTCATGGCTTTCATCACCGCCCTGGCGCTGGCCCTGTACAACCGGTACGCAGTGCCGCGCCCAACGGTAGAGGCCGGCTGAGACGGGGCGACGGTGGTGCGGTGTCCCCTGCTTCGTGAGGGAGGGCGCGCGGAGTGCGCTGGTGCCGGATCTGAGTTGCTGCCGGACGGCGATTACTCCATCTGCAGCAAATCATCCACCAGGTGTTCCGTATCGTCGGCGATCTGCCCGAGTCGCAGGACCCACTGCGATTCGAGCAGCCCGGCGGTGTCAAATAACTCGCTGCGGAAGCAGGCGAGAATGCTGCTGGCGATGCGCCGGTTGAGATCCCGGTTCGGGCTGTCCTCGGACAGCCCCCGGGCGAACGTAGAGCGCAGCGACGCGATGATCAGTTGCCAGGGCTGATCGCCCGGCAGGTCGTGCTCTTCGTCGCGGAGGTCCAGGGCGAAATCCCGCGCCCGCTGCGCGCTGAAGGCGAACTCCGTAATGTCCTGCTCGGGGACCAGGTACCCCAACAGCATATCGGTCCAGCGTTCTGTATGCCGGCGCAGGCGATTGAGGACCATGCCTTCCTCCGCCGGGAAGCCGTGCTCTCCGACGATCAGTCGCAGCGCGCGGTGCCGCGCCTCGAGATGCCCTTTCAGGATGCTCCGCACGACGGGCTCCAGAAAACCGCAGTTGTGCAACCGGTCATAGCCGCAGGCCACGGCGCTCCACGTGCGTGTCAGCAGTTCACTGCCCAGAATCTCCTGGATCAATCCGCGCATGCGCGGCCGTTCGCCAGCGGCGGCGGCCGGCGTGCACTGGGTGAACGACTGCGTGGCCCGTGCCCAGCGATCGAGCCGGCAGCGCGAGGCCACCCAGTACTGTTTCAGATGTCGCTCCGTGAGCAGGCTGGTGCGCTGGATGCAGACCGTTCCGTGCGCTGCCACCAGGGCTCCCAGTTCGACCAGTTCGCGGACATGCATGTTTCCGTCCTTTCGGAGAAACGGTCGCCGGCACAGGCGTTCTGCGGCCGGCCCGCGCCGGCGACTGTGTCGGCCGTCGCCTGCAGCGGGAGCCCGAGGGGACCAGGGCTCGCGCTGCAGGAGCTGGCCTGCGGGACGCCACCGGACCTGCCGCGGGGAGCTGGGGAGCAAGGGAGCGGACAGGTTGGGTGGCCAGCAGTTGACCCGACCCGCAGGCAGCATACAGGTGCAAAGCGGATGCCGCCTCGGAGCGGCGTCTGAGAGGTCGCCGCGACTCGCGCCATAACCGATTATGGCCATGAGACTTCGGTGTGGTGCGGTCGGGCGGCGTCGGGAGCCGGCGCTGATCCGGACGTGGGCAAATCCCAACACACCCAGTTGGGCGCGTGTGGCCAACGAGCAACACTGTGGCGGGCCCGGTGCCGGGCAGCTACCGCCGCTGCGGCCCAATGAACGGGACCATCTCGCTCGGATCCACGATCGGCCGCATGCCGCTCGGGAGCACGACGGAGTCAAACGGATCCAGGCCGGCCTCGGCAAAGCCATCCCGGTTGCGCAGCGGGTCGTCGGCACCGGCCATGACCCGCAGGTCGGTGACGAACGCGTAGTGGCCGTCCTCGAAGTAGACGTTCTGCCCTCGGCCGCCATGGTTGGCGCTCAGCCGGCCCGGCAGGTAGTAGCTGGGCGCGTCGGACAGCAGGGCGTAATTCGCCCGCGACCGGTTCCGGACAGCCTGTATGTGGCCGTCCTCCAGATAGCCCACGCAATAGGCGTAGCTGCCCGCGGCGCGACTCTGCAGTTGCCGCAGCGCGAGGCGTTCGGCCCGGTCGATCTCCTGCAGCGTCGGCACAGACCAGCTGCTGTCGTTGACGGCCAACTCGGTGGCCAGTTCCGAGCCCGGGCAGACCACCTGCGTGCCGTCCGGCCCAACCATCTCGTACTCGAACAGGATCGGTGCGAAGACACCGGCAAACGAGCGGCTGCCCGAGATGGGGACCAGCGGGAACCGCTGGCCGGCATTGCGCGTGCTGTAGGTCAGCAGCCCCTCGCCCAGCACGCGGAGCCGGTCCTGGCAGGCGATTTTTCGCGCCTGATAACGGCTGTTGACCAGCGCCGGCAGAATCAAGGTGAAAGCGGTCAGCACGATCAGCGCCAGCGCGATGCTGTCAAAGATCGAATAGTGCTGCAACCGCACGCCGACCGCCGCGCGGGCCGCTGCCAGGCTGGCGGGCGCCGGGCGATACACGGCCTCCTGGGCGTCGATCGCTGCCCACACGCGATCCGTCAGACCCGCCGGCGGATCCGCATCGGCCGCCTCCGGCAGGTCCGCCAGCGGTTCGAGGCACCGCCGCAGCCGTTCCAGCTCTGCCCGCAGCTGGGGATTCCGCGCCAGCTCCGACTCAATGCGGCACTGCTCCTCCGCACTCAAGGCACCCAACAGATAACCCAGCAAATCTTCGTGCATGTACCGATGTCACTTAGGTTGCACGCGTGCTCGCGTCCAAAACGCATTCAACTTCGCGATCGCCGAATGCAGGCGGCTCTTGACCGTCCCGACAGGAATCGCCAGCACGTCTGCCGCTTCCCGATACGTCATGCCTTCATAATATACCAAATGCACTACGCCCCGCATCTGATCAGACAGCTCATCGAGTGCCTCACGCACCCACTCGCCTCGTTCGTACTCCGTCACGTGGTCAAACGGATTTCCATCGTCACTGACCAGCAAGTCGACGAGCTTCCCCACTTCCTCGCTGTCGTTGTAGGCACTCACCCGGTCCAGGCTGATCATGCGGTGCCGCTTGTTGCGCCGCTGCGCGTCGATCGCCTGATTCGTCGCGATCGTGTAGAGCCACGGCCGAAATCGGCGGCCCTCCTCAAATTGATCGCACTTCAGATGCACCTGCAGGAATGTGGCCTGGAAGGCATCCTCGGCCATCCCGGTGTCACCCAGGTAGCGCCGCAGGTAGTTGAACAGCTCGCGTTCGTACCGGCCGACCAGTTCCGCAAACAACTCACGGCGCCCCGTCTGCCGGTACCGCACCAACAGCTGCTCATCGCTCTCATGGCAATCCTGCTGTGGAGCACAATCCATTCTGGTCGAGATGCTTTCCGTCATGTTTTGTACGCAGTCCGCAAGGGAAAGTTCGAAGAGATTCAGCTTGGTTCAGATCGCGGTGGGCGAGCGGCCTCGGCGCAATTCCCCCCATGGTAACATGAGAAGCCCGGTTTGGCGAAGGATTTGTCCCGCCAGAATTTGCGGGGGATTTGACACGCGCCGGAAGCCGTCTTACACTCACGGCCACGACTGAACAGTCATGGCTGAACGGTAATGGCTGAACGGTCATTACTGACTGCAAAACCCATGCCGACGGACTGGCCGTGTCGAGATAACTCCCTCCATGGGCAGCCCCGGGCGACGCAAACGCCTTCTTCGGCTTGATGTTAGGCAACGTCGCCGACCTGCTGCTGATGGTCGGGCTGTTGGCCGGTGTCTTTCACTTTCCTACAATTATTGCCCTGCAGTACATGCTTCCCCGCATCCTGGAAACGGAATTGATGAGCCGCTCCGACGAGGCGCGGCAGTACGACGAGATGGACTATCGGACGGTGAACAGCCGGTTCGTCGCAGACCTTCTGGAGGTCTACCCGGAGCCGAAAGACGTGCTCGATGTGGGCACGGGCACAGCGCTGATCCCGGTCGAGCTCTGCCGGCAGGTGGCAACCTGTCGCGTGATGGCCTCCGACCTGTCCACCGCCATGCTCGAGCAAGCCCGCTACCGCATCGAGATCGCCAGTATGATCGGGCGCATCCAGCTGGACCGGTCGGATGCCAAAGCGATGCTCTATCGCGACGGCATGTTCGACCTGGTCATGTGCAACGGCACGCTGCACCAATTCGCCGATCCCCTGGAGGTGCTTTACGAATCGCTCCGGGTAACCGCGCCCGAGGGCTGGCTCTTCTTTCGCGACCTGCTGCGCCCCGTAGACACCGAAACGCTCGAGACGCTGGTCGGCACGTACGCCGGTGACGGCAATGACCAGCAGCAGTTGTTCCGGCAGTCCCTGCAGGCGGCACTGAGCCTGGACGAGATGCGAGCTGCAGTAGCCGCCATCGGGTTCGAGCCGGGCACCGTTCAAGCCACCAGCGATCGGCACTGGACCTGGTCCGCCCGCAAGCCGCAAGCGTGACCCGGCACGCAGGGAACGGGAGCGGTATAGGCCCCGCGCGGTCGCGAACCGGCCCCGCAGCGACTGCGGCGATGCCGCTGATATACCGTGGTGGGCTGGTGCCAGCCATCTTGCGGGTGCCGCAGGGAACTTTCCACCCCCTGCGATCGTCTAATCCGCGACAATCGTGCCTCGTTCGAGCCTCGTTTGTTACCAGCGCGGGGAATCGCATCGTACCATTTCAGGGGTAGTTAAACGGCGGGGTCGTTGAAGAGGTCGGGTGCGTGGCACGGTATCAGTCCACGTCTGGCCGGCAGCGGCAGCAGAAACGGAGGAGATCCTGTCATGAGATGCAGGGCACTGGGCGTAGTGCTGTTGAGTGTGCTGGGCGCCGTGGTGTTGAACACGCTGGCCCGGAGCGGGCGAGGGGATGAAATCGGCTATGTCGAGGACTTTGCACTGGCGACCGACCGAGCGGAGGCGTTGAAGCAACTGGTCCGTGGCACGGAGGATTTTTACTACTACCACTGCCTGTACTATCAGAACCTCGAACAGTACGATCGGGTCGAGCCGCTGTTGCAGGCGTGGATTCAGCGCCACAGTTACACGCCGCGCGTGTACGAGATCCAGTATCGTCAGGCGTTGCTCACCTATCCTCAGCATCCCGATGCATCGCTGGAGTTCCTGAAACGGGCGCTTGATCTCCAGTTCAATCACCAGCGCCAGTCGCTCGATGCCAGGCCCGACCTCCCCGCGCAGCTGGACGCGGCGCAGCTGGACCGCGAGCGTCTGATGCAGGATGCGCTGCAGAACTTCCAGAACCTCGACGGCTTTGAAGACGCCGCCTTGGACTGGCTGGCGGAGACCGAGCTGCCGGCCGAACGGCGGCGCAACCTGCTGGAGCGACTGGTGCGGCCCGATGTTGCGCAACTGCCCGCGTTGATCGTCGCCGACCTGAGCCAGCCTGGCAGTGGCGGTTTCGGCTCGCTGCCGATCCATCGCCAGCTGCTGCTGGCCCAGCTCGACGAGTGTCTCAAACTGCAGCCTGATCTGTTGAACCAGACGGAGTTCGTCAAGGTCTATCTGGCGCGGTTGTGTCCGAGTGACGACGTGGACCTGCCGCACGACGTCACGGCGCGGCAGGCGTATCTGGACCGGTTGTGGAGCTTCGTCGAGCGTCTGGCGCCGGTGCATAACTCACTCAAGCTGCACGTGCTGCACCATCGTCTGCTCCTGGACCGGGAACGCGGCGTGTACGACCAGCCGCGGTTCCTGGCGTACATCGCCCTGCCGCGCACCGCCAGCTATGTGAACCCCAAGTACATCGAGCAGGAGTCGGTCGGCCGGTACGCCGCGGACTGCCAGGCTGATTTTGCAGACGTCACCGGTCTGCCGCCGGTCGGAGACGACGAGCCGCTGGTGCGCAGTTACCTGCAGCACTTCTTCCTGACCGAAACGACGTACGAGCCGTATCAGGTGTACCTGGAGGACACCTACCTCAAGCACACGTTCGCCGAGACGAAGATCGTGTTCGGGCTGGGGGACGCGGAGCAGTGGGCGGCGCTGCTGCCGCCCGAACAGTACCTGGCGTTGAAACAGCGGGTGGATCTCGATTTCGCCTTCACCAACAGCCGTACCTTTGCCGCTGCCGACCCGCTTCGCATGGATCTGTACGTGAAGAACGTGGCGACCTTGATCGTGAAGGTCTACGAGATCAATACGTTCAACTATTATCAGCAGAACCAGCGCGAGGTGAGCGCGGACATCAACCTGGACGGGCTGGTGGCCAACGCGGAACAGACCTTCGAATACCAGGAACCTGCCGTGCGTCGCGTGGCACGGCACTTCGAGTTTCCGGAGCTGGACAGGCCGGGCGTGTATGTGATCGACTTCATCGGCAACGGCCAGACCAGTCGCGCCGTGATCCGCAAGGGGCAACTGCATTATCTGCTGCGGAACAGTACGATCGGGCACATTTTCACGATCCTCGACGAACGCAACCAGGTGCTGAAAGACGCCACGCTGTGGCTGGCCGGGCACGAGTACCGCGCCGGCGAAGACGGCACGCTCGCCGTCCCCTACACCGCCCAGCCCGGTCGGCAGCCGATCATTCTGAGCCACCAGGGCCTGTCGACACTCGCCTGGTTCGAACACCAGGCAGAAGACTATCAACTGGCCGCCGGGATGTACGTGGACCGCGAAGCGCTCCTGGCGGGCAAGACGGCCCAGCTGCTCGTGCGCCCGTCGCTGCGCGTCAACGGCACGCCCGTCACCCTCACCGTGCTGGAAGATGTACGGCTCACCATCACCTCCACCGACCAGGACGGCGTGACCACGCGGAAGGAGGTGGCAGACTTCAAGCTGGCTGAAGACTGCGAGTCGGTCCACGAGTTCCAGGTGCCGCCGCGGCTGAGCAAGATCCACTTCGGGTTGACCGCCAAAGTCGAGAATCTGAGCCAGGGCAAGAAGGTGGACCTGGTGGTCGGGGAGGAGTTCCAGCTCAACGGCATCGACCAGACCGATGAAATCAAGGACCTGCACCTGACGAACTTCGCCGGCCAGTACGTGCTGGAACTGCTGGGTAAGAACGGCGAGCCGCGCCCGTACCAGGCAGTACACGTGGCGCTGAAGCATCGCGATTTCCGCCGCCCGGTGGAGGTCGATCTGCAGACATCCGACAAGGGTCAAGTAGTGCTCGGCGCACTGGCCGACGTGGATCAGCTGACCGCCTCCGGCCCGCTGAAGACGCCACGCACCTGGCAGCTGCGGGCAGACCAGCACTCGTTCCCGGCCGTGCTGCACGCCGCGGCAGGCGCGACGGTCGAGGTGCCGTATCCGGGCAACGCCACGGAACCACGGCGCGCCGACTTGTCCCTGCTGGAAGTGCGCGGCGGCCAGAATGTCGCCGACTGCTTCGAGGCACTCAAGCTGTCCGACGGCCTGCTGGTGATCTCTGGACTGCCGGCCGGCGACTATGACCTCACGCTCAAACGCTGCGGCGTGCGGATCCGCATCCAGATCGCTGCGGGCGATGTCCAGGCATCCCATGTGCTGGGCAGCCGCCGGCATCTCGAGCTGCGTAACCAGAAACCGCTCCAGATCAAGCGTCTGGAGGTGAGTGACACGGCGCTGAACATCGACCTGGTCAATGCCAGCCCATTCGCGCGTGTCCACGTCTTCGCCACCCGCTACGAACCTGCGTATGCGGTCGGCGACTATCTGGGTCGCATCCGGGATCCGGAGCCCTGGCGGAATGCACCGCCTGGCTGCGACTCGTATTATGCAGCCGGACGCGCGCTGGGGGACGAGCACCGGTACATCATCGATCGCAAGTATGCGGCCAAGCATCCCGGCAATATGCTGGAGCGGCCGAGCCTGCTGCTCAATCCGTGGGCGATCCGCGGCACGGCTACGGGCCAGCAGCTGGCGGAGGAAGGTGACGCGTTCGGCGCCGAGTCGGCGCCCGCGCCGACGGCACTCGCTGCTCCTCCCGCCGGCGAGACGGCGCCCGCCGAACTCCTGCAGTCTGCTAACCTCGATTTCCTGGCGCGCGGCGCCGTCGTGCTGGCGAATCTGCTGCCCGACGACAACGGCTGCATCGCCGTCGATCGACAGGCATTGGGCCCCTGCCAGCGCGTCTGGGTTGTGGCCATCGATCCACAGAACATCGCCTGCCGCTCCGTCACCTTGCCGGAAGACACCCGGCACACGGTCGATCTGCGTCTCGCCGGAGGGTTGGACCCGGCCCGGCACTTCACACAGCAGAAGCAGATCAGCGTCGTGGACCAGGGCGAGACCTTCCGCGTGGAAGACACGATCACGGCGCGTTTCGAGCTCTACGACAGCCTGGCCAAAGTCCACGCCCTGCTGGTCACGCTCAGCGGCAATCCCCACCTCGAGGAATTCAGCTTCATCGTGAACTGGGATCAGCTGCCTGCGGACGAACAGCGCCGGAAGTATTCCCAGTACGCCTGCCACGAACTGAACTACTTCCTGTTCCGCAAGGACCCGGCGTTCTTCGAGTCGGTCGTGCTGCCGTATATCCAGAACAAACACGACCAGACCTTCCTCGATCACTGGCTGGCGGGGGACGACCTGCAGGCGTATCGCGCCCCCTGGAAGTACGCTCAGCTGAACGTGGTCGAGCGGATCCTGCTGGCACAGCGCACACCCGGCGAGCAACCGCAGACGTTGCGGGCGATCGCGGACCGGTATGACGTGCTGCCTCCCGATGTGGACCGCTTCAACCTGCTGTTCAACACAGCCGTGCAGGGGAGTGCGCTGGAAGCCGGCCCCTCGCTGGGGCGGACCGTGGCAGAGCAAGTTGACGCATTGCGGGTGCCACAGCTGAACATGGCGGCTCCGGACGGCATGTCCATGCCGGCTGACGCCGCCAGGAGAGAGGAACAGGCTGCCGAGTCACTCGCTGAGCGGGACCAGCCCGCGGAAGAACCGACCGGCGGCGACATGGCCGCCGGTGCGAAGGCGGCCGGCGACGCGGTCCTGTCGAAGTCGGGCGTTTTGGCCCGGCGGAGCAAGGTCGGGGAGGATAATGCTTACTTCGCCGAGGACCGGAAGCGCGGGCTGGGCCTGCGGCCGCTCTATCGCCAACTTGACAAGACGCAGGAGTGGGCGGAGAACAACTACTACCAGCGGCCCATCGCGGAACAGCACGGCACACTCATCCCGGTCAACGCGTTCTGGCGCGACTACGCTGCCCAGGACCCGAAGTTGCCGTTCCGCTCGCCACATGTGGCCGAAGCCACCGCGAACTTCTCCGAGATGATGTTCGCGCTGAGTGTACTCGACCTCCCCTTCCGCTCGGCCAGCCACGAGACGACGTTCAACGGCGCGCAGCTCATCCTGTCGACCGGAAGTCCGATGATCGTGTTCCACGAGGAAATCCGCGAGGCGCGGGCGGCGGAGGGCGATACGCCCATCCTGGTGACCCAGAACTTCTTCCGCCTCGACGATCGATATCGCATCGTGAACAGCCAGCAGGTCGACAAGTACGTGACGGACGAGTTTCTCGTGCAGACCGTGTACGGGTGCCAGGTCGTGGTGACCAACCCCACGTCGTCGCCCCAGAAACTGACGCTGCTGCTGCAAATCCCCGCGGGGGCGATCCCCGTGCTCCCGGTGCAGCACACACGCGGGGTCCCGGTGGACCTGAAGCCGTTCGACACCACCACGATCGAATACTGTTTCTACTTCCCGCTGCCTGGCTCCTTCCAGCACTACCCGGTCCACGTGGCCCGCAACGAGCAGCTGCTTGCCGCGGCTCCGGCCGTCACGCTGCAGGCCGTCGAACAGCTGACCAGGATCGACCGCCAGGCCTGGTCGTTCGTGTCCCAGAACGGCACGTCTGAGGAGGTACTGGATTTCCTGCAGACCGAGAACCTGCAGCGGATCGACCTGGAGAGGATCGCCTTCCGGATGCACGACAGCGCGTTCTTCCACGCGGTCACCAGCTTGCTGGCCGCGCGGCACGTCTACCACCCGACGCTCTGGTCGTATGCCTTCCACCACAATGCGCCGGAGCAGATTCGCGTGTATCTGGAGCACGCCGATGCGTTCGTCGCGCAGTGCGGCGCGTCCCTCCACAGCCCGCTGCTGACCATCGACCCAGTGGGCCGCCACACCTATCAGCACCTGGACTACCGGCCGTTCGTCAACGCCCGTGCCCACCGGCTGGGAGATCGCCGGGAGATCGTCAACGATCGGCTCCTGCAGCAGTACCGGGCCTTGCTGGCCATCCTGTGCTACCAGCGCGAGTTGACGGATGACCAGCTGATGGAAGTCACCTACTACCTGCTGTTGCAGGACCGCATTGACGAGGCACTCGGTTACTTCAGCCGCGTGAATCCCGATCGCCTCGTGACGCGGCTGCAGTACGACTACTTCACTGCGTATCTGGATTTCTTCACTCCCGATCCGCAGCGTGCCGGGGCGATTGTTGAACGCTACGCCGACTATCCCGTCGATCGCTGGCGCGAAGCGTTTGCCGCGATCGGCCAGCAGCTGGCGGAGATCCGGGGTGAGCCCCACGCCGTGACGAGTCCGGAAGACCTGCAGCAGGCCCAGACCGGCCTGGCGGCGACGGAGGGGAACTTCGAGTTTCAGGTCGAGGCGCGCAAGATCGCCATCCGCTACCAGAATATGACCTCGGTCCGCATCAACTACTACCTCATGGACATTGAACTGCTGTTCAGCCGCAACCCATTCGTGCAGCAGTACACGGGGCAGTTTTCGACCATCCGGCCGAATCATACGGCGACGATCGAGTTGCCAGCCGACACCCAAGTGACCGAACTGGAGCTGCCCGCGCAGCTGCTCAACAGCAATGTGCTGGTGGAGATCACCGGCAACGGTGTCACCCGCTCCCAGGCCTACTACGCCAACTCCCTGGACGTGCAGGTCATCGAGAACTACGGGCAGCTTCAGGTGCGGCACCAGGCGACCCGCCAGCCGCTCGGCGAGGCCTATGTGAAAGTGTACGCCCGTACGCAGGATGGCCAGGTGGTCTTCTACAAGGATGGCTACACCGATCTGCGCGGACGGTTCGACTACGCGTCGCTGAGCACCGAGCAGCTGGATTCGGTGGCCCGGTTCGCGCTGTTGATCCTGAGCGACGAGCACGGCGCAGTGATCCGCGAAGCCGACCCACCCAGGCGGTGATGCCGCGCGTCACGCGCCGGTCACGGCGTCAGGCATCGTTTTCATGGATCAACTCCCCTATCACGTCGGTCAACTTGAGCATCACCGGACCGGTGCCCGTTTCAAGGTGCGGACCGTTCCGCGCGCACGGCGATGTCGTGTACAAAGGGCAGAGGGAGCAGCGTCAGGCTCCCGCCAGTTGCCTGCAGTTCATCGCGCCGGACCACGTCACCGGTCCACGTATCCCACCACTCGACCCGCCAGCGACTCTCGGGCGGCGCCGGGACGGACACGCGGATCCCTGCGACGGCGTCCGGCGTGTCGCCGTCCAGATCGGAGCGCCAATTGCTGCGGGGATTGTGGAACCAGGCGAGCAGCAGCTGGTCGCTGCGCAGTCCCAGCACGTGGAGATCGGGAAAGCGACTCGACCGGTACCTGGGAAAAGTCACGCGGGTGATCTGGAGCCAATCCCCCTCCGCATTGCGGACCACGAGACGGTGCGGTCCGGCCGGCACATCGACGGTGATCTCCTCGTCATAGTTGGATACCCAGATGGATACCCAGACGCCCCAGCGTTCGAGCCACGTGGACCGCTTCCACGGGCCGCTGCCCTCCGGCCCGCTGGTCAAGGGGCGATCGATCACCGTGTGCTGGTCCACGTCAATCTGCAGCCGGGCGGACGTGCAGACTTCGCCCAGCTGGAACCTGACCGGTCCGGCATGGGGCATGTCCACGTGCCAGACCAGCTCCGTGTGCAGCTCACCCGGGCGGCCGCGCTGCGGGCTGCCGATCGTCATGGCCACCGGCGCACCTTCCACGACTCCGTCGTGACGCACGCGGTATTCGTGCGCGGGCGTAGCGCCCCACTGCAACGTGCCGGGAACCATCAGGTCTGAAAACGTCTCCTGGTGGTGTGCCGCGTGTTCGACGGTGAAATCGTCGACAGGCGCAAACGGCTCGCGGTGCCAGGCGACGGTGTCAGCGAACTTCCGTACGGGGGTGAGGACTTTGTACAGGTCGCGCGGATGGACATAACTGTCCCAGTACCAGATCATTGTCGTTCCCGCGGCACCGGACATCAGGCTCGCCCACGCGCCATGGTGCAGGTTGCGTCCGAGACCGCGCGGGTCCCACCGGCCGTCGTCCGTCCGCCAGTCGATCCCGAACTCGGCCAGCAAATACGGTTTGCCGAACGCCCGGTACTCGCGGCACTCGGCGGCAATGCGTGGGGTGAAGTCCGCTATGTTCGCCTGGCCGTACATATGACTCATCGTGAAGTCGATGTGTGGGTTCGCCCAGATTTCAGGCGTTCCGTACGTGGTACTCACCAGGTGCAGAACATGAGCCGCACGCCGTTGCGCCGGGCCGCCTCCACCATCTGGTCCACTCGCCACGCATTGTCCTGCGAATACTGGCCCAATCCCCCGAACCGGCCGCGTCCTGGCATCTCAGTCGGCGCAGGCATCCACTCGAGTCCCCGCTCGATCCAGAGCCGGGCCCAGTTCCCGCCCGCCGCACCCAGTCGCGTAACCCACTCGTTGTAATCCTGCACCGGCGTGCGCGAACTGCTCCAACAGAGATTCTCCCCCACGCAGAAGAAGGGACTGCCATCGTCCAGCGCGAAGTAGTGCGACGCGTCTGGCGCCACGCGCACGAATCCCGGACCGGGGCCAGCCTGGGCGGCAAACCCCACCGGCTCGGCGACAACGCGGCCCGTGCGATCTGTGGCGCTCACGGTGATCTGATAATCGCCAGGCTGCACGGGGGTATAGCGGATGCGGAAATCGGGCGCGCCGTCCGGCAGCAGTCGTTCGTGGTCCGCGTCCGTTTCCAGCCGCTGCGGCACGTAGAAAAAACCGGGTACCACCACCGTCTGGCCGGACGGCGTGCTGACCGTCGCCTCGCACGAGAACTCCTCGGGCGCGAAGGGGTTCCCATACGTACCGGCGACCTGCACCGTTACCTCCACGGGTTCATACTGTGACACGCGCGCTCGGTCGATCGCCACACGCGTGATGGCCAGCGGCCGGTTGTCGGCAATTGCGGCCGTCTGATCCGCCGCTCGAGCCCAGGGGCCGGCTACGGCGACCAGACTCCACGCGAGCAAACTGTGCAGGGTAGAACGCATCGCAAACTCCCGCTCAAGGCCTGGAAAGGCAACGCAACACAATACAGCACGACAAGCTGTCCAACATCCGGCAGTCTCGTTTGTGACACAAAAGCGGCTCCACGGCAACTGCCCGGTGGCCTGGGCGCGTGTGTGAGCGCTCCCGCAGTCACCCCGGGGGGATGAAATACCGGACCACTGGCACGGTTGGCGCGCAGGGCGCGTTTCTGGGACAATTTCTGGGACAATGACGACCTCAGATTGCACCTGGGAAAAGGGCTGGGATCGTCACGGCAGACTCGAGCATCGCGGATGAGAAGGGAGAGTTGACACCATGAACAGACTACGCATGAGACCGAAGTTGACGCTGGGGGCCGCTTGTGTCGTGTTGCTGAGCGCGTTGCTGCCGGCGGCCGCAGACGGTCCCGCCGCCGCAGGCGGCCATGGTCAGAACGGCATGGACCGCAGCAAACTGCTGATCGGCGCGTACTACCTGACCAATAATCTGCACGATGACCAGCACGTCCAGGAGGTGGCCGCTGCGGGCATCGACTTCCTGGTGGCGGTCGACGCCAAGCCGTCCCTCCTGGATCTCTGCCACAAGTATCACATCGGCGTGATCACCAGTTCGAACATCGCGATGTGGTGGGGCGACGACGGCAAGCATGCGGGGAAGTACCGCGATACGTTGCCGCTGGAGAAGCTGGATGCCATCCAGCAGACCTACCAGTCGCACCCCGCGCTCTGGGGCGACTATCCGGTCGACGAGCCGAATGTGAAGGACTTCGCCCACATCAACGACGTCATCAAGCGTTACAACACGTTGTTCCCCGGACAGCTGGCCTACATCAATCTCTACCCCAATTACGCCAACACCGCGCCGTCCGGCATCGATCCCGAGCTGCAGAAGGTCCCGTCGCAGCTGGGAACGGTGACGTACCAGGAGCACATTGACAAGTACGTGGAAATGATCGACACGGACTACATCTGCTTTGACAGCTATCCGTTCACCGGGCCGTTTGCCGGCTACCTGGAGAACCTGGACATTGTCGGCGCTGCGTGCCGGAGCAGCGGTCGCGACATGTGGGTGATCATCCAGACCGGTGCGTGGAAGGCGGAGGACATTCTCGGCGAGTACCAGATCCGCTGGCAGGCCTATCTCTGCCTCGCCTACGGTACCAAGATCATCATGCACGCCTCGTACAGCCCGGGGTGGTGGAACGAGACGACCTCCTGCGTGAACAAGGCGGGTGACAAGAACGTGACCTACGGTTACGCGCAGAACGTGAACACCGAGCTGCACGCGTTGTCCGACACGTTCATGCAGTACGAAAACATTGGCGTCCATCCCTGCGGGAACATCGCAGGCGCCAGCGAGCGGATGGTCAAGCAGCTGGAGGCCCAGGTAGCGCGGAACCGCGAACGGAGCGAGGCCAGCGTCGACCAGCTGCTGGCCGGTATCGAGGCTGACGGCGCGCTCGTCGCCGGCTGCTTCCGGCACAGGGATCATGGCGGCTACGCGGTGCTGCTTGTCAACGCACAGGATCCGTGGAATCCTGATGCGGCCGTGCAAGTCCGCCTGAAACTGCAGGGCGATGTCTACGTCAAGGGGCAGCCGACGCGGCTCGGCGATCACCTGACACTCGCGAGCGGCGAGGGGGTGTTCATCACAGTGGACTGAGTGCGGCGGTTCCCCGACCGCACGCGCGCCGGGCAGGGGCTCCGGCCGGGGTGCGTGGTCGCGGCCAGCGCGTCCGCCGCCCCGGCGGTGCCGCTTCACAGACGGAACTCGAACCATTCGACCAGGTGGCGTTCTTCCGGCACGTAGCGCTCCAGCGACTTGTGTGCGAGCGGGGAGGTGCACTGGATGGCGGGGACCGCGGTGCCGCCGACCCGCCGGAACAGGCGCTGGGCGCGCTCCGACGCCGAGATGGCGACAGCGCGTCGGTACCTCTGTTCCCGCAACCGCGTGAGGGCTTCGGTCAGCAGCAGCTGCCCCTGCTGGGAATCCTGGTGATTCTCGGCGATCACGAATCCGCCAATCTGCAGCGCTGCCGGGTCGTCCGGCACCGGCACGACGTGCAGCTTGCCGATGACGACGTCACGATGCTGCAGCAGCAGGGTCTGTGGCAGCAGGCGGGCCAGCTCGGACCGGCTGAGCGGCGCGACATAGGGCGTGCCGTAGGCGCTGCAGAACTGCTGGGCCTCGGCGTGCAGCCACTCGATCTCGTCCAGGTCATCAGGCCGCGCATAGTCGACGTGATGACTCTGCCGGAACTCGATCATCGTCCCCACACCGGTCCGGGTGAGGATTTCGTCGAGCAGACGCATGTAGGACACCAGGTGCACCTGGCTCACCCCGCCGGCCACCGCGCGGATGCTCGCGTGGACTTTGGGGAGAACTTCGCCGGCGAGCACGAACGCGTGATGGTGATCCTGACGCTGGAGCAGACACAGCAGTTCTTCCAGGTCGGCAAAGCTCAGCTGCCGCGTCCCCTTTCTGGGATGCGGAACCTGCAGGCCGTCAGCATGCATGAGGAACAGCAGCTTCTGGGCATCCAGCGCGACAGCCAGTTCCGTCGCCAGCGAGACGGACGGCACGTGCAGGAACTGGCCGCCGTCGTCTTTACCTCCGAAGCCGGCGACGGCGATCTGCCCCTGCTCCCAGGCCGCCTGAATGGGCTGCGTGTGGATGCAGGCCGGCAACCCGGAGCTGCCGTGGCCGATCCGCCGCTCGGCGCCGATCGCCGACCACGGCACGATGCCGATCGGAATCTGCTCGCCCCGGCAGGTTTCTTCCAGGCAGCGTACGAGGCGCAGCCGCTCCTGCTCGATGCGCGGCAAGGCCGATTCCGGAATGATCAGGCGGTTGGTTTCCGGATGCGGCACAACGCCGAAGTCCCGCTTCAATTCGCTGGCAAACTGTTTGCCCTTGCCGAACACGAACAGCACGCGAATCCCGTGTGCGCGCAACTGCTCCAGCCCACGCATGATATCGCGCGTCGTCGCCGCGTTCTCGACAGCTTCGTCTTCCGCCTGGACGACGAAGGCCTTGCCCGCGAACTGCGCGTAGTAACGGGCATGCATCTAGTCTTGCAGCGTCTTGATCTTGATGTTGCGGAACTCGACCGGATCACTGTGGCCGGCGAAGCCGAAGTAGCCCTGCGGCGTCTTGAGGCCGGGATGCGGGTTCCCACCCATGAACTCCGTCACCTGCGACAGATCGGTGTCCAGGATCACGGTGCCGTTGAGTTCGACTTGGATCTGGGAACCGCGGACGGTCACTTCCTGGTAGTTCCATTGCCCGGACGGGCGCAAATACCCCACGTGCGCTCCGACCATGCCGTACGCGGATCCATGCACCTGTCGCGGGTCGAGCTGGCCGGGATAGCCGGCGTCGAGCACCTGCAGCTCGCACATGCCACTGTAAGCCGGATCGCCTTCGCCTGGATAGCGGATGGCCAGCCCGTTGTTGCCGGCCGGCGGCAGACGGAACTCGAGCCGCACGACGAAGTCCTTGTACTGCTGCTGCGTGAAGAGTGTGCCGCCCTGGTGCGGTTTGCAGGCAATGGCGCCGTCGCGCACTTCATAGTTCTCCACGGCGCCCTGCCAGCCGCTGAGATCCCGGCCGTTGAACAGCGAAACAAATCCCTCCTCGTCCTGCTGCAGCAGCTGATTAGCCTCCTCCGCGGGAATCTCCCGCACGAAGATGTTGCGCCACCGGATCTCGCCGCCGTGCGTCTGCAGCTGGATGTTGCCTTGCGGAAACAGCGGGCGCTCGCGATCCCAGAGGTTTTCCATGATCGCGTTGTCGACGACCAGCTGCCCGTTGAGATACACCGTCGTCCGTGCGCCGATCTGGCGGATGAAGAACCGGTTCCATTCGCCAAACGGTTTGTCGGCCCGCACCAGCGGGTCCTTGCCCGGTGCGCCGGGTGAGTTGTTCCAGAGTCCGCCGGAGCCCTTGTCAGCGCCGATGCTGAACTTCGCCTCCTCGGTGTAGTCCCAGATCTGGACCTGTGGGGTGCCGCGGAGATAGATGCCGCTGTCAGCCTTGGGGACCGTCTTGTAGTCGATCATCAGCTCGATGTCGCCGTATTCTTTCTCGGTGGTCAGGTACGCGCCGAAGCCGTCATTGACCAGCTCGCCATTCTCAACGCGCCAGTGCTTCAACGCGTCCTGCGTGTCCGCCGCCTTCTTCTTGGCGCGGTCCTCGGGGGTCATCGCCGCAATCTCGGTCGGACTGACCGATACCATCCCATACCACCCCGTCAGGTCCTGGCCATTGAACAGCGCGGTGAACCCCGCCGGCGGTTCGTTGAGCTTCTCGTTCGGTGACGCGCTGCCCAGCGCCTGGGTAGACGCGACGATCAAGATCGATATCAGGGTGGATGTACGCACGATCGTGCTCCTGTAACAAGCTGAGTCAATCACATGTGATGCCGGAGGGTCTGCTTGCCAAACAGAACTGCTGCTCACTTTACCTTCGCGGCCGGCTGCTTGCCAGTATAGGCGAGCACCTGTTTGTCGGCGCGCAACCGCTCCTGCAGCGCCGGCACGTCGATCTGCTGTACCGGCACCCGCGCGTCGAGCGACTGGCAGGCGGCGGTGGCGGAGGACTGGCCGAGCACCATGAAGACCGGCTCCATGCGGATCGAGCCGTAGGCGATGTGCGACGCGGAAAGACAGATGGGGACCAGCAGGTTGGTGCACTCGGTGGCGCGAGGGACGATCGCCCGGTAGGAAATCGGGTAGGGGGGAAACCCGCCGACCTGCACGTCGCCTTCGTTGCGCGCAAACCCGTCGCTGTCCACATAACGCTGCGTGTGGTGCGAGTCCATGCCGTAGGCCGCCATTCCCACCGAGTCCTCGGCTACACGCTCGCCCTGGCAGTTCTGCTGCGTCATCACGTACTCGGAAATCATCCGGCGCGCCTCGCGCACATACAGCTGGTGAGACCAGCCTTCCCCCGCGAGGAACTCGTCGCGGCAGTTCCCATAGCGGCTGATCTCCTGCCGGATCGGCTCGGGGACGCGCGGATGGTTAGCCAGGGTCCACATCAGCCCCTGCTGATAACGCCGGTGTTCCTCGAAGATCCGCGCGCGCGTGGCGTAGTCCCCCGTCGCCCAGTCGTAGTTCATGTTGATGTTGTCGGTCGAGAACCCGAAGTTGTTGTTGGTGTCCGTCTTGCGATTGGGCATGGGGGTTGGGTGCCAGGGGGCCCGCGTTTCGCCCGCCTCGAAGTTCCGCAACAACAGCTCATAACGCAGCTCGTCGTATCCCTCCGGCTTCTCGAACGGGATCCGGTTCTCCGGGCAGTCGGTGTTGCACATGCGGAAGCAATAGGCCTGCACACGATGGTCTCCGCTCCCTTCCTCCCCCGGCGGCCCCGGCAGCACGCCGGGCAGCAGGCCGCTGGTCGGATCGCCTGGTTTCACGTACGGATCGACGCCCGGCTGGAGCTGGTGATAGACGGCCTTGGCGGTGCGTACACCGTTGAGCGATTCGCCGTAGACGTCTTGCCCTTCACGCCCGACGTGGAAGGACACGCCGGCCAGTGCCAGGAGATCTCCTTCGTAGGTGGCGTCGATGAAGCGGTGGCCGCGGAACGTCTGGCCGCTCTCCATCCGGATGGCGACGATATCGGTCCCCTCTTTCACGACCCCCTGCTGCAGATCCAGACGCTCGCCGAACACGACCGGCACTCCGGCTTCCTGCACCAGCTGCTGCATGATCTGTTCGGCCACGTGCGGCTCGAACGTCCACATCGTCTGCTCGCCCGACTCCTGCCGGCCGCTGGCGTACTCCGCCGGTTGCTGGAACACCCACGCGTCCTCCCGCTGGTAGTGCTCCCATACGCGTCCGTAGAACTCGCGGGCGATGCCGCCGATCGCGCGCTTGTTGCCAATGTCGGTGGCTCCCAGCCCGCCGCTGGTCAGTCCGCCCAGGTGCGTACCCGGCTCGATCAGCAACGCCCGTTTTCCCATCCGGTGGACCTGGACCGCGGCGGCCACGCCGGCCGAAGTGCCACCGTAGATCACGACATCGGGGGTCTCCGCAACGGCGAGTCGCGGGGCAAGCAGCAGGCACAGCCAGATCAGATGACGGGTCATCGCAATTGCTCCCAGAGTAACGGTTACGTAGTGTCCAGAACGAACCGCGGTGCGGCCACGCGCCGGCCGGCCGCGTTCATTCGCCGATGATCTTGACCAGTACACGTTTGGGACGTTTGCCGTCGAATTCGCCGTAGAAAATCTGCTCCCAGGGGCCGAAATCCAGCTTGCCACCCGTGACGGCCACCACCACTTCACGCCCCATGATCTGCCGTTTGTGATGCGCGTCAGCATTATCTTCCCCGGTGCGGTTGTGGTGGTAACGCTCCGGTGACGGATCAAACGGGGCCAGCTGTTCCAGCCATTTCTTGTAGTCCCGGTGCAGCCCCGGCTCGTTGTCGTTGATGAACACACTGGCCGTGATGTGCATGGCGTTGCACAGGCACAGCCCTTCCTGGATGCCGCTTTCGCGCACCGCAGCTTCCACCTCCGACGTGATGTTCACGAAGTCCATCCGCGCCGGGACCTGCATCATAATCTGTTTGGTGTACGACTTCATCATCCCGCTCCTTATGAATACTGCTACGCCCCCTGATCAACAACCGGTCGCGTCAACAGCCGGTCGCGCACGGCCGACCGGTCAGTCGCCGATGATCGTGACAACGACCTCTCGGCTGCGCGGCTTGTTGTCACACTCCAGGTGGAAGATCTGCTGCCATGTGCCGAGCAGGGGCCGGTTGTGCGCGATGGGCACGCACAGGGATGCCCCGAGCAGCGAGGCCTGGAGGTGGGAGTGTCCGTTGCCGTCGTGCCATGTCTGTTCGTGCTCATACTCGCAACTGGGCGGCACCAGACGATCGAGCAGGTCCGGGAAGTCGGTCTGCAGCCCCGGTTCGAATTCGATCGTGCCCAGGGCCGCTGTGCTCCCGATGTTGAACAGATGCACCACGCCCGTTTGCACCCCGCTCCGTATCACGATCTCCGTCACCGCCTGGGTGATATCCTGTATGTGTCGATAACCTTGCGTCGACAGCGCAAGGCGAGTCTGATGGATCATACGGCCGCTCGCGTTCTACCTGTACCGGTTCCTGGTATCGCTCCATGCCCTTTCGAATATAGCGAATGACCTTGCCGGCAGACACCGGCAGCGGCAATTGGTGGCAGCGCGCGGCGTACCGGCCGCCGTGCGCGGCCCCGGCCGCTCCCATGCCGCTAGAGCCACCCGTGCTCACGATACCACACGGCCGTCTGTCGCAGCTGTTCGAGCAGCGTCTGCCGGGGTGCGAACCCCAGATCGCGCCGTGCCGCCGCGCAGGAGCAGGCCCAGGAGGGCGCGACCGCTTCCCGGATCTTGTCGATGTTCAGACTGAACGGCCGGCCGCGCAGGCGGCCGAGCAGCTCTCCGATGCCGCCGGCCAGCCAGGGAAACGGCTCGGGGAAGTGCAGGTACGACGTGCGGGGATTGCCCAGCGCCTGGTGCAGCAGGCGGCCGAATTCGAAGTAGTCGGGGTACTCGTCGCGGCAGGCGAAATAGCAGCCGGTACCGCGGACGCCGTTGTGATCCGCCGCCACGACGCGCTGTCCCCGCTCGGCCGCCCGCACCAGCAGTTCGACCAGATCGGACACGTGGATCACTGACAGCGGAGGCGACTGCAGACCCGCCACGGCATGGACCCGCAGGCGGTGGACGGCGCGGAACATCGGCAGCATCTCCCGCCCGCCGGCACCAAACACGATGCCCGGCCGCACGATCGTCGTCGGCACACGCGCGGCGAACTGCCCGGCCGCCAGCTCACCCGCCCGTTTGCTGCGCCCGTAGTTCGACAGTGGATTGGGCAGATCCTGTTCCGTCTTGACCTGCCCGCGCTTAGCCGGCCCGGCCGCCGCGACCGACGAAACCACGACCAGTACAGGCGGCTGCGGCTGTGCGGCACAGGCGCGGGCCACATGCGCACATCCCTGCCCGTTGACCTCCATCAGCGTGGAACGCCGGAAGGCGCTGGTCAGAGCCGCCAGATGGAATACGCATTCCACGCCGTGCACCGCCCGCTCCAGCGCCGCGCTGTCGCGCAGATCAGCCTCGACACATTCCAGACGCAGTTCCCGCAGCGATTCGACACGCGAACTCTTCCGCACCAGGCAGCGGACCTGGTGCCCCAGCTCCACCAGAACACGGATCAGGTGACCGCCAATGAAACCAGTCGCACCGGTGACCAACACGTGGGCCATGACATCTACACAAAGCCGTACTCGCGGAACCACTGCCACGTGTCGTGGAGGGATGCTTCGATGGGCCGGATCTGGTACCCCAGTTCCCGTTGGGCCCGCGCACTGCTGAAATAGTGAAACGGATTGGACAGCTTGATCGCCGCCGAATTGACATCCGGCTCGCGCCCCGTGACTCGCCCCCACAAGTCGCCGACCCGCCCGGCCACGATCCGCATCAGCGGTCCGCTACGCCCCAGGGGCCGACTGCCACCAGCAATATCCACGAAGTGCTGCCACAATTTCAGGTAGGTCAGATTGTGACCGGCCAGCACGAAAGCGCGGCCTGGCGGGGCAATCGCCAGCGCTGTGATAATCGCCTGGGCCACGTCCCGCACGTCGCAGACCGTCACGCCACCCCCCGGGGCAAACGGCGTGAAACGCCTGACAACCTCCAGGAACATGCGTCCAGACGACGGCTTCCAGTCCCAGGGCCCAAACATCAGGCCGGGATAGACAATGCAGGCGTCCAGCCCGCACTCAATCTGCTCCCGCACGCTCTGGTCGGCCGCCTGTTTGCTCACCACATACGGGCACGCCACATTCGGGCCGGCCACCCACTCCTCGTCGGCCAGCCGGTCGCGCAGCCCGACCCCCAATGCGTTGATCGTAGAGACGTAGACCATCCGCGCGCCGGCCTGCCGGGCCGCCTCCGCCACGTGCTGGGTCCCCATGTGGTTGACCGACCGGTGCAGCTCTGCGTTCTGCCAGCCGAGCAGCACGCAACCGGCCGCATGCACCACCCCACGGACCCCCTGCAGCGCCCGCTGGAGCGAGTCGGCATCGGTGACATCCCCGGAGGCGATTTCCACCTCCAATCCCTCGATCGGACGAGTATCCCGCGGGTTCCGCATCAGCACGCGGACCGGCACGCCCTGAGCGACCAGCAACCGTGTGACGTTGTTCCCCACCAGCCCCGTGGCACCGGTGACCAACACGCGCTGGTCACGACTCCACGCCCCAGTATTGCCTGCCATGTCGCGCTCCTGCCTTTGCCGCCCAGACGCTGGCCGCCCGCCCATCAGCCGTCGCGGCGCCGAGAGACAAATTGCTGGCGCGCCCGCCAGCCTGCTGTTGACGATCGAGGAACTCTCACCATAGAGTAGTCTCTTTCACACGGTGAGGGAATCTGTTCATGCCCAACCTCCTGATCAAGCCCGTTGAATCGCATCGCGAGCAAAAGCAGTTCATGCAGCTGGCCTGGGATCTATACCGTGGCGACGAAAACTGGATTCCACCGCTGCGTCAGAACCTCAAAGAACTGGTAGGTTTTCGCCCCCACCCGTTTCACGACGTGGCCGACGTCCGCACCTGGATCGCCCTGCGCGACGGACAGGTGTGCGGGCGGATCGCCGGGATTATCAATCACGTGCACAACGAGAAGTACCACGAGAAACGGGGGTTCTTCGGGTTCTTCGAGTCGGTGGACGATCTGCAGGTGGCCCATGGACTGTTCGACGCCGTGCGGCAGTGGTTCGCGGAGCAGGGGATCCATCAGATCCGCGGGCCCGTCAATCCGTCGCTCAACTACGAGGTCGGACTGCTGATCGCCGGTTTCGATTCCCCCCCCATGTTCATGATGACCTACAATCCGCCCTACTACGCGCGGCTGATCGAGAGCTATGGGTTCGGCAAGGTGCAGGACCTGGCCGCGTTCTGGGGTCACGTCGAGATGCTCTCGACGCTGGACCAGAAGCTGGAGTTCGTCGTGCGCGAGGCCACGCGGCGGTTTGACGTCCGCCTCCGCACGCTGGACCGCAAGCGGTTCAAGGAGGATATCGAGACGTTCCTGCACATTTACAACGCTTCACTCGAAGGCACCTGGGGCTTCACGCCGCTGTCAGACCGCGAGATGCAGCACATGAGCGGCGCGCTGCGGCACCTGATCGTGCCCGAGTTGACCACGGCGGCCGAAGTCGATGGCCGCGTGGTGGCCGCCGTGTTCGGACTGCTGGACTACAACCCGCGCATCAAGCTCATCGACGGCCGGCTCTTCCCCTTCGGCTTCATCCGCCTGCTGACCCGGCGGAAACAGATCAAGCGGATCCGGTTGATCAGCACCAACGTGCTGCCGGAATACCAGCGCTGGGGGCTGGGTGTCGTGATCCTCTCGCGGCTCGTTCCCATCGCTCTGGAATGGGGCATTCAGGAGGCCGAGTTCTCCTGGGTCCTGGAGACCAATCACCTGTCGTACAAATCCCTGAAGCGCGGTGGCGCCAAACTGACCAAGACCTATCGCATCTATGACTATCCAGCGCCGGCCGTAGATTAGGCGTTCCCCGCCCGGCCAACAGGACACGCCACCGGCCGCGCGAATGCACCGTGCCGCAACGGCGTTCGCCAGTGCCACGGCGGATCTTGCAGGGGGCCCCGGGGCGGGCTATCATCGCAGCCAATTCGCCGTTGTGGCCGCCCCCGTCATGACGTGTTCGCAGGTGCCCTATCCGTCCCCATCGTGTGGCTAGCTCATGGATTCCAGACCGAGCGTTGTGATCACGGGAGTCGGGGTTGTCAGCCCCCTCGGGATCGGTCCCGAGAGCTACTGGAACGCCCTCTGCCAGCAGCGCAGCGGTGTGGATGTGTTGCCGGCCGTGGCCGAGTTGAGGCTGCCGCTGCGGATCGGCGCGGCAGTCAAGGACTTCGACGCGAAGCAGTACGTCAAGCCGCGCAAAGCGCTGAAGGTGATGTCCCGCGAAATCCAGATGGGATTCGCCGCGGCCAGCATGGCGGTCGAGCATGCGGGATGGCAGCCGAACCAGTTGCCGCCGGAACGCACGGGGGTGCTCTACGCCAGCGACATGGTGTACTGCGAGCCGACCGAGTCGGTCTCAGCCTACGGGCACTGCATTGAGGATGGCAAGTTCCACGCCGAGAAGTGGGGCCGGGTCTTCATGTCCGAGCTGTACCCACTATGGATGCTGATGTACCTGCCAAACATGACGGCCTGCCATATCGGCATCGCCCAGGACGCGCGCGGCCCGAACAACACGATCTGTCAGGGGGAAGCCTCCAGCCTGCTGGCGCTGATCGAGGCGGCCCTGATCATCCAGCGCGGTCACGCGGATGTGATGGTCACCGGCGGCAGCAGCTCGCGGATGACCGCCACCTCGATGCTGTATCGGGGCATGAATCGCCTCTCACGCCGGATCGATGCGCCACAGTCCGCCTGCCGCCCGTTCGACGCGGCGCGGGATGGAGCGGTCAACGGGGAAGGGGCCGCCACGCTGGTGCTGGAACGCGAGGACTTCGCTGCCGCGCGCGGCGCCCGGATCCTGGCCCGCGTCACCGGCTGGGGCACGGCCTTCGCGCCCCCCCAGTCCCCCACCTTCACGCCCAGTCAGGCCCTGCAACGCGTCATCGAGAAGACGCTCAGCGCCAGCCAGTGGTCACCGGCCGACGTGGGACATGTCAATGCGCACGCCATGGGGTCCGTACCAGACGATGCGGCCGAAGCGCAAGCGATCCGCGCCGTGCTGGGGGACGTGCCGGTCACCGCGCTCAAGAGCTACTTCGGCAATCTCGGGGCCAGCGGTGGAGCGGTGGAAATGGTGGCCAGCGTGCTGGCCTTCGCCCACGGCCGCATCCCCGCAACACTCAACTACACGGATCCCGACCCCGCCTGCCCGGTGAACGTCGTGGCGGGCGAGTCCCAGCCGATCCAACAGGCCACGGCCGCCGTCCTCAGCCAGTCCAGCAGCGGCCAGACCGTGTGTGTGGGCCTGGCCGGCGCGTGAGGTACTGGAACACTCCGCACCTGCCCTGCGCGTGCCGACACCTGCCCTGCGCGGCTATGTGTGCGAGCCATCGCGGCGCACCAGGGTGGACGTCCGCCCGTCGCGGGGCGTTATGTGCATGGCGCCACCGGCCGCCGCAGCGCCGGATGACCCGCACGCGGGGAACGTCCGCGAGGCGCGCGACATGGGCACGACCGCCTCGTCCGCGGACAGGGCGGGCACGCGCGGCGACAGGTAACGGCCCAGCGGGCCGGCCAGCAGCGCTGGCAGCAGCGCCAGGTTGGCCACCAGAGCTGTCAGCACCAGTGCCAGCATGGTGAGGCCAAACCGCTGTGTCGGCACAAACGTGCCCAGCGCGAACATCACCAGGCCGAGTCCCACCACGACGGTGGTCTGCAGGATCGTGCCCGATCCCTCCCGGAAAGCAGCCTGGACCGCCGCAGTCCGTTCCAGTCCGCGAAGCACGGCACGCCGGTACCAGATCAGAAACTCAAACGTGCCGACGACGGTCACTCCCATCGCCAGGCCGACCGTCATCACCGTCCCCAGGTCGATGGTCAGGCCACGGCGTGCCAGGTCGCCAAAGACCACAATGACCGTGAACAGGGCGGGCAGCATCGCCACCAGCCCGCCCAGCACCTGCGGCAGCTGGAACTTCCGCGTGCGGACCGCGAACATCATGACGACGGCGATGACCACAAACGCCCACCAAGCCGTGTCGATCAGACTCTGCAACAACGTCTGCTGCGTCTGGTACAGGACCGGCACCATGCCGGTGTAGGTGACCGCCAGAGGCTTATCGAGCTGCCGGGCAGTCTGACTGCTGGCCGGGTCAAACGTGTGCTCCCGGGCGTCCACAAAGCATTTGGCATGCTGGCGAATGAAGTCGATGTCGTAGTCGGCGTGATCGCGCAGCACCACGACGCAGTCGAACGAAGCCAGGTTCTTGGCCCAGGCGTCCGAGCGGGCGTTCTCTCCCAGCGGGTTCTTCCGCGGGTTCTGCCACGCCACGTACTGGCTCGGCGTCCGCCCCCCTTTGCGTCCCTGGTAGCCTTTGGCCCGCAACAGGTCACTCAGCACCCGGGCGAATTCCCGATGCACGCCGAGCATGCGATGCTCATTCTCCAGGATCTGGCTGCGTGTCAGACGCCCGCCGGCGGGCCGGATCTCCGGCAACTCGACGGCGGCCGTGATGTCGTCCGCATCGTCCCGCGGATCGGAAGCGCCCAGAACGGCAATTTTCGTGTCGTTCCAGCGTGTCTCGGCCGCGGCCGCGTCCGGGCGCTGGGCAGCCACCTGCTGCAGGATCTCGTCCCGGATCTCGTACGCTCTGAGCACGGGCTCGACGACCTGCTTCAACTGGTTGACGAACTGACCGTAATCCACATCGCCCAGAGCGCTGAGCCGCATATTGATGCGCCACAGCTCCGCCCCGGCGTCCGTGAGCGTGAGGTAACCTTGCTGGCGCAGCAGATCGCGCTGCCGCTCCAGCGCCGCGTTGGCGTCGGCCCGCCGGGCGTCCAGCGGGTCACCGATGGGCGGCGCAAAGCTGACGGCCGAGAGCGTCGGCCCCAGCAGATCGTGCCCTTCCTCGCCAAACACACGGTCGATCGCGTTCTGGACATGGGCCACCAGCTCGATCCGTTCCAGGAAGCTGTAACGCAAGGCCCCCCCGGCGTCTGCGGCCGACGAGCGCGGCGGCAGCGTCTGGCCCGGATCACCCGCCGGGGACTGGCATTGCTTGTCGACCGCAATCACCAGTTCCATCGGCACCGGCTTGCCCACGTGTTCTTCCAGCCAGGCATAGTCGCGGATGATCTTCGTGTCCGGCCCGAACAGGCTCAGCGGCCGCACGGATGTCTGGAGCTGGCCCAGATTCCATCCCAGACCGATCATCAGCGCCACAGCGCTCGCGGCGACCAGCCAGTTGTGATCGACAGCCAGATCCCCCAGCGCGTGCCAGGTCCAGCGCACGAGGCGGCCGGCGATGCCGGAGCCGGCGGCCGGCGGCCGTGCGTAGCGGAGCGGCCACAGCTGCAGGGCGGAGGGGAGAAAGGTGAACAGCACGACGAGGGTCGCCAGCACGCCCAGCGCGGCGAAGAAGCCGAACTTGCGGATCGGATAGTTCTGGCTCACGCAGAGCGCAAACAGGCCAGCGGCCATGGTCACGGTCGCCAGCACGCACGGCGCAGCGGCCTGGGCCAATGCCCGCGCCGGCGCTCGCTCCATCCCCTGCGCGCGGGAGATCTCGCGATAGTAGCCCAACAGATAGGTCGATCCGCCCAGCCCCAGCACGAAGACTACCAGCGGCATCAACCACAACACCGCGTCGACGCGACTGCCCGTCCACCACACGATCGCCAGGCTGGCCAGCGCGCTGACCGTGCTGACACCCAGGATCAGCAGCGCGGCGGTGATCCGCCGAAAACAGAGGTAGCCCACCACCAGGCTCAAGACGACCAGCGAACCCACCAGACGCACCAGCGTGATCTGACCCTCTTCGTCAAACGCCACGTTGTCCGCCGCCGGGCCGCCCAGGCGAAGCACCTTCCCGTCCGCAGCGGCCCGTCCCGCAAACGGGGACAACGGCGGTTTGGGGGGCGCCAAGACACCCGATTCCACCGCCAAGTTCACCAGCTTCCCGCGGGGCCTCCCGAACAGCCCCCGCCCCATCACGCGATCCAGGTCGCGCAGGCCCGCGTCACTCAACGTCACCAGAATGCAGGTCTGCAGACCGGGCGGTTCCACCCCCACCGCGCCGAACATCGCGTTCCAGTGTTCCTCCTTCTTCAGGAGCGACTCCGCTACCAGCTCGGATCGCAGCCCGGCATATTGCGTGTCGAGCAGGTTCGCAATGTACGCGTCCACCGTCTTCTGCCAGCCCTTGGGGAACTGCTGCAGCGTCGTCGCACGCACGACGCGCGGCAGATCCTCCGCCGTCCAGGCAAACTGCGCATACGGCTCGGGACCGAAGAACGTGCCTTCCAGCCGGTCCAGCGCAGCGCGCCGCGCCACCCGGGCACGCGTGGCGTCCGTGCCTTCCGCCTCGGCAGGCCACAGCGGACCGCCCGGGGCCGACAACGCCGCCAACACCTCCGGACCCGTCGTCATGCTCCGCAGCACACGCGCCGTCAGCCGCTGCGGATTGTCGTGAAAACCGTTCGTACTGCGCGCCGTCGGCGGCTGCCCCAACTGCTCCACAAGCGTACCGTCCAGCCGCAGGTGCCCCAACACGCGCCGCTGAAACAGACGACTCGCCACACTCAGAATGTTCGACCGCCCCGACCACCGGTACAGCTCCCCAGCCGGCGTGATGTAGTACCAGCTGTGCCCGGCACCCCGCAGCCATTTTTCGTTTAGACCACCCCAGTTGAAGTAATCGTGGTCGGCCAGGAACAGACCCAGCTCGTCACCCACCAGACGCGCCCGCTCCAGCTCCCGCGCCCGCTGACGCAGTACCTCGGCATCCGCCTCTGCCGCAGCTTCCGCCGCCTCCTCAGCCACAGCGTCCGCAACCGCAGCGTCCTCAGCCCCAGCCTCCACCGCCGCCTCATCCGCAGCCGCAGCGGACGGCACACCACCGTCTTCACCCTCCGCCGGACGGATCTCGTTGCGCAGCTTCTCCACAAACAGCCGATAGCTCTCATCCGTCTCCGAGCAGCCCTCCCAGGTGAGCACCACGGCGGCCTGTTCACCGGAGAAATGCTCGCCAAACCAGGCCAGCTCCCGGGTCTCCTCAAAGCTCCCCGGCAGCCAGTCCTTCACATTGGTTTCCATCCGCTCCCAGGACATGCGCGCACCGCGCATGGCGAACGGGACCAGGAAGAACAAAACACAGAGAATCACTAACGCTCGACGAGCGAAGAAATCCGATTTCATGTCTGAGTACACCGAACGCCCCACGGTTGGGCGCCATGCGTTGACGGTATCCTACCTGCTACACTGCGCTGCTCTCTCAGGCTGCCCTCTCAAGCCGCCCTCTCCGGCGCCGCTCGACCGGACTCCCGTGAGGTAAAACGGTAGGTCGGGCAAATTGCGAGTTTTCCTAAGGGTATCGGTCCACAAGATTCGAGTCTACGGCAAACGGATCGGCCCAGGCAGGGCCGTGGGCCGTTTCTTGCGTCATTTCCGCCGCTGGACCGCTGCACAACCGACACAAAGACAAGTCTTTTTCCAGACCTCCTGGATCACTCAGTCTTCCCAGGACCGTGGCACGGCGTGCACGCTCCCGTACACTGGGGGGTCAATGCGCGCACCCCAGAAGACGTGATTCGCAACCTGGACGGTGAGCGCGCGAGAGGGGTGTGGCGGCCTCGTGCCTGCGGTTTCCGGCTGCGCGCCCCCGGCCGGGCTGAACGTGTCGGGGCGCGCCGGTGGGCTGCAACCCTGGCTGACGAAATGCGGGTCTGGTAGGATGCCGGATTCAGGTCGTTTGCTGACCTCCAATGGCTGCCTTGCTCGTCGCTCGGAATGGTCTTGTTCCCGTCGCGCGTCAGTGGCTCGGCGCGAGCGTCCGCGGCAGGTATTCACGATCCGATCCGATCCGAGCCTCAACTCAGGAAAACCCGATCCATGATTGATGCCTATTCCTACTGTCCAGGCGGCACGGGCACGAAGATCAAACACTGCGAGTGCCGGGACATTGCCGGCGAGTTGGAGAAGATCATACGGGCGGTGGAGGGTGATCAGCGGGTGGCGGCGTTGGATCGCATCAATCGCACCTTGGCCACGAAGGCCAACCGGCCCTGCCTGCTGGCGCTCAAGATCAGAACGCTGCTGGACATGAAGGACCTGCAGGCGTTGGAGGACACGGTGACCACCTTCGTGAAGGTGGCCCCGGACAATGTGTTGGCGCACACGTTCAGCGGGCTGCTCGAGACGCGTAAGCGCCGGCTGCGTGAGGCGGTGGATGAATTTCAGGTGGCGTTGTCGCTGTTGCACGACTCCCTCTTTCCGGTCGAGCTGTACGACGCTCTGGACGAGGTAGCACATGGCTTGGCGGAGAGCGGCGAGTACCTGGCGGCCCGTGCGCACATGGCGTTGCGGCTCGGCGTCAGCAGCGAAGACGAGGAGGCCAGACGGTCATACCTGCTGTTGTTGCACAGCGACCACATACCGCAGGTCCTGAAGCGCAACCTGACGTTTGAGCCCTGCCCGGCCGGCGCGACGTGGAAGAGTCGTTTTGACGCCGCCCACAGCGAGGTGCTGCGGTGGGGGTTGCGGAAGGGGCTGGAGCGGTTCGAAAAACTCAACCAGGATTTTCCGCAGCAGCCGGCCATTCTGCACAATCTGGCGTTGGCCCGTTCCTGCCTGGCGTTGCCGCAGCAGCCGGCGGCCTGGCGTGCCTATGCCCGCTGCCCCGGCGTCCCCTACGACGCGGCGGTGGAGGCGGAGGCGTTGGCCTTCGTGCTGTCGCGCGAACTAGACGACCCCCAGGTGCCGTTCGTCAGGCTGACGATCAACGTGCGGGACGCGCAGGCGTTGAACGAGCAGCTGCTGGCCTCGCGCTGGCTGGTGGCGGTCCCGGATGAGCGGCAGCAGTTCCGGACGGCGGACGACGGGCCGCCGCCCAAGAGTGTGTTCCGGCTGCTGGACAAACCGGTCGCTGAGAGCGGCACGGAGCTCAGCGCGGACACGCTGTCGAGCGTTCTGTCGTATCTCATGTTGTACGGCCGCGAGACGGACCGGGAGGCCCGTGTGGAGCTGCACGTTCCGAAGACGGAGGTCCTGGAGCAGGCGCGGGCCCGGCTGGGCGAAATTGCGGGCGATCTGCTGACCGGCGAGGAAGCGGCGGAGGAGCTCGACACGGTCCCGCACATGCCGCTGGTGTTGAATCCGATGTGCCACTTTCCGCCGGACACGCCGTTGCCCGTCCGCCGGCGAGTGCACAACCAGATCGTGCAGCGCGAGTTGTTGCGGCGGTGGCCGGACTTGCCGCTCGCCGCGCTGGACGGCAAGACTTCGCGGCAGGCGATGGAGGACCCGGCGTACCGCGTCCCGGTGGCCGGCGTGCTGCTGGCGCTCGAGCAGCTGGCAGATGCCCAACCCTGGCCCTTCGATGTCAACGCGCTGCGGACCGAGCTGGGTGTCTCGATCCCCGAACCGATCGACCCGCAGACGGTCGACGTGCGGTCTTTGTCGCCGGCGCACCTCGCGCGCGTCGCGGCCGACCGGCTCAGCGATGACGAACTCCTGCGTCTATACGAGCACGTTTCGGTGTTCAACGCACGACGGGCGATCGCGCATCTGAGCGAAGAGATGCTGCGCCGCGAGAGCCTGGCCGGCCGGGTGGACCGTGCACAGCTGTATGGTGGAATCGCCGAAGTCACACCGGACCTGGAGACGGCCATCGGTTATCTGCATCAGGCGCAAGATGCGGCCATCGCCCAGCAGCAATCGCCGGCCGGTTACCTGTTGAACGAACTGCCGTTGCAGCTGGTCAGCGGCAACGCGGATCGCGCGAAGGAGCTCATGAATCGGCTGCAGTCACGGCACCTGTCGGAACCCGGCATCTCCGAAGGGCTGTACAATATTCTCGTGCAGTTCGGGATCCTCACCCCCGACGGCCAGCTGCGTACGGCAGCGCCCCAGGAGGCGGCCGACGCTCCCGCCGCGTCCGCCTCCAAGCTCTGGACGCCCGGCGCGCCACCCGAGGCGGGCGGCGAGCAGAGACCATCCCAACTGTGGGTCCCGGACTGAGTGGACACCCGACCATGTGCACCGATGACAAGTTCATGTCACGCGCCATTGAGCTGGCAGCGCGCGGAGAGGGGTCCGTCGAGCCCAACCCGCTGGTCGGCTGCGTCATCGTGAAGGACGGGGTCATCATCGGCGAAGGGTGGCACCGTCAGTTCGGCGGCCCGCATGCCGAGGTGGAGGCGTTGCAGGCGTGCCGCAGCGACGTGGCGGGGGCCACGCTGTACGTCTCTCTGGAACCCTGCTGCCACACCGGCAAAACGCCCCCCTGCACGGAGTCGATCCTGCGGGCGCGGATCGGGCGCGTGGTGGTGGCCCAGCGTGATCCGTTTCCCGCCGTCGCCGGCCACGGCCTCGAACAGCTGCGCCGGGGCGGCCTGCAGGTGGAAGTGGGCGTCATGCAGCAGGCGGCCGCGCAGCTGAACGCCCCATACCTGACGCTCGTGCAGCAGGGGCGACCGTGGGTCATCGCCAAGTGGGCCATGACGCTCGACGGCAAGATCGCCACCCGCACCGGCCACAGCCGTTGGATCAGCAACGAACACTCGCGCGCCGTCGTGCACCGCCTGCGCGGTCGCGTCGACGCGATCCTGGTCGGGCGGCGGACCGCCATGGCAGACGACCCGCTGCTGCTGGCCGACCCGCCGGGTCCCCGCACCGCCACGCGGATCGTGGCGGACACCCAGGCAGCACTCCCCACACGTTGCCGGCTGGTCGAGTCCGCGCGCTCGGCGCCGGTGCTCGTGGCGGCCGGCGCCGCGGTCGACCCGCAGCGGCGGCGCGCGTTGGAGCAGGCCGGCTGCGAAGTGCTGGCCTGCCCGGGCGCCGACGCCGGGGCCCGGCTGCAATCCCTGCTGCGCGAACTGGGACGCCGCAGCATGACGAACCTGCTGGTCGAGGGGGGCGGTCAACTGCTCGGATCGCTCTTCGACCTGCACGTGGTAGACGAAGTCCACGTCTTCGTCGCCCCCAAGATCGTCGGCGGGCAGACGGCCCCCGGGCCGGTCGCCGGGCAGGGCGCGGAACTGATCCCGTCCGTGCCAGGCCTGCTGCACCCCCACATCGAAGTTCTGGACCAGGATATCTATATTTCCGGGCAGGTCTACATTTCCGGGCAGGTCCGAAGCACGTCGCACTGCGAGGGTCAATAAGATGAAATCGCTCACCATCTGGATCGTCCTGGTCGTCTCCGGCCTGGCCACCACCTCCGTCTGGGCGGAGCACGTGTTGGTGGAGGCCGAGAGCTTTGCGGATCGCGGGGGCTGGATGCTCGACACCCAGTTCATCACCAGCATGGGCTCGCCGTACCTGCTGGCCCACGGCATGGGGCGCCCCGTGGCCGACGCGGTGACCGACGTAACCCTGCCGGGCCCGGGCACCTACCGCGTCCTGGTGCGGACCAAGGACTGGGTCGCGCCCTGGCAGGCGCCGGGCCAGCCGGGTCGCTTCCAGGTGCTGGTCAACGGCACCCCGCTCTCCGAGACGCTGGGCACCAGCGGCGCCGCGTGGTCCTGGCAGCCGGCGGGGACGGTCGAGGTTGACCAGCCGCACATCCAGCTGGCCCTGCACGACCTCACCGGTTTTGAAGGGCGCTGCGATGCCGTCGTGCTGACGCGGGACCGCGCGCTGGTGCCGCCCGGCGACGGCGCCGCGCTGGCATCGTGGCGCCGCGCGTCCCTGGGGCTGGCCGACCAGCCGACGGAGCAGGGCGGGTACGACCTGGTTGTCGTCGGTGGCGGCTATGCGGGCATGGCGACCGCCATCTCGGCCGCGCGCCTCGGTTGCCGCGTCGCCCTCCTGCAGGATCGACCCGTGCTGGGGGGCAACGGGTCGAGCGAAGTGCGTGTCTGGGCCAACGGCCTGATCCGGCGCGGGGCGTTTCCGCGGATTGGCGAGATCGTCGAAGAGTTCGCCGACAACGCGGCAACGTCACCCGGTCGCGCGGAGGAGTTTGGCGACGCGTTGAAGGAGCAGGTGGTGCGGGCGGAGACGAACATCGAACTGTTCCTCAACTGCCACGCGGACCAGGTGGCGATGGATGGCCAGCGCATCGTGGCGGTCGAGGCGTTTGACACGCGGACGAGCGAGCGGTTGCGCTTCGTGGCCCCGCTGTTCGCCGACTGCACCGGACACGGCACGATCGGCTATCTGGCCGGCGCCGCGTGGGACATGCAGCCGACGCGGCGGATGGGCATGAGCAACATGTGGGTCTGGGAGGAGGTGGCGGACCCGGTGGAGTTCCCCGACACACCGTGGGCCCTAGACCTGGAGATGGAGGATTTCCCGTACCCGCGCAACTACCACGGGCCGTGGTTCTGGGAGAGCGGTTTCGACAAGGATCCGATTGCGGAGGCGGAACTGATCCGCGACTGGAACCTGCGGGCGGTCTACGGGGCGTTCAACGCGATGAAGAACCGCGGCGGGCGGGCCGAACACCGCCGCGCGCAGCTCAGCTGGATCGCCTTCATCGGCGGACCGCGCGAGTCCCGGCGTCTGCTGGGGGACGTCGTCCTGTCGCAGGAAGATGTCGTGAACAAGGTCGAGTTCCCCGACGCGCTGGTGCCGACGACCTGGTCCATTGACCTGCACTACGCCAAGCCGGAGTTCGCCCGCAAGTTTCCGGACAACGCGTTCATCGCCGTGGCCGAGATGGACCATCGCGTGGACCAGACCTACGGCTACCCGATTCCGTATCGCTGCTTCTACTCCCGCAACATCGACAACCTGTTCATGGCCGGCCGCTGCATCAGCGTCACGCACGAAGCGCTGGGCACGACGCGCGTGATGAAGACGTGCGGCATGATGGGGGAGGTGGTAGGCAAGGCGGCCAGCCTGTGCACGCAGTTCGCTTGCGCGCCACGCGATGTCTATGCCCAGCATCTGGAAGCGCTCAAGGAACTCTGCCGGCTGCCCGGCAAGTCGCGGCGGGCCACGCTCGCCGACCCGCTGGTCATCCCGGCCGACGCTCCTGAGGCGCGCCCGGAAGGTCCTCCCTCAGACCGGCTACGGTGAAACGGATCCGCGGAAATGCCGATTTCGGATGTTGTCATCAGAGGTGCGCGGGAGCACAATCTGCGGAATGTCGATCTGGTCTTGCCGCGCAACCAGCTGATCTGCCTGACCGGCGTGAGCGGTTCCGGCAAGAGCTCGCTGGCCTTCGACACGGTGTATGCGGAGGGGCAGCGCCGGTATGTGGAGAGCCTGTCGAGTTTCGCCCGGCACTTCCTCGGCCAGATGCCCAAGCCGGAAGTGGATTACATCGCAGGACTGAGTCCTTCGATCTCCATTTCCCAGAAGTCGGGGGGCACCAACCCGCGTTCGACCGTGGGCACGATCACCGAGATCTACGACTTCCTGCGCGTGCTCTACGCCCGCATCGGCCAGGGGTTCTGCCCGCGGTGCGGCCGCCCGATCACGGCTCAGTCGCGGGAGCAGATCCTGGCCGGGATTCTGGCGCTGCGTGAGGGCGCGCGGGTGGCGATCCTGGCACCGCTGATTCGGCAGCAGAAGGGTGAGTACCGCGATCTGTGCGAGGACCTCCGCAAACAGGGCTTCGCCCGGGTACGGGTCGACGGCCGCCTGGTGCGGCTGAGCGACGCGCTGCAGCTCGATCGCCAGATGCGGCACGATATCGAAGTGGTGATCGATCGTCTGGTCGCCCGGCCGGAGGTGCGACCACGGCTGGCCGAGGCCGTGGAGCAGGCGTTGAAGCTGGGCCACGGCACGCTCATCGTGGCCGACGCGGGCGACGAGGCGGCGGAGGCCACCCCCGGCGAGCCGGCACCCTCCCCACCCGTGCTGTCCGATACCGCCTACTCGGCCGACTACGCCTGCACCAGTTGCCGCTTGAGTTTCGAACCGCCCAGTCCGCAGCTGTTCAGCTTCAACAGCCCGCAGGGGATGTGCCCGCAGTGCGACGGGCTGGGGCAGCTCTACTCGTTCGATCCCGATCTGCTCGTCCCCGATCGACGGCTGTCCTTCAAGCAGGGCGCCGTCCAGCTGGTCGGGTCCTGGAAAGACCTGGGGCGCTGGCGGCGACACATCTACCAGGGAGTGGCCGGCACGCTCGAACGGCAGCACAACCTGGCGGACGGCACGGTCCTGGAGACGCCCTGGAGCGACCTGGATCCGCAATGGCAGCACGCGCTGCTGTGGGGCACGGGCGATCAGCACGTCACGTTCACCTGGCGCGGCGGCGTGACGCCGATCAAGCACGGCGGCACGTATGATGGCATTATCCCCGAGCTGTTGAGCAAGTACCGCAGCAGCCGGAACCGCCTGCAGATCCGCCAGCTCGAGAAGTACATGCGGACGCTGCCCTGTGCCGAATGTCAGGGCGAGCGGCTGACGGCGCAGGCGCGGGCCGTATGCGTCACGACCCGGCACCCGGCCTTCCAGGACGCGCCGCGCAAGTCGCTCCCCGCCGTGTGCCGCCTGTCCGTGCGCGAGGCGGCCGAGTTCTTCGCGCAGCTGCAGCTGGATGCCACCGGTGAGGCCATCGCCACCGAAGTGCTCAAGGAAATCCGCCACCGGCTCGGCTTCCTGGTCAACGTCGGCCTCGACTACCTGACGCTCGACCGGACCGCGCCGACGTTGTCGGGGGGCGAGTCGCAGCGGATCCGGCTGGCCAGTCAGATCGGATCGGGGCTGGTGGGGGTCTTGTACATCCTGGACGAGCCGTCGATCGGCCTGCATCCGCGCGACAACCACCGGCTGCTCGCGTCCTTGCAGCGGCTGCGGGACCTGGGCAACACGGTGGTGGTGGTGGAGCACGACGAGGACACGATGCGGGCGGCCGATCACCTGATCGATTTCGGGCCGGGGCCGGGGGTGCGCGGCGGCAGAGTGGTCGCGTCCGGATCGCTCGACGAGGTGATCCGGGCGCCGGCGAGTGTGACCGGCAAGTACCTGGCGGGCACGCTGCAGATCGCGACGCCCGATCAGCGCCGGGCGCCGGGCGCCGGCCGGCTCCGCGTGCGGGACGCCGCGCACAACAACCTGAAACACCTCGACGTGGAAATCCCCCTGGGTGTGTTCGTGTGCATTACCGGTGTGTCGGGGTCCGGCAAGAGCTCCCTGGTCAACGACATCCTGGTCGAAACGCTGCGGCGGGACCTCAACGGCGGCCTGGGCGAGCCGGGCGCCTGCGGCGGCCTCGAGGGGCTCGAACACCTCGACAAGATGATCGCGATCGACCAGTCGCCGATCGGACGCACGCCGCGTTCGAACCCCGGCACGTACATCAAGGTCTTCGACGACATCCGCAATCTGTTCGCGCAGTTGCCCGAATCGAAGCTGCGCGGCTACCTGCCGGGCCGCTTCAGTTTCAACGTGGCGGGTGGCCGGTGTGAAGCCTGCGAAGGGAATGGCTCCAACCGCCTGGAAATGGACTTCCTCGCCGACGTGTGGGTCACCTGCCCGGTCTGCGAGGGGCACCGCTACAACCACGAGACGCGGCAGGTCCAGTTCAAGGGCAAGTCGATCGCCGATGTGCTCGAGCTGGATGTGCAGCAGGCGCTGCAGTTGTTCGAGAACATCCCGAACGTGCGTCACAAGCTGCAGACGCTCCACGACGTCGGCTTGGACTACGTCAAGCTGGGGCAGCCCTCCCCAACGCTGTCGGGCGGCGAAGCCCAACGCATCAAGCTGGCCCGCGAACTGGTCAAACGCAGCACCGGCCGGACCCTGTATCTGCTCGATGAACCCACCACCGGCCTCCACTTCGCCGACATCCAGCTGCTGTTGCAGGTACTCCACAGCTTCGTCGACGGCGGTAACACCGTGCTGGTCGTCGAGCACAACCTGGAAGTGATCAAGACCGCCGACTGGATCATCGACCTGGGGCCGGAGGGGGGCGCTGCGGGCGGCTACATCGTCACCGCAGGCACACCGGAGCAGGTGGCTGGATGCGCAGCGTCGCACACCGGCCAAGCGCTGGCCGCCCTGCTGGACCACGGCGCCGGGCGGCCACGTCCGGCGCAGCGCCCCAAACGCAGGGCCCAGCGTCCCACAGCCGCGCCGACCAAGCTGCGCGTGCAGGGAGCGCAGCAACATAATCTGAAGTCGGTGAGCACCGAGATCCAGCGGGATCGGATGACCGTCTTCTGCGGCCCGAGCGGATCAGGCAAGACGTCGCTCGCGATGGACACCATCTATGCCGAAGGGCAGCGGCGGTACGTCGAGAGCCTGAGCGCCTATGCCCGGCAATTCGTCAGCCAGATGCAGAAGCCACGCGTGGAACACATCGAGGGCCTGTCCCCCGCGATCGCCATCGAGCAGAAGAATCTGGGGCACACCCCCCGCTCGACAGTTGGAACCGTCACCGAAATCTACGACTACCTCCGCATTCTGCTCGCCCGGCTCGGCACCCCCCACTGCCCGGCCTGCGATGTGCCGGTCGGCACACAGACGACTGACGAGATCACGGCGAAGGTCCTGGCAGCGCCCGAGGGGACACGACTCCAGCTCCTGGCGCCGGTCGAGGTGCCGGTGGGGCAGGACTACGAGTCGCTGTGGCGGGACGTCCGGTCCCACGGCTACCTGCGGATGCGGGTGGATGGCACCACGCACAGCGTCACCCGGCCGCCGGACATCGACCGGCGGCACAAGCACCAGGTCGAAGTCGTGGTGGATCGGGTCGTGGTCAAACCGGCCGTGCGTGGGCGCATCGCCGAAGCTGTGGAGAAATGCCTGGCGCTCGGCAAAGGGGTGCTGCACGTGCTGCAGGAACAGCCGGGAGTGCCGGAGACGCAGTGGGAGACGGTGCGGCACAACCAGCACTTGGCCTGCGATCGGTGTGGGCGCAGTCTGGAGCCGTTGACGCCCCACAACTTCTCGTTCAACAGCCCGCTGGGCTGGTGCCCCGCCTGCGCGGGGCTGGGCACCCAGACCGGCGCCAATCCGGCGGCGCTGCTCCAGGACGCCAAACGCACGCTGCGCGACGGCGCTGTGTCGCTGTGGCCCAACGTCCAGCATCCGGTGTCGCAGTGGATGCTCCGGGCACTGGCCGCCGGCAGCGGCCTGCCGCTGGATGTGCCGTTTGACCAGTTCAGCGCCCGGCACCGGCGGACCGTCCTGCACGGGTGCGGCGATCAGTGGTTCGACGTCTGCCCGGACGGCCAGCGCGGCTCCGCACCCCTTTTCCGGTTCCAGTTCAAGGGACTCTACCCGGCCCTGGAGGAAGCGGCGCGGCTGTCCCCCACGCTCCGCACGCGGCTGGAGCACCTGATCGATCAGGTCGATTGCACCGTCTGCGGCGGGAGCCGGCTGCGCGAGGATGCCGCAGCGGTACGGTTCCAGGGCAAGACGATCGACCAGCTCTGCCGGCTGCCGTTGGGACACCTGCAGCAGGAAGTCGCCCGCTGGAAGCTGTCGGCACGCGACCGGAAGATCGCGGGCGAACTGCTGCGCGAGGTGAAGAACCGCACGCAGTTTCTCAATGACGTCGGCCTGCACTACCTGACCCTGGCGCGCGGCGCCGCAACGCTGTCAAATGGTGAGGCGCAGCGCATCCGGCTGGCCAGTCAGCTGGGCAGCGGACTCTGTGGCGTGCTGTACGTGCTGGACGAACCCACCATTGGCCTGCATCCGCGCGACAATGCGCGTCTGCTGTCAGCGCTCCACAAGCTGCGCGATCTCGGCAACACGCTGATCGTGGTCGAACATGACCGGGATGTGATCGCCGGCAGCGACAGCATCTGTGATTTCGGTCCGGCCGCCGGCAAGCATGGCGGCCAGATCGTCGCGCAGGGCACACCGCGTCAGATCGCGCGCCGCAAGACGTCTTGCACTGGGCCTTACCTGAGCGGCGCGAAAGCCATCCCCATCCCCGCCCAGCGGCGGATGGCGCGGCCGCAGCCGGCCCCCGTGGCGGCGACGCCGGCCGCCCCGCGCGCACGCCGATCCCGCCCCCCGCGGCCGAAGCCGCCGGCCGCGGCGGCCGCGGGGGCGTCCTGGGAGTCCCCGACCGGCCAGTGGCTGGAAGTCGTCGGCGCGCGGCACAACAACCTGCGGGATGTGACGGTGCGGTTTCCGCTGGGCACCCTGACCGTGGTGAGCGGACCGAGCGGCAGCGGCAAGAGTTCGCTGATCGAGGACGTGCTGTATCAGACGCTGGCGCGCCGGCTGCACCGCGCCAGCGTGATGCCCGGGGCGCATGACGCGGTGCGCGGCATCGAATTCATCAACAAGGTGATCCGGGTCGATCAGCAGCCGCTGGGCAACGCCCCAACGTCGAATCCAGCCACGTTCACCGGCGTGTTCGAACTGATCCGGCTGCTGTTTGCCCAGCTGCCGGAAGCCAAAGTCCGCGGCTATTCCGCCCGCCGGTTCAGCTTCAATGTGCCGGGGGGGCGGTGCGATCGCTGCGAAGGCAACGGCCAGCTGTGTATCGAGATGCACTTCCTGCCCGACGTGTGGGTGGAGTGCGACACGTGCCGCGGCAAACGGTACAACCCCGAGACCCTGGCGGTCACCTATCACGGTCGCTCCATCAGCGATGTATTGGACATGACCTGCGGCGAGGCCGTGGAGCTCTTCGGCAACATTCCCAAGATCCGCCGGATCCTGCAGACGCTGTGCGACGTCGGACTGGACTACCTGACGCTCGGCCAGCCTGCCCCGACGTTGTCGGGTGGCGAAGCGCAGCGCGTCAAACTGGCGGCCGAACTCGCGCGGCCCGACACCGGCCGGACACTGTACCTGCTCGACGAGCCGACGACCGGTCTGCACTTCGATGATCTCGTCCGGCTGCTCGATGTCCTCCACCGCCTGGTCGATCTGGGCAACACCGTGGTCTTGATCGAACACAACCTGGATGTCATCAAATCGGCCGACTGGGTGATTGACATGGGCCCGGAAGCCGGCGACGAGGGAGGGCGCGTCGTGACGTGCGGCACGCCGGAAGATCTGGTCGCGTATGCGGCCGCGCGCACGGCGCGGCAGGCGGCGGGTGACCAGGAACTCTCTTTGCGCTCCTATACGGGTGAGGCGCTGGGACCGGTGCTCGAGGCGAGCCCCCGTGTCCCGCGCACGCCGTTCGACCCGGCAGCTGCGCTGGAAGAGCGGCCCGGCGATCGTGACATCATGGAGATCGGACGCGATGCGCAGATGCCCTGGGAAGTCGACGGCCGGCGCTGGCACACCCAGGACCGCGTGGGGTACAAGGGCGAACCCTGCCGCTGGGACGGCCGGATCCTGGCCGCCGTCATCGACCGCATCCAACAGCTGGGTACGTTCAGCCCCACCGATTGGAACAGTCGCAGCGTCGTCGAGATCGCCGCGGAAAAGAAGTCGGTGGGATGGTTCTTCCATGCCATCACTGGCGAAGCATGGCTGCTGAAGATGAAGTTCCGCGTAGCCCACAACACCTTCGAACGTCAGGACCTGCTCCAGCGGCTGCCGCTCAAGACCCTCAACCAGCTGGAAGAAGTCCCGCTGTATGGCAATGAGCCGCGTGTCAAATGCCGGTCTCTGCGGGGGCCCTGGCAGGAGATCCAGATCACCGCACACTCCTGGGCGGAGATCGATACCCCGGAGTTCTGGTCGTTCGTGGAGGAAGCCGTGGCCGGCTTCCAGGAATACACACAGCTGACAGAACTCAAACTCGAAGACCATATGCCCTGGAAGAAGCTGGGCCAACGCTGGCACTTCCTGCGCAAAGGGTTCTCACCCGGCAAGCGGATCCTGTGGGAGGTCGAAGTCTGGGAGGAACTCTACGAGCTGCTGCGGCAGTGTGCACCCGACGGGCAGTTCCTGTGGAACAACCAGGTGCTCGTGCATCTGGTGCTCAAGTCGCAGCGTGAACCGTGGATCACGATCTGTACGAAGCGCTGTGAATCGCTCGACATGACTCTGTACGGACCCAAGGGAGCCGTGACACTCGGACGCATCGCCGAGATCGCCCGCGAGCGCGAGCTGGACGCCACGGCCCCCGACCGTGACCTGATCCGCCTCCGCTTCCGCACCCTGGAAGATCTGCACAGAGGAGATTTGGGGCAGTTCTTGGAAGAGCATAAGCGTTTCATGCAGAATTGACTAATTACGAATGACAGAAGCACGAAGGAATGACGAAATGCGATGATACAAACAACCATTCGTTCTTCCTTCGTGCTTCTGTCATTCGTAATTAGTCATTCCCCCCGGGCTGCTTCTATGACTGACAACCTGATGTCCCCGGCGTTTCTGTTTCGTTTCGCGGTGCCGTGTCAGTACCGGCGCGTGGTGTGGGATAACGGAGGGGGGATGCTGGGGCCTCGCTTCCGCCTCCCCAGTTTCGGCGAACTGGAGGGGAAGGCTCTGTTTGCCGATGTGCGCGCGGCGTGGAACCACACAGGGCTGTTGCTGAGCGTGCGGGTGGCGGGCAAGAAGCAGGCGCCGTGGTGTCGCGACGAGCGGGCGGAGGACAGCGATGGGCTGCACCTGTGGCTCGATACGCGCGACACGCACAACATTCATCGCGCCAGCCGCTACTGTCACCGGTTTGCCTTCCTCCCGTTGGGAGCGGGGGCGGGTAACCGGCAGCCGGCGGCGCTGTGGCTGCCGATTAATCGCGCCAAGGACAACCCGAAACCGGTCTCCGCCGGCATGTTGCAGGTGCGCAGCCAGCTGCAGTCTGATGGCTACACGCTCGACGCCCACGTGTCGGCTCGGGCCTTGACAGGATTCGATCCTGCCGAGCATCCGCAGCTCGGGTTCTTCTACGCCATCCTGGACCGGGAACTGGGCTGGCAGACCTTCTCGGTGGGACCGGAGTTTCCGTTCGCGGAGGATCCGAGCCTGTGGGGCACGCTGGAATTGGTTGAGGCGCCCTGAATCGACCTCCGCCTCAGTGCCGTGGCGTGCAGCTCGGCGCGCGTTGGTGCCGGGGCGGAGACGGAGCGGCAGGAAATCCGATCCGGACGTTCATTCGCGCTCGAAATCGGTAGGGTTGACCCAGCCGGCGGCCGGCGTTTCGCCGCGCCGGAATCGCTCATGGAAATGCCGCTGTGCCGCCTGCGCGTAAGGGTATTCGTCGAACACGTGCCCGTGCCCGAGCACGCGGGGATCGGCCTGATCATGGAGTTCGCGAAACAGCTGGTCGCGGAGTTCTGTCTTGAGCGCCGCGTAGTGGGGCATGTGAACCAGGTTGGTGACGCAATCCGGATCGCGTCGCACATCATACAGTTCTTCGGCGACCCGTTTGCCAAACGCAAGTTGCCAGAACGTGTCGTCGGTGCCGCTGCGGCGCAGATTCAGGATCTGCGTCTTGGTGGGGCTGCCGTCGCAGTTGAGGTAGCCGGTTTCTGGGTTGCCGGCCGGCCAGCGTGAGATCGCGAAGTTCTGCAGATAGAGCATCCCGTTCTTGACGATGCCGCGGATCGGATAGCCCGCATCGAGCGGGCGTCCGACGTCGTGCCGCTCTTTGCCGATCAGCACATGATCGCGCGTCGCCGTGACCTGGCCGGCGCGATCGGAAACGAAGATGTCGGTGAGGCTGGTGCCGGAAGCGGGCGCCATCCCGGTCCGGGCCCAGTCCAGCCCGGCCAACTCGATGAACGTCGGCGCCAGATCAATGAAGCTCACGTAGTCATCGATGGTCCGGCCGGGAGCGCGGATCCCGTCTGGCCACATGATGGCCAGCGGCAGATGGTTCGCCTGATCGTACGCCTGGCCTTTGGCGCGGGGGAACGGCATGCCGTTGTCGGCGGTGACGACGACCAGCGTGTTGTGCAGGTCACCGCGTTGCTCGAGCAGCGCCAGCATGCGGGCCAGATGCTGATCGAAATACTCGAGCTCGAACGCATAGTCCAGCAGATCGTGGCGGACCACGTCGTTGTCGGGCCAGTGCGCCGGGACGCGGTCGATGTCGGCCGGCGACTTGTGCCCCTGGGCTGCTCCGGTGCCGTATGTGTACGGCCGATGCGGTTCCAGGCTGCCGTACCAGAAGCACCAGGGCGTGTCCGGCGGCACGGCCGCCAGGAAGTCGGCGAAGTTGCCGGCGTAGTCGTGGGGGGACACTGCGTCGGTGGGCGGTTGGATGGTGCGCCGGTTGAACGGTTGGCCGGCCAGTTGCCGCGTCTGCCCCTGGGCGTCGACCGCGACGCCGGGTGCCCAGCCCTTGGCGGTCATACCGACGAAGTAGCCGTGCCGGGCAAGCGTCTCGGCGTAGGTCGGAAACTCCGCCGGGAAGTAGGGCACGTGATTGCAGGCCGCCTGGAGCTGCCAGGAGTTGCGGCCGGTCAGGATGCAGGCCCGTGACGGTGCGCACTTGGCATTGGGCGTGTAGGCGCGTGTGAACAACAGCCCCTCTCGCGCGACGCGATCAAAGGCCGGTGTCTGGACCCAGCGGCAGCCATAGGCCCCCATGTGCGGATACGACGCATCGTCCGCGATCGCCAGCAGGATATTCGGACGTTCAGCGCCGCGCGTATTGAGGCAGGTCAGCGCAACGGCCAGCGCCACCACCACTGTGACGGCGCGCCCCGGCCGTGCCCCTCCGTGCCCGCTCTCGTGTCTCGTGTCCAGCATGCTGCGGGCCCTCCCCCGTTGTGTGCCGGCACCCGGGATACGCTCTACACTTCGCCACGTTTGCGGCCGCCGAAGATGGCCAGCTCCAGCGCCTTGAAGAAACAGTCCACATCCACATAGCCGATTCCATCATCCATCATCCGTCATTCGTCATCCGTCATTCGTCATTCGTCATTCGTCATCCGTCATTCGTCATTCGTCATTCGTCATCCGTCATC
>Ga0123333_10000235_pt1 | contig 62922 bp, 54 predicted proteins | sample BioC12SIPDNA_3_FD_89957 | JGI IMG/M metagenome (GOLD analysis project Ga0123333, IMG submission 89957) | Anaerobic biogas reactor microbial communites from Washington, USA - Biogas_R2_B C12 SIP DNA | ecosystem: Engineered > Bioreactor > Anaerobic > Unclassified | place: Washington, USA...
CCAGTGTGTCGATTTTCGAGAAAACACCCATTTCGGAAGCGTTTTCACAAGAGTTCGACAAAACACAAAAGAGCGATTATGATAACCAATTGTTATTATTCAACTTATAACCGGACAGTAGTGGATAGCACAAAACGTTGGAATTTGGGATATCATTGTTGTATTGGCCTATCTGCTGGTAATCATTTATTTAGGAATAATGGGTTTTTTACGTACCAAAAACGCAACGGATTATCTGGTGGCCGGGCGGCGGGTGCATCCGTTTGTGATGGCGATGAGCTATGGGGCGACGTTTATCTCGACCAGCGCGATTGTAGGCTTTGGCGGGGTAGCGGGGCTGTTCGGGATGAGCGTGCTGTGGCTGACGGTGTGCAATATCTTTGTGGGTATTTTTATCGCGTTTGTGTTTTTTGCGCCGCGGGCACGGCGGATGGGCCACCATCTGGATGCGCATACCTTTCCGGAGTTTCTGGCCCGTCGTTTTGACAGCCGCTTTATTCAGATATTTGCCGGGGCGATTATCTTTTTGTTTATTCCACTATATGCCGCGGCGGTGCTGATCGGGGGCAGCGTGTTTGTGGCCTCGGTGTTTGGGATGCCGTATTCGACAGCGCTGCTGATATTCAGCGTGATTATCGCCGCCTATGTCGTGGTCGGCGGTCTCAAAGGCGTAATGTATTCCGATGCGCTGCAAGGGTCAATCATGTTTGTCGGGATGTTTGCGCTGCTGGTGTCTTGTTACTGGTTACTGGGCGGCGTGACCGAGGCGCACCAGAAGCTGACCGACCTGGCCCCGCTGGTGCCCGACAGCTTGCGTGCCATCGGGCATCAGGGCTGGACGGCGATGCCGAAGTTCGGCTGGGGCAGTTCGGAGTATAACTTATGGTGGACTGTCATCAGTACGATTACACTCGGCGTCGGCATCGGGGTATTGGCCCAGCCGCAGTTGGTGGTACGGTTTATGACGGTGCGCAGCCGACGCGAGCTGAACCGCGCTACGCTCATCGGCGGCGTCTTCATTCTCGTGATGACCGGCGTGGCCTTTACTGTTGGCGCGTTGACCAATGCCTACTTTGCCGAAAAGGGTCCGGAAATGACAGGCCGGGTCACCAAAGTTATTGATGCCGACAAGGGTCTGGCCGTGCTGCAGATTATGAAACAAAATGACGCCGGCCTCTGGCAGGATGTGGAAGGCAAGTCCGCCCCCGTCAAATTGTCAGATCCCGGCTTTGCCCAGGCGGTGGTCAACGACGAGCCTGTGGACGTCCAAAAAGGACGAAGCATCGCGGTGGTCTATGCGGGGGGCTCTGCCGACGAAATAATTCCCTCGTTTATCACCCATGCAATGCCCAAATGGTTCGGACTCCTGTTCTTGCTAACGCTGTTGTCAGCCGCGATGAGCACTCTCAGCAGCCAGTTCCATACGGTCGGAACAAGCATCGGACGCGATGTCTATGAACAGGTCACGGGACAGCACGGCAAAAGCACCGCGATCAACCGCATTGGAATCATCGTCGGTATCATTTATGCCGTCGTTATCAGTTTTTATATGCGTGAAAGCACGTTTATCGCCCGTGCGACGGCGATCTTTTTCGGGCTGTGTGCAGCGGCGTTTCTTCCCGCTTTTCTGGGCGGGCTGTACTGGCGCCGAATGACACGGGCCGGAGCGATCTGGTCGATGGTGGTCGGTTTTGCGGTAACCGCTTTTTGGGTGACATTCATCAAGGCCCAGGAAGCGGCGACGATCGGGTTGTGTGAAAAACTTTTCGGGAAAGCATCGCTGCTGCAGGATGTGCCGAACTGGCCGGTGGTCGAGCCGATTGTGGTTGCACTGCCGATTTCAATGGTGACCGCGATTGTTGTCAGTCTCTTTACGCAACCGCCTTCACAGGAGCAGCTGGAGCGATGCTTCAAGGGCGTTCAATGATATGAATTTAGAATGCAGAATGTAGAAACATCAAACATGAACACGAACGGAAATTTGTTACAGGAGAACACAATGAGACAGAGTATGGTAATGGGATTAATTGCGGTGGTGATGATCGCCGCAACCGGTATGTCGCAGAGTCCGGCGAACTACGCAGACGCGCCGGCCGCGCATTGGCACGATATTGATTCGGATGTGCTGCGGGCATTCAAAAACCCGATGGAAGGCCTGGAGATGGGGCTGGATCTGCGTCTGCGTGAGGTCTATGCCCAAAATATGGTTACCGTCAGCGATGACGAGGGGGACAGGCACTATCAGCGTGTTCGTCCGCGGTGGTCCACCAAGTGGACATTGGATGAGGACATCACATTCAATACCCGCTTGACCTGGGAGTTCTGGAATTACTGCAAACCCGAAGGACTGCGAAGCACCGATTTTAACGAGGCGATCTTCGATATCATGAATATTCAGTTCCGCAATGCCTTTGACCTGCCGCTGACCCTGACGGTCGGCCGTCAGGACATTATCCTCGGTACCGGATGGCTGGTGCTGGACGGTACGCCCGCTGACGGCTCGCGAACCACTTTCTTTGATGCGGTACGCGGAACCTATCAGCTAACCGACACGGCCAAGCTCGATATGATTTTCATTCAGCAGTATGACGATGAGAGCAAGTGGCTTAAGCCTTTCAATCACGGGGCAGTGCGAGATAGCCGTCATCTGACGCAGAATCAGGACGAGAAAGCCGTTATCCTTTATTTGACGAACAACGTCTCTGAAAATTTTGGGTTTGACGCCTATTATATGTTCAAGAAAGACAAAGAGTCCGGTTTGGCACGCCATTACGGCCGAACCGGCGATGATCAGGAAACCAATGTCATTGGCGGCCGCGTGTTCGGCAACCTGGACGACCACTGGAGCTACAGCGTCGAAGGCGCGTACCAGTTTGGTCGATTTCGTCCGAACGGCGGAGAATTTGTCGATCAACGGGCGTTTGGCACCAACAACAAACTTCAATATTCGTTCCACGATGAATGGCGAAATGAAATTCACATTGGCTACGAATACCTGTCCGGCGATGATACGGGGACCGGCAAAAATGAACGATTCAACACGATGTGGGGCGACTGGCCTCAGACGCAGCGCGGCGGCGATCTGCAGTCGTATATCTGGTCGGCCGAAGGCAATACCGGTGAAGTATCCAACCTGCACCGTTTGGGCGTCGGCCACAGCTTCAAGCCGCACCAGAATTGGACAATGGCAACGGATTACAATCTGCTGTGGGCGGATGAGAACTCGGAACGCGGCACGACGGAGGGGTATTCAAACAGCGGCAATTTCCGCGGCCACATGCTTACCGGCCTTCTGACCTACCAGTGCTGCAAAAATTTCAGAACCCAGTTCTTGTTGGATTACTTCATTCCGGGCGGCTATTATGAAACGCCGCGCGGCGATCAAGCCTATTTTGCCCGCGTGAATATGGAGTGGACGTTCTAAGGCTTAAGCATTACTGTTTAAGACTTTTGATCTCCTTTTTGAAAGCCCGGCTGCACAGCCGGGCTTTTTTTATGCGATTCGCGAAATTTCTTGACCTGTGACAGCAAACTTTGTACCTTAAGGGCCTGTAATTTACGTAAAGTGGACGTACAATGTTACTTATTGTGACAGGAATCAATGGCTAACAAAACATCTTCAGGCAAGGCGTTTCTCTCCGGCAATGAAGCTTTGGCACGCGGGGCATGGGAAGCAGGATTGAAGGTGGCCGCGGCGTATCCCGGCACCCCTTCAACCGAAATTCTCGAATCCCTGGCCGGTTATCCGGAACTGGCCGTGCAGTGGTCAGTCAACGAAAAGGTGGCCTTTGAGGTCGCCTACGGCGCGGCGGTCGGCGGTGCGCGGAGCCTGTTTGCCTGCAAGCACGTCGGGCTGAATGTGGCGATGGATCCGCTGATGACGGCCTCGTATGCGGGCGTTGAGGCGGGGTTTGTCGTGGTGGTCTGCGACGACCCCGGTATGCACTCCTCTCAGAACGAGCAGGACAGCCGGTGGGTGGGCATTTTTTCGAAACTGCCGGTGTTGGAGCCATCGACGCCGTCCGAGGCCAGAACCTTCGTGGCCGAGGCGTTTGCCATCAGCGAAAAGTATGACACGCCGGTGATTGTGCGGATGAATACCCGCATTTCGCACTCAAAAGAGGATGTCAAACTCGGCACACGGGTCGAATACGCCGTTAAGCCGCTGACGCCAAATATGCAGAAGTATGTGATGGTGCCGAAGTTGGCGCGGATGCGGCACGCTTTCATTGAAAAGCGGCTTGTGAAGCTTCAGGCATTTTCGGAAAAGACCAAACTCAACCAAGTTGAGCTGAAAGATACCTCGCTGGGCTTTATTACGTCGAGTGTGTCGTATTGCTACCTGAAAGAGCGATTTCCCGATGCGTCGTATCTAAAGCTTGGGTTTCTGTACCCGTTCTGCGACGAAAAGATCAAGGAATTTGCCGCATCGGTCAAAAAGGTCGTGGTCGTCGAAGAATTGGATCCGTTCATCGAAGAGCACGTCAAGGCGCTGGGAATCAAGAAGGCTAAGTTCAAGCACCCATCCTTCCGGCTCGGCGAGTTTGACCCCGGCCTGATCGGGGACGTGGTCGCGGGCAGAGAACGCAACGTCCAGGAGATACCGGTGCGTCCGCCGCGGCTGTGTCCGGGGTGTCCGCACTGGGCGTCGTTTTCAGTGCTGAAAAAGCTGGGACTGTTCGTGGCCGGGGACATTGGCTGCTATACGCTTGGTTCGCTGCCGCCGACGTCGGCGCTGCATACGTGTATTTGTATGGGGGCGGGCGTAACGTTTAATGAGGGGCTGCGGCTGGCGCATCCAAAGGAGAAAATCGTCGGCGTGGTCGGCGATTCGACGTTTGTGCATTCCGGTATCACAGGCCTGATTAACGCTGCCTACAACAAGGCCAAGGGGATTATTATTATCCTGGACAACTCCACGATGGCGATGACCGGCGGCCAGCCGCATCCGGCGACGGGGTTTACCATCCGCAATGAGCCGACCAAACAGTTGGATTTGGCGGCCATGTGCAAAAGCTGCGGGGCTGACAACGTCGATGTGATCGATCCGGTCGGTAACGTCAAGGCGATGGAAGAACTGGTTACAAAACGCCTCAATGAAGACGCCCTGAGCGTGATCATCGCCAAACATCCCTGTGTGTTGAAGAAGAAAAAATAAGGGGAATCATGAAAAAACAAAATTACAATATCACGTTCGGCGGGATCGGAGGACAGGGGATTCTTACGGCCTCGGAACTGCTCGGCTGGGCGGCGATGTATGACGGTTATCCGGTTAAAAAGTCGGAAGTACATGGGATGAGTCAGCGCGGCGGTTCGGTGGAATCGCACGTGCGGTTCGGCAAGGGCGTGTATTCGCCGCTGCTCGGAGTCGGACAGGCGGATTTTCTGCTGTGCTTTCACGAGGACGAGTACGAACGGCTGGGGCATTTTCTCAACAAAGACGGCGTCGATTTGTTCGGCTGGCTGGACAAGGCCAGGACGATGATTGATAATCCCAAAGCGCTCAATACGGCGATGACGGGCGTGCTGGCGGCGTATTTGCCGATCAAAGATGCAAGCTGGGAAAAGGCGCTCGAGACGGTCTTCCCCGAAAAGCTGCGACAGAGCAATAAAGCGATTTTCCACAAGGCCCGCAACGCGGCGCAAACCGAATTGAAATAGCAATAGAATTGACGAGGGTCGATTGACGATGGACGAATAAAACGAAAATCGTCCATCGTCAGTCGTCAATCAGAATAGGAGAGGTTTTATGATTTGGAACGAAAAATTTGAAACGATGCCGCTGGAAGAGCTGAAGAATCTGCAATCCGAGCGCCTTGTATCGCTGGCGCGGTATGTCTATGACAACTGCCCGTGGTACAAACGCAAGTTTAACGACGTGGGCGTTGGGCCGGCGGACATCAAAAGCATCGACGATATTGTCAAGCTGCCGTTCACGAACAAGCTGGATATGCGCGACAGTTATCCGTTTGGCTTGTTCAGCCGGCCGCGGACGGATCTGGTCGAAATCCACGTTTCCAGCGGCACCACCGGCAATCCCACGCTGGTGGGCTACACCCGCGACGATATATCGCTGTGGGGCGAGGTGATGGCCCGGTCGCTGTGCTGTGCGGGGGCTGTGCCCGACGATACCATCCAGATCGCCTACGGCTATGGGCTGTTCACCGGCGGATTGGGGGCGCATTACGGGGCGATGGAGATGGGGCTGACGATTATCCCGACCTCGTCCGGCCAGACCAAGCGGCAGCTTAAGATCATGCAGGACTTCCAGCCGCGGATTTTGGCGTGCACACCGAGCTATTGCCTTTATATGGCGGACGACGCACGCGAGATAGGGATCGACCCGCGCACCGCCAGTTGGAAGATCGGCGTCTTCGGGGCCGAACCCTGGAGCGAATCGATGCGCAGCGAGATCGAGCAGACGTGGGATATGCTGGCGACGGATATTTACGGCCTCAGCGAGATCATCGGGCCGGGCGTCTCGCAGGAATGCACGTACAAAGACGGCCTGCACCTGTACTCGGATGTCTTCTATCCCGAGATCATCGACCCGGACACGGGCAAGCCTGTGCCGGAGGGACAGGACGGCGAGTTGGTCATTACAACGCTGACCAAGCAGGGCATTCCGCTGATTCGCTACCGGACGCGAGATATTGTGAGTCTGACGTATGAGCCGTGCAAGTGCGGCCGTACCAGCCCGCGCACCAGCAAGATCAAAGGCCGCACGGACGATATGATTGTCGTGCGCGGCATCAACGTCTTTCCGTCTCAGATCGAGCATGTGCTGCTGGGCATCGAAGGCACACATCCGCATTACCAGTTGGTCATTGACCGCGGCGCCCATAAGCTCGACAGCGTCGAGATTATGGTTGAAGTGGACGAACGCATCTTTTCCGATGAGATCAAGCGGATGCACGCTTTGGAGCAGAAGATCAAGAAAGAGATCGAGGCAGTGCTGTCTATCGGCGTGACCGTGCGGCTGGTCGAACCCAAGACCATCGCCCGCAGCGAAGGCAAGGCCAAGCGCGTCATCGACAAGCGACAGCTTTAAGGGAAAAATGAAACCACAGATTTCAACGGGACAATTTTAGACACAGATTAACACAGATAAACACGGATAAAATAAAAAAAACCTGTGATAATCAGTGTAAATCTGTGTCAAGAAATAAGAAAGGAACAGAAGCGATGAAGATTAAACAAATCAGCGTATTTCTTGAGAATCGCAAGGGGCGGCTGTCCGAAATTTGCTCGATGCTCGGCGCAGCGGGCGTCAATATCCGGGCGCTGACGATTGCCGAAACGGAGACCTTCGGCGTGCTACGGATGGTGGTCGATAAGCCGGCAGCGGCAATGGATGCGTTTCGCACCCACAGCGTCACCGCCAACCAGACCGAGGTGGTGGCCGTCGAGGTGCCCGATACGCCGGGCGGTTTGGCCAAAGTGCTGGATATCCTGACCGACAACGACCTCAATGTCGAGTATATGTACGGCTTTGTCGAAAAATTTACCGAAAATGCACTGTTGGTGTTCCGGTTCGACGATCCCGAAAAAGCCCATCAGACGCTCAAGGCCAACGGCGTTAATGTCGTCGGCGAACACGACATTGAAAGCCTGTAGGCTGAATTAAGATTTGAAAATTAAGAATTGGGAATTTCAATGGACTCGATGTTCTGGAATCGGCAGGTTGAGACGCTGGAGCGGACGGCGCTGGAGACGCTTCAGCTTGAGCGGTTGCGGCTGCGCATCGCCAATGCCCTGCGCACGCCGCTGTATCAAAAGCGGCTGTTTCGGGCGGGCATAACCGTGCCGGAGGATATTCGCTCGCTGGAGGATGTGCGGAAAATTCCCTTTACCGTCAAAGACGACCTGCGGCAAAGCTACCCGAAAGGGCTTCTGGCGGTGGATATGAAGCAGGTGGTGCGGGTGCACTCGTCCAGCGGAACGACGGGCATTCCGACGGTGATCTTTTATACGCAGGGCGACCTGGATCGCTGGACAGAGCTGCTGGCACGCGGTATTGTCGCCAGCGGGGCAACGGCCGGCGATGTTTTTCAGAATATGATGAGCTACGGCCTCTTTACCGGCGGGCTGGGACTGCACTACGGCGCCGAGCGCGTCGGGCTGACGGTCATCCCCGTCGGCGGAGGCAATACCCAGCGGCAGCTTCAGATTATGAAGGATTTTCAAACCACCAGCCTGCACATCACGCCGAGTTACCTCTTGCATATCCACGGCCGCATGGCGGAATTCGGGATTAACTTGAGCGATTTGTCGCTCAAACGCGCCTACATGGGCGCCGAACCCCACTCCGAGCCGACCCGGCAGAAACTGCAGGAGTTGTATAAAATGGATATCTTCAACTGCTACGGCCTGAGCGAAATGAACGGGCCGGGGGTGGCGTTTGAGTGCCATTGCAAGGCCGACCCGCACGTGTGGGAAGACGCTTATATCGTAGAGATTGTAGATCCAGCCACGGGCGAGCCGCTGCCGGACGGGGAAATCGGCGAGGCGATCTTCACCAATCTGATCCGCGAGGCGCTGCCGCTCTTGCGCTATCGGACGCGCGACCTGGCGTTCATTCATCCCGAACCGTGCGCTTGCGGCCGGACGCACCGCCGCCTGTCGCGCATTCAGGGCCGCACTGACGATATGCTCATCATCAACGGCGTCAACGTCTTTCCGTCGCAGATCGAAGAAGTGCTGATGAGCATCCCCGAAGTGGGCAATAATTATATGATTCATCTGACGTCGCGCAACGGGCTGGATCGGCTGACGGTGCAGGTTGAGTTGTATCAAAAACTCTTTACCGGCGACCTGTCGCAGATCGACACGCTCAAAGGCACGATCAAAGACCGCCTGCGCGCGTCGATTACCATCAACGCCCACATCGAACTGCACGAACCCGGCGCGCTGCCCGTCTTTGAAGGCAAGGCCAAACGGGTGGTCGATGAACGGGAGAGGTTGTAGATTGTCAAAAGCCCGAAGGGCTTAACGGATAAGGAGAATGTGTTATGGCCAAACAATTGACGGTGTTTATGGAGAATCGGCCCGGGCGGGTCAATTCGGTGTGTGATATTCTTGAAGAGCAGGGTCTGAATATCTGGGCGTTTACGATTCAGGATCGCGGGGATTTCGGGCTGATGAAGCTGATCGTCGATAAGCCCGACCGGGCGCAGTTGGCGCTGGCCGACCGCGGGTTTGCGTGCGCGTTAAAGGACGTCCTGGCCATCATCGCCCCCGACAAGCCTGGAAACCTGGACAGGCTGACCTCTGCATTGCTCGAAAAGCACGTCAACATCAAGGATATGTACGGGTTTGTCTCACCCAACGACCGGCAGGGGCTATGCTTTATGGAGTTTGAAAATCCCGATGCGGTCGATATCGCCGAATTGGTGGCGCAGTATGACTTTCGCGTGTTGTCCAACGAAGAGTTGTACGAACTGTGATCAGTCAATCCTGAACGTCCGCTTCTGGCCGGGGTACAGCTCATACACCTCGTCCCCAAAGCGAAATTGGATCGGGCTGCTTTCACAGGCGTCCGAGGCGATGGTCATCGTGTCCGGCGTCGTGCAGACATCGATCCATCGGCCTTGGTATTTGACCTTGATGCTCATTTCTTTGAGGCCTTCTCGCCCGCACGGGCGATGCCGATGAGCAGGCCGAAACTTCCGTCGCGTCCGGCCTGAACACCGGAAATCGCGTCTTCGACCACCACTGCCCGTTCTGGGGTGACGTTCGGTTGCTTTGGGGCCTTTTTTGTCGAGATATTCTAAGAAATACTGTTTTTCAGGATGCTCAGGCCGTGAATCCTCTCTGTGCCCGGTTCGTCTTCCGGAGAGCCTTAGGACAGTTCAATACCGCCAGAGGCCAGAAACATTCGGATGCCGTCAACGCGAGGTGTTCGAAAAAATGAACGGTGTCGTTGAAATAAAACGACTATTTACTGGGATGCGAGGCCATTTGCGTTTAAAATAAGAGGGTACAGAAGCAATTATTTTCGACGTTAACGAATTGGAAAAACGATGGACAAATATATCTGCATTCACGGGCATTTTTATCAGCCGCCGCGTGAGAACCCGTGGCTGGAGGATGTTGAACTTCAGGATGGGGCGTATCCGTATCATGACTGGAACCAGCGAATCACGGAGGAATGTTATCGGCAAAACGCCGCGTCTCGGATTCTGGGTGATGACCGCAAGATCGTCAATATCGTCAATAATTACGCCACGATGAGCTTTAATTTCGGGCCGACGCTGCTGTCCTGGCTTCAGACCAAGGCGCCGGATGTATATCAGAAAATTCTTGATGCGGACAAATTGAGCATCGCGCGATATTCCGGGCACGGTTCGGCGCTGGCGCAGCCGTATAACCACATGATTATGCCGTTGTGCAATGCGCAGGACAAGCACACACAGATCATCTGGGGGATTCGGGATTTTGAAGTGCGGTTCGGGCGCAAGCCGGAGGGGATGTGGCTGCCGGAGACGGCGGTAAACACCGATTCGCTCGAGGCGCTGGCCGAGCATGGGATTCGGTTTACGGTGCTGTCGCCGCGTCAGGCGCAAAAGGTACGCAAGATCGGCAAGCGATGGAAAGATGTGAACGAAGAAACGCTTGATACGACGGTTCCGTATGTGTGTCATCTGCCGTCGGGCAAGAAGATTGTGCTGTTTTTTTACTGCGGACCGGTGTCTCATGACGTCGCTTATGGGGGATTGCTGCACAGCGGGGAAAATTTTGCCGGGCGTATTTTGAAGTCATTCCCCGAATCCGACGGCGCCGCACGTCTTGTGCATCTGGCCACCGACGGCGAATCCTTCGGCCACCACCACCGGCACGGCGATATGGCACTGGCGTACTGCCTGCATCAGATTGAGACACGTAGCGACGCCAAATTAACGATTTATGGCGAATTTCTGGAAAAATTTCCGCCCGAGAATGAGGCGATGATTCACGAAAACAGCTCCTGGAGCTGTGCGCACGGCGTCGAACGCTGGAAAAGCAACTGCGGCTGCTGTAGCGACCAGTCGCTCGTCGGCAAACAGGACTGGCGTGCGCCGCTGCGTGAGACGCTGGACTGGCTGCGCGATCGGCTGGCAGCGGTGTTTGATGAACGCATGCGGGCGTTTGTGCAGGATCCGTGGGCGATCCGAAACGCCTATATCGAGATCGTACTCGATCGCAGTAAAGAAAATGTACAGCGGCGGCTGCGCGAATGGATGGGGCGGGAACTGGAACCGCACGAAACCTGCACCGTCCTGAAGCTGCTGGAAATGCAGCGTAATACGATGCTGATGTACACCAGTTGCGGATGGTTTTTCGACGATGTGTCGGGGCTTGAGACGACGCAGATTATGCAGTATGCCGCGCGTGCGATTCAGTTGTGTCGGGACGTTGTCGGGCTGGATCTGGAGCCGGAGTTTGCAGATCGGCTTGAGCAAGCCCCCTCGCACAAAGGGCTGCATCCCAACGGCAAGGCGATTTATGAGGCATTGATCAAGCCGATGAAAGTCGATCTGGAACGGGTCGGCGCGCACATTGCGTTAAGCTCGCTGTTTCAGGAAGGCGATGTGGAGAGCACGGATATCTTTACCTACTCGGCCGCGATTACCCATTTCCAGCGGCAGCAGGCGGGCATCCAGGTCTTGACGACCGGCACGGCAACGATTCATTCCAATATCATCTGCGAAAAAAAAACCTTCTATCTGGTCGGGCTGTATCTGGGCGGGCAAAATCTGTTTGCCACGCTCGGATCGCATCTGTCGGAGGGAGCGATGGAGCGAAGCGAAAAACTTCTGATCGATGCGTTCCAAAAAGGCGACACCAACGAAGTGATGCGGCTGATGAACGTGCTGTTTGACGGCGACAACTATTCCATCTCGCATTTGTTCCGGGACGAGCAGCGCCGCATTCTGGATGAACTGCTTGAAAACACATGGCAGGAGATCGAGAGCGCCTTTCGGCATATCTACGAACACAACTACTCGATTATGCAGTTGATGCACAATATGAACATTCCGCTGCCGGCGGCGCTGTCGGCTCCGGCGGAGTTTGTGCTCAATCGGGATTTGACCCGGTCGATCCGAAAACCAGAGATTAATGTTCGGCAAATCAAGCGGCGGTTTGAGGAAGTGAGGCGGTTCGGCCTGACGCTGAACCGGCGGAGAATTCAGTTTGAGTTCAACCGGAAGATCGCGCAAATGTTTGTCTCGCTCGAAGAAAAACCTGAGGATACGGCGCTGCTGGGGCAAATCGAAGAGCTTCTTGAGATTGTGAAAACAATGGACACTGATCTGAATCTCCAGAACGCACAAAATATCTTTTTTACCATCGCTAAAACTATATATCCGTCCGCTCGAAAAAAAGCGGACGCCGGCGATGAGGCGGCGCAAAAATGGATTCGGCATCTTGGCAATCTGGCGCAGTTGCTGGATCTGGTGATCGTCTGATCGAGCCGTTTTGCGACTTTATAAGAGAAAGGGACATCGATGCTGAAACGAAGAGCCGGCGGCGTACTTCTGCACCTGACCTCGCTGCCTTCGCGGTACGGGGCGGGCAATTTTGGACCCCAAGCCTATGCCTTTGCGGACTTTCTCAAACAGGCAGGCGCCAATTACTGGCAGATTCTGCCGCTCAATTACACCACCGACGGCACCGGGAATTCGCCTTATAATTCTTTTTCGGCGTTTGCGGGCAATCCGCTGCTGATCAGTCCGGAGATGCTCTACAAAAACGGGCTGCTGCGCAAAAGCGAGATGGAGCCGCCGTCGTCTTTTCCGGAAGAGTCGGCGCAGTTTGTGCAGGCGATGCGATTCAAGTCGCAGATTCTGGACATCGCGTTTGAGCGGTTCAGCAAGAAAGGGATGGACACCGCCTTTGAGACCTTCAAGCTCGACCACCAAAGCTGGCTGGACGACTTTGCGTTTTTTGTCGTCTATAAAAAGACACAGAGCCAAAACCCCTGGTCGCAGTGGCCGGTGGCAATCCGCGAGCGGCGGCAGGCAGCCCTTGATGAGTTCCGCAAGAGCTGCCATGAGGCCATCGAGCGTGAAAAATTCATTCAGTACATTTTTTTGACGCAGTATATGGCGCTCAAGCATTACTGCAACAAAAACGGCGTGCTTCTGTTCGGTGATTTGCCGATTTATGTGACCTACGACAGCGCCGATGTATGGTCGCATCCGAATCTGTTCAAGCTGCGGCGCGACAAAAAACCGCAGTTTATCGCCGGTGTACCGCCGGATTATTTCAGCAAGACCGGTCAGTTGTGGGGCAATCCGGTGTATGACTGGTATGCGAATGCCTGCACCGGCTATCGCTGGTGGATGGATCGGCTGGGGCACAACCTCAAGCTGTTCGATCTGCTGCGCATCGATCATTTTCGGGCGTTTGAGGCCTATTGGCAGGTCCCCTACGGCCAGAAGACAGCCATCGGGGGCGCGTGGGTCGAAGGCCCCGGAAAGTGGTTTTTCGAGGCGCTGTTTCGACAGATTCCGCAGGCCCCGCTGGTGGTGGAAGATTTGGGCTTTATCACCCCCGGCGTGCGGGAACTGATCCGGATGTATGATTTTCCGTGTATGAACGTGCTGCAGTTTGCTTTCGACGGAGACCCGCGCAACACGCATCTGCCGCACAATCATATCCGCAACAGCATCGCCTATACCGGCACGCACGATAATATGACCACGACGGGCTGGTATAAAGACGAAATCGATGCGGCGACGCGAAAGCGGCTGACCGACTATCTGGGCAAAAAGCTTTCCGCACAGACCGTTGCCTGGGAGATGATCAGACTGGCGATGGCGTCGAACGCGCACTTGTGTATCGTTCCGATGCAGGATATTCTGAAACTGGGCTCGTCGGCGCGGATGAACAACCCGGCCACGAGCAAGGGCAACTGGAGCTGGCGAATGCGTCCCAATGCCCTGAAGGCGTCCACTGCCCGAAGGCTGCGGCATCTGATGGAACTGTACGGCCGCTGTTAACTTGTTCCGTACTGTTTGAGTATCAGCATGCCCAGCGGCGGCAGCGTCAGCGTAAGCGTAAAATCAAACCGGTCAAAGAACGACACCGGCTCGGCCTCGATGGGTTCGGGGTTTCCAACGCCGCTGCCGCCGTATGCATCGGCGTCGCTGTTGAGCAGTTCCCGCCACAGGCCGCCTTTCGGTGCGCCGACTTTGTACGCATATCGCGGCACGGGCGTAAAATTCAACACCACCACTAGCGCATCGTTGGCGTCTTTTGCCTTGCGAAGGTAACTGATGACGCTTTGGTCGGAATCGTGAAAGTCAATCCACTCAAAGCCCTCGCTTTCGAAGTCCAGCTCATAGAGTGCCGGCTGTGTCGTGTAAAGATGATTCAATTCCGCAAACAAGCGATGCAGTTTCCGATGCGCCTCGTCGGCCAGCAAGTGCCAATCCAGACTCGCATCGTGATTCCACTCCCGAACCTGGCCGAACTCGCCGCCCATAAACATCAGCTTCTTGCCCGGCTGCGTGAAGTAATAGCCGTACAGCAGACGCAACTGGGCGCATTTTTGCCACGCATCGCCGGGCACCCGGCCATACAGCGACCCCTTGCAGTGGACGACCTCATCGTGCGACAGCGGCAGGATGAAATTTTCATTGAATGCGTACCAGATGACGAACGTCAGCTTTTCCTGATGGTACTTGCGATGGATCGGGTCCTGCTTGAAATAATCCAGCGTATCGTGCATCCAGCCCATATTCCACTTCATATCGAAGCCCAGCCCGCCCGTCTCGGCGGGGCGCGTCACCATCGGCCAGGAGGTGGACTCTTCGGCAATCGTCCGGCAGTCCGGATAATCTGCAGCGACGGCCTCATTGAGCCGCCGCAAAAACGCTATCGCTTCCAGATTTTCACGTCCCCCATTGACGTTGGGAACCCACTCGCCCTCTTTTCGGGAGTAGTCCAGATACAGCATCGAAGCGACCGCATCGACGCGCAGGCCGTCGATGTGGTACTTATCGAGCCAGAACAGGGCGCTGCTGATTAAGAACGCACAGACTTCATTGCGGTCATAATTGAAAATGCTGCTTTTCCAGTCCGGGTGAAATCCTTTGCGCTCATCCGCGTGCTCATACAAACAGGTTCCGTCAAAAAAACCCAGCCCATACTCGTCCGTCGGAAAATGCGACGGGACCCAATCTAAAATCACGCCGATGCCGTGCTGATGCAGGGTGTCGATGAGAAACATAAAGTCCTGACACGTCCCGTAACGCGCGGACGGGGCAAAATAGCCCACCGTCTGATAGCCCCACGAGCCGTAAAACGGATGCTCCATCACCGGCAGGAACTCCACGTGCGTAAAGCCCATTTGGCGGACATACTCGACCAGTTGCGGGGCGATGTGGCGATATCTCAGGAATGCGTCGGGACAGGCCGGATCGCGCCGCCACGACCCCAGATGCACCTCATAAACACTCATCGGCCGGTCGGGCGCGTTTGTTTGACCCCGCCGCCGCATCCACTCAGCATCCTGCCAGTCGTAGGCCATATCCCAGACGACCGACGCGGTCTTGGGCGGCGTCTCCCAGTGAATCGCAAACGGATCACCCTTATCGACCCGATAATTGTTATACCGTGAGACGATGTGATACTTGTAGCACGCCCCTTTGGGGATGCCGGGGACAAATCCTTCCCAGATGCCCGAATCATCCGGCCGAGCCGTCAGCGGGTGGGCGCACCGGTTCCAGTCATTAAAATCGCCGATCACCGACACGGTCTCGGCATTCGGCGCCCACACGCCAAACTGAACGCCTTCTTGTCCCCGGATTTTGGCCGGGTGCGCGCCGAGTGTGTCGTACAGCTTAAAATGGCGGCCTTCTTTGAACAGATAAATATCGTGGTCGGTCAGCCGGCTTTGGTTCAACATATTGGAATTCTTCTTTTTGCTCATACGGGTTCAGCGATCAGACGCTGTCATTGCGGATTTTCGCCGAGCAGCGCCAGCAGGCCGTGCATGGCAATGTCAAGCCACTCGGGACGGTTATTCAGTTCATAGCCCAACTCCAGACATAAAAATCCCGCCACGTCGAACCGGGCTTGGCGCGACGCGCCCTCTGAAACCACGCGTGCTGATCGGAAGTGTGATTGATGACCAGCTCGGTAATGACGCGGATGCCGCGTTTGTGGGCTTCACGCAAGAAACGCTTGAAATCGCTCAGCGTGCCGTAATCGGGATGCACATCGAAATAATCCGCGATATCGTAGCCGTCGTCCATCTGCGGGGACGGATAAAACGGCAGCAGCCACAGCGCCGTCATGCCCAGGGCCTGAAGATAGTCCAGATTTTGAATCAAACCCGGAAAATCGCCGATGCCGTCGTCGTTGCTGTCGCAAAACGTCTTGACGTGCACCTCATAAATCACGGCGTCTTTGTACCAGAGCGATGGTTGAATTGCTGTGGTTTTTGCTGTCACGTTTATCTCGCATCCCTTTCAAACAGCACAATTTGATGGATTACCGATAAGCACTGATTGACTATCAATATAACTGAACACTCCCCATTTTCAAGCACAAAATTTCGTCTCCGAAATTTTTATAACACCCTCTCAATGTTGCGATTCGGCAGTGTTCAGGGGCGGGCGTCGTCGAGCAGGCTGCGCAGTCGGCTGGGATGGATGTTGCCGCGGTCGGCAATCCTTCTGAGGGTGTCAGAGGGGTTGGCGGCAATGCCTTGTACGTCTAAAATTTCAATCGCCCGGTCGATATCCAGATCGTTTTGGCGGCAGTAATCGGCCAACGTGATTTGTCCCATGCCGGCAGTTTCGATGGCGGTTTCGTCTTGGGTGTCGGAGGATCGCCGGTGAAAGTGGTCGCGGCATTGAATAAGAGATGTGAACGGTTCAAACGGTTTGAGTGTGCCCCACGTTACTACACCGGCCAAAAGCGAAACAGCCAGCCATTCCCATCGCAGCCCGGCGGCGGCTTTGGTTTTGAGTTCGAGGTAGTGTAAGAGCGGTTTTCGATTGAGTCAGAGATGCACAATCGCGGCGAACAGAAAAACAGCGCTGAAGCTCAAATGCATCACAATCCACTCATCCCGCGACATCGCCCAGACATGCCACTCCACGGCGCGTCGTCCGGACGGGGCGATAAACAGAACGATACCACTGATGGACATAAACACAAACTAAACGGCAGTCAAAAGTGAGACGAACGCGCTCACGAAACACAAAAGCACGTTGGGAACGAGCCATTGGCGATTCCTTTCAATTATTCAATGGAAAGGTCGGGTTCGGATACCAGATGCGGCCGCCACAGCGGCCAGAGAGTGGTCAGCAACTCGGCGCGTTCGGGGGAAAGCCCCAGCACCTGTTCATTGAAAGCGGGGTCGAGAGGCTCAAGGGTTCCGTCGTTTTGCTCCAGCAAAGCTTTGATTAAACTGTCCCAGGCGTCGATGCGGCCGTCGCCGTTGAGGTCTTCCCATAACGGATGGCCGGCGGATAAATCGGAGCCAACCGACCAAGCCAGGGCAAACCGTTCAACGTCCAGCATCGGCTGCACAGCGTCGGGACTGAACCGCACGGCCAGCATATAGTGCGACACATCCTCCAATAGCGGCGTCCAAAGATGCTCGACCGTATCGACGGGGCTGTCGCTGACATCCAGCAAAATTACGCCGTCCGGCGCATTCGGATCAATCGCCCACAGTTCCAGCCGCAGGTCGCTTTGTTCGGGTTTGAGTTGGAAAGGATATTGATTTTCATAATGCCGATTCCACGTCAGCGTTGCCGTCAGCCTGTCGCCGGCTTCCGTCGCATCAATGATATAGAAGTTCGTTTGCGCCGGCTCAATGGCATGGCTGTCCCAGCCCAGCGGCGACACCTCACCCGGCGACTGCTGTCCGGCGGTCAGTTGTGCCATCGCGGCCGCCGCATCCAGTGCCCCGGCACCCTGAAGCCGATCCAGCGGGCGATAGAGATCGTCGTCTTCGGTAACATCCCCCTTGTGCCAGTAGGGCAGCTTTCGGGCCGAGTTCATCAGCACCGCCTTGATGATGCAGTTGATCGGCGCATCGGCCATCGCCGACGGCAGGACCTCGTCCTGTGCGGCTTTCTGCAACAACAAAGCGGCGGTCCCGGCTGTAATGGGCGCGGCCAGGCTGGAGGCGTTGGTCAGAACGGAATAGCCGTTTTCGGTGTAGGCGTCGGGAATAATCGCCGTTCCCGGAGCCACCAAATCGGGTTTGGATCGCAGGTCGTCCGTCGGCCCTTGACTGGAAAGCTGTGCAGTCGGCACGGCAAAATCGCCCAAGACGGTGTTGCCGTCCGCATCAACCACTGATCCGATCACGCCGACGCCGATCACATTGGCCCCGGCGGCCGGATAGAGGGTGGTGTCTCTGGCGGCCAGACCGTTACCGATCGCGGCCACAACCACCGTGCCGTTCTCGGCGGCAAGCTGTTCGATGGCTCGCGTCCACCAAGCCTCATAAATATCGCCCAAACTCAGCGTAATGACATCGGCAACGATGGGTTTTTGGCCGAACAGCCACAAGGCCGTGAAACGCCAAAACTCGAACACCTCCAACGACGCAAGCGGGCTAACGCCGCGGTAGTCAAATGCTGTTCCGTCAGTCAGCTTACCGAGAGGGTCAAGTCCGATAAGAACTCCGGCAACAGCCGTGGAGTGCGGCGAAATGCCGTGTTTGCCGTCGGAATAGTCTTCAAACACCACGTCCGCGTCGCGGAGGCTGTAATGGTGCATATTGAAGCGATAATCATTTTGCGGCAAATTATTGAAATAAGTCATACTTCGGCACACCGCCGCAATGGTCACGCCGGAACCGTCCAGTTCGGGCCAAGTCTGCTGAAGGGCGCGAATGCCCGCCGCCTCCAGTGCCGCCGGTTCCGCCGGCAACGGCAATGCCTCACCATCGGCATAGACCATCATCGTCATAACGGCCAGAACGACTGACAGGACGCTGACTTTTTTCAAAAACATATAAAACAACCTACTAATCTCCTCTTTAACAACTTCTTCTATTATACAGGGTAACGGGGTCATAATTCAATAGCACTACAGGGTAATTTTACCGTTTTGGCGATTATTGTCCCAAAACGTTCTTCTTGCTTTCACACAATGAGCCGGTTATACTTTGGGCCGACAGTTTTTTCGGCAAAGAAACCGGTTGAGGTGAGCAAAAAAGAAAATAACTATAGAAGATCCGCATACATGAAAATACTATTGAATTCAGATCAGATTCACACCACAGTCGAGGCGTTGTTTAGTCAAATTATAGCCGATATAAGTCCGAATTCGGATTTGGCAATTATCGGCCTTCGCAGCCGCGGCGAGATTCTGGCACAGCGGCTGAACCGAAAACTCAACGAGCAACTCGGCCGAGAGATTCCCTGCGGTACGCTCGACATCACCCTGTACCGCGATGATATCCATTCCCCCCGCAGCGGCGTCCAGCCGACGGTACGGGCGACGGAGATTGCCTTTGACGTCAACGACAAATTTATCCTGCTGGTCGATGACGTGCTGCATACCGGACGCAGCGTGCGAGCGGCGATGGACGCCCTGACGGATTTGGGCCGGCCCCGCGCCGTGCGGCTGGCAGTGCTGGTTGATCGCGGCGACCGGGAGCTGCCGATTCGAGCCGACTATGTCGGTCTTCGCGCCGAGGTCGAACCGAATGAGTCGGTTCTTGTGCATCTGATCGAGGAGGATCAGGTTGACGAAGTGATTGTGGAGCAGTCGGAGACTCTATGACAAAAAGCACATTTCAGTGGACACGGAAGCACTTAGTCGGACTCCGGGAGTTGAGCCGACGGGAACTGGAATTCATCCTCGACACGGCCAAGGGCTTTGAGGAGTTCAGCACACGCTCAATCAAGAAGGTGCCGACACTGCGGGGCAAGGTGGTTGTCAATATGTTTTTTGAAGACAGCACCCGCACACGCAACAGCTTTACGCTGGCCGCCAGCCGACTCAGCGCCGATGTCATCGAGTTTACCAAAAAATCCAGCGCCGTCAACAAGGGCGAGACGCTGGTCGATACCGCCCGCAATCTTGAGGCGATGGGCGTGGATATTGTGGTGATTCGGCACGGTGCCGGCGGTGCCCCCGCCCTTTTGTGCCGCAGCATCAATGCCTGCGTGGTCAATGCCGGCGACGGCTATAACGAGCATCCGACTCAGGCACTGCTGGATGTTTACACCATTCGCCAGGCGCGCGGCACGCTGGACGGACTGAAGATCGGCATCGTCGGCGATATTTCTCACTCGCGCGTCGCCCGCAGCAATATATACGCGATGACCCAACTCGGCGCAGAAGTCACACTGATCGGCCCCCCGACGCTGATGCCGCCGTGCGTCCGCAAACTTCCCGTCAAGGTCTCCTACAGCCTGGACGCGGTGATCGAAGAACTGGACGTGATCAATATGCTGCGGATTCAGTTTGAGCGGATGGGCGGCAATCCGTTTCCGTCCGTGCGGGAATACTCGCACTATTTCGGCCTGACGGTTGAGCGGATGCAGCGTGCCAAGCCGGACATCGTTGTAATGCACCCCGGCCCCATGAATCGCGGGGTCGAGATCGAGTCTGAAGTTGCCGACGGCCCCAACAGCATCATCCTAAAACAGGTCGCCAACGGACTGGCCATCCGCATGGCGGTGCTGTTTTTGGTCAATCAGGCCGCCATGCAAACGGATGTAAAAAGTTAAATGTAAAATGTTAAATGTGAGGATTGAATGGGCCAAACAGCGACAGGAGCGGAAAGCGATGTTCGGAAACGTGCCTATTATTATTCGATCAACGTGATACAGTACATTGATCGATTACCCTTGGATGCAACAGGGACGATTATTGTAAAACAACTGATTCGCTCGGCTACGTCCGTCGGCGCGAATCTGGTGGAAGCAAAGGGTGCAAGCTCGAGAAAGGATTTTGTCAATTTTTATTCGTATTCGCTGAAATCGGCGAATGAAACGTTGTATTGGCTGGGATTGCTCAGAGATGCCAAACGACTGAATGATGAAACACTGACGATGTTGATTGAAGAAGCAAAAGAGTTATCAAAAATGGTCGGTGCTTGTGTGGTCAGTTTGAAAAAAAACGGGCAGTAACGGTTCTACATTTAACATTTTACATTTGGCTTTTAACATGGAAAAGATTCTCATCACCGGCGGTCGGGTCATGGATCCGGCCAATCATCTGGATACGGTTGCCGATGTGCTGCTGGCCGACGACGAGGTGGTCAAGATCGGCCCAAACCTCGAAGAGTCGGCGGCGCGGCGGATCGATGCGGCGGGCAAGATCGTCAGCCCCGGCCTGATCGACCTGCACGTCCATTTTCGCGAGCCGGGCGACGAGGAAGAAGAGACCATCGCCTCCGGCTCGGCCGCAGCGGTGGCGGGCGGCTATACGTCGGTGGTGTGCATGCCGAACACGAATCCGTCGATTGACGAGGCCACCGGCGTCGAGTACATCCACCGGATGGGACGGCAGGCCCGCAAGACGTTCGTGTATGTGATGGGAGCGATCACCAAAGACCGCGCCGGTCAGGAACTGGCCGAGATGGGGCTGATGCTGCAGGCCGGGGCCATCGGCTTTACAGACGACGGCTGCGGCGTGCAGGATACCGCCGTGATGCTACGTGCGATGAAGTACGCCTCGATGTTCAATACCGTCGTCTCGCAGCACTGCCAGGACAACGCACTGGTCAAGAACGGTGTGATGAACGCCGGCTACAACTCGACGGTGCTGGGACTGCCGGGGATGGACCCGCTGGGCGAAGAGATGATGCTCTGGCGCGACGTGCAGTTGGTGCGCAAGACGGGCGTGCGCTATCACGCTCAGCATCTTTCCACCGCCGGGTCAGTCGAGATCATCCGTCAGGCCAAACGCGACGGCCTGCCGGTGACCTGCGAAGTCGCCCCGCACCATCTGCTCCTGACGGAAGATGATGTCGTCGGATATGACACAAATTACAAGGTCAACCCGCCGCTGCGGACGGCCTCCGATGTGCAGGCGCTTAAGGACGCCATCCGCGACGGCATCGTCGATGCTCTGGCGACCGACCATGCGCCGCACCTGCAAAGCGAAAAAGAGCTGGAGTTTCTGGCCGCACCGTTCGGAATCGCCGGAATCGAGTGCGCCTTACCGCTGTATATTAAGGCGCTGATCGAGACCAGGGTCACGGACTGGGCCGGGATGCTGTCGATGCTGACCTGGAGGCCGGCAGATGTCCTCAAGGTGGACAAAGGCCGCATCGGCGTCGGCAATCGGGCGGACATCACGATCATTGATCCCGATGCCGAGTGGGTGATCGACGCGGACGCCTTTTATTCCAAGAGCCGCAACTGCCCCTATCACGGCTGGACCGTCAAAGGCAAACCATTGGCAACCCTGGTCGCCGGTGAAGTGCGATACATCGCGCCGGAGTTTGAACGTTCGCTGCACTAACTTTTTCAGGAGAAAAACAATGAAAACAATGCTCAGTATGTTGATGTTGGCTGCAGTGGCATTGACGGCCGGCTGCTCGCCGGTTCCCAAACGCGCCGAATCCAGAGAGGTACTCGACGCCCAGATCAATGAGGCCTTTGTCCGCTTCAAAGAGGAAGATCCGGGTATCCAGCGGTTTTTTGACCAGTCGGCCGGATATGCGGCGTTTCCGCGCGTGTTCAAAGGCGCCTTCTGGATTGGCGGGGCACACGGCAACGGAATACTCTACGAGGGCAGTCAAGCTACCGGATATGTCAGTCTGTCGCAGGCGACGCTCGGATTTTCGTTCGGCGGCGAATTTTTCCGCGAAATTATATTCTTCCGCACCACGGCCGATATTGAACGATTTAAAATAAAAGATTACACATTCTCGGCTCAGGCGACTGCGGTTGCCATTACAGCCGGAGCGGCGGCCAAGGCCGACTACAGAGACGGGATGGCCGTCTTTGTGATGACCGACGCCGGGTTGATGGTCGATGCGTCCATCGGCGGCCAGAAATTCAACTATGTGCCAATGACCGTACGATAAGCAGGGCGTGGTTTCACTTATGCCGTTTTTGATTGATGGGTACAACTTGCTCCGGTCGGTGCAAAAGCACGATCAGTATGCCGACCTGACCGATGTTCAGTTATGCCGGTATCTGGCGGATTTTCTGCGCGCGGTGCGCGACCGCGGCACGATTGTCTTTGACGGCGTCGGCCCGCCGGACAAGCGTGAATTGATGGGCATTCGCGGGCTGGACATACGGTTTTCAGGCGACCGCTCGGACGCCGACACCCTTATCGAGTGGATCATCGGAGATAACACCGCACCCAAGCGGCTGGTGGTGGTCAGCAGCGACCGACAGCTTCGCACGGCCGCGACCCGCCGCAAGGCCAAATCCGTACCCGTCGATATCTTCTGGCCGGCGCTGTGCAAGACCCTCGAAAACCGCCCCGGAACCGCCCCGGAGCCGCGCGAAAAACAAAAAGGTGTCACCGAGCTGGAAGCGGACGTGTGGATGGACTATTTCGATCTGGGTCAATAATACCGAATTCGTCGATTGATCGAATACGGCAGCGCAGGTCAGCTTTCGTCCGGTTCAAGCCCTTTCGGGGCATCCGGCCCGTCGTCCGGAGGGGTTGCATTATCACGCGGCGTTTCCGATTCGCCTTGTCCGGGGTCTTCTTGTTTCTGAGCCTGCACTTCATCTCGCAGCTGTTGAAGTTCCTGGACCCGCTGGCGTTCAGCCGCGGCTTGGGCTTCGGCAGCAGCGGCTTCATCGGCGGCGGCCTGTGCCTGTGCCGTCAAGGCATCCGTTTTTTCGCGAAGCTTTTCGGCCTCGGCAGCAATCCGGTCGGCTCGGCCTTTTTCTGTTTGTGCCCGCGTGATCGCTTCTTCACGATTCAGTTCCGCCTGCAACCTGTCCAATTCCGCCTGGGCGGCTTGCTGTTCGACCATCGTCCCATAGATGCTGGAATCGAACGGCTCGGTCAACACCTGTTTTATGCTGGTCTCGTACTTCGGAGTCGCGTGCTTATCGCGAATATCCTCAACGACGCCGCTGTGCTCCTGACCACCGGAGGAAATACTGGGCGTAAGGATATAGATGATCTCGGTGCCCTTCTCTTCAAAGTCTTTGCTGGAAAACAACAACCCCACCAGCGGCAGGTCCTTAAAAAATGGAACCCCGCGGATGACCGAGCGTTTTTCGCTTTTGCGCATCCCGCCGATGATCAGGCTCTCGCCGGGCAAGACGCGATTCTCGGCCACTTTGATTGAGCGCTCGGTGATGATCGCCCGCTGGACAACACCTTCGGGCTTGGAACGCGAGCCGATTTTGATATCGGTGGTCAGACCAATGGAACCGTCCGAATAGACATACGGCGTCACGGTCAGGGTGTTTTCAACCCAGATATATTCTGTGATGTTGTAAACCTCGATATCGCTGCCCCGGCCAAGCTCGACCTTTTGCGTGGGAGCGAAATCCTTGATCGTAACGGTTGCTTTCTGGCCGTTGACCGTTTCCAGCGTCGGATTGAGCAGGATTTTGAGGTAGCCGTGCGAGATCAGCACATCGACCACCGCACGAATCTGATGGCCCGGGACGCCTTTGTTTTGCCAGTAGCCAAAATCCATTCCGAATTTTGCGCGTTCGGTCTCGCGGATTGCCGCACCGGGAAACGCCGGATCAAGATTGGTCAATTGCCCCTGTTTATTAAATGTCCCGCGTCCTTCGCCCATTGTGATCTCTTCGCCGAGAAAGTTTTGAATCATAATGGACGATTCCCAGTCCATTGTAATGTCGCCGAAGCGTTCCAAAATCAGGCAATCCACGTTTACCTGTACCGGGGGTACATCGAGATACAGCAGGTAGTGTTCCACTGAATCCGCTTCCTGATTGTCCTTACAGAACAGCACCAACTGATTGGTCGCAGCGTTAACGGACGCATCGACGCCCAGTTGTTCTTTGACCAGTGCCGCCAGTTGGCCGGCAGGGTGATGCTTGGTATAATAGAACAATTTGGTGCCGTCTTTAATGGCAAGACGGGATGGCGGCTGGCGATAGATTTCCGGTAACGTATTGTTAACGTGAGGGCTTTCGCGAACCTGCCCAAGCTCTTCGAGGATCGCCATCGACTGAATTTCCGTTGGTTGTCGTGCAAAAAAGTCCCCACACCCGGCCAGCATAAGCAACGCCGGCAACGCGGCTGCCGCCAACGTATTACGCACTCCAAATTGTTTGTCTAACATTCCGTTCATTGCTCTACAGACGCCGGAGGCGTATCTTGGGGTTCCTCTATTTGTCGTAGGTTTTGGAGCTCCGCCTCAAGGGCGTCCTGCTGCGCCTTGATCGTTTGGGCCTCCTGTTCGATGGCCTGTGTTTTTTGCCGTGCGACATCCAGTTCGTCTTGAGCGGCTTGTGCCTCGGCCCGCGCGGCAGCGGCCTCTGCTTGGGCCTTTTCAATGTCTTCCTGAGTCTGCGAGATCAGGGCCTGTTGGGCCTGCGCCTCTTTGGCGGCGGCCTGTGCCCGCGCCTGGTCGGCCTTGGTCTGCGCAACGGCCTGCTCGCCTCGGACACGCATCGCCTGCATTTCAAGCATGATCCGTTCAGCCCGCAGACGTGCTTCCTGTGCCTCAAAGTCCGCCCGCTGGGCCTCGCGTTGGAAGCGTACCGTATCCGCTCGCGCTTGATCACCTTTTTGTTCGACGTACTGTGTATAGACATCGCCGGCCAGCGGGTCGGCGACTAAATCGTCCAATAGTGTATCTTGGTCGGGCGTGCGATATTTTTCGCGGATCATCTCGGCCATTTCGGTATAATGGACACCGCCGGACGAGATGCTGGGCGTCAGGATAAACACAGTTTCGTTGGCATTTTCTTCAAAGTCCTTGCTGGAAAACAGGACGCCGATCAGCGGCAGATCTTTGAAAAACGGCACTCCGCGGACAACCGAGCGATTTTCGCTTTTACGCATCCCGCCGATAATCAGGCTCATGCCCGGCTCAATCCGGTTTTCGGCCACATCAATCGACCGCTCGGTGATGATCGGCTTTTGTACAACACCTTCCGGCTTGGACTGCGACCCCATCACAATCGATGTTTTCAGCCCGACCGAGCCGTCGGCATAGACAAACGGCGTTACCGTAACCGTATCGGTGACCCACTGATAATCCACAACACTGTACGTTTGGTTTTTATTAGTAACGACCTTTTCAATCGGCGCCCGGTCGCGTATCTGGACGGTCGCCGCCTTGCCATTGACGGTTTCCAAGGTCGGGTTCATCAGGATTTTCAGATACCCGCGGGATTCCAGGATATCCACAATCACTCGCACCTGATGCCCCGGAATCCCTTCATTCTTCCAAAAACCAAAATCCAGCCCAAATTCGCTGCGCCGGGCCTCACGCAGAGCGGCACCAGGAAATGCCGCCCCGGGATACTTGCCTTCGCCGAGCGTGATCTGTTCACCAAAGAGGTTTTCGATCAGAATCGTCGTTTCCCAGTCCTTGGTCACATCACCAAAGCGTTCCAGAATAATACAGTCGATGTGCACCTGGATTGGCGGAACATCCGTGCGCAGCAAATACTCTTCGATGATGTCACATTCGTCCTCATCTGCGGCGTGAATGACAACCTGATTCGTGCTGGAGTTCTGGCTGACCTTAAAGCCCAGCTTTTTGAGCTCATCGGCAATATCCTTGGCCGGGTGATGCTTGGTGAAATAAAACATCCGCACTCCGTCGCCCAGCGCAAGCCGTTGCGGAGCCGACCGATACATCTCCGGAGGCGCGTTATAGATATGGGGGTTCTCGCGCACACGGGCAATATCGCGGATAACCGCTTTGGATTCGATCTCAGTGGATTTCTTGGCTAAAAAATCCCCGCAGCCGGACATCGCGATGCACAGACCGGCGTAAACCCCGATGCGCATACAAAGTCGGCTGATTCTAACGTTGGCAAAGCTGCTAAAGAGAAACTGCATCCAAAATCCGTATTAGTAGTTGAACTTCTATCCCGAACACCTTTTCCTATCGGCACAGAATACGTTTTTTCTGTAGTAAAACGCATCCCGTCAGTCCATTTTGAACAAAGACGACAGACCTATCCTATGTTCATTCAGGACGCTTGTAAAGAGGGGTTTATTGCCTGTATTGAGAGAAAGTGTGTGTTTTCGGGAAATGCTGGCAATCAGGACGTTTTGTTGATAAGATTTCGGCGGTTCAGCAAGGAAAGAAACCACATATTTATGAAAAAAAAGATTCAAAATCAAGTTACCACTGTCGGCTTTGTCGCCCTTGGATGTCCTAAAAACATCGTGGACAGCGAGGTCATGCTGGCGCAGATCGGGCAGGCGGGGTTTGTCCTCAGCGGCGACCCCGACCGGGCGGACGTGGTGGTCATCAATACCTGCGGGTTCATCGCCCCAGCCAAGGCGGAGGCGATTAGCGCGATCCGGCAGGCCGTGAATCAGAAAAGGCGAGGCCATATCCGGAAAGTTGTCGTCGCCGGGTGTCTGTCCGAGCGGATGGGCGAGGCGCTGCGGCAGGAAGTCAAAGGGATTGACGCGATTGTCGGGCTGGATCAGCGGGATCGCATCGCAGAGATTGTCGCGGCTTGTCTCGAAGGGCGATCCTTGAGACGGGAGGCATCGGTCCCTGAAATTCACGACGACCGCGGGCGATTGCTCATCACGCCGGCGCACTGGGCATACCTGCGCATCAGCGAGGGTTGCGACCGGAAGTGCTCGTTCTGCACGATTCCCTCCATTCGCGGCCGGTTTCGCAGTAAACCGATGGAGATGGTACTGGATGAGGCCCGCGAGTTGGTCGAAAACGGGGCCGTCGAACTGAGCCTCATCGCCCAGGACAGCAACTATTACGGCCGCGACCTCAAGCTCGAAAACGGACTGGTCAAACTGATTGGCGAGATGGAAAAGCTCGAATCGCTGCGATGGATTCGCCTGATGTACCTGTACCCGTCCGGCGTCGATGACGCCCTGCTGGAGGCGATGGCCAAAAGCGACAAGGTGGTGCATTATGCCGATATCCCCGTCCAGCACATCAATAATCGCATCCTCAAATGTATGCGGCGGGCGGACACCAAGGAAAAGAACCTGCATCTGATCGAGCGGCTGCGGACGCGAATGCCCGATGTTGTCCTGCGGACGACGATGATCGTCGGCTACCCCGGCGAAACGGAGGCCGAGTTCGAAGAGCTTTTGGAATTTGTCCGCTGGGCACAGTTTGACGCGCTGGGGTGTTTTCCGTTTTTTGCCGAGCCGGGAACGCCCGCAGCCGAGCTGGCCGACCAACTGCCCGACAAGGTCAAACACAAGCGCGCCGACCGCCTGATGCAGACCCAGCAGGAAATCGTATTCGCCAAGATGGACAACTGGAAGGGCAAGGAACTGACGGTGCTGGTCGATGACAATGACTCGGACGGCGCTGTCGGCCGCCACTATGGCCAGGCCCCCCATATCGACTCGGTATGCCTGCTCGCCCCTTGTGACGCCCCACCCGGAACATTCATCAACGCCCGCGTCACCGGACGGGACGGATACGATTTTGAAGTGGAAACAAGATGAGCAGTTGCCTTGTGAAAAGGACTTTATTATAATCAGCGGCGATGGTTATGGATAAAAAGCCCAATAAAGGAATTATTCGGCATATTCCGAACGCCCTGACGGTCGGCAGGCTGGTGCTGACGCTGATCTTTCTGGGGATGGTTCTGTATACGCCTCGGACGGGACAGGACAAGCCCGCAGGTTTTTTGACGGCCGCGTTTGTGCTGTTTGTCGTGGCGGGGCTGACGGATATTGTCGATGGGCACCTCGCACGGAAATTCGACGTCACCAGTCAGTTCGGCCGCACGGTCGATCCGCTGGCCGACAAAATTCTCGTCTGCGGGGCGTTTTTCTGCTTTGCTCTCGTCGCCCAACCCCGGCTGGCCAATTTCGGCTGGTCGGACATCACGCTGCACCTGATCCGCTGGGGCACAGCCGTCATCCTCTTTGCCCGCGAGATCGTCGTCCAGACACTGCGGCAAATCGCCGAGGCACGCGGCGTCAATTTCGGCGCGGTCGTCTATGGCAAGATCAAGATGTTTCTCCAATCCTTCGGCATCGGCACCGTCCTCATCGGCTGGGCGTTCGTCTCGCGCGAATGGGGCGACTGGTTTACCTTGGTGACGTATTTCCTGATGGTCCTGATGACCATCCTCTCCGGCGTCCACGCCCTCCGCCGTGCGATGCGGCAGTCCGTCAGCGACCCGACTCGGTAAACAGTCTGAATGGATGTTCCGGATCATCGCCTTGCCCTATTAACAGGAGAGCACGCCAGTGATAGGTTGTGAAAACTTATACCGTGGTTACTTGAAAAACTTTTTGGTATTAATTCAATAATAGGAGATTATCAATGAGACAGCTCACAATCTTAGCCATCTTGATTTCAAGTATCTTCGCACTTACGGCAGTTGCCGACCGCGTTTCCAGGCCCGGCGAGTATGCCGGCTATAGCGACGCAATCTACGCCGACGAATGGGAAATGTCCTCGCTTTATGTCGAGGTCAGAGACGGCACCAAGCTGGCGATGGATCTGTATCGGCCGAAAGACAAAATCACCGGCAAGGTCGTCGAGACCCCGCTGCCCGTTCTATGGATGCACACCCCTTACAATCGCAGATATAACGACAATAATCCGAACCGGCTTACCGTTGACAATTACGCGGGAACCGCGGGACGACTGGTGAAATACGGCTACGTCGTCGCCACTGTGGATTATCGCGGATTATTCGCATCCTTCGGACACAACGAGGGATATAACCGCGGCCAATGGACCACCGCCGCGCGCATGGATGCCTACGACATCACCGAATGGCTCGCCAAACAGCCATGGAGCAACGGTAACATCGGCATGTGGGGCTGCTCGGCCACCGGCGGCAGCCAGATACAGGCAGCGACCACAGCGCCTCCGCACCTTAAAGCGATATTCCCGATGAGCAGCGAGTTTGACGTCTATGCGTTTCGTGTTCCCGGCGGGATAACAGGTGCCCGCGGTGCAGATTCCATGCCTCGCGCAGGCGGACAGTCGCCCCAGGAAGCGCGCGATGCAAATGCCGCGCCCGTGGATGCAGACACCGACCGGTCACTGTTGAAACAGGCGGTTGCCCAGCATGCCGGAACGGTTGAAAGCCCGGGCTACGTGCCCTATCGCGACAGCCTTTCAGAAACGATCACCGATCCGGACTCCAAACAGTGGTGGATTGTTAGCAGCCCCCATACCTATCTGAAGACGATTAACGCCTCCGGAATCGCAATGTATCTGGTAGCCAACTGGGACGAAGGACCCACAAAACACGGGCCTTTCTTCACGTTTAACAATGTCAAAAACCCGAAGAAGTTCATTATCGGACCGAGCCGCCATTGCGACTGGATCGGCGTGCAAAGGCAAACGGGCTTCGACATCACCATAGAGGAACGCCGCTTCTTCGATTACTGGCTCAAGGGCATCGACAACGGCGTCATGGACGAAGACCCCGTCTATTATTATACCTACAACGCCCCGGCCGGGGCCGAGTGGACTTCGGCCAAGCAGTGGCCCCTGCCCGGTGAAAAAAGAGTCAAATACTATCTGGGCGAAGGTTCGCTGAGCACCGCGGCCCCGACGACTGACGGCGGAAAAGACGTGACCACAGTTTCTTACACCGGCGGGTTCGCCTCTGCGGCCGGCGGGCTGGTCTATGAAACCGCCCCCCTTGGTGCGGATGTTCAGATTACCGGACACCCCGTCGTCAACCTGTGGGTATCTTCGACGGCGACGGACGGCGATTTTATTGCCACCATTTATGATGTCGCGCCGGACGGCAGGGCCACGACCTATAACATTCAGGGACAGCTTCGTGCCTCATTGCGAACGCTGAAGGACCCGCCGTACAACAATCTCGGATTGCCCTGGCACAGTTCGACCGAGGCCGACGTTAGCCCGCTGGTACCCGGCCAACCGGTCGAGCTTGAATTTCCGATACTGCCGACGTCAATCGTCGTCAAGGCCGGTCACCGGATACGGCTGGCGATCACCTTTTCCGGCCGCGGCACACCCCGCATCGACCCGGCGCCGGAAGTGACAATCTATCGGGATCCTGCCCATAAATCCTTCCTGACCCTGCCGATCATAGGAGCGCACTGACCCGAAAGATAATTGTGGACATTGACGCCCGCAGCACGCCTTCGAATTCGGTTTTCCAGAAGCGTGCGGAGGTCGGGGCTGCGGAGATAGGTAGAGACGACGACAAGAAACACGACAATGGCAGGAACGAAGAAGTGAATACTATTCGCGCTGCTCAATAGTCCACATACGCGACGCCTTCGGGGTCGTTGTCCCTTTTGTTCAGTCGAAAATCCCCCGTTTCGCGTTTATAAAGCCATCCGGTTGCGTTATCGGCGGCGGCGGAAAATTCGGTGGCGGCGGCGACATATTTGACGGTGGACAACCCGTTAAAGGGGTTGACGGGCATCCGATCCAGATAAGGGCCGAAGGGATACCCTGCGGAGGGGGTTCTGGAGGGGCTGGCCATACCATCAAGCCTTGTGGTGCCGACAAACTGGTTGACCAGCGTCACGGCCGCGTCAATGGGCGTCGTGCCTCTAAAGCCTGGCGCCAGGCCGTTGTGTTCGAGCTTATACAGTTGAATCTGCCCCCTAGCGGAGCGCAGGGTGTCTTTGGCCGCGGCCTGCCGCGCCTGCTGCTGGTGACTCTGAAAGTGGGGCAACACGATCGCTGCCAGGATTCCAAGAATGGAAACCACAATCATCAGCTCGATTAGAGTAAAACCGCGTTTCATCGTTTTAAAATATAACATTTATTTATTATTTTCGGTTTTTGTACAGGCACTGATTACGACATTTTTCCAAATCTATTGGCGACCCTTGCATTGTATTATGGGACGCTCCCATATAATCGGCCATAATGGCACTGTCAGTCGTGAATTTGCATTTTTGGCACTTATGTGTTATTGTTTATTAAGATATTATTAAGAAATTTGGTGTAAATAGCTAAACAGAAACAACAAATATGAATATGGGGGTTCTGATGACAAATAAACGATGCAACTTAATGTGCCGTAAGACAGCCGCGGTGCTGTGCCTGTTGCTCTGCTGTGTCGGTTGGGTACAGGCCTTAGAATATTACGATAGCGGCGTGACCGAGGGGAAAGTCGTCGATATCGACCGCGAGGTCAACGGCTATCTGTGGGTGGCCGACGCGACCGTCAATCTATATGAGAACGCCTGGATCAAAGACTACTATTCAGAACCCGGCCAAGTCTGCGCCGAGAGCGGCGCCGTGCTGAATATCTACGGCGGCAAAATCGATTCGGTCCTCATTGTGACTACGTCGTATAACGGTCTGCCCGAAGCACAAGTCACCATTTTTGGCAACGACTTCGCGATGGATGGGGTACCTGTCGAACCCGGAACGCCTGAGCTGTTTCTCAGAGACAACGTCCTCAGCGGCATCTATGAGAGTGGAACCGCATTTGAGTACCCTGTCTCCTGTTTTGAGGAAGGCGATTTCTTTACGACTGTTAAGCTGGGCTGGGTTGATTCGGCGCCTCAAATCGAGGTCTCGTCCGACCTTGTCGAGTTCGGCGACGTTGAAGTCGACGCCCTGCAAACGCAAACCGCGTTCGTGACGGTCGCCAACGTCGGCAGCAGCAATCTGGCGCTGCAGTCCCTCCAACTCCTGCAAGATGAAGCGATGGCCTTTGATATTATGCCTCTGACTCAACTGCCTGTCACGATGGAGCCTAACAGCGTCATCGAGATCGAGGTGGTGTTTGCGCCTTTGGAAGAAGGCCCTTATGAGGCGGTCTTGCAGATTTTCAGCGACGACCCCGAACGGCCTCTGGTGGAGGTCCTGCTGACCGGCGAAGGTGTCTGGCCCGAAGAGCCTGAGCTGACGCTTGGCGACAAAATCGCCGCGATCAACGAACTTTATACGGACGGCCTCAGAGACGGCACCATCTACGGCCTTGGCCCCGGTATATTCGGCCATGTAAGGGCGACAGTGATTTTTCTGACGTTCCAGATCGCACACAACCTCATTGACTCCGGCTACGAGCGATTTGCGCTGATACCTCTCATGTCGGCGGCCGAAAAGACCAGCGGCCGTGGATGGCCTCGCGATTATGTCGCTGGCTGGGCAGTGCCTGAACTGAACGCCCTTGTCAACGACCTGATTGAGGACATTCGAAATCAATAATCCCATGCACCCCAAAAATGCTTCGTTACAATAACAGCCTGCGTCTGGCACACGAGAGTGCATTACGAACAATCTCTTTGATGAGAGGGGGTGTAGGTTTTGAAACAAATCAATAGTCAATATTCAATTCCGCGGCCCCGGCCAGTCGCAGGATTCTAGCCGGCTCTTCGGGCATTCCCGTTCGCGCCGACAGGTAGGCCGCTTCGATCACCGCCAGCGTGTTCAAATCCACGCCGTGATCGGGATACAGGGGGTGTTCTTTCGGATCGAGCAAATGCCCGGCCAGATTCTTGAGCAGCCGTTCCAACGCCGGGCGCCGGTCGTCCTTGTATGCCGCCCGCTCCAGTTCCGCCCCCGTATTATCGCAGACCACCACCTCCTCCGGCGTAGCCGTCAGGTGACGGTCTTTGCCGTGAATCCGAAGATGCTGCCGGGCCGGGCCCAGCGTCCGACTGGCGCACACCTGCGCCATCAGCGTATCCGAATACTGCATCGTCATCACCGCCGTATCTTCCGTCAGGCTCAGCCGCTGCTGCCGGTCGGGGGCCTGACTCTGCGTCAGTGCATACACCCGCTGCGGCAGACCGAAACACAACGACAGCTCATCAATCAGGTTATAGCAATTCTGCACAAGTACCCCGCCCCCGGCCAGCTTCGGGTCATACAGCCACCGCTGCGACGGTTCCAGCGGCCCAACGGGAATATGGCAGACCGCCGAAATCAGATGTATCGTGTTCGATTGTTCCACGCTGGCATGTAAAAACTCTTTGATGTATTCGAATGGCCGACCAAATCGCCCATTTTGTGCTACTGTGAACAACACACCTTCCCGCCGGGCCAGATTGACAAACTCCGCACCCTGCTCAAAATTGACCGCCCACGGCCAGCCGGACAGGATGTTCATCTTCTTCTGCAACGCCTGCCGGATGTACTCGAACGCCTGATGCGGCGCAGCGCCAACCAGCAGCACATCGGCCTCATTGCGGACAATAAGCTGCCGATAGTCGGTATAGGTGGTGCATTCGTATTTTCGCGCCGCCGCCTCGGCCTTGACCGGATCGGTATCGCCGGCCGCCACAATCCGCAGCCCTGGCTCAGCCCAGGCAATATCCAGCAGCGTCTCCGTCAACTCGGTCAGTCCTATCACGGCCACCGTCAACTGTCGCTGTTCCGGGGCGGACGGAGACTCAAGCTCAACCGGATGTGTCGTGTTTTCTATCTCTTTTATTCCCATACGTGGGTTTATTATATCGCCTTGGTGTTTACTGTCCAGATGAACTTAGCGGCCATGATACAACCAAGGAAACCGGATGGAAATTCGCCGACGAGGCCAGCAATTAATATCGCGAAAAATTTGGCAATTTTTCCCGGCAACATAGCATTACCTGCTTCAGATCGCAAACGATATGGCGTATAATATCAGGTTATGGCCGAACAGCGTACTATTATTATTGTCAGTGACTTGCACATGGGCGACGGCGGGGCGCGGGATAATTTTGCTGCCGACGGTAAGGAGCGGCAGTTTTCACTGTTTCTGGACGCCGTGGAGACGAAAGGGGCGGAATTGTTCATTCTGGGCGATCTGTTTGAGTTCTGGCAGGCCAACGTCGGGCGGGTCATCGTGCATCGTATGCCGTTTATTGACCGATTTGCGCGCATGGGGGCGACTTATGTGGTGGGCAATCACGACGCCGATCTGGAGGATTTGATCGGGACCGGGCTGCTGAATCACCCCTTTTTTGAGCGGATGAGCGCGCCGTTTTCGCGTCAGATCGGGCAACGGTCGTTTCGGTTCATGCACGGCCATGAGGTCGAGCCGTTCAACCGGGACGGGCGGCCGCGATGGGGGCGGATATTGGCCATTCTGGGCGGGATGATTGAAGACCGCAAAGGCTCGCCGCTGCTGTCGGCCGGCGGCCTGACGGAAAAGACGCTGCTGGGGGTCAGCCGCTCGTTTATGTGGCTGTGGAACAACTCCGTCAACGTCTTCGAGAAAGGCACACCGGACGAGCCGCACCACGCGGTGGCCGAGTCGCTGACGCCAACGCAGGAGCCGGGGCGAGTCAAGGGTATTTTGGCGCTCTATCATAAAGACCGGCTGCAAAAGAGCTATGATTGCCTGGTGGCCGGCCATACCCACCGGGCGGGACTGACGGGGAACTGGTACGCCAACAGCGGCTGCTGGGTGGGGCTTCGGAATAATTATCTTCAGATCACCCCGGATGGAACGGTGCAGGCGTACGAGTGGAAGAACGGACAGGGCGTTCTGATTGAAGAGGCCAGAAGCAATAGGAGATCTGATGATGCCGAAGAAACGTAAAAAAGGACGCCTCTTTACCGCGACGGCCAAGAAAGCTGGTCTGCCGCCGGGTACACCGGTCTATGTCGGCGACCGTGCCGGCGAGCCGATTCGTATTACGCGCATGACGTACGATGAAATTTCATGTGATGAGCATGTCTTGAAGAAGATCGAAGATGGTTTTGACCGGGAATCGCCGTCGTCGATAACGTGGATCAATATCGACGGCGTTCACGACGTGCAGACCGTCGAGAAGGTCGGCGCACGTTTAGGGCTGCATCCACTGACACTGGAGGATATCGTACACCCCGGACAACGCCCCAAATTTGAAGAATATGAGAACTACCTGTTTATTGTACTGCGAATGCTGCGCTATGGCGTTGATGCTGCATCTGTGACCAGCGAACAGGTCAGCTTCATTCTGTGCGGCAACACGCTGATTACCTTTCAGGAGCTTGTGGGCGATGTCTTCGAACCGGTGCGCCAGCGAATTCGAGCGGGGAAGGGGCGCGCCCGCAAAATGGGAGCCGATTACCTGGCCTACGCACTGATGGATGCGGCGGTGGACCAGTACTTTACGATCCTTGAGACAATAGGCGAGAAAATCGAGACACTGGAAGAGCAGGTGCTGGCGACTCCTGACGCCTCGATACTGTCGTCGATCCATTATATGAAGCGCGAGCTGATGCTGCTGCGTAAGTCCGTCTGGCCGCTGCGGGAGCTGCTGGGCGGAATACAGCGGACGGAATCGGGTTTGATCACACCGGCGACGCGCATCTTTGTTCGCGATGTGTATGACCACACGATCCAGATCATGGATATCGTCGAGAGCTTTCGCGATGTGGTGTCGGGGATGCTGGATATTTACCTGTCAAGCGTGAGCAACCGGATGAATGCGACGATGAAGGTGCTGACAGTGATTGCAACAATCTTTATTCCGCTTAGCTTTATTACTGGCATTTTCGGGATGAATTTTGAGTACTTCCCCGAATTAAAATGGGCGTGGGCTTACCCGTGGGGGTTTTGGGGGATCATTGTTGCAATGGTGCTGGGAATGCTGTATGTTTTCAAGCGGAATAAGTTTTTTTGAAGGGTCGAACCGGAATGCCAACCCTTTTGTTTGAATAGGGAGCTGTTGCTATGTTTGAGTGGATGCAGACACATCCTGATTTGTATGCGTGGGTGATTTTGCCCGGGTTGATCTTTGTGGCGCGCGTCATCGACGTGAGCCTGGGAACGGCGCGTGTGGTCTTTATCTCGCGCGGGTATAAACTGCTGGCGGCGTCAATCGGCTTTTGGGAAGTACTGATCTGGCTGGTGGCGATTGGTCATGCGACGCAGAACCTGTCGAATCCGATGTGCGTGATTGCCTTTGCGATGGGATTTGCGATGGGCAATTACATCGGCGTAACACTGACGGAGAAAATGTCGCTGGGGGTGGTGCTGGTGCGTATTCTGACGCACGAAAACAGCGACAACTTGATCGATGCGTTAAAAAACCAAAAATATGGCCTTACGAGCATCGACGGGCACGGGGCGTTCGGGCCGATGAAAGTCATTTTTACGATTGTGCAGCGTCAGTCGGTCGATGAAGTCATCAAGATCATCCAGTCGCACAACCCCAATGCATTTTATTCGATCGAAAGCATCGGCGAGGTGAGCAAAGGAAAGCTGGCCCCGCGCAAACTGCCGGGCGGCATAAGCGTTTCACAAGTCTTCCGGCCATTCCGCAAAGGCAAATAATATCCTGTCAAAGGCTGTCTATGGAAAAAACGAAGACCAAACTCGAACAGCTCAAAGCCGTGCTGGAAAACCACAAGACAATGCTGATCGTGATGCAGGATAACCCCGACCCGGACTCCATTGCCGCCGCCGTTGCGCTGCGAAAGCTGGCGAACGTGCTGGCCGAGGTACAATGCTCAATTGCGCACGGCGGTTCGGTGGGACGCGGGGAAAACCGGGCGTTGGTCAAATATCTGGGGCTGAATCTGCGGCCGATCGAGCAGATCGACACGGCGGCGTTTGAACTGTTTGCATTGGTCGATACGCAGCCGGGGACGGGTAATAATTCGTTGCCCGATCCTATCGAACCGGACATTGTCATCGACCACCATCCCTGTCGGCAACGAACGCGGCATTGCCGGTTTACGGATATTCGCAGCCAGTACGGGGCGACGGTGACGATCCTGTTCGAGTATTTCAAGGCCGCCGAGATCAAGATCGACACCCCGCTGGCGACGGCAATGCTGTACGCCATCCGCTCGGATACGCAGGATTTGGGGCGGGATACGTCGCGAGCCGATACACTGGCGCTGGCAGAGTTGTTTTCGCTGGCCAACAAACGGATGCTCAGCCAGATTCAACGGGGCAAGGTGCAGCGCGATTATTTCAAGTTGCTGGCCGACGCCCTGCAGAACGCCGCCGTCTATGGCAATGCGATTGTGACCAATCTCGGCCGCCTCGACAATCCGGATATGGTGGCCGAGGCCGCCGATCTGCTGCTGCGGGACGACCTGACCGATTGGGTGATGGCCTACGGCCTCAGTCAGGACAAGCTGGTCATTTCGCTGCGCACCGAACAGGAGCATCTGCATGCCGACGATGTGATGCACAAGCTGGTAGCACGCAAAGGCACCGGCGGCGGACACCCCAGCTACGCCGGCGGCCAAGTCAGCATCAAAGGCCTGTCGCAACCGAAAATCGCTGCACTGGAAGAGCAGGTGGTCGAACGGTTTATCAAAGCGGTCGTCACGAACGGGGAAAAACCTCAAAAGCTGATTCAGCCTGAATAACCGGATGGCGCCGGCCGCCCCATATCACCCCGCCGTCGGGATGCGCACCGTAAAGATCGCCCCTTCGCCGAGCAGGGTCTTGACATCTATGCGGCCTCGGTGATTATGGACGATCTTACGCGTGATGGCCAGTCCCAGCCCCGTGCCCTGTCCCTGCTTGTCGGTGTGGAATGGCTCAAAAATAATTCCGGTGTCTTCAATCCCCCGTCCGTTGTCGGTGACGCGCAAAATCAACTCTGATGTTTCCTTGTCCCGCTCCGTATGCACCGCAACCTGTCCCGCTTGCGGCGCGACTGCCTCGATGGCATTGAGCATCAGGTTCATCACCACGTCCTGCATCTGATCGGGATCGACCCGCACTTGGCCGATATGTTCATCCAACTGAAGCAAGAGGGCAATCTGCCGCTGATCGGCCTGCGGCCGCAGAATCTCGGCCACCGACTCGACGAGCCGATTGAATTGGCATGGTTGCAGTTTTGGCGGCATCTCACGGCTGAACTTGAGCATATCCAGCACGACCTTCTGCATCTTGTCCAGATTTCGTTTAAGGATCGCCCAGCCCTTTTTCGCTTGCTCGATGTCGTTGTACCCAAAGGCGTCATCGACCACGTCCTGCCCCGACCGGAGCGCCTGCAGGATATTCTTGACCCCGTGCGACATATTCAGCGCCGCCTGCCCCGCCTCCAAAATCCGCTTGCGCTGGCGGGCGGTCTGCTTGGAATGCAGCGACTCAAACGCCACCGCGATCATCGTTTCGCCGGGGTCATACTCCAGTTCAACCGGCCCCTCTGAAACAACCTGTGAATCGGTTGTCTTTTTGTCGGAATCTCCCTCGAACAACAGCACCGTTGACCCGAATCGAACTTGGTCGTTGTCTCTAAGCAGCCCCCCCCCCTGAACGCGCAACTCATTGACAAACGTCCCGTTGGACGACTCCAGATCACGGACCATCCATTGCCCATCCCGAAACGACAGTTCCGCGTGCCGTCGCGACACGACCGCGTCCGGAATGCGGATGTCAACCCCCTCGGCCCCGCGCCCGACGATCTTGGCCCATCCCCGCGCAGGCGTCAGCTCAAACGTTGTCTCGCGCATCGCGCCGGTCAATACCGTCAATTTCGCCATCAATAATCCAGAATAAAGATTAAAAAGCAAAAATTAAAAATACAAATCAAATTTCAAAAACAAAAGAGTGCAACACCCCCAAAAAAATACAACAAGAGGGCGTATTTCCGCAGGAAAACGCTGTATGAAAGCTCTATTTTTTGATTCTTCCGTTGTCATTTTGATTTTTTATTTTTGATCTTTGATTTACACGGTCACTACTTTCCAATACAGAATCGTGAGAATATGCTGTCGAGGATTTTCTCGCTGACATTTTCCCGTTCCAACCCGCCGAGCGTCTCATACCCCTGCCGCAGCAGCATTGCTGCCGTGTCCTCGCGTCCGGCCGTCATTTCATCGGCTACTTCGCCCATCGCCTTAACCGCCTCCCCAATCCGGTCGGCGTGTCGCTGGTTCAGCGTCAACCGGTCGGCCCCCTGCTCGCCGCCGCGACCGCTAATCAGCGCCGTTTCAATACATTCTTTCAACGCCGCGAGTCCCTGCCCCGTCTTTGCGCTGGTTACACACAGCGGCATCTTGAAATGCGCCGCGGCCAACTGCTCAAGCCGCCCCATTGCCGCCGCATCCGCAAGGTCGGCCTTGGTCGCCACCGGGATAATCGATTCGGCCTGGATCGCCGTGCGTATCCGCAGTTCCATCTCAAACGACGGCTTTCCCGCGTCGATGCAAAACAGCACCAACTCCGCCCGCCCCAAGGCATCGACCGCCGCCTGATGAGCTAGTTCATCCACCCCCTGGCGTTTTTCTGCATCGGGCAGCAGTCCAGCGCAATCAAACAGCACACAACCGACCCGCCCCATCTCCAGCACGCCTGTCAGCACATCCCGCGTCGTCGCTTCAACCGGCGAGACAATGCTCCGCTGCGTGCCGAGCAAGGCATTCAACAGGCTGCTCTTGCCCGCGTTCGGAAGCCCCGCCAGACCCACCGCGTCCAGATCGATCATCCGCTCCAGCCGCACACTGCCGTCCAGCAGCCCCTGCAGCGCTGTACGCTGCGCAGCGATGCGACCGGCGGCCTGTTCGCAGGAGATAAACGAAATGTCCTCTTCCGAAAAATCCAGCCCCGCCTCAATCAGGCTTAAAACCTCCAGAATTTCACCCCGCACCCGCGCAATCGTCTCGGAAAACCGCCCGTGCAGGAGTTTTTCCGCCGCCGCCAGTTGCAGGCTGTTGGCCGAGGACACAATCTGCGCCACCGCCTCGGCCTGCGTCAAATCCATCTTGCCGTTCAGATACGCCCGCAGCGTAAACTCCCCAGGCTGCGCCAGCCGCACTGCACAACGCCGGGTTCGCGTAGGATGGGCTTTAGCCCATCGCTTATCGTCATCAGCCACAAGCTCCGCTTGAAGGTGCCACCCGTCGTCGCCGCAAATCCGTCCCAAAAACGCTTCCACTGCATCCCCCGCCGCCCACAGATGAAGCTCCGCCATATCCTCACCGGTATAAGACTGCGGCGATTGAAACCCATACAACACCGCATCCATCTCCACCCCCTCACACACCCGCACCCGACACGTCGTGACCGTATTGCCCCGCCCCTCAGGCAGCGCATCAATAACCCCCTCCAGCGCCTCCCACACCCCCGCACCCGACAGCCGCACAATCCGCCGCGCAACCTCACCTACCCCCCCCGCGGCACTGCTAACGGCAACAATGATCTGATCATTCAACATAAATAAACCATGAAGCACTTGAAGAACATGAAGCTTGAAATAATTTTTGTCTTCATGAACTTCATGTTCTTCTTGGTTTCAATCAATCGTTTCGTTACTTACGACTTATCGAACTTATACATCGGTTTCGGTTTTTTCTTTTTCAGTTTGCCGCCGGTTTTGGCCGTGACGGGGACCGTACCCTGCGCCTCAAGCTCCTCCCGCTCGCGGATGTGCTTGCGGATGACCATCTGCTCGATGACACCGGCGCCGATACTGCTCATAATGTACAGGTTCACGCCCGACGGTCCGTGATACAGTAAGAACGGAAACATCAGCGGCATCATAATCATCATCATCTTCTGCTGCTGGGCCACCTGCGGGTTGGCCTGCGCCGAGGCCTGCGAGGTCGGCATCAGCTTCTGCTGGGCGAACATCACCCCGCCCATCAGCAGCGGCAACAGGTTCAGATACTCGCCGAAATACGGGATCGCCAGCCCGAACGGAAACCGGAATAAATGATCCGGCGCGGCCAGATCCGTAATCCAGAACGGCAAGAACGCCTGCCCCCGCAGATCGACGCTCGTATAGACCGCCGTCCACAACGCAATCCAAATCGGCATCTGCAAAAACATCGGCAGCATCCCCGCCACCGGCGAGGCCCCCATCTCCTTATACATCTCCATCGTCTTGCGCTGCATTTCCTGCTTGTTGTTGGCGTACTTTTTCTGAATCTCCTGCATCTTGGGGCCGAGCTTCTGCATCTTCATCATCGACACCTGGCTGCGTTTGGTCACCGGATGCAGAATCAGCCGTACCAGAAACACGAGAAAAATGATCACCACCCCGTAGTTGCCCAGCGGCCCCATCAGTGTATAGAGCGTCTTGATCAGCCAGATGATCCCGAAGGCCAGCGGCCCGATCAGTGACGTCGGACAGCAGCACCCGCGAAAATCAATCGTCAGAAAATACGCCAGCGTCTGATACGTTTCGTTGGCCTCGAAAATGCTTTTATCCTTCGGCCCCAGGTACATCTCAAACGTCAGTGTCTGTCGCCCCCCTGCCGACAGCGTCAACGCCTCGGTCTCCAAAATCCCCGCCGCCCCGGCATTCTCAGCCGGCTCATTGGCCATCAGCTCCGCATCATAAAACGTCGCCCGTCCGAACCGCACCGGCCCCGGCGCCGTCAACGCCTCGCCGACAGGGCGCACAATTGCTGCAAAATATTTATTCGTCGCAGCCGTCCACAACAACGGGGGCTGGCCGTTTTTCACCGCCATCCGAAGCAGTTCCTCCGGGGGCACAGGCTTTGAAAACGGTTTCTTTAATCGTGTAAAAACCCCCGTCTCCGGCCGAATCTTTCCACGCTCGGCCCGACGAATCTCCAGCGCCGGCAGCATCGTGGTCTCGATCTCGGCATCCTTCTTATACGCCGCGAGAATCTTCCGCACATCCTCCCGCACATCTTCGCGCCCCAGCCCCACCGGCCCCCGCATCTCCATCATCACCTGAAGCGGCGTATCAGTCAGATTCTCCGCCGTCAGTTCAAACACCACATCATAGCTGCCCGGCCGCACCTGATACGTCTTGGTCAGCCGCAACGTCGGCTCGCGCATCTCGACGTCCAGCAACTCCGCCTCAAACATCGCCGTATCCCGCTGGTTCTGCTCGACCAGACGCCAATTAAGCCGATCCAGCGGAAACGATCGCGCCGCAAACCGCTCGGCCCCTGCCGGCGCCACCCGAAGCGCCGTATTGGCCAGCGAATACACCGGCCTATCGTTGCCCAGCGGCGCCAGCAAAACCTGCGGCTGCCGGTTGCGGATGTCCCGATTGTCAAACTCGCTCAGCGTCGCCGTCTTGACCGCCGCCCCCAGCGTCGTCAGCTCGATCTGGAATTTATATCGGCTCTCGTCTTTGGTTCGCCGAATATCATCCGGATACACCGCACCCAGTGTGACCGTCTGCTCCGGCCCGCTGACCGCCGACAGATCAATACTGTCCGCCGCCCCAATCGCCTGTTGCCCCCGCGCAGACACGACACACAACGCCAAAACAGCCGCACATCCACAAAAAACAACCGCCCTATTTCTCATCCGCTTTCGCCTTAATCTCGTGCTGCATTCAATCACATTTAACATTTGCCATTTAACATTTAACATCATCGTCCGTCCGCCAGCCGGTCGCCCTCAAAGTCGTCCAATTCCGGCTCGGCATAAATCTTATCCGCCGTCGTCCTGTAATCATACTCCAGCCGCACAAAATGCACGTAGTTGTCCTCGATATACACATAGCTGGCCCGATTGTCCCGGTCGCGCGGCTGACCCACCGAACCGACATTGATAATCGCCTTCTCGTCCGCGATGATCGGGTACCTCCCCCCCATCTCCTCCGGCGAATAAAAGTCCGGATCCTCCAGAAACACGCCCGGCAGGTGCGTATGCCCCACAAAACAGATGTGCTTAACCCGTTCAAATAATGCCGTCATCTTGCCCGTGGTGGTATAAACGTCGTCCGGAAACACATACTCATTGATCGGCCGCCGCGGTGAGGCATGCACAAAATCCAGCGTCGCAACCACGCCATTCAACTTGGTCTGAAGGGTCCACCGCATCTGCTGAGACCCCAGATACCGCCACCGCTTGTCGCTTTTTTCGCGGTCGGTCTCCTGTTCCAGCACCTTGCGCCCCCAATACGCTGCCGACTCGGCCCCGGCGTTGAAGTTCGTCGGTTCATACAACGCCGCATAGTCATGGTTGCCCATCAGGCAGTGTTCCGTCTTCTCAATGACCAAATCCAGGCATTCCTTCGGGTTGGCCGCATATCCCACCACGTCCCCGAGGCAATAGATAGTCTTGATCCCGCGCTGCGCAATGTCGTCCAGAACCGTCGTCAACGCCTCAAGATTCGAATGGATATCGCTGATTATCGCAAACATAACTATAAGACCTTTCAATTTTTCAATTCAAACCCATCTTTATAGCATATCGCCCCCCCTTTTTCCACAAAAACGTTGCAGACCGCCCAAAAAAACAGAATGTAACAAGCTGGTACAAAGTCCGCACCTCCCTTTTTTAGCGAGCGGAACCGCTCGAAGATCAGCAGATGCGAAGAATGGGCTTCGCCAGTTCCACCCGCGTGTCAAATCCGACCGGAATCATCTTGAACGTCCAAGGAATCTTGCCGAACCGTCAGTCGGGATCGACGGCCTTGAGTTTTTCAAGAATCTCGCGGCTTACAGCAAAGGTCGTTCCATGCCGTGCGCCGCGGGGAAACTGCACTTGGTCAGAAATATCTTCCCATTTCTTCAGGTCGCGCGAGGCGACTGCGCCATAGCGTCCCTGCGTGTATTTATCGAAATAGACGATATACCGACCCTCAATCTTCAGGACGGTCGGACCTTCGGCCCAGTATGCGCCGGTGATCGGCTCTGAGACCGTGCCGTAGGGGCCGGCGGCCTTGTCGGCGAACGCGACGCGGATATTCTTTTGGGCGACGGGGGCCTTGCGCTCATCCTTTAGAAACATCGCGTATCGCTTGTTTTCCCTGTCCTTGATGATGAAGGTGTCAATGACGTTGAAGCCCGGCTCGAAAAAGAGCGCGGTGTCGGTATAGGTCTTGAAGTCCTTGGTCGCCACATGGTACATCCGGTGGTTGTTGTCGTCGTCCTCGCGTTCGGTTTCCGGGAACCTGCCCGGGATCGTGGTTGCCCAGCAGATCAAGAAGGTTTCCGTTTCCTCGTCATAATAAATCTCCGGCGCCCAGCAATTCTTAGCAGTCGGCTCGTGTTTCATCACCGGAAGAAACGTTTGTTCCGACCAGTTGATCAGGTCTTTGGAGTGGGCTACGCCGATGCCGTTGTCCCACCAACCGGTCGTCCAGACCATGTGGAACGTGCCGTCCGGCCCTTGGACAATGCTGGGGTCGCGCATCAGTTTGCCTCCGATTTGGGGTTTCAAAAAGGACTGATTGTTTTTCAGTGCGGTCCACTTAAGCCCGTCTTCGCTATAGGCAAAATAGAGGCCGGTATCACCGTTGCCGCGGAAATAGCTGAACAAAAAGACCTCGGAGTCGGAGTTTTGCTGGTCGGCTCGCCCCGACATCGCAAATAAACCCGTTACGGCCAGAACCGCCATTGTGATGCTGCGAAAAACATTCATGCGTTGACTCCTAAATAATTCTGAATATTGACGTTACATTACCCCACAGGGATCGTCGCCCCGCCCATGAGCTGCGTTGACCACGTGCTGAATGCTTCTTATACCAGACGCCGGTTTGAGGAGCAACGGAAAACCAGCGAAAAGACTTGCGGCGTTCTGGAGGAAGCTTATCCTGACTTTCGTCCCGGACTGCTGCTTGCCTTGGAGGGCAACAGCGGCTATACTTGCAGGAGATTATTTGACTTCTATTATTTAAGGTGAATTTTATGCAGTTTACCAAAATGCACGGGCTGGGCAACGATTATGTGTATGTCGATTGCTTTTCGCAGGGTGTCGCCGATCCGGCCGGGCTGGCTGTACGCATCAGCGACCGGCACTTCGGCGTCGGCTCCGACGGGTTGATTCTGATTGAGCCGTCCGAGATCGCCGACGCCCGGATGCGGATGTTCAACGCCGATGGCTCCGAGGCCCAGATGTGCGGCAACGGCATCCGCTGCGTCGCCAAGTACGTCTATGACCACAACTTAGCCCGCACCGACACCGAATTTTCGCTGCCCGGCCAGGGAACCTTCCCCGCCTCGTTGCGCATCGAAACCGGCCGGGGCATTCTCACCGTCGGGCTGGAAATCGGGCCGGACGGCCGGGTCAGCCGCGTCTGCGTCAATATGGGTCAGCCCATCCTCGACGCCGCCCAAATCCCCGTCGCTGCCGACACCCCCACCGTCGTCAACCTGCCGCTGCCCATCGACGATCAGGAACTGTCCATGACCTGCGTATCGATGGGCAACCCGCACGCCGTCTTTTTCTGTGAACATCTCGATAGCATCGACCTGCCGCGACTTGGCCCCATCATCGAACGCCACGAGCTGTTTCCCGAGCGCGTCAACGTCCACTTCGTCAAGGCCGACAGCCCGGACGACTTCACGATGATAACCTGGGAACGCGGCAGCGGCATCACGCTGGCCTGCGGCACCGGCGCCTGTGCCTGCGCCGTCGCCGGCGTCCTGACCGCCAAGTGCCGACGCCTCGTCACCGCCCACCTGCCCGGCGGCGACCTTCAACTGAACTGGTGCCAGCAGGACAACTGCGTCTATATGACCGGCCCGGCCACCGAAGTCTTCACCGGCCACTGGCGGGAATAATATGTGTGTGAAAACGGCGTTCGTGGTTCAAGCTTTAGCTTGTTTTTTTGGTGCACAACACACTAAAGTGTGAACTACAAACATCGAATTTTGAATTTCCCTAATTACAGTTCCGGTACCATTTCGGGATAAATGCCGCCGGTGGCGTTGATCTTGAAAACGTAGATCAGACCGGGGCGGAGGCGTTTATAGACGACATTGCCGAAGATGGCGTGGATGCCCTGGCTTTCGAGTTTTTTGGGGTCGTTGGACAGGTCCCAAATCTCATTCCAAAACTGGTCCCGCTCGGCCAGCGAGAGTTTTTGGCCGATGGCGGCGTAGCGCTGGGGTTCGTCAAAAGGCGTCTGGATGGCAAACCCGTCTTCCGGCCGCATCTTTTCACCATAGACCCGCCGCCACAGATACATCGCCCGCTCACCCCCATCCATGACCATCGGCTCGGTAAATTTCACGATCAGGGCATCAAAATGCGCCATATCGCCTTCGATCTCATACTCTTTCTGCAAGACCCGCTGCGTCATATCCTGCGGATCGGTCTCAACAAACAGAATACGCGTATAAAGTACGTCGTCGCGTATCTCCTGCCCCGTTACCTTTGCGTAGCCGATCTGCGTCTCGGTCGTCAGGTTCGTAATCGCTTCACGCAGCGTCGTGTTCTCGACCAGCAGCCGCTCGACCGTCTCATTGACTGTCAACTGCTGCCACATCAGATACCCACCGCCGGCAGCCAAGGCGACCACCGCCAGCACAATCACATTCTTGATGACCGTTAATGTTTTCATCGTTATTGCTGCGTTCCGTTAACCGGTTTGCGAATTCCGCGCGGCTCTCTCAGTCCGCCTTTGCCGTTTTTCTTTTCAAAATCCACAAAGATCTGCGCCACTTCGTCCGGGTCGTCGGTCACAGAAAACACATTCATATCCTCCGGATTAATATATTGATTGTCCCGGAGCATCTGCTCGCGGATCCAATCGATCAGCCCGCCCCAGAACGTTGTTCCCATGCACACCACCGGGAAATACGCCTGTTTGAGGGTCTGGATCAGCACTAGCGACTCAAAAAACTCGTCCATCGTGCCGAACCCGCCCGGCATCACCACAAAACCGTGCGCATACTTCAAGAACATCACCTTACGGCAGAAAAAGTAGCGAAAATTCAGCGACAAATTCTGATAGGTGTTGGGCTTTTGCTCGTGCGGCAGCTCGATATTCAGCCCGACGCTCCGAACCCCCGCCTCGCGGGCGCCTTTGTTGGCCGCTTCCATCAGCCCGCCGCCGCCGCCGGTAATGACTGAAAAGCCCGCCTTGCCGACCGCCTTGGCCGTCTCAACCGTCAGGTTATAGTACGGCGACCCCGCCGGCTCCCGCGCCGACCCGAAAATCGACACCGCCGGCCCGATATTCGAAAGCTCGTCAAAGCCCTCCACAAACTCGGCCATAATCCGAAACACACGCCACGTCTCTTCGCCCATTTTTCCGTATTCTGTCATCAATATCTCCATAAACAACATAATCATAGATGCGACACAATACAGATATATCGACCATTGACGCTCAATGGTTCAAGTTTTCCCAATCCGGTGGTGCGTGAGACTCAATTTCGGCCCAAGATTGGCTTTGTTTTGGGTTTGTTTTTTTCAGTCAACAGTTGTCAGTTATCAGTAAACAGATGTGAAATATGACCTTATGTTTTTTGCAAAAGTGGAAATTGGGTTTGTTTGTTCATTTTTCAGGAGTCAGGAGTCAGGAGTCAGGAGTCAGAAGGTCGAATTTTACTTATTCTTACTACCGAGGACGCTGAGGACAGATAGAGTTCGTAGTTCGTAGTTTTGAGTTCTTGGTTTTGAATCGGGTCGAAATGTTCTGGTCATAGAATCCTCCTGCCGGGCGATGTGCCCGATGCGGGGGGTATTATAGCGAAAAGTTTGGTAAATGGCAAACAAAATCTGTTCGAAGCATGGAGTTAAGGACAAAGAAACCACAGATTTCGCAGATTGCGCAGATTTTGGGGGCAGAAGACAGAAATCGGAACACAGAAGCCAGAAGATGGGATTACGGAAAAAACAGGATACATTGAAGCAATTTGCGGTTTTTTTCGATTTCCCGCTGTCGCGGGGGTGGGTATAATGACGGGGAGCTCAGATAATGAATAAAAAGGAAAAAATAAAAAAGTCGGAGGCGGCTGTGCCGCGACTATATAAAGGGATGCCGTCCTGCACAAATGAATGAGCGCTGGGATGAGTTGATTGTCGGAATCCGGGATATCCGCCGAGGAGAAGAATCATGAATCCATCAAATACATGGAATACAATCAAGAATCAGTATCTCGCCCAGATCGCTGAGACGCTGGATTCCGTCGATGACGCCCTCCGGACCAACATCATGCGGGATGTCGAAGCCCATCTGGATCAGCGACGCAGCGAGCTTGGGCCAAATCAGCAAACCCCCGAGCGCTTTGGTGCGATTATACAGGATATGGGGCCGGCACACGATTACGCCGAATTGCTCAGCATGGAACACCGCAATCTTCACTCCTGCGATACGCCGCCGGTATCGTCCTCCTGGCTCTGCCTGAATCGTCTGATTGATGTCGCATTTGTCGTCCTGCTGATCGGAGTCGCTGCCTGGATACTGTCAACCGGAGCGTATCTGGAGCCGTCCCATGCGGAACACACGGCGTTCCGGACGGATGCAGTGCTTGTGGGCAATTGGAAATCGGTTGATATTGTAGAAAACCCCGATGCCTTTGACCCGGGAAATACGGCATGGACAGACGAATTGGGTCTGAAACAGTTGACTTTTTATCCGGACGGCACGACCTCCGGGCCGTGGAAATGGACGCAGGGCGACATCTTTCACCCCGAGAACAACAGTCATGCCAAATATGAAATTCGATCCATTGACGGACAGCATTATCTGTTCTTTGAATGGCACAGCGGAGACGTCTTGCTGCGTCATCAGTCGCCGTTCTATTATGTTTTGATTAAGGAGGTTGTCCAATGAAAGTACACTACTCAACGTGGCTGATATTTTTGTGTGTGCTCGGAATGTTCTGCTTAAGCCTGTTTTTCTATCCCCGCCTGCCCGACCGCCTGGCCACGCACTGGAACGCTCAGGGACAGGTGGACGGCTATACGTCCAAAACAGCGGGACTGCTGATGCTGCCGATGATTGCTCTGGCAATTGTGTCATTGCTGCTTGTGCTGGCACAGATCGATCCACTCAAACGCAACATCGAAACGTTTCGCGGGATTTATAACACGGCTATTCTGTATTTTCTCGGTTTTCTGTTTGTTGTTCAGGCGCACATCATCAGTTGGAATCTGGGCTTTCAAGTCCGTATCAACGTGCTGGTGCCGGTGATGATAGCGGTGCTTATCTTCGGACTGGGTTCGTTGATGGGCAAATTACGCCCCAACTGGGCCATCGGAATCCGAACCCCGTGGACGCTCAGCAGCAAACAGGTCTGGATGCAAACACACCACTGGGGCGAACTGTTATTCAAATCTGCCGCCTGTATCGTGTTGTTAGGGGCCCTATGGAATGATTATGCAATCGTCTTCGTTCTGGCCCCGGTGTTGTCGATCACCGTTCTTCTGATCATTTTGTCCTATATATTTTATCGCCGTGAACAAAAACAGAACGCATTAAAAGCTGATATCTGATTGAAGGCTTTGTCCCGAAAGACATCACTGTTTGGCTGTTCTTCGGCTGCCGTTCCACCGACGATGTCTTTTATCCGGAGATGTTTCAGGAACTGTCAACCAAGCATCCGCATTTCAAGGTCATTAATGCCCTCTCCGAGATGAAAGACAACGAGCCATGGGACGGCGAAACCGGATTTAGCGTGGACAAATACCTGCCCGACGACCTGCGGGGGCATCAGGCCTTCCTCTGCGGCCCGCCGCCGATGATCGACGCCGTTACCGAAGTCCTGCTGGATAAAAATTTGAAACCCGAACCGTATATTTACAGGATTTTGAGGAAAACCGGGCATGGAATGGGTTTTTTCTTGACCCAGTGATAGCGAATTTTGTAGAATTGTTGATGTTGTTAGGAGAAAATCGTGCTTTTTGATCGTTTCAATGGGAAATGTCAGTTCAGAATCGGAAAGGGTAGTATAATGTTTTGTGAAAGCTTCAATGGGAAATGTCGGCTGAAGAGATTATTACTTCCGATAGGTTTTGTCATTTGCTTTCTGTTGATGTCCGGTTGCCAATGCTATTCCGGCATTCACTCACAAAAGATTAGTATTCCCATGTCGGAGGGAATGAACTTTTCATTGATCTCAGATCAATCAATTACGATTGTAGGTGTAGAGGGATATGAAACATGTGATGTTCGGGCTTTCTTGTGGGTCTCGGCACCTACGCTTGCCGAAGCCTGCACACTAGCCAAGGAACAACTGCAACTGGAACTTGTTCAGGATGGTGAGAACTATTCCGTGGAAGTATCCAGACCGGACGATTGGGATAACAAAAAACATCAGTTGAGCATCCGCTATGCTGTTATGCTTCCCAGCAGCGCAAATATTAATATTGTCAGCACCCACGGTGACATTGAAATTATTAATATGACAGGTCATTTCATTGCTAAAGCCCCTAAAGGAGAATGTTTCTGTATGGGGTGCGGCTCGGGGATAATGCAAGATAAAACAGGTTCTTTCGCAGGAGGGTAATGGTTGACGAATGACGATTTATAATTAATAGAGGCACCACCCATAAAGGTATTCATTTTGTTTAAAAGGAATACATATTCCCACTCCTGGCCCACTTTAGAACGGCATCTGATCCGGAAAACGCAAGCCAGTAAGTCACAAAGCCTGCGGACACGGCCAAACTGAGTAAGACTCCTCCAAATCGAGTCATGACAAGGAACGTGAATACAACAGGAAAAACCACCACAACAGGGACCCAGACAGAGACTCTGACACGACGGCGGAGCAGTTGAATACCGCCTGTGAGAAAGAAGAGGAGTACTCCGAATGCGGCAACGCAGCCGGCGTAGGTCAACCCAAGGAAGAACACTCCGGGCAGGAAAAGGGGGCCGCCCATGTCGCCCGTGATGATGCCTCCGATCAGCAGCAAGGTGACCGCGACGAGGCCTAAAAGGACTGGAACAACGAGGAACAGCACAAGGTAGGTGCCTGCCGCAACTGTGTGGGCAACCACGAACGCAGCGATGTCAGGCCATTTCATCTTCTTCAATCTTCTTTGCGTTTAACAATACGAGCAGTTCTTTGAAATCGCCGGATACGGACCATCGGTTTATTTTCGCCAAGCAGGCTGTTGTTCCCATTCGGCCAGAGTGTTGAGGCGGCGGACGATGTCCAGGTGCTGCGTGCAGGCCGTTTCGCAGCGGCCGCAGGCGACGCAGTCACCGGCCGGGCGGGCGCCGACCAGAAAGCCCAATTTCTTTTGATTGTCCAGTTCTTTGGCCATTTCCACATCGGTTTTGCCGCCCAGCAGCTTGTCGTTGTAGTACTGCATATACCCGGCGACGGGAATCTCCACCGGGCAGCGGCCCATGCAATAGCCGCAGCCGGTGCAGAGCGTGTCCATATTCTTGGACAGATGCCCCCGGATGCGCTCGATATGAGCATCGGTAAACGGTTCGGCCCGGTCGGCGACGCGGCAGGCGGTGTCGATGTGGCCGCGCGTGGTAAAACCGGGCAGCGTGACGGTCATCTGCGGACAACTGAGACAGAAGCGCAAGGCCGCCTCGGTCGGCGTTTCGCCGTCGTCGGCCAGAAACGCCAGTGTCTTTTCATTTTGCGGGATCACGCCGCCGGCCAGCGGGTTCATCGCGACGACACCCAGCTCCTGTTGATGCGCCGCCACAACGCCCTCCCAGCGATACAGAAAATTGAGGATATTGACGCCCAGCAGCACGCCTTCGAATTCATTCTTTTCCAGCAGGGTTTTGACCTGGGGCCCGCGCAGATGGGTCGAGACGACAATATGGCGAATCAGCCCTTCTTCTTTGCACTGCATCAAGCCCTCATACTGGCCGCCGGGCCGCATCGCCAGCTCATACTCTTCCATCCGCCGGATACACCAGACGTGATAAAAATCAATATAGTCGGTCTTGAGCCGGGTGAGCGATTTCTGCACCGCTTGACGCGCCTTGTCGGCCGTGGGACTGCTTTCCGGCATCCCCTTGGTGGTCAGAAACACATCCTCACGGCGGCGGCCCAGCATCTTGACCGCCCGCCCGAAGATGTCCTCGCTGCGGTCGTCGCAGTACCCCGGCGCCGTATCCAGATAGGTAATCCCCCTATCCACCGCATAGCACAGCAGTTCGGCATTTTTCGCGTCCGCCTGCGTCGTATCAAACCGCATTCCGCCGAACCCGACCGCACTGACCGACGGCCCCGTCATTCCGTAAGGTTTATAGATCATACGCTACAGTATAGTCAATTACGTTCGCAGTGCAAGCTTCAGCTTGTTATTACAGGGGACAGAAGACGGAAGTCAGAGGATAGAGGATAGAGGATAGAGAGTAGAGGGGAGAGAAGTTTTGAGTTCTTCATTCTTAATTCCCCTCGTCCCTCGTCATTCGTCAATCCAAAAAAGCCTGCGCAGCAGGCGTTATGTTGCAGCCTCGGCCGCAAGGCCGTGGACCAATAATGCGCTCCCGCATCCCCTCATCCTTCCGCTTCGCCGGATGGGCTATAAAACGTCAATGGGTGGCATCGGCTCTGCGCAGCAGACCGATGGGAAATCGCCACAGGGTAACCTGTACCCGCCAAATAACGCAGGATGGGCTTTAGCCCATCACCGTTCGTCGTCCAGGCTTCAGCTTGTTAATAACCTCAAAACCACCGATTGCGCCGATGAACGCAGATTGCCGTAGCACGGGCATCCTGCCCGTGATAAAAAAGCACGGCCAAGATGGCCGTGATACGTTTTTTCACACAGGGGCGAACCTGCGTGTTCGCCCTTTAAAACAAAAAATTCCACCCCCAATAGGAAATCTGAAATCGGCAATTTTAAATTTCTCCCGTGTCCGTCAGTCTCACCAGAACAATACTCAATAATCAATAAGCAATTATCAATTGCAGTCCCCCGCACCCACAAGCTGCGCTTGAAGGTGCCACACACAATTGACTATTGACGATTGACGATTGATTATTATCCAATCTCACCGAGGCCACCCGCCGTAAATGTACGGCTTTGGTAGTGTCAAGAATCTTTCGCCCTTTATAGTTCCTTCAATTGTCTTGGTTAATCTGCTCTCACGCACATCCGTTAGGGGCAGGGTGCAATTATTTGCCGCGGAGCCATTCGTCGGCCAGGATCAGCAGGTCCGACAGTTCGACCGTGCCGCTGCGGGTAAAGTCCGAGCCGTCGCACCATGTGGGATCCACGCAGCCGGTGCGCAGCCAGTCGTCGGAAAAGGCGGCAAAGTCCACCATATCCACCGCCCCGTCGCCGCTCAAGTCCGCACGCGGCAACTGCGGAGCGGTTCCCCACACCGCCGAGGTCATCTGAAACGGCACGATGCCGGCGACGGCCTTGCCGCTGCCGTTGATGCCGTGGTTGTGTACCCACAAGTCCCAGAGGATATCGCCCCACACCCGCAACTGCTGAAAGAACGGATCGGTCTGGATGATATACGCATTCGCCTCGCCGGAGGGCGTCGGGCTGCTGAGGGTGTTGCCTGTGCCGTTGATCTGGTCGCGCAAAAACTCCACGTATTCGCGGCTGGTGCCCTGATAGTACAGCTCGACCGTGATGTACTCGGCGTTGGCCGGGGCGTTGAGGGCGACTTGATGATACCCGTCGGCGTATTCATCGGCGCTGAAATAGTCCGGTGCGTCCACGCCGTGCCAGACCGGCTGTGCGATGCGCTCATACGAGGCGGCCAAGTCAAAGCCCTTCGGCGGGATGCGGTTGTCTTTGTAACGTCCGGTGGCCAGCACGAAATGAAACGTCTTGTCCTCGCCGGTCAGGTCGCTTTTCATCGCGGCCTCATAGACCAGTTCATCGACATAGACCTCACCCGCCCCCAGCGGCGGCGAGGCCGGTGCGGACTCCAGCGACAGGCCCTTGAGCGTTCCGACGGCGTAATCATACGGATTGACGCGCCATGCCGGGCGACCGTTGACCCATGCGGTAATGCTCAAAAACATTCGTCGCCCCTCGGGAAAGCCGCTGATGAGTTTATGGCCGGTGTTGTTCTGTACTTTAAACGTCAACTCGCCGGTGGCCGGGTCGTAGTGCAGGTCTTTGATCGTCGCTGCAAAGCGAAGCTGGTCTTTGGCGCGCTCGACGGCGGCCGCCAGCGCTGCGCCGTTATTTATCGGCGATATTCCCGCGTTCAAATCAAGCGTCATCTGGGCGGTCGTTTTGTTCAGTATCTGCGCGTTGACCGGATCGTAAATCGGCCCGGATGGATCGAGACTGCCCATGATATGCGTAAACCAGGCATTGCCGCCGGTCATATCGTGAACCGGCAGGCCAGAGTTGGGATGCGCAGCGCTTTCGACAGGACGCAGGGGCACATTTTTCTTGTCGCAGCCGCGACCGACAGCGTCGAACATGTGGCAATCCTGGCATTTGGCGACGGAGTCAATGCCGGTCAGTTGTACAAACTCCGGATTGGTCGCCGCGCCGTCCTGCCGGCCGTAGGCGGAGAGCATAAACTCCGAGAACGTGCGTTCCACATGGAAATAGCGGTGCGCCGCATACTGTTCGCTGATTAAATCCGTCCCGCCGGACTGGTCGGGCAGGCCGGACAGACCGAGGTTGGCCAGTGCCGGATTGGACACGTCATGACAGGTCGCACAGAAGTATTTGGATTTGTGATACCGGCTATAGAACATTTTGTGTGTGGCGTTGGCATCGGCAAAGCTGGCGCGTTTGTCGCCGGTGGCGCTGACAAAATACTGGCCGGATGCGTTCTCGGTGTAGGTTGCGTATTGGGGCAGAAAAGTTTTGCTGTAGAAGTCCGCTCCGCTGAAGAGTTTGATGCCGGCCGCCTGTGTGCGGTCGGCATTGGAGGTTTTCAGCGCCTCGCTGGCCGACAGCGGCGTGGCCTCATCCCAGTAGCCGACCCAGTCGCTGCCTTCGCGTGTGCCCGCGTAGGTGGCCTCAAAGAACGGGTCGTACATCGAGTGGCAAAAGTCGCAGTGCACCCCGTCATAGTCGCTTCCGGTCATCCGCGAGGCATTGGGCGGGTCGGAGCGCCCGGCCATCCAGCCTTGGGGGAAATGACACCGCAGACACAAGTCCGCCGCGTTGGGATTGCCCAGCACCCAGACCGAATCCTGCGCCGCCACGGTCGTGCAGGCCCAGAAGATCGGGTCGCGCGCCGCTTGGGCCATCATCCCGCCTTTCCACGTGTGCCCCGGCTCAATGAGCGGGTCATACCCTTCATGGCAATTCATACAGCGGTTCGGCGCTTCGATGGTTACGCCCTGCGCCGGCTGTGTGCCCGGCATTCGCACAAGGGGATCATTGGCAACAACAAGGGGAACCCAGGCATAGACAACCAGACTGACGGCACAGACCGCAAATCCAACCCACATCGACCGAACGAGATATTTCGGCAACATAGCATAACCCTCCGTTGTGTATGGTCACGGTCATTATAACAGATTTCCTCAAAATCAATGCAAAAAAACTGCAAATCGAAATTTTCGAGAAAGACTTATTTTGTACATACAGGGTCTCTAAGTCTATGTATTTTTTAAAGAAAGACAGACAATTGTTTTTTGGCTTGAAAAACAGTTTATGAAGACTAAAATAATCGAATAATTTCGTGTGTTACATTGACGGAGTTCACTTGTTTGCAAAGGAAACGACGATGCCTCTCAACTCGCATATCATTCTGGGTGTTCACATTACCGACCGTATTCACCACGTCGATGTGGTTCAGCACCTGTTGACCGAGTACGGCTGCAGTATCCGCACCCGGCTGGGGCTGCACGAGGCCGACAAGGGCTTCTGTTCGCCCAGCGGTCTGCTGCTGCTCGAAATGACCGACGACGCCCAAAATGCCGACACGCTGGCCGAGAGGCTCAACGCCGTCGAGGGCGTCGAGGTCAAAAAAATGGTCTTCGACCATCCATAAAAAAATCGCCGGACACACGTTACCTGTGTCCAGCGATTCTGAAATACGTCATTGCTGCACAGCCGTTTACTGCGGCGGCATCTGCTGCATCATCGGCAGAGCAGCTTCTTCGCGAAGCTTCTTTTCGGCCTCGGAGTATTCGATCTTGGCCTCGTCGTGCATTTTTTTGCTGTAGCCTTCCCAGAACGTGCTGCGCTTCTGTTGGGTCAGAAATTCCTTAATTTTTTTTGTGACCTCGTCAAACGGAACCTTCCCGGCTTTCAAATGTTCCAACTTCTTCAGGACGTGATAGCCATAATCTGTCTCAACAATCCCGCTGATTTCGCCGTCTTTGAGCTTAAAGGCTGCCTCTTCAAACTCCGGAACCATCTCGCCGCGGGTAAAGGTGTACTCGCCGCCCTTATCCTTTGAACCGGGGTCTTCGGAATGTTCTTTTGCCAGCGCCGCAAAATCTTCGCCTGCCTTGGCCTTTTTCAAGATATCCTCAATCTTCGTCTTGGCCGCGGCCTTTTCCTCGTCGCTCTTGTTCTGCGTCAGAACCAGGACATGCGCCGCACGCACCTGTTCGGGACGATCAAAGTACTGCGGATTATCATCATAAAACGCCTTGACCTCTTCGTCCTTAACGTCCTTGTCTTTCATCTCTTTTTCGATGAGGGTATCCATCTGAACCTTCATCTTGATTTGACCTTTCAGGTCGTCCATTGTTAAGCCGAGTTTGGCGATTTCCGCCGGTATATCTTCCACCGCGAGATTCTGCTGTTTGGCGATGTTCTCAATCTCCGCAATCACCTGCTCTTCGGTAATGGTGATTTTTTGAGCGGTCATCTTTTTTTCGATCAGGGTCTTATCCACCAGCATATCCACGACAGCGATACGAATCTGATTGCGAATCCAGTCGTTGAGTTCCATGCCGGGAGGCATCTGCCGTGTCTGGACCACCAGTTGCTTTGCGGTCTCGGCGGCGACTTCCTTTTCTTTGATTACAGTACCGTTGATGGTGACAACGGCCGCCTCAGGATCGGCGGTACGTATAACTTCCGCGGTCGCTGTTTCGCCGGCCGCTGACGCACAATACCCCACAGCCAAAAAAAGACTGATAAATGCTGCAAATAATCTCATAACGCTTTTCCTTTCAATAGCTTAATTGCTTTTTGCCGGATCATTTTTTTAGTGAATTTCTGTGTAATCAATCAATCTCATTTTCGGACTTTGGACACACAAAGTCAAGGAAAGATATTATTTTTATTATTTTTTTCAATTTCGTGAGAATTGGGCGAATGAGCGGGCAATGATGCAAATTCCTTTGACAATAACCGCCGCAACCGGTAAAGTTTCTTTTCGACCGGCGGAGAGGGACCATCTTCGCTTTCCGACGCAGGGCGATTTGTTTCCCGTTTTGCCGGTTTTCAGAGACACCAAGTCCACTATTTACGGCTTTCGAGCCGCAGAAGATAAACAAGGATACACGTGATCGTTCAGGACACAACCGAAATTCTGGATCGGATACTGGAACGGGTCAAATCCGTCGATCCAGTCAACACCCGCAAATGGTTTGACGAGCTGACGCCGGTGTCGTTTGACGGCGGGCTGCTGCAGGTCGGCTGTCAGGAACCGTCGTGGGCGCAGTACTTGCAGGATTGCTGCCTCACGACGTTTACCCATGCCGCACAAAGCATTACCGGTCATCTGGTCGGGGTGCAGTTTGTTGTGACCGGCCGGCAGGAGGCGATGCCCGATGCGTCCGCCGCCCGGCCGACGGTGCGGCTGCATCCGGATTATACATTTGACAGTTTTGTCGTCGGTCCGTGCAATCGGCTGGCGCACGCAAGCTGCATCGCCGTCAGCCAGAACCCCGGAATGATCTACAACCCCCTGTTTTTATACGGCAATGTCGGCTTGGGCAAGACGCACTTGCTGCACGCCGTCTGTCATGACGCCCGCAAGCAGGCCCCGGACGTCAACATTCGATTTCAGAGCTGTGAGGAATTCGTCAACGGCTTTATCAGCGCCATCGAACAGGGCAGCCTGACGGAGTTTCAAAATCAATACCGCAGCGTCGATATTCTGATCATTGACGACATCCAGTTTCTGCGCGAACGCGAGCAGAGCCAGGAAGAATTTTTTCATACCTTCAACGCCCTGTATAACAATCGCAAGCAGATTGTCCTGACCGCCGACTGCGCGCCGCAGGATTTGCCGGCACTGGAGGATCGGCTCATCAGCCGCTTTAAGTGGGGCCTGGTGGCGAGGCTGGATGCGCCCAGTTACGAAACGCGCATCGCCATCATCAAGAAAAAGGCTAACCTGCGCGGCTTGGCGCTGCCGGACAATGTGGCTGAACTGATTGCCGAGCAGATCAAGACCAATATTCGCGAGTTGGAAGGGGCGCTGACGGTGATTTATGCCACCGCTCGCGCCGCTGGCCAGCCGATTAACCTGGAGCTGGCCAAGCAGGCCCTCGGCGTACAGGAGGCCGCCGCCGTGCGCAGTATCGCGATGACTGACATTGTTCGCGCCGTCAGCGAGCAGTTTGATGTGCGTATTACCGACTTGCAAAGCAAAAAACGCAGCCAGAGCATCGCGCTACCGCGGCAGATCTGTATGTACCTGGCCCGCAGCCTGACCCGGCACAGTCTGGAAGAGATCGGCGGCCATCTCGGCGGACGCGACCACTCGACCGTGGTTCATTCCTGCTCCAAGATCGAGACGATGTACAAGGCAGACGCCGACTTCCGCGACCGCATCGACAAGCTGACCGGCTGGATTATGCAGAATAACAAATAACATTTGGAAATCTTAAATTCGAAGCACTAAATCATAAACAAGATCAGATTGTTAGAAGAATAAAATTCAAAAACAGGGTATATGCGTTTTGATATTTTGTTTTTCTATCTTTTGGATTTGTTTAGAATTTAGTGCTTGAAATTTAGAATTTAATTAGAAAGCCGACAGGTGAGCCAGAACGTCCCAAAATTATTCATCATCGACGGCCATGCCCATATCTATTCGGCCTATTATGCGCCGATGCGACCGCTGACGGCACCGACGGGCGAGCCGACCAAGGCGGTGTTTATCTTTACGACCGCGCTGCTGGGACTTCTGGAACGTCAAAAGCCCGACATGCTGGTTGTGACGATGGATTCCAAGACGCCGAGTTTTCGCACGAAAATCTATTCGGACTACAAAGCCCACCGCCCGCCGATGCCGGAGGATATGCCCGTCCAGATCGACCGCATCGAGCAGATTCTGGCGGCGATGCGTATCCCGATGCTGCGGGTCGATGGCTGGGAGGCGGATGACCTGATCGGTACGCTGGCCAAAACGGCCGCCGAAAAAGGGATTGACGCCTATATCTGCTCCAAAGACAAGGATATGCTCCAACTGCTTAACGCGCACGTCGTGGCCTATGACCTCAAAAGCGACACGATAACGGATGCGGCGGCGCTGAAAGAAAAGACTGGTCTTTCGCCGGAGCAGATCATCGATATGATGGCGCTTCAGGGCGATACGGCCGACAATGTGCCCGGCGTGCCGGATGTCGGCCCCAAGACCGCGATGGAGTGGATCAAACAATACGGGTCGCTGGAGAATTTGTATGCCCACGCCGACGAAATCAAGGGCAAGCGCGGCGACAACCTGCGCGCCAACAGAGATAAGGCCGAGTTGAGCCGTGAGTTGGTTACGATCAACTGCGAGGCGCCGATTGCATTTGACGAGGCGGCGTTTGCGGTATCCGAGCCGGATCGCGACAAACTGGCCGAGCTGTTCGGCGAACTGGGCTTTACTCGTCTGTTGACGCAAATGGGACTCAAGGCCGAATCGCCTCCGCCGCCTTCAAAGGCCAAGCCTGCGTCCGCCGGGCCAAAAGGACAGGGCAGCCTGTTCGATGAGCCGCACGCATCGCCCGCCGAACGACCGGCCCACAAAGACTATGTGCTTGTCGATACGCCCCAAAAGCTGGAGGCATTTGTCAAGGAACTGAAAGCCCAGCAGCGGTTTGCCTTTGATACCGAGACGACGCACATCGACCCGATGCGGGCGGATTTGGTGGGGTTGAGTTTCTCGTGGCAGGCGCACAAGGCCTTCTATCTTCCCGTGCGGGCGCCGATGGGCCAGCCGCATCTGGATATTGACGCCGTGCGAAAGACCGTCGGACCGATTCTGGCCGATGCAAGCCGCTATAAAATCGCGCAAAACCTCAAATACGACTGGCTGATTCTGGAAAACGCCCGGATGCCCGTCGCCGTCGCCGAAAGCAAGGTCTTCGACACGATGGTCGCCTCCTATTGCCTGTCGCCGGATCGCGGCAGCCACTCGATGAATGCGATGAGCCGGGACTTTCTCGGCTATGACCCCATTCCCATTGACACGCTCATCGGCAAGGGCAAAACCCAGCGCACCTTCGATCAGGTTGACACACAGGCCGCGTGCGATTACGCCGCCGAGGACGCCGACGTGACGTGGCAGCTTTACGAATACCTGTCCCGACGGCTCAACGCCCAGCCGTCATTGAAAAAACTCTTCGAGACCGTCGAGATGCCGCTGGTCGAGGTGCTGGCGCGGATGGAGGCCAACGGCGTATCGCTGGATACGGCCCTGCTGCGGCGGATGAGCAACGAAATCTCCGACAGCATCAACGACCTGAGCGACAGGATCATCGCACTGGCGGGCGTACCGTTCAACATCGACTCGACCAAACAGCTTGCTGAGATTCTCTTCGACCGGCTCGGCCTGCAAAGCGTCAAATCCGGCAAGACCGGCCGCAGCACCGACGCCGGCGTGCTTGAGCAGTTGGCCGATCAGCACGACATCATCCCGCTGCTCTTGCAGTACCGCCAGTTGGTCAAACTCAATAATACCTACATCGACAAGCTGCCGCTGCTGATTAACCCGCGCACCGGCCGCGTGCACGCCTCCTTCAACCAGACCATCACGGCCACCGGGCGGCTCAGCTCGTCGGACCCGAACCTGCAGAACATCCCCATTCGCACCGAACTGGGCAAAAAGATTCGCGCCGCGTTCGTCCCCGCCGACAAAGACGGCTGCATCCTCAGCGCCGACTACTCGCAAATCGAGCTGCGGCTGCTGGCGCATTTTTCCGGCGATGCGGCCTTGCTCAAGGCGTTTACCGAAGACCGCGACATCCACACCTTTGTCGCCTCGCAAATCTACGGCGTTTCCCTCGACGAGGTGACCTCCGCGATGCGCGGCAAGGCCAAGGGCGTCAACTTCGGCATCATCTACGGGCAGGGCGCGTTCGGCCTGGCCCGCAGTGTCGGCGTCAGCCAGCAGGAGGCTAAACAGTTCATCGACGCCTATTTCGCCCGGTACAAATCCATCCGGGCGTTTATGGATGACGTCATCCGAAAAACCCAAAAGATGGGCTATGCCGAGACGATCCTGGGGCGGCGGCGGCCGATTACCGGGCTGGACAGCCGCAACCACAACATCCGCTCGCAGGCCGAGCGGATGGCGATCAACACCGTTATCCAGGGGTCGGCGGCCGATCTGATCAAGGCGGCGATGGTCAACATCCACCGGCGGATTGACCGGGAAAAACTGCCGGTTAAAATGATTCTGCAAATCCACGACGAATTGGTCTTTGAACTGCCCCAGCGCGACGCCGACCGGCATCGTGCCTGGATCGCCGACGACATGACCCAGGCGATGCAGCTTGCGGCGCCGTTAAAAGTCGATGTGGCCGTCGGATCGACGTGGATGGAAGACTGAAAAACTGTTTGCAGTTCAAGCTTCAGCTTGTTAAGTGAAACTAAACACACTTACTAACCAGAGCATAATTTATTGAATATATATGATTTTGCTTCGTATCAATCTGTATGAAAACACACGCTTGCAGAAAGCTTTCTCCGCAAGCGCAGCAGGAGCTGCGAAATCGGGTCGTTCATGCGATTATCAACGAACAATTGCCTCAGGCCGAAGCCTGTCGCATGTTTGGTGTAGGACGCACCTCGATTTTCAATTGGCTCAAGGCACATCAAACAAGCAGATAGTCTTTTTGATTGTGGATGGACATCCGGTCCATCCATCTCGACAGGTCAAACGCCGGGTGGATCAGAATCGAAAACGAATCCGGCTGTTTTACCTGCCGGGCTACAGCCCGCAGTGGAATCCCGACGAATTTCTCAATCAGGATGTCAAAACCAATGCCGTGGGTCGGCAGCGTCCCAAAGATCAGCCGGAAATGATGCAGCAGGTGCGCTCGTATCTGCGGAGTACACAACGCCAACCTCAAATTGTCAAAAATTTCTTTAAGCATAAGGATGTTCAGTAGGCTGCCCGATAAATGTTCAATAAATCATGCTCTCCGTAGTAAATCACTACTGTCCGGTTATAAGTTGAATAATAACAATTGGTTATCATAATCGCTCTTTTGTGTTTTGTCGAACTCTTGTGAAAACGCTTCCGAAATGGGTGTTTTCTCGAAAATCGACACAC